>Ga0326727_10013802_pt1 | contig 17818 bp, 14 predicted proteins | sample MB2enrmetagenome_FD_207643 | JGI IMG/M metagenome (GOLD analysis project Ga0326727, IMG submission 207643) | Lab enriched peat soil microbial communities from McLean, Ithaca, NY, United States - MB29MY | ecosystem: Environmental > Terrestrial > Soil > Wetlands > Peat | place: USA: New York...
CCGCCGCCGACCGATCAGGCTCGCCGGCAGCATCAGGCGCGCGGGCGTGTGGTGGAACGCCGTGAAGAAGAAGAGAAGATGTTGCGCCTGCCCACGCGGCGCGAACAATTCACCGCCCTTCCGGCGATCAATCGCGAGATCACGGTAAGCGAGGGCATTACCGTCAAAGAGGTTTCCGAAAAGCTGGGCGTCAAAGCCAATCTGGTGATCAAGCGGCTCTTCGACAAGAAGATCTACGCCACCATCAACCAGACCCTGGACGTGAAGACCGCGGAAGAGATCGCCCGCGAGTTCGGCGCTTCTACCAACAAGATCAGCTACGAGCAGGAAAGCACTTTCGAGATTGAATCGGCCGAGGTGGCGACGGACCGCGTAACGCGCGCCCCGGTGGTCACTATCATGGGCCACGTCGACCATGGAAAGACTTCGCTGCTCGACGCTATTCGCTTGTCTCACGTGGTGGACCGCGAGGCCGGAGGAATCACCCAGCACATTGGCGCGTACCACGTCGAGAAAAACGGCCGCAACATTGTCTTCATCGACACGCCCGGCCACGAAGCCTTCACGCAGATGCGCGCGCGCGGCGCCAAAGTAACCGACATCGTAATACTGGTGGTGGCCGCCGATGACGGCGTGATGCCGCAAACCATCGAAGCCATGAATCACGCCAAGGCAGCGGGCGTGCCCATCATCGTCGCCATTAACAAGATCGACAAACCTGGCGAGCAGCGCGAGCGCATCAAACAGCAGCTCTCGGATCGCGGTTTGGTGCCGGACGATTGGGGCGGCGACACGGTAATGGTGCCGGTGTCGGCCAGAACCAAAGAAGGACTCGATCGGCTGTTGGAGATGGTTCTGCTTGTTGCCGACATGCAGGATCTCCGAGCAAATCCGGACCGGCCGGCCGTCGGAGTGGTGCTGGAAGCCAAGCTCGATCGCGGCCGCGGCCCGGTGCCCACGGTTCTGGTGCGCAACGGCACGCTCAGGGTGGGCGATTACTTCATCTGCGGATCGGTTTTCGGCAAGGTCCGCGCCATGTACGACGATCAGGGCGAGCCGATCCGCGTTGCGGAATCGTCCATGCCGGTGGAGGTGCTCGGACTGGAATCGCTGCCCGAAATCGGCGACACCTTCCAGGTGGTCACCGACACCGCTAAGGCCAAGCAGATTGTCATCTACCGCGAGGCCAAGACCCGCGAGCAGGCCATGGCTCGAGGCACCCGCGTCACTCTGGAAACCCTGCACCAGCATCTGCAGGAAGGTGAGATCAAGGACCTGAACGTCATCCTGAAGACGGACGTGGGCGGATCGGCCGAAGTACTGACCGACATGATGCAGAAGCTCTCGAACGAGAAGGTGCGCGTGCGGGTGATTCACTCGGGCGTGGGAGCCATCAACGAGACGGACGTGCTTCTGGCGTCGGCCTCGGAGGCCATCATCGTCGGCTTCAACGTGCGCCCCGAGCGCAACGCGCAGGCGCTGGCTGAGCAGGAGAAGGTGGACATCCGCCTTCACACCATCATCTACGAGCTGGCCGATGAGATGAAGCGCGCCATGACCGGCATGCTGGAGCCGGTGTTCAAGGACGCCTGGCAGGGCCGGGCCGAGGTTCGCGAAGTGTTCCGCATCAGCAAGGTTGGCAATGTGGCCGGCTGCATGGTGCAGGAAGGCGCCATCCGGCGCGACAGCCAGATTCGCGTGCTGCGCGACAATATTGTGATTTTCACGGGCAAAGTGGAATCGCTGAAACGGTTCAAGAACGACGCCAGCGAAGTGAAAAGCGGCTTCGAGTGCGGTATCCAGATCCACAACTTCAACGACGTGAAACCAGGCGACGTTCTGGAGGCCTTCACCACGGAGCGTGTCGCTCCCGAAGTTGTGGCTTAGCCGGGCAGCGGCGGCGGGGATCACCGGTATGGCGGCAATCGGCATCCTGATTTTGGAGTTGCGCCTTCCCGAATCGCACTCTCTCAAGGATAAGCGGCATACGGTGAAGAGTCTGAAGGACCGCCTGCGCAGCCGGTTCAACGTGGCTGTCGCCGAGATCGATTTTCAGGATATCTGGCAGCGTTCGCTCATTTCGTTGGTCACCGTTTCCGCGAGCCGGCCCTACGCGGAGCAGACTTTACAGCAGGTGGAGCGGGAGGCGGCATCGCTGCTGGGCCCGGTGCTGGTGGATGTCACGATAGAGTGGATTGAGCAGGGTCACGAATGAACGCGCATGCGCGCGAGCTGGTGGCGCAGGAGCAGGCATGGAAGGACATCGAGCGGAACGCGTGACCGAAGCGATTCGGGAAGAGCTGGCCGAACTGATTTCGTATGAAATGTCCGACCCGCGCGTGAGCTCGGCCACGGTGACCGAAGTGCACGTGTCGCCCGATTTGCGGCGCGCCCGCGTCAGCCTGGCTTTTCCGCATCGCGAAGAAGCTGACCCGGCGCTGAAGGCTCTCGAGAAAGCCAAGGGCTTTCTACGGCGCGAGTTATCGCGGCGGCTGGATCTTTACCGCGTCCCGGATCTGCATTTCGAAGCCGATATCGGCACCGTGATCGGCGACCGCATGGATTTTCTGTTCCGCCGCATTCGCAAGGGCCGCCCGCGCGACGTGGAAAAGAACGGGGGCTGAGGGGCCGCGAATCCGGGCAGAATGAGGCGCAGTGTCTAATGCCGGCAGATTTCTGACCGCCAACTGGCAGAGTCTGGCGATGCTCAATTACGAGGTCCCGCCCGAGACCTTGCTGCCGTTCGTGCCGGCGGGCACTGAACTCGACACGTTTGAGGGAATCACCTACGCAAGCACGGTCGGATTTCTGTTTCTCGAAGCGCGCGTGCTTGGTTTGGCGATTCCGTTCCACCGCGATTTTGCGGAAGTGAATTTGCGGTTCTACGTGCGAAGGCGAGCGCCGGAGGGCTGGCGGCGCGGTGTCGTGTTCATCAAGGAGATAGTTCCGAAACGCGGCATCGCAGTAATCGCGCGCACCGTGTACGGCGAGAACTATGTCCGTTTTCCCATGCGTCATCACCGGGATCGAATCGAAATCGGCTACGAGTGGTCGATCGGCGGCCGCTGGAACGCGCTTCGCGTACGCATTTGTGGCGAACCAGCTTTACCCGCGGCCGGATCGGCGGAAGAGTTCATCACAGAACACTACTGGGGCTACACCGCGCAACGCCGCGGGGCCGTGAAAGAGTACCGGGTGGAACACGTTCCGTGGCGCGTCTGGCAGGTTGGCGAAGCCAGGCTCACGTGTGACGCGGAGTATCTTTACGGACCGGGTCTTGCCGAAGCCATGTCCGGACCGCCGCGATCGGCGTTTCTGGCGGAAGGTTCGCCGATCACGGTGTACCGCGCTGATCGGATTGCGTTGCCGTAGCTATAAGCGATCTACGGCTGCAGCGTCAGCGTGGCCTTCCCCGCTGGGCCATCGTAAATCAACTCGACCGAGTGCACGTTCTTAGGCTTACCGCGGTACTCGAAGAACAGCAGGCCCGCCTGAGGAAGCGCGCGGTCGCCCTCCAGAAAAGTCGCCTTGTGCACATGCTGCTCCATGGCAAGCTGGAGCTTCACCGGCATTTTAGGCGGCGCGGGGGGCGGGGACCCGGCAGCCTGCCCATTGCCGCCGGTGCTCAGGCCGCCTTTCGACTTGTCCTTGTCCTTGTCCTCATCCGGTGGCACCCAGTTGGGGTCCTTCAGGGTTCTGCCGACGAATTCGAACGCCTGGTACGGAAGCGGCGTCTTCCTGTCGTTGATACGGAGCGAGAAATCGCCGGTCGATATTTTCAGGCGGGCGTCAGGAGGGCCGAAGAACGCGGCTTCCACAACCACATAATCGTCGGTGGAGAAAGTGCCGTCCTCGGTGGGTACGGCGTGCTCATCGAAATCGGCCGCGATGGTTACCGTACCGGCCTTGGCCTGGGCCTGATAATCGCCGGGAGACGGCCTCGCCGGCACGCCTTTCGCTTCGTTCAGTGGCTCGGTCTTGGCGGACGTCTCCTGCCCATGTGCACACAAGCAGAGGGCGGCGATCAGGATACTGGTTCTCGACGCTGAGAAGAATTGCATGCCAGCTCACAACCTAACACAGTGAAGAGAGCGCCGGTACGGCAGCCACTCACTCGTAGCGTAGAGCCTCGAGCGGGTCGGCCATGGTGGTCCTGCGTGCGGGAACATAACAGGCCAGCGCCGCCACGGCGGCCACCACCAGAGCGACGACGCCGATGGTCAGCGGATCGTGCGGGTTCACCCCAAACAGCAGGCTGCTCAACAAGCGTCCGGAAGCCAGAGACGTAGCGATGCCCACCGCCAGTCCGGCCAGCACCGGACGCAGTCCCTGGGCCATCACCATGCGCCGCACATTCCCGCTGGTGGCGCCCAGCGCCATACGCACGCCGATCTCATTCCGGCGACGCGCTACCGACCACGAAACCACCCCGTAAATGCCAATGCACGCCAGCAGGAGCGCCGACGCGGCGAAGCCGGCAATCAACATCACCTGAAAACGGCGTTGGCCCACTGAGCTCGACACCACGTTCCGCATGGTGCGAATATCGCTCACCACGGTGTCGGGATCGATGCTCCAGACGGTTGAGCGCACCGCCGGGGCAAACATGCGCGGGTCAGCCGAAGTCCGCAGCACCGCATTCATGGATAACCGGCTGCGATACCAGTAAGGGACATACGCGGTGACGACAGGCTGCTGCGCGAGGCCAGTGCGCACATCGCGGACCACGCCGATCACCTCGAATGGAGGCTCGTCCGGCTGGCCTCGGCTGAATTTCTTTCCAATCGGATTCTCGCCAGGCCACACGCGGCTGGCCGTCAGCTCCGATATCACCGCAAGACTCCGCTTGCGGTCCGCCTCGCTGAAGCTCTGCCCGGCCACGAAAGAGATGCCCATGGCACGGAAGTAATCGGGGCTACAGAAGCGCATGTTGACCATGGGCAGTTCGGCCATGGGCCGGTGTTCTCCTTCGCGTTGCATGACATCCACCCAGTCCTCGCCCTGCAGCGGCAGCGTCGAAACGATGGCGGCAGTGTTGACGCCAGGAAGCGCCTGCATTTTCGCGACTAACTGCCGGTAGTACGATTCGCGCTCGGCGGGTTTGTCGTAACCATTTTGGGGAAGGTTGATTTCCACGGCGATCAGGCGGTCCGCATCGAACCCCTTGTTCACGTTCAACAGGCGCACGAAGCTGCCGATCAGCAATCCCGCCAGAACCAGCAGCACTGCGCTCAAGCCCGATTCGAAACCCACCAGGAGATCGCGCGTGAACAGCCCGCCACGGCCCTCGGTGCTGCTGCGGGAACTGCCGCGCAGGACCAGTTGCGGATCGGCGGCTGAAGCGCGCCATGCCGGCAGAATGCTGAAGAGAATACCCGTGGCAATCGACAGCACGAGCGCGAACAACAGGGCACGGGCGTCGAGGTGAATTTCATCGAGGCGCGGGAGATCGAGCGGCGCATAGAGCAGCACCGCGCGAAGTCCCGCCCAGGCAAGCACGATACCGGCCACGCCTCCCGCCAGACCAACCACCAGGCTTTCGCTCAGAATGTAGCGGACCAGTTGCCCGCGCCCTGCGCCAAGCGCGGCGCGGATGGCCAGATCGCGGCCTCTGCCAGCGGTCCGAGCCAGACTAAGATTCGCCAGATTCACGCAGACAATCAGCAGGACGGCGCCCACCGCGGAGAATAGAATCACCAGCCCTTTGCGCGCGGAACCCGTCACCTCTTCCTGCAACGGGGTCATCACTGCGCGCAGGTGCATTTTTTCGTCAAAGTGCGTGGCGATGTTCGCCTGTACTACGTCCATTTCGGCCAGCGCGCGTTGTTCCGGCACGCCCGGCTTGAGGCGTCCGATGACCACGTAATTGAATTCTCCGAACCAACCCACCTCGTCGCGCTTGAATGCGGCTGGCGTAAACACATCGGCCTTTCGCGGGAAGTTCGCAAGCTGGCTGGCCTCGCCTTTGGGGAAGTGGAACGAGGCGGGCAGGATACCCACCACCGTCCGCTGACTGCCGTCGAGCGTGATGGAACGGCCCACCAGCGAGGGATCGCGATGGAATCGCCTTGTCCACAGGGCGTCGCTGATGATCGCTTCGCGCTCATGGCCCGGTTCCTCTTCTTCGGCGAGAAATGTCCGGCCAAGCTGCGGCTGGACGCCGAGCATGAAAAGCAGGTTCGCGGAAACGGACGCGCCATGGAGCCGTTCCGGCTGGCCGGCGCGGGTAAGCACGAAATCCGCCGCCTCGACGAGGCTGAATTGCTGGAAGGACGAGCAGTGGTCGCGCCACTCGAAGAAATGGCGCACATTGACGGGCAGCCGCGGATAGGTGCGAGCGACCTCGGGCACAACCTCGTTGATCACCATCAGGCGCCCGGGATCGCGGTACGTAAGCGGGCGCAGCAGCACCGCGTCGACAACGGAGAAGATGATGGTGTTCGCCGCGACACCGAAGGCAAGGGTCAGCAGGGCAACGGTGGTGTATCCGCGATCGCGCACGAGCGCGCGAGCGGCTTGGCGAAGATCGCTGAGCAGAGACATGGGAACGGGCTCTGCAACATACTACGACGCAGCGGGGGATCGGTTCCTAAGATTGTTGCGAGCAGAACGAGGCCGAGACTCGACTACGCGAACCAATTGTCCATCTCAATCCCGCTGCCTTCGATGATGGCGCGCATGGTCCCAATGGGCAAAATGCGTCCTCGATGATAAGGGACGATGACCTGCTTGCCTGTCCCGGAATGGCGCCATTTCTGGTGACTGCCGGAGCTGCCTACGAGCCTAAACCCACTTCGCCGCAGTAACGCGATCACTTCACCGGCAGTCAGCCGGGGCGTACCGCGATCACCCAACCGTTACCTCAACCAGCTTTGCGGTCTCCGGCAAGTCAAGGTCGGATGGCGAAAGGTAGAGGCGGATGGCTTCCTCGATATTCTGGCGCGCTTCCGGTTCGGTGTCTCCAGCCGATGCGCAGCCCGGAAGTTCGGGGCACACAGCAGAGTAGCTCATGGACACCGGGTCGTATTCGAGCACCACTCGAAATCTCACAGGTCCATTATAGAGCGACACTGAATCGGACTCCGACACAGTCGCGAGTCAGGGGTGCCATGCGCCGAGCTTATGCCTTCGTCAGCTCGCGCCCGCGTTCGATTGCCTGACGGTCGATCTCGAGCCACTTGTCCGTCTTTACGAGGCGGCGGAGGGCGGCGTCGACGAAGCGCGCCTGAAGACTATTGGAGAGTTCGAGGAACGCCCCGAGCATCACCATGTTGCCTGCGCGCTGCGTGCCGATGCGATCGGCTTCTTCGAAGAACGGGCGGGCGATTGCGGTCACGTCGCCGCGGACGCAGTCCTCGGGCAAAGTTGCGCCGTTGTAGAAAACCAGACCGCCCGGTTGCACGGTTGCCACGAACTTCCGCAGCGAGGGTTCGTTCAGCGCAAAGAGCACATTAGGACGCGTGACGATGGGCGAATCCACGCGGCCGCCGGTGATGCGGACGTGGCAATTCGAGGTTCCCGACCGCATTTCCGGGCCATACGATGGCAGCCACGAAACGTGCAGTCCGGCCTGCAGTCCCGCTTCGGCCAGAATCTCACCCAGCAGCAGCACACCCTGGCCGCCAAATCCGGCCACGCGAACCCGGAGATCGGCGTTCTGTGCGGACGGCTCCGCTGCGGCGTGATCGCCGGCGCCATTCGTGGCGATGCCCAGGATTCGGGGGATTTCGCTGAGCTCAGGAGCGGGCACGGGCGCGGGCCGTGGCGCACGCGTCTTCGTGCGGTCAAGATACACGCCCGGAGGAAACACCTTCACCAATTCCTCGCGCACGTAACGCTGCGCGTCGAGGGGGTCCATTTTCCAGACCGTCGGGCAAGGCGACACGATCTCCACGAGTGAAAAGCCGAGGCCGTCCATCTGATTGCGAATGGCTTTGCGCACCGCCTTCGCTGCCTGCATGATGCCCTTGTTGTCGCCAAGAGCAACGCGTTCGATGTACGCCGGGCCTTCCAGCGTTGACAGCAGCTCGGCTACCCGCAGCGGATATCCCTCGTTCAAGGGATCGCGGCCGCGCGGGGAGGTGGTGGTTTTCGTGCCGATCAGCGTGGTGGGCGCGAGCTGGCCGCCCGTCATCCCGTAAATCGCATTATTAAGGAAGAAGACGGTGATGTTCTCGCCGCGATTGGCCGCGTGCAGAATCTCCGCGGTGCCTATGGCCGCCAGATCGCCATCGCCCTGATAACCGAGCACGATGCTCTCGGGGCGAGTCCGCTTCACGGCGGTAGCGACAGCGGAGGCGCGTCCATGCGCGGCCTGCACGTTGCCGACATCGAAATAATAATACGCGAATACCGAACATCCCACCGGACTGACAAAGATGGTGCGGTCCTGAATGCCCAGCTCGTCGATGGCCTCCGCTATCAGCTTGTGCGTGATGCCGTGGCCGCAGCCCGGGCAGTAGTGGGTGGTGTGCTGCTGGTCGGCCTTGCGGTCGAAGTTGTCATAGAAGCTGTCCGAACGGCCGTGGATGAGTGTGTATTCTGCGCTAGCCACGGAGCACCTCCTCATTCGCGAGCCGCGCGGCGAGCCCGGCAACGAAGTCCAGCACTTCTTCCGCCGATGGCACCACGCCACCGCAACGCCCATAGAATTCCACGGGCCGCCTGCCGTTCAGCGCCAGGCGAACGTCGTCCACCATTTGGCCGGTGCTCATCTCGACAACTGCAAAGAGCCGGGTGTGGCCGGCGACTTCGCGAAGAATGTCCGAAGGGAACGGGAACAGAGTGATGGGACGCAGCATGCCCACACGCAATCCGTGTTCGCGTAGCTGCTCGACGACGGCCTGAAGCACACGCGAGACGATGCCGTAGCCGACCAGCACGATCTCCGCGTCATCGGTACGATAGCGCTCCGCCTGCACGTGCCGGGCTTCAAGGCGGCGATATTTGGCTTCCAGTTTCTGAATGTGCCGCTCCATATCGGGCGGATCCAGATAGATGGAAGTGATCAGGTTCCGGCGCGATTCCGCCGTGCCGGTGACGGCCCACTCGGGTGTGGAAGGCGCGACAACATCGCGCGGGAACTCCACCGGCTCCATCACCTGTCCGATGCAGGCGTCCATCAGGACATAGGCGGGATTGCGGTATTCGTCGGCAAGCTCGAAGGCTAGGCGAGTCAGGTCGACAGCTTCCTGTGCGGACGCGGGCGCGAGCACGATGGTCCGATAGTTGCCATGGCCGCCGCCCTTCACCACCTGGAAATAATCGCCCTGTTCGGGTCCCACATTGCCGAGGCCAGGGCCCGCGCGCATAACGTCGGCGATGACGCAGGGGAGTTCCGCGCAGGCCATGTAGCTGATGCCTTCCTGCATGAGACTGACGCCGGGGCCGCTGGATGCCGTCATCACCCGCACCCCCGCAGCCGCGGCGCCGTACATCATGTTGATGGCGGCAACTTCGCTTTCCGCCTGCAGGAAGACCCCTCCCACCTGCGGCAGATACAGCGCCGCTGCTTCCGCTATCTCGCTCGATGGCGTGATCGGGTAACCGTAGAACGCGCGGCAACCGGACAGAATCGCGCTATAGGCGATGGCCTCGTTCCCCTTCATTAACTGGCGTGCCATGTTATGCCGCCTCCGGTCTGTGTCCCGCTGCCCTGCGCAGCACACGAATGCCGCCGGGTTCCGGACAGACGTAATAGCAGATGCCGCATCCGGTGCAGCCATGGCCGGCGTAGGTGCTGGTGTGATAGCCGTAATGGTTCAGCGATGGAGACAGGAACAGCACTTTGGGCGGACACGCCGCCACGCACAAGGCGCAGCCTTTGCATTCCTCGCAGTTCAGCTCCACGCTTCCGCGGTCGCCGTTCTGTCCAGCCATGTTGTCCTCCTGTTCAGGCCAAGCCACTCCAGCGGGGCTGAGCCCCGCGCAGGCCGGGGGCCTGCCCCACTTTTCCGTTCACACGGGAACGGCACGGCCCGGCTCCAGATAATGCGCCTGGCAAGCAAAATCATACAGCGCGTCGCGGAACTTCGGTTCGGCGATGGAAATGAGCGCCTCGGCGCGCTGGCGCAGCGTTTTCCCGTGAAGATAGGCGATTCCGTGCTCGGTAATCACATAGTGTACGTCGGCGCGCGATGTAACCACGCCGGCTCCGGGATCGAGCATTGGCGCAATGCGGGAAACAGTTCCGTTTTTCGCCGTGGCCGGCATGGCGATGATTGGCTTGCCGCCTTTCGACCGCGCGGCTCCGCGGATGAAATCCACTTGGCCGCCGAATCCGCTATACGGCCTCGTGCCGATGGACTCCGCGCAAACCTGGCCGGTGAGATCCACCTGCAAGGCGGAATTGATGGCCACCATATTCTCGTTCTGTGCGATCACAAACGGATCGTTGGTGTAGCGAATAGGGTGGAATTCGAAGAGCGGGTTGTCGTCGATGAAATCGAAAGTGCGCCGGGTGGCGATAACAAATCCGGCCACCAGCTTCCCCCGGTGCAGAGTCTTGCGGCGGCCGTTGATCACGCCCGCTTCGATCAGCGGAATGATGCCGTCGGTGAACATCTCGGTGTGGATGCCGAGGTCCTTGTGATGATCGAGACACGCAAGCACGGCATCGGGAATTCCTCCAATACCGGTCTGGAGGGTTGCACCGTCGGGAATCAAAGAGGCCACGTAAGCGGCGATGCGGTGATGGATTTCAGTGGGCGTCGCACTGGGAACTTCGAGCAGCGGATGATCGTTTTCGACGACGGCCGAAACGTCGCTGATGTGCAGGAATGCGTCACCGTGGGTTCGGGGCACGCAGCGGTTGACTTCGGCGATGACGCGCCGCGCCTGGCGGGCGGCCGTGAGCGTGCAATCGACGCCGGTTCCCAGGCTCATGAAGCCATGTTCGTCGGGAGGAGTGGCCGAGAGCAGCGCCACATCGAGTGGCATTGCGCCGGAGATCAGCAGGTCTTCAATTTCGCTGAGGAAGATGGGCGTATAGTCGGCGCGGCCTTCCTGGACGGCGCCCCGAATATTCGCGCCGGTGAAAAGCGAGTTGACGCGGAAGTGGCCCTGGTACTCGGGCCGAACATACTCGGCTTCACCGAACGTGAGCATCTGGATAATCTGAACGTCCTGCAATTCAGGGGCGCGGCGGAGGAGCGCCCGAATCAGACCGTCGGGCACCGAACAGTTCGGCTGTATCCAGATGCTGTGGCCGGATCGGACTGCGCCAAGTGCATCGTCGGCCGTTGTCCGCTTGCAGTCATATTCATCGCGCCAGCTCATCAAAGACACCACCAGCATGTGGGTGACCGTTGAATAAGTTTGCTGAATGCCATGATAAGCGGCGATGGGCAGCGCGCAAGTGAGTGAAATCACGCAGGCGGGTGGGGGTAGGGCTTTGCTGTCTCGGGTATCCCCTACATTCTGAACTAGTGGTATTGACAGGATCGAAGTACCAGAAGTACTCTATGGGAGTTCCATTCTGTGGAATCTCCGGATTTGGCTGAAGGGCAGCCAGGTTCGGTGGTTCAGAGTAGTCGATCTCATTTGCCGGTCTCTGGGTTCCTCCCACCTCTCCCGGAGACCGGTTCCTCAATCACCTTAGTTCCCGTTCGGCGAATCTGAAAACGCAGCCGCCATTGGGGCGGTGCACCCGCACGGAATTTCCAACGCCGCGCGGCTTCCAGGCTGAGATTACCCAGATAGCTGGCGTTCTCGGGCGGTTCAAGCTTCACGGAAACGACGCGGCCTGCCGGATCCACATTTATCATCACGTCGATTTTCACCGTGCCTCGGATCGTATCTCTCGCGCGCCGGGGTACATCGGGAAGAACTCGCTCAAGGACCGCCTTGCCAGCCATGGCATTCGTTTTGGGTAAGGCCGGAGCTGCAGACGGTTTCACCGTCGCGGCCGTGGGAGCGTTCGACGATTTCGGGTGGCCTCGGAAAAGCAAAAAGCCCAACAGCACAGCAACGGCCGCCAGACCGAACGCGAACACCCAGGCGAGATGACGCTGAGGCGGGCCAACGCCGACGGGTTCGGGTGCGGCTTCGGTCGACTGACGCAAGAGCTGCGCGACCTCGATGGCGGTCGGGCGCTCGTCTGGTTTCATGCGCAGACACAGCCCGGCGATTTCAAGAAACGGACTCGGCAGCCGCTCCAGTGCCGTTCGCCGCTGGGTCAGTGACTCGGCGATCACCACGCCCAGCGACCAGATATCGGCTTCGAGGGACACCAGGCCGGACCGGGTTTCGAGCGCGGCGTACGGGTCCTGTTCCAGCGGAGCGAAGTAGGCCTCACCGCAGGGACACAGGTTGTCGCTGGAGATCTTGACGACGTCATCAATGGCCAGGATGTTCGCGGGACGGAGATGGCTGTGCGCAAAGCCCTGGCCGTGGACATAAGTGAGAGCGTCCAGCACCGGCTCAAGCATTTCGCGAGTCTCCGCGATGGTGAGCGCGCGGTCCACCAGAACCTGCGACAACTGCTCCTCGGCGTATTCTGTGACGACGTAGAAAAAATCGAAGGTGTCCCAGCGGCCGGAGCCGTGCGCGAGGATGCGCGCGAGATGTGGATGGGACAACCGCGACGCCATGGCCCAACGGCTGGGAAGAAGCTCCGCACCCGGAGTGCTCGCCATTACCAGCTTCACTACTGCGCGTTGGTTCTGCCCAAACTCGGTGAGGAAGACAGCGCGGTCGGCGCCCCCGCCGAGATACCTACCGAGGACGAACTCCCCGCCGATTCGCTGCCCTTCCCAGCCTTGCCAGAACGCAATGAAGTCGACCGGGTTCAGCAGGGGTTGGTCAGAAGGCATGTTCCATTCGTCGAACTCACGTGAAAGTGCACAGTTTCAGTCATTATCGCGCGAGGCAGGATGCGCGCTCTGTTAAATCAGCGGGACACGGTAAACTCGATCCAAGGGTTCCATGTCCGATTCCGACGCTTTCACACGGCGCGACGTTCTCGCCAGAGCCGCGCTTGCCGGAGTGGCCACGATCGGCGCACCTGGTGGAGCGAACAGTAGCGTAGGTTACGGAATCATCGGCGTGGGTGGCCGCGGCGCTTACCTGCTGAAGCATCTGCGGGGCATCGGCAATGGACGTTGTGTCGCCGTTTGCGATCTGGACGCCGGCAAGATGGATGCCGGGGCCGAAACAATCGGCACGAACCCGGCGAAATATCAGGATTACCGCGCACTGCTCGATAATCGCAACGTCGAGGCGGTGATCATCGCCGTTCCGCTGTTCGAGCATTACTCTGTCACCCGCGATGCGCTGCTTGCCGGCAAGCATGTTCTGTGCGAGAAGAGCCTGGTCTTCCAGCCATTCGAGGTGCACGCGCTGCGCGCGCTGGCGGCGCAGCATCCGAAACAAGTACTGCAGGTGGGACTGCAACGCCGATACAGCAGGTTTTATCAGATCGCGAAGGCAATGGTCGACAAGGGGCTGCTGGGCAATGTCACGCACGTGCACGCGCAATGGCATCGCAATCCTGGCTGGGTGATGCGCGGATTCAACTGGCGTCTCTACCGCGAATACTCCGGCGGCCTGACCGCGGAGCTGGCCTCGCACCAGATCGACATTGCCGACTGGATGTTCGGCGCGACGCCGGAATATGTCATCGGCGTGGGCGGTCTCGACACGTGGAAAGACGGCCGCGATGTGTACGACAACATCCAGCTCATTTACAAATACCCGAATAATCAGAAGCTGGTGTACAGCTCCATCACTACGAATTCACACATGCCGTATCTGGGTGCGGCGCGGCCCGAATTCGGCGAGATCATCATGGGCACCGGCGGATCGTTAGAGATAACGGTAGGGGACGGTGAACAGCACCTCGCGACGGCACTGTATTACCGGGAAACGACGCGCGTGGTCGCATCGCCGCCACCATTGCCGGGCGAGAAAGAACCAGCCGCTCCCGCAGGAGCAACCTACTTGATCGGCGGCGGACAGCGGGGCCTTCCGTTGGCCGTGGCGAGCGGCGAGCTCGATATCACGAACGAAGATTCGTTTCTCTCACGCGAACTGAAGTACTCGCGCCGCTGGCTCTACAGCAAGGGCGTGATTGTCGACGATGAAGACACGAACCCGGTGGAGACCGAGCTAAGGTCCTTCTTCGAGGTCTGCCGCAACGGCGGAAGGCCTCGGGCCGATATCGAAGTTGGACTCAACGATTCGATCGCCGTGATCCTCTCCAACCTCGCGATGCGCGACGAGCGCCGTGTGTATTTCAACGAGATCGACAAAATGGGACGCGGTGAGAATGAAGCAGGCTTTCTGGCCCGCGTAGCGAAATCGCAGGACAGCTACAAACGCTCGCTGGCGGCGCGGAAGAAGATGGACACGGCCTGATTGCTGCCATAATCTTCTTCATGGTTTCTTCTCTGCTCTTCGCGCTTATGCTGGCGCAAGCCGCGCCACCCTCCCCTGAGCCAGCGGATACAAAGGCCGCCGAAGCGAAATCGGCCGACGCCAAACCGGCCGAGAAATCGCCCGAGAAAGAAGAACCGCCCGTGGTGACTCACCACGAGATTCACGTCAGCGGGAAGGCGCTGAAGTATACGGTGACCACGGGTTTGATGCCGCTGCGCGACGCCAAGGGCGATGTCGAAGCCCATATCTTTTTCATCGCATATACGCTCGACGGTGTTGGCGACACCAGCCGGCGTCCGCTGATGTTCTCATTCAACGGCGGGCCGGGTTCGGCGTCGGTATGGCTGCATCTGGGCGCTATCGGGCCCAAACGCGTGATGGTGTTGCCGGATGGCCGCATGCCCGCGCCACCGTTCCATCTGGTGGATAACGAGTATACGTGGCTGGATCAGAGCGACCTGGTGTTCATCGATCCGGTGGGGACGGGCTACAGCCGCGCGGCAAAACCGGAGCTGGGAAAGAAATTCTGGAGCGTCCACGGCGATGTCGAATCGGTGGGTGAGTTCATCCGCCTGTACCTGACGCGTTATGAGCGATGGACGTCGCCCCTGTTTCTGGTGGGAGAGAGCTACGGAACCACGCGCGCGGCCGGCCTCTCGGGTTATCTCATCGAACGCGGAATCGCTTTCAATGGCATCGTACTGGTCTCGTCGATTCTGAATTTCGAGACGGTGGAGTTCACCAGGGGCAACGATTTGCCGTATGTTCTCTACCTTCCCAGCTATGCGGCCACAGCATGGTATCACCACAAGCTGGCGCCGGAGCTGCAGAGCGACTTGCTCAAGACTTTGAAGGAAGTGGAGGCGTGGGCGGCGACGGAGTATGCGGCGGCTCTCGCCAAAGGCGATCGGCTGACGGCGGCTGAGCGGGAGGAAACTATCGCGCGATTGTCGCGCTATACGGGCCTGAGCAAGAGTTACATCGACGAGAGCAATCTGCGCGTGTCCATTTTCCCGTTTACCAAGGAACTGTTGCGCGACGAGAAGCGCACGGTGGGCAGGCTTGACAGCCGGTTTAAGGGCATTGATGAATCGGCCGCGACAGCGGAGCCTGAATACGACCCGACCATCGCCGCTGTGCGGCCGCCGTACACCACGACGTTCAATAACTACGTGCGCGGCGAGCTCGGCTATAAAACCGACCTCGAATACTACATCCTGGGCGGAGGCATCACTACTCCATGGGACTGGGGCTCGGGCTTCCCGGACACCAGCAACGATCTGCGCCAGGCCTTCGCCAAGAATCCGTACATGAAGCTGTATGTGGCGTCAGGGCACTTCGATCTGGCGACGCCGTATTTCGCCACCCAGTACACGTTGGCACACATGGGCCTCGATCCGAGCCAGCGGAAGAATATCCAGACCGGCGAATACGAGGCCGGGCACATGATGTATGTCGACACTTCACAGCTTGAGAAGCTGAAGCGGGAAGTAGCGGCGTTTATCGCGGGGGCGCTGGGCGGGGAGAAATAACGCGGCTGACGCCGCGTGTCCCGTTGGCGAATGCTCTGGATTTTTGCAACCTCTAGGCGAGCCGTCAACGTATTATTTCGCGGATGCACGCATCTCGATTCTCGGCCGTCAAGGCTGAGAGGAGGTTTTCCGCATGTTCAGGAGATCTCTTGCACTGGTCTCAATCATCGGGGCATCGTTGGCGGCTCAAAGCCCTGTCCGTGAGGTTACCCTTGCTGATTTCCGGCCGAGACGCCCAGTCCCAATATTCGATAAGGGTTACCTGATCCAACCCGACGAATCGCGGGCCACCATTTCCGTGTATGGGCCGGATGGGAGTCTTCTATATGAGACCGATGTCCTGGCCCCGGATGGAACCGCCGCTCACGCGCGGAATGGCGCGGTGGATAGCGACGGTACTGTGGCAATACCGATCTGGTATGGGAAGCGGGGCAACTACAGAGGCGGAATTATCTTTCTGGATCCGGGTGGCAGACAAGTCCGGTTTCTGGAGACGGGCTATTATCACCCCTCGGCGTTATGTTTTGGGCCGGATCACTCCCTGTGGGCGATTGGAGATCAAAGGCGGCCCGTTGACATCCAGGATTCCGCCGACTACCCGCAGGTGCGTAGGTACTCGACTGAGTGGAAGGAAACGGGCAGGTTTCTTCCCAGGTCGCTTTTCCCCCCGGGGCTTAGCCCCTTCGGAGACGGAATCTCGCGAGTGTGGGCGCTCAGCGACCGGATCGGCATACTTGGGTATCCCGGAAAGGTTTCGGATCATCCCGAGTGGGTCGAACTCGATCTCGAAGGAAAGCTGATTGGAAGGTGGAAGCTTGGCCCCACGTATACTTCATCCCGCCATGTGATGGAAGGGGGATTCGCATTCATGGCGGGCGGTGTTCTTTTCGCGCGTCCATTGACATTGAAACCCGAGATACGGGTTGCTCAGTTGATGGTCTTTGACAAAATGACATCCACGTGGAAATTGGTGACGTCGGCCGCGCCGCAATGTGTGGAAGGTTTGTTGCTTGGAGCCGATGGCGATAAGCTTGTCTGCGAGAAGTACGGGGCAGAAGGCGTGCATTTGTTCTTGGTGCCGCCCGGCGGAAGTCTCTGATCGCTACACCGTGCACAGCTCCACGGCCTGACGCAATGACGTCAGCGGATCGTGCAGCGGCACGAATTCGTGCGCGAAGTAGCCGGGGAATCCAACATCGGCAATAGTGCGGGCGACTGTGCGCCATTGCAGTTCCTGGGTGTCGTCCAGTTCGTGCCTGCCGGGGACGCCGCCGGTATGAAAATGCGCAATGTATTGGATGTTCTCACGGATAGTGCGCATGATGTCCCCTTCCATGATTTGCATGTGGTAGATGTCATAGAGCAGCTTCACCCGCGGCGAGTCCACGCGCTTCATCAGCTCCGCGCCCCACGCGGTGTGGTCGCACTGATAGTCTTTGTGATCGATCTTGCTGTTGAGCAACTCGAGGCAAATGGTGACCCCGTGATCCTCGGCGATGCGTTTGACGCGATTGAGGCCAATGGCGCAATTCTCCAATCCCTGCTCATCCGATAATCCCCGCCGGTAGCCGGAAAACGTGATGATGTTCGGCGCGCCCACAGCGGCGGCTTCGGGAATGCGGCGGCGCAGCTCATCTTCGATGCGGGCATGATTCTCGATGCGATTCAGGCCGTCGGGGATTGTTCCTCCGCCGGGCAGGATCATCGCGGGAACGAGGCCGTACTTCTTCAGCGTGGGCGCGTCCTCGGGAGCAACCAGGTCGATTGCCGCGAGCCCCATGCCGGCAGCAGCGCGGCACAGGTCATCAAGAGAAATTGAGTTGTAGCACCACCGCGCCACGGACTGCTTGAGGCGGCCTTTGTTCGAAGCCGAGGCGTTTGACGCGGAGGCGGCCAGGCCCAGAGCGGCT
>Ga0326727_10013803_pt1 | contig 17817 bp, 16 predicted proteins | sample MB2enrmetagenome_FD_207643 | JGI IMG/M metagenome (GOLD analysis project Ga0326727, IMG submission 207643) | Lab enriched peat soil microbial communities from McLean, Ithaca, NY, United States - MB29MY | ecosystem: Environmental > Terrestrial > Soil > Wetlands > Peat | place: USA: New York...
GCAGCCTGTACCAAACAATCAGCTTTGGCGTGGGGTTTTCGCCGAGGAAGCTACGCCCCTTCTCGCAGTAGGCCTTAAAGGAGTCATATGCTCGGACATCGCGAACTGACAATGCAGGACTATACCGGAATCCTGAAACGGCGATTCTGGTTGCTTCTAATTTCTGCGATCCTTTTCCTCGGGGTCGGCATCGCCCTCACGTATGTCATCCCACCCGAGTACGTATCGCAGACGCTTGTGCTTGTCGAGCGGCAGAAGGTTCCGGAAAACTATGTAATGCCCGTCGTCACTGAAGATCTCGGTTCACGCCTGGCATCGATGAGGGAACAGATCCTGAGCCGCTCACGCCTCGAGCCGATCATCGAGAAATTCAACTTGTACGCCGGCCGCGAGAATACCATGGACGACCGCGTCGAAATGACGCAAAAGGCTATCGCGGTCAAGCCAATCGCCTCCGCTAGCGCGTCGTATGGGATGCCGGGCTTCTTTATCACCTTCAAGGCGCAGGATGCGCGCACAGCCCAACAGGTTTGTGGCGAGATCACATCACTCTTCGTCAGCGAGAATCTGAGTTCGCGTGAGCAATCCGCTGAGGGTACGACTGACTTCCTGAAGCAGCAACTCGCCGACGCAAAGGCGAAGCTAGACGATCAGGATGCCAAGCTCGCAGCCTTCGAGCAAAGGTATTTCGGCATGCTCCCTGAACAGGAATCGCACAACGTGAACACGCTTCAGTCGCTTACAACCCAGCTTGACGCCGTGACCCAGTCACTGGGCCGCGCGCAGCAGGAAGTGACCTTTCTCCAGGCTATGGTCACGCAGCAAACGCATGATCTCGAAAGCTCCGGGCCCGGGGCCGCAGGTGTATCAGTGGATGAGCGCCAAGCCGAGCTCAAGTCTCTCATCGAGCAGAAGCAGGCACTGGAGGAGCAGTACACGCCTGACTATCCCGATGTGGTCGCGATTTCGCGTAAGATTGCCGATTTGCAGGCGGAGATCGAGCATGCCTCGGCGGAGCCGGCCCCGGCTACGCCCCCGATCCTGGCAACGTCTAGCGTTAGCCGTTCTGACCCGCCGCAGCTCCGACAGCTCAAGGCGCAGCTTCACGCGGCACAGACGTCTCTGGCCGCCGCGAAGCAGGATCAGGCTCGGATCCAACAGCAGATTCGCACCTACGAGGCTTATGTCCAGTCGAGCCCTCAGGTCGAAGCAGCGTACAAGCAACTCACCCGCGACCATGAGACGGCTTTGGGGTTCTATAACTCGCTGCTGATTAAAATGAACGAATCGTCCATGGCAACAGCCCTTGAGCAGCGCCAGCAGGGCGAGCAGTTCCGCGTCTTGGATCCTGCCAATCTTCCTGATATGCCGACATTTCCGAACCCGTTTGTCTTCGCGGGCGGGGGCTTTGCAGTTGGCCTTCTTCTGGGTTTGGGTCTTGCAGCATTGCTCGAGTATCGCGATACTTCCCTGCGTAATGAGAGGGACATTTGGGCCTTCACCAAGCTGCCAACTTTGGCTACGATCTCCCGCATTAAAGACCTTCCCCAGCCCGCCAGTCCGCGCAGCAGGTGGAAACTTTTCTCACGAACCAATAAGCCCGTGGAAAGCGCGCTCGGATAACCATGTACAGAAACTTCTTCGGCATGAACGACTCTCCTTTCGGGACCTGTCCCGATCCGCGGTATCTATACATGATGCCGCAGATTCAGGAAGCTCTTGCGTGCCTGCAATACGGCATTGCAGCACGCAAGGGCTTTGTCGTAATGACGGGAGAAGTGGGCACAGGAAAAACAACTCTCCTCAAGACCGTCCTCAGCTCATTTGCCGACCAACGCATTTCGACAGCTTTTGTGTTTAATCCGCGTCTCGATGTGCTCGACTTTCTTGAATTTGTGCTCGCGGACTTTGGTATTCCGTCCACCACGCGAACCAAGTCCGGCATGCTCCTGCAGCTCAATTCCTGGCTTATCGACCGCTTCCGCAACAGGGAATTGTGCGCCATTGTGGTCGATGATGCTCAGAACCTTTCGTGGGAGCTTCTTGAAGAAATTCGTTTGCTCACGAATCTCGAGACCGCATCGGAAAAGCTGGTGCAGATTGTACTGTCCGGGCAGCCAGAACTCGAACAGAAGCTTCGCAACCCCTGCGTTCGCCAGCTTCGTCAGCGCATTTCACTGTGGTGCAAGACGCGGCCGCTGACCAGCGAGGAGACAAAGGCCTACATCGCAAAAAGGCTGCACGTAGCCGGCGTGAGCCAATCCGTGTTTTTGCCGGAAGCTGTGCAGCTTGTCTATCGCTATTCCAGGGGGATTCCTCGCCTCATCAATCTGGTCTGTGAGCATGCTCTGATCAGTGCCTATGTGGAGCAGATCAAGCCCGTCCCTGCATACATCGTTGAGTCGGTGAGTGCCGAACTCGATCTAGCCCAGCAGCCCTTTGTGATCTCATCCACGGATATATCCGGGCTGTCCGAGGATTCTTTGCCAACCGCAATCTCCAGCACCATCAACCCCGTCGCAGGTTTCACCGATTTTCTGGAGGACAGCTGAGCTATGAGCCGCATACATGAAGCACTTCAAAGGGCATATCGCGAGCGTGAGAAATTGCCGGTCTCAGAAGACAATCAGGTTGCCGAGCTGACCATCACCGCCGTTCCTGAGGAGCCGCCGCTCCTCAAGCCCGAATTGGTTTTGGATAACATCGCGCAGCATCCGTGGAAGCCAATGACTGCCGCCTTTCCCACGCTCACAGGCCGCGGCGCAGGCGTCGAGCAGTTTCGCCGCCTTCGCTCGCACGTCTACCAGGCTCATGTCGAGGCTCCCTTGAAGACGATTCTGGTCGCCAGCGGGATGCCTTCGGAAGGGAAGAGCTTTATCGCGGCGAATTTGGCCATGAGCATGGCGCGCAACAGTGTCAATAACATTCTGCTCATCGACGGCGATCTGCGTCGTCCCACGCTTCATAATCTGCTGGGCGCCCCCAATGCCCCAGGTTTATCGGATTACTTGGAAGGCTCCGTCGGGTTAATTGACGTCATGCAGCGCTACCGTAGTCCCGAGGTTGCAGAGGGGGCCGGCACGGATATCGTCTCCAACCTCACCTTTATCCCTTCTGGCAAGTCCAGCGACAACTCCTCTGAGCTGGTGGCCAATCACCGTATCGAAGAACTGATTGCGACAGTTTCATCGCATTTTAATTGGATTGTGATTGACTCTCCGCCAGTGCTGGCGGTTACCGACGCGGTCGACCTTGCCCACGCCGCCGATGCCATCTTGCTTGTCGCGCGCGAATCAAGCACGCCTTACGATGTGGCTCAGCGCACCCAGGCCGCCTTCAGCAATTCGCGCATCCTTGGCTTTGTGCTTAATGCTGTCAAGGAAGCTCCACGCAAAGGTTCGTACAGCTACGACTATTACTACTACCACGGTGGGTCAGAAGGCGCCGGTCGAGCCCGGGAAGCTAAGGATAGGCAGGAATGATCAGGCTTTTTAATGTTTACTATCCGACCCGGACGCTGGTCTTGCTTCTTTGCGAAGCGTTCCTTGTCAGTGGCTCATTTCTGCTCGCCACCGCGTATCTCGCAGGGCCGGATACGTACATCGATCTGATCTATGAATACGGCATCTTAAAGATCGCAGGCATTACAGTTCTTACCTTGCTTCTCTCGTACTACTTTGATCTCTATGAACCGCAGCACATCTCAGCACGCTGGGAAATCTACTTCCGGCTCCTGCTGGTTCTTAGCGTTCTATCTTTTTTTCTCGCGGCGCTTTTATATTTCTTTCCTGAAATGAGCATCGGCTCGAATGTTCCTCTCGTCGGCACCTCTATCCTCGCTATTGCCCTTGTGATCTGGCGGTCAGCATATGAGTCAATCATCGGCCTTTCGGTATTCCGCGAACGCGTCTATGTGTTGGGTAGCGGCGAGCGGGCGCGCGCCGTTGTCGAAACTCTGCGCGGCAGACGCGATGCCGGCATGGAAGTCGTCGACGGAGAGTGCCAAGGCGCATTCAACGGGGACTTGGAACGCTTTGCGGCAGACCTGCGCGCATTTTGCGATCCGAAGCCCCGCATTGACCGCGTCATTGTTGCCATGGAAGACCGTCGCGGATCGATGCCGGTTCGTGAACTCCTTGATCTTCGGCTCCGTGGGGTTGTGATTGAAGATACCACCGTACTCATGGAGCGCCTCCTGGGCAGATTGCAGCTGGACGGGCTTAATCCCAGCACCCTCATCTTCACTCGCGGTTTCAACGTAAGGGCGTCGCATCAGCTTGTGGGACGTCTGATTTCCATCGTTGTCTCTTTTATCGGGTTGGCGATCTGCTTGCCGATCATTCCGTTCATCGTTTTGGCCGTTCGCCTGTCTTCACCTGGTCCCGTCCTTTTCCGCCAGACTCGTGTGGGACTACGCGGACGATCTTTTTCCCTGCTTAAATTCCGGACCATGCGGCAGAATGCCGAGGCAAATGGCGCTGTGTGGGCAACCAAGAACGACTCTCGCGTCACTTCGGTTGGCAGATTCATGCGCCGGACTCGCCTCGACGAGATTCCACAGCTTTGGAACGTCCTCCGTGGAGACATGGGATTTGTCGGCCCCCGTCCGGAGCGCCCCGAGTTTGTGCAGTGGCTCACCAGCGAAATCCCCTTCTATGAGCTACGGCACATTGTCCGCCCGGGGCTCACGGGTTGGGCGCAGGTTCGATATCAATATGGCGCAAGCCTGGAAGAAACAAAGCGAAAACTTGAATACGATCTCTACTACATTAAGCACGTATCGCTAGGCCTTTACTTGCTCATCATCTTCGAGACGATTAAGACGATCGTGCTGGGAAGGGGCGCCCAGTGACAACCAGCCACGGAAAGTCCTTGATGGAAGCTGAAAAGCAGGCCTTCACGGGAAAGCCCGGTGCTTTGAACGTGGAGATAAAGAATTCAGGGTATTCGCCGGTTGAAAGGATGAATGAATGGAAACGTACTTAGTGACTGGCGCAGCTGGCTTCATTGGCAGGTCGATCGCCGCGGAACTTCTAGCGCGAGGCAAGAGAGTCCGTGGTATCGACAACTTTGTCACCGGGAAGCGTGAGAATCTGCTTGGGCTGGAGGCGATGGACTTTATTGAGGCCGATATTAACGATGCTGCAGCAGTGGCCAAGGCATGTCACGGCGTCGAGTGTATCTTTCATGAAGCAGCGATCCCCTCTGTGCCGCGTTCCATTGAGGATCCAGTGGCTTCAAACCACGCCGGAGTCTCGGGAACCGTTCAGTTGCTGGTTGCGGCAAAGAACGCAATGGTGCGAAGGGTGGTTTATGCCGGTTCATCGTCGGTGTACGGCAATACGCCCACCTTGCCAAAACAAGAGCAGATGCAGCCCAGTCCTATCTCCCCCTACGCGGTAGCCAAGCTGGCTGGCGAACTCTACATGCAGTCCTTCGCAAGGGTGTATGGCCTGGAGACCGTGACCATCCGCTATTTCAACGTCTTCGGCCCCTGGCAAGATCCAACTTCCCAGTACTCAGGCATTTTAGCCATCTTTACGAAGAAAATGCTGGCCGGCGAAACTCCCACGATCTATGGAGATGGGGAGCAGAGCCGTGACTTTACCTTCATTCAGAACGTGGTTCACGGCAATCTGTTAGCCTCTGAGGCTCCTGCTGAACGAGTATCCGGTCAGGTCTTCAATGTAGCCACAGGGAAGCGCGTAACCCTGAATCAGACAGTCGAAATACTGCGCCGCGCCACCGGCTACACAGGAGAAGTACGGTACGCTGCGGAGCGCAGCGGCGATGTGAAGCATTCACTCGCCGATATCAGCCGGGCAAGGGAAGGTCTTGGCTATGAGCCGCTCGTCGATTTCCGCGAGGGCATCGAGCGCACGGTTGCCTGGTATAAGACGGTCGCTGATACCACAAATACTCACACCGGGAGTGTACGATGACTTTCTCCTTATTGGACAGAACCGCAGAAATCAAGCAAAAGATCGAAACCCGCGAAGCGCGCATCGGCATTGTCGGCATGGGGTATGTGGGCCTGCCGCTGGCGCTGCTGTTCAGCGAGGAACGCTTTTCCATTACTGGATTCGACATTGATTCCAGCAAGGTGGATACGCTGAATCGGGGTGGTTCGTACATCGTTCGCATCTCCGGAACTGAGATTCAGTCGGCCCAGGAGAAGGGCTTCACGGCCACCGCCGATTACAGCCGGATTGCCCAGATGGACGTCGTCATCATCTGTGTGCCCACGCCTCTCGACGAGTATCATGAGCCCGACCTCAGTTATGTGACCGGCACTGTGAGTGCCATCGCCCCCCACTTGAAGGAAGGTCAACTGGTGATTCTGGAGAGCACCACGTATCCCGGCACCACGGAAGAAATCGTAGTGCCCTTGTTGGAGCAGGGTAATCTTGCCGGTTTGCGCGTGGCGCGCGACGCTTCCAGTTCGGGATTCTATGTCGCTTTCTCACCGGAGCGCGAAGACCCCGGCAATGACACCGTCGCGCGGCGCGATATTCCCAAGGTGGTGGGCGGTTGCGGACCGGCTGCGCGCGACCTCGCCTGCGCCGTTTACGCATCTATCTTCAACCGCACCGTACCCGTCTCTTCGCCCGCCGTCGCGGAGATGACCAAACTGCTCGAGAACATCTATCGTTGTGTCAACATCGCCTTGGTCAACGAGCTTAAACAGCTCTGCATGCGCATGGACATCGACATGTTTGAAGTGATCGACGCCGCAAAGACCAAGCCATTCGGTTTCCAGGCATTCTATCCGGGACCCGGTCTCGGCGGCCACTGCATTCCCATCGACCCTTTCTACCTTTCCTGGAGAGCCAGGAGGTTTGACTTTCACGCACGGTTTATCGAACTGGCCGGGCAGGTCAACGCTGCTATGCCGTACTTCGTGGTCGAAAACGTTGTCGAAGCCATGAGCCAACGCGGCAAGCCCCTGCGCGGTTCGCACATCCTGATACTTGGGGTGGCCTACAAGCGCGACATAGACGACCTTCGCGAGTCGCCCTCGCTTACTATTATCGAACTGCTGCAAAAGCGCGGTGCGCACGTCGAATACAACGACCCGTTTTTTGCGTTCGTCGGCAACGGTCGTAGATACGACCTCAATATGACCTGTACGCCGCTGGAACGAATTCCTGAATTCGACTGCGTTGTGATCGTCACCGACCATTCCCAATACGATTATGCAGACATCGTGAAAAGGGCGCAGCTGGTCGTAGACACTCGCAACGCCACCAAAGGCATTGCCGCCGCTCATCTCGTAAGGTGCTGATCAATAGATTTCGACGCTCGCGGCCGGAGACGGACCCGGTGCCCGGGCGTCGCTTCTCACCCCTGCCGTCACTATATGGTCATTTTGGGCGGGTCTCAGGATTTGTTGATTGGTGGCCGGGAGGGAAGGCGTGTGGACCTTCAACTCGTGCAGCTTATAGAGGAGCGAGCGGTAACTGATATTGAGCCACTTGGCCGTTTTGCGGCGGCTCCAGCCGTTCAACTTCAACACCTTTAGCATGATCTCCCGCTCTAGTCCTTGCCTGGCGGCTCTGGTAATTTCCTTCAAGGAGATGGGGTTGGCCAAATCGATCTCGGGAATGATCCCAGCCGGCATAGCCGGAGCCAGATCCGCCGCCAGGGCCTCTTCGTTGCCGATCAGGACGTAGCCGCGAATCATGTTCTCCAGTTGACGAATGTTTCCCGGCCAGGCGTATCCCTGCATCATGCCTGTTATTTCGCGCGAAAGCGGCTTCGGCTCGACACGGTAGGCCTTGGCATGCAGATGGAGAAAGTAGTCAATCAGCATGGGTAAATCCTCGGCCCGTTGACGCAATGGCGGCAGATCGACGGTCACAGCGTTGATGCGAAAGAAAAAGTCCAGCCGGAAGCTTCCTTCCTCGGCCCGTTGCCGAAGGCTCCCATTGGCTGTGCAAACAAGCCGTGTATTGACCCTCCTCGACTCCTGCGCTCCCACACGCATGAAGGTGCCATCCTGCAGTACCTGCAGCAGCTTTGCCTGAATTGACATATCCAGGCCGGCGACTTCATCGAGAAACAGGGTTCCTAGATGCGCAAGTTCCACGCGTCCGCGCTTGGTTGTATACGCCCCCGTGAAGGCTCCTTTTTCATAGCCGAACAGCTCTGACTCGATAAGAGAAAGCGGAATCGCCGGACAAGTCACCTTGACCCAGGCGCACTTCGACCGATTGGAGCGCGCATGCAGCAACTTGGCAAAGATTTCCTTTCCTGTCCCACTCTCCCCCTGCAATAGAACCGGTACCGTCGTATCCGCAACCCGTTCCAGCTTCTCGCGGGCAGCCGCCATCGCGGATGATTGACCGAAAATCACATCCAGCGGCGGGAGATCGCGAAGATCGACAAATTCGGTGGCGCGAGCCAAAGGCATATTTTGACCTCATCCAGATCCGGATTCCGTGTGGTTCGTTGCAATTTCCACACCAGACCCTGAGAATTTACTGGACTGCGCGAAAATGTGACCAAAGTAACCACTCCAAGGCGTGAATAGTAATTTTTTTAGCGTTAATTTGCGTTTTTTTGATGGAATTCGCGCGCCGAGTAGTGCAACAATTTGCATTTGTGAGGATTGATTTACCACTTTTAGTGGTACACTTGTCGCCACAGGCTCGTGTTCCCTGTTGTGGACGAGCAAAGTTGTTCGTTCCGTCGTTTTCATAATGCCTGCATCAGGAATGAAAAAACCACACAACTTGTTTTGTCAGGAATGAGGGTGACTGAATGGCGAGCACACAATATGTGCGGCCTGTGAAGGTTACGGACCCGCGCAAGTCACATATCGCAGTCCTCGACGCCAATCCGGCAGTTCTGGACTACATTCATCGGATTCTGGCCGACCGCTTCAGCGTGAGCCTGTATACCGAGGCCCACGAACTCAGCCGGAGCCTGAGAGAATCATCCAAACCTGATCTGATTCTGGTGGACTGCAACATTGCCGACGATAAGGTAGACGAGGATCCTCTCGGCCTGCTCGCGAACATTCATGCGTCCAACCCTTCGCTTCCCATCGTCATGCTTGCTTGCTCAGTTGAGGGAGAATTGAGCCAGGTGCTGGCGGCCGCACGCATGGGTGCTGTGGATGTAATTCTGAAGCCCTTTAGGGAAAGTGACATCGAACTTGCGGTGCAGCGCTGCCTGAAGAAGCCGGACCAGCAAATCGCCAGCGAAGACATCGACGAGATTCCCCTTGACGACAACATATCCTTCGTCCGATGCAGCAAGCGCATGCGGGAGATCGAATCCCGATGCAGGCTTGTTGCGCGCGCCGACATCCCCGTTCTCATACTCGGAGAGAGCGGCACCGGCAAAGAAGTCGCGGCGATGTTGATTCACAAAATGTCGGCACGCAGCCAGCGCAGCTTTCTGAAGGTGAATTGCGCGGCCATGCCCGCCGACCTGCTCGAAAGCGAGCTGTTCGGTTATGAGCAAGGCGCCTTTACCGGCGCTGTCAAGTCCAAGCCCGGCAAGTTCGAGATCTGCGATAAGGGCACAATCCTATTGGACGAGATCGCGGAAATGCCGCCCACTCTGCAGGCCAAGCTGTTACAGGTACTTCAGGATGGAAGCTTCGCACGCCTGGGCAGCCGGAGCAGCGTCAAAGTGGACGTGCGTGTGATTGCGGCAACCAACGTCGACATCAAAGATGCAATTGCTCGCAAGACGTTTCGCGAGGACCTCTACTACCGTCTGAATGGATTTACCCTGGAAATGCCGCCGCTGCGTGAGCGCATTGAGGAGATCCCGATCCTGTGCCAGCACTTTATGCGCAAAGTGGCCGCAAAGTATGAGTGCGACCCCTTGCCCATGTCTCCAGCCCTGATGCAGGCTCTCGCCAGCCACACGTGGCCGGGCAATCTTCGTGAACTGGAGAATGTGGTTAAGCGCTATCTCGTCTTGGCCGACGAGCAGGCAATCATGAACGAGCTCATCCCCTGGCGCCGTGCGGGATCGTCAGCGACTGTCGCGGAACAGCCCAGCGACCAAAAGAGCCTGAAGCATCTGGTACGAAATCTGAAGGGAGGTGCGGAGGCTGCCGCGATTGCACAGTCGTTGGAGTGCTCGGGCTGGAACCGCAAGGCGGCGGCAATCGATCTGCAAATCAGCTATAAGGCCCTGCTATACAAGATCAAACAGTACAATCTCACTCCACCTCCCAAACCGTACAGCTCCAATCGGGCACAAATGGTCTGACCCGATTCGCAGTTGGCGGAAGTTCGTCCAGGGCGGGGAAGTGTCCCGCAATTTGATTCCAGGCCTATTGAGGATCGTCCGTAATTATCGCTCCGGAACATAGCCGAAGTGTTGCCTTGCGTGAGGAGGCTTCATGCCCATCCACTTTTCTCTGGAATGGGGCTACATCCTCAGTACTTCGCTGCTTGTTACCAATGTTCACGGATCTAGCACAAAACTGTAATGGCCAGCGCTCAAAACCGGCGCAGAATTATCTATATGCGTCGTCTAAGCGGCGCCGTGTCACCTGCTTTGACGAAGTGAAAGAACGCGACTCATGATCGAGAGGGATGCAACGAATTCGGAAAAAGTTGTGATCCAATTCGGGACCAGAACCGTCAAGGGCTTCCTGGAATCGCCGGCCTGGAACACCATCGAAGAGTTGCTAAGCGGCGCTCCCCTTAGCGCTCCTGAGACCCTGCGGGTTCGCTTACTCGAATCGAATATCGTCGAGGAGATCTCAATCGAGGATGTCAAGGCCATTTTTTATGTACACAGCTTCAGCGGGGACGCAAAACACAAAGAGATGAGTTTTTACGGTACTTCGCCCATTGTCCATGGAATCTGGATGAGGATCCAATTTCTCGATGGGGAAGTAATCGAGGGGATCGTACATAACTCCATGCGCTATTTGGTTGACCCCGGATTCTTTCTTGTGCCAACCCATCCCGGCAGCAACAATAAGCTTATTTACGTTTCGAAGAGCCAGCTCGCCGACCATCGCGTTCTCGGCACACGCAATTTCAATAGCGTTTTCGATTCTGCTCTAGACGGGATGCGTGTTGCTAAGTGGCCTTTTTCTCAGGCAAAAGCCACCTCGCATGGGGTCGGCGATGTCAAGAAGTGAATGGAAAGTGCTCTAGGCGATGGATACCGCCTCTTTGAGAATCGAATAATCCAGAATTTCCGCGGCCACACCCGTCAAACTCATCCGGGCCTTCTCTTTGCGGAGCGCCCGGCCGTGACACCGAATCCGGCAAAAGGTCGAAAGAGTGATCTCCGGAGGCAGTTCCACGAGAAATTCAAAGTCTTGCTCGATTAGCGCGCTATCGTCTGAGGCTAGATAAAAATACACGCCATGGTTGCTCAAATCCCTGGTATAGGCTGGAATCTCGCGGTCACCTACGATGACGGTGAGAGGTGCGCGAACCCGAAAACGCGGGATTCTCCGGCGATCGTTTGCCATTTCCGGATCTTGCGTCCTTCGCACCATATGATTCAACAGGTCATCGACTGTCGTTGAATGTGATTGATATCACAATTGCCGACGCTGCGAATTCGGGAAGCTTCGAAGTCGCTGTGAAAACAAACCACCGCTGCTTTCAGCATAACTTTGCTGATTCGCCCATACACTCTATGCAATCTCAGGGCCGTACCTTTTGCTTGAAAACACAGAGATTACGGCCTTTCAGGGTGCGAAGATGCAATTCCTTGCACACCATGTGAGTAGAAATTAGACACTCTGGTCTGCGCAGCATCCCTTGTCAAAGCGGATTGGCCCAAGCAGGTTTGAGGCTGCTTTTCCGGCTATGAAGGCAAACCAAAACGAAAACGGGTCATGGACGCTGGGAAACTCCTGGTAGGGATGCTTCCCGCTAATCCATGACCCGATCCGCAACGAATCAGAGCCGAAAAGGGAGATTCCGGCTTAAGCGGTACGCCTCTTTCTGCGGTAAAGGGCGCCAGCGGCGGTCAGCAGGCCGCTGCCGAGCAGGATGAGGCTGCTGGGCTCAGGCGTTGGGGCAGGTCCAATGAAGGTTTGAGGATCGCCGCCCCAGGATTGCGTGCCATCTTCCGGAACATACAGTTCATAGCCGGCGTAGAAGGTTGGGTCAGTTTTAACCGTGTTGTCGTCAATAACAACAGATTCGTACGCCAACTCGTATTCGTTATTGATGCCGCTGACCTCTGAACTCAAGCCTAAGCCGTCGAGTACGGAATCCATGCTGTGAAAAGAAGCGGGAGTGAATCCCGCAGGAGTAAGAGGAGTAGGAGGATTGAAATATCCAGGATCGCCCACCACCCAAGCCGCCCACTGCGCTTCGCTGATCGTCGTTGCCGAAGCGTGAGTGTTCAGAATCACGTTGTCAAGATATGCGTCTTCTTCCTCGTACGCGACATCACCGATCGGAGTGATAGTGGCTTTCCAAGTCTCGCCTTGCTGTATCTCGTCCTGGTAGCTGACGCACAGAAGCGAAACTTGTGGCCCGCCGTTGATCTCGAATTCGTAGGGATAAGTGTAGACCCCTCCGGAATTGGGCCCCCCTGGACCGACGAATTTCATATTGACAGGACTTGCGTAAACTTTCAGCGGACTAAGCCAAGACAGAAAGCAGAACGCAGAGATAGCAAGAACTGTAGATACAGCGAACTTCTTCATATTGCCTCCCGGCACGGCCGTGCGTTGCCGACCCTTTTCGATCACTTGCAGGGGTCATCCGATTTCCGCACACATCGGTTTTGATGATCCGCCATCGTCTGTTGCAGGTTAGTGGCCAAACATATGCAATTTAGATTCAACAGCTTGTGGGCGCGCAACTTCGAGGGTGCGCAAGAGTTTGCACATTCATTTACCAAATGGGTTCTCTCATTTATCACAGGAGACCGAATTAAGAACGGAACACCGGAAAGCGGAAGCCGCAGCAACAAGAGATCACACGCCAAAGGCTGTGCTCACCTCTCTCGCCATGTCCTGGTTTTCCTCTCCTTCTTCAGAGAGCGACGACCGCCGCGAACTCTCAATCTCCGCCGGCTTAGTTTTGGGTTTCGGGTCACAACACCATCGAGTTCACTGGGGTCACCGATTTTTGACCCCGACCTTTGGGATTTGCAGACGATACAGGGACAAGCGGCCAGAAGATTTTGCTCTGGACCCCGTTGATTCTGAGCCCAAGTCCTGGAAGAGCGTTTTCTTAGTTGAATATTGCGTAGCCTGCTCAGTTTGCCGAGTCTGCCCGATTGGGTTCTGTAGGGTCGATCCTCGTTACTCCGATAGGCATGCGGAACCAAAGTTGCAGGCAGGAGGTGGTCTCCAGGCCGATGGCTATGCATTTACTTCGTGTAAGATAAAACCAATTCGCTGAGTAGCTCTTGGCTCCGGAGAAAATGCTTTGTTCCTCATCGAGGGTTCATTGGCTCCCGACAATATGTCCGCTGAGGGTTGTTCCGGAGCCAATCTTCCACCACTCTTTGCCCAGTTCTGTATTGCAGCTACTTAAAACTTATGTCTCTGGATCCAGGCAATACGAAAAAGCGAGGCACTGCGATCCTCATCGGAGCAGGTCCTGCCGGGCTTACTGCCGCCATCGAGCTCCAGCGAGGTTCGGAGATCAAACCCATTTTGATCGAGGCCAGCCAGGATATCGGAGGCATCTCACGGACCGTTCGCCACCGTGGGAACCGCATGGATATTGGCGGCCATCGCTTCTTCTCGAAGTCCGACCGGGTGATGAAATGGTGGATCGACATGCTCCCCGTTGAGCGTGGCTCAAGCGAAGGCGCCGAACTGCGCTATCAGGGCCAGCAACGCAGTGTTCCCGAGCCGACGGTGGCTCCAGATCCTCAAAAGGAGGATCTGGTGATGCTGGTCCGCCAGCGAAAGAGCCGCATCTATTTTCTGCGCCGCTTCTTCGACTATCCGATTCGGCTTACCGCGTCGACGTTCAGGAACATGGGGCTGGTGCGCACGGTTCGCTGCGGCCTGAGTTACATGCGCACGGCGCTGCTACCTCCGCGCGAGGAGCGCACCCTCGAAGATTTTCTGATCAACAGGTTTGGAAGGCAGCTTTACTTGACCTTTTTCAAATCGTATACAGAAAAGGTCTGGGGCGTACCTTGCCACGAACTCAGTGCAGAATGGGGCGCACAACGCATCAAGGGACTTTCGCTCAAGGGCGTGGCGACACACTTCCTGAAGAAGACCTTTGGCGCGAGAGGCTCCGGCGACATCGCTCAGAAGAAGACCGAAACTTCGCTGATTGAAAAGTTTCTCTATCCGAAGTTCGGCCCAGGCCAGCTTTGGGAGCACGCAGCCGACTTGGTTCGCAAGGGCGGTGGCGAAATTCATTTTGGCATACCTATCGATCGCGTCCGCCTTGATGGCGGCAAGGTGATTTCCGTGGAAGGAGTTAACGAGGCAGGGCGCCGCGTCGCTTTTACAGGCGATTACTTCTTTTCTACGATGCCGGTCCGCGATCTGATCCGGGCGATCGATCCCCCCGTTCCAGCCGAGGTGGCGGAGGTGAGCGAAGGCCTGAGGTATCGCGACTTTATCATCGTTGGACTTCTCGTCAAAAAGCTCATATTGACAGAAAAGGATGGCGCGCCGCTCAAGGATAACTGGATCTATATTCAGGAGCCGGACGTTATGGTTGGCCGCCTCCAAGTCTTCAATAACTGGAGCCCATGGCTGGTCGAAAGCGAAGACAAGGTGTGGATCGGCCTGGAATACTTTTGCAACGATACCGATCCCTTGTGGAAGGTCTCCGACGAGGAGATGACGAAATTCGCCATTGGCGAAGGCGTCAAGCTTGGCATCCTGGCTGCCGAGGATGTAGTGGACGCACATGTGGTCCACGTGCCAAAGACTTACCCGGCCTACTTTGGCAGTTATGACCGCTTCGAAGTAATCCGCAACTACACCGACCGCATCGAGAATCTTTTTCTCATCGGCCGCAACGGCATGCATAAGTACAACAACCAGGACCACTCGATGCTGACTGCCATGACCGCCGTGGAAAACATCGTCAACGATATTCGAAGCAAGGACAATATCTGGGCTATCAATACGGAAATGGAGTACCACGAGAAGAAGACCGAGTAAGCAACCCGGTTCATGTCGATTTACAGCAAGACGCTGCCGAACACACTTTTTGCCGGTCTCACTTGGCCGGCCGCTTCATCCGTCCGATACTCATGTGGATGGCGTGAAAGCACGACAGTGGCAGGCCGGCTATTCCCGGATGGTTCCCGGTCAGTGCGCGGAATGTTGCACCCAGGCGGGTACGCGGCTCGAGCCAGCCTGGAGACCTGCCAACCCCTTTCGCGACCTTTCTTGCTGCCAGGACATAGGGGGAGACGTCCGTTGCAAGATCGAGGAGAAAGCGCTGGATGCGGCTTGGCTCCCGCGAGACCTCCCAGGGCTTGCGCCCCAGGCCGTGAATGAGCGGCGGGAGCCCGCGGAAGAGGTCGAGCACACGATGGAGCGGCTTGTAGCCTGACGACCCCGCGCACTGGGCGATGTGGCGCCCCCGGCGAATGCACTGGTAGGACACCTGGCCGAACTCCTCGCTTTCCAGCAAGGCGACCAGGAGCCATCCATCATGCTGAGCTTGCACCGGCCGCTTTTCATAGGGCAAAGCCTGCGCCTCGCGGTAGCGTGGGTCGTGGGTCATCTGCAACCAGCGCTCCAGCAGCGGGCGATGCGCCTGTGTGGCGCGAATGAAGCAGTTGTTGAAAAGCCCAACTGGCCGCGCGGAGGGCATACCCCACAGATGGCTCACGGGAATGATCCATGGGCCCCACTCCTGGGCAAAGAGAAGATCGTCGTCTGGAAACTCGCGAAGCATCGATGAAATGGGCCGAGTAACGATGATGTCATCGTCGAGCCAGAGCACCTGGGAACTGCCCTGATTCAGTGCCTGGAGCATGACCCAGGGCTTTGCGTCCCAGCCGGTCACGCCCGGAGGCCGCTCGGTGGAGAGGATCACCTGGGGCCTGCGTCGGGCCCAGTCGCGGAGATAATCCGGCGCGTCAGGCACTGTGAGGTGCAGCGAGACATCCCGATCCACAGCGCACAGGGACTCTGCCATGAAAAGCAGGCTGTCCATGGCCACTGCGCGATCCTCGAACGCGCAGACGCGAAGCGTTGGATGGGGATCTTTCAATTTCAATCCTCCACCGCGTCGGATTTGAATTGTTGCCGGCACTCTGCCCAGCGTTCATGGTCAAAAATGCCCTCGGGTGATAAGCAATCTGCCGCAGCGTAAGCCATGGGTAAGGCATGGTGTGTATTGTCATGCGCGAACAACCCCTGGCGGCCGAATGTCAGCATGCCGTCAATTCCATGAATCCAATCATCCATGCGGGAAAGGTGGGTGGCATAATCCTGGAGATATACGGGATACGCCTGCCGCAGGCGGCGTGTGACCACTTTCAAGACGCGGGCGGTTACTGGAAGGCCAGCGCGACCCATCCATTCGCAAAGGCGATCGCCCAGTTCACCATCGCTCATGTCCCACTCGGGGCGTCCTGGATCCGAAGGGAGCTCAGCGCAGAGCACGGTCCTGCCGCGCGGTTCCGTGGCATTGTTGAAGTTCTTCGGCTCGGATAGGCGGGAGATGGGGATCGACTCCTCGGGAAAATAATAAGCGTCAAACCTGCCAAACCGATCCTGCTCCAGCACAAGGTAGATCAGAATCATTCCCCGGTAAGTAATACTCCGGGAGGAGTCGAGAACCTCGCGAGGAGCTTCCGGATGCACCCCCTGCACCAGCACGCTGATGGGGATGGTTGACCACACGATTCCAGTCGGGATCTCGAACACCTCACCGCCGAGTTGATACCGCACTGCTTTGATACGGCCGTTCTCCCGCTCGACACCCAGGAAGCGGGCGCCGAATTTGAATTCCGCGCCGAGCCTTTGCGCCTCTTCGCAAAGACATTCCGTGAACTGACCAAATCCTCGCCGAGCATAATAGAACCGGCCCGCATGCGGCGGTTTGAGGCCTGGGATCTGTGCGGATATTTTGCGCAGTATTTTCCCAATGGAACTGCCCGTCACGCGCCGTTGCGCTGCCATGATATCCAGTTTTTCGGGAGCAACACCCCAGATCTTGCGCGCGTAGGGGAAAAAGAAATCCCTGCAAACCGTCCGTCCCAGTCCTTGCTCCAGCACGGTGGCAAATGTTGGCGCGCCGGAACTTTTTCGCGGCAGGAGTTTTCGGGCCGTGTCGCCAAGCACGCCAAAAGCAAAACTTTTTGGCAGCCGCAGCAGCAGGTCCATCGGCTTCAGTGGGAAATGGATCCAATGTCCCCTTAAGAGGATGCTGCCGTGGCGCACCTGGTAGTAGAGGTCTGGACCCAGAAGCCTGCGAAGGTCCTGCATAATATTGGGCGGAAGCTTGGCGAAGAGCCGGTGACTGCCGTAGTCGCAGTAGACGCCCTCGAGATCGAAACTTCCGGCATTACCTCCCGGTTTGCTTTGTTGTTCGAGAACCGTCACGCGCGCGGTCCCTTTTTGCATCAGCCTTAAGGCTGCGCCTACGCCGGCGGGGCCGGCTCCAAGAATCACGACGTGTGGGCGAGCGGAAAGATCTACCTTTTCTTGCACGAAAAATCCCCTTGTCCTATTTCATTGTTCCATTTCATTCACAGCGATCTCGATTGACGCACCACAGTGCCCAACACGTTACTCAATTCCGTGACGTGCCCGGGGCTGGAAGCTCCGAAGATGATCGAATCAATTCCTGCAAGAGAAGACAGATAGCGTGCCGCGTCCGCGGGCGTCACATAGCCGGCTGCCAACACACTCATGGCTACCATGTG
>Ga0326727_10013804_pt1 | contig 17817 bp, 22 predicted proteins | sample MB2enrmetagenome_FD_207643 | JGI IMG/M metagenome (GOLD analysis project Ga0326727, IMG submission 207643) | Lab enriched peat soil microbial communities from McLean, Ithaca, NY, United States - MB29MY | ecosystem: Environmental > Terrestrial > Soil > Wetlands > Peat | place: USA: New York...
TGGTCATCATGGCCTCAACTATATGGGAAAGGTACCTTTTTGTGAAATTTCCACGCTGTATGCCTTGATTTCATTGAACTTTTTTGAAAAAAATGCCTGAAAAACCAACCCAAAATTCAGCAGTGCCGCCAAAGAACCCGTTCATTTCATCGGCTCGAACCATATTTTGTGGGAAAAGAAAATTTTTAGTAAGCATGGGTAAGAAAGTTATTTATTCGATATTGGGAGCGATAATAACAATCATAGTCGTTTTGTTGATTATCTACTTTGGGCTAGAAATACAAGCCCAGCAATCTATCAGTACCGGTATGGATGGAGATAGCGCGAGTTGGGGCGTTCTGATTGGAATGGTTCTTCTCGGCCTCCCCGTGAGTATCATAGGAGGTATAATTGGTGCGATTTGCGGATATAAAATAGGTAAGGGAGCCGATAAGCGAAAGGAAGAACAGAAGCCCACCGACCAGTTATAAAATTTCCATTTATTATTCTTCGATAAAAACATGAAAAGATTGAAAAGTTTGCTAGTAGTTTGGCTAGAAATTTTGGTCGGCGTCTTGATTTTGATTTTTATGCCAGACATTAGGTGGTTTCTGTTTTATCTTTTAGTGGTTGTTCTTATGACTTCGGTCATGCGTGCTGATTATCTGCGAAAAGTCGTTCGGGTGTTCCAAGTGGAGAATGGGGTTAATCTTGCTAGCATAGCCAAGAAGCTCAATATATCGGAAGCGGAGATTCAAAAATCCAGAGATGACCTTAGCGACAGCTTGCTGGATGACCAGAGAAAATCTTTGCATAAGGATATGGAAGAACTTGGAATTTCCAACCCCGAACGATTTTACAGAAACCCGACGGACGGTCTATCGGACACCGAAAGGGGCAAGAAGTTCGTGGACAAGGTTCTTAAGGACTTCGGGGATAACTAGAATTTGCCGCCAAAGAAAAACTTGAAATTGTCATCGGTGCGGCTCCGCCGCGTCGGGCGTTTCAGATTTGACCTCGGTGGGGGTAGAAAAAACCGTTCGAGCTATCTCAATTGTCCTGCACGAAAATAAAAAGGCGCATGTCTTACGAACATGCGCCTTTACGATTTGATGGCGGCCGCCTCACTGCGGGTTTATGCCCAGATAGTGGAACAGCGACGCAACTATGACGAGGAAAACGAACATTCCTATGCCTGCATAGGCAAGAAACCGCACGGGCGAAATGGCAACGGACATGGATACCCCTTTCTTGTTCCGGATGCAATCCTATCACAAACGGGTATATAATAAAACCACTATGACATCTTCTTTTGATTACACCGTCGGTCAGGCTTTTTTGCGCGATTCGTTTGTGCCGTTCAAGGATGCAAACGTGAGCATCGCAAGCTCGCCGGTGCTGTACGGCCTTTCGGTGTACACGGTGTTCAGCGTCAATTGGAACGAGGCGGAGAAAAAACGCTATGCGTTCCGGCTAAAGGACCATTACCGGCGGCTCGTGAATTCCGCGGCGATCATGGACATGAATAAGTTCGCGGCGGCGTGGCCGTACGAGCGGTTCGAAGCAACGATGAAGGAATTGATCGCGGGCAATGCCGGCGCGATCGCGGCCGAAGACGCGCTCGTGCGCGTGACGGTCTTTGTGGACGCGCTCATCGCAGGGACGAAGATCCACGATCTTCCGCAATCGCTTTCCGCGTATGTTTATCCAATGGGGCAGATCCTTCCGCGCGCGGGAGTGAATATGTGCGTTTCCAGTTGGACGCACGGCTTTGATAATGTGATCCCGTCACGCGCAAAGGTGAATGGCGGCTACGCGAACAATTCGCTCATCAAGAACGAGGCGATCCTGAACGGCTATGACGACGCGATCGTGCTTGATGTTTCCGGCCGCGTCACCGAGGCGACCGTCGCGAATATTTTCATCGTGCGCAATGGTGCGCTCATCACGCCGGGCGTGAGCGTTGACATCTTGGAAGGTATCACCCGCGCGAGCGTGCTCGCGATCGCGCGCGATGCGGGAGTTCCGATAGAGGAGCGCGCAGTGGATCGCACTGAACTGTATATCGCCGATGAGGCGTTCATCTCCGGCAGTTCCGCACGCCTTGTGCCGATCATGTCGGTGGACAAGCGTCCGGTGGGTGCCGCCGCCGCAGCGGCTGCCGGAAGTGGGAACGTCACGGTGCCCGGTCCGATCACGAAAGTGCTTTCCGAAAAATACGAGGCGGCACAACGGGGAACCGACGGGGGAGTGCATGCAGCGTGGAGAATGGAGATCTAAAGATTAAAAATATTTAAAATATAATTTGCATATGGTATTGGTTATGCTATTTTAAAAAAATGGATGGCCTTATCATACATATTTCGTGGGAATGGGCGCTTGGCATTGTCGGAACGCTCATATTAATCGCTTGGCAGGGAAGCAGGCGTTTTGCCGCGCTTGAGACTTCCATGGAATGGGTAAAAGAAACATTGCATGATTTGAAAACAGGAGCTGATAATGCTTCAAATCCTGCTTACGTCGTTCACTCGCCGGTAAATTTAAACGCAACAGGGAAGCTTTGGATAACGGAGAGCGGCTTGAGGTCTTATATTGACGAGAATAAGGAAGTTTTCCTTAAGACGTGCGAAGAAAAAAAAGAAACAAATCCGTATGAAGTGCAGAAACACATCTTCAAATTATTTGATGAAATAAAATTTGATCCGGCGTTTGAAGACAAGCTCAAAAAATTTTGCTATGAAAGGGGCACTACCATGTCCGTGATCCGCAGGATCGGTGGTATTTATCTTAGAAATTTATGTTTGGAAAGGTTCAATATGAAAAAGGAAGATATTGATAGGCACAATCCCGCCCGGGGCGAATAGGGGTTCGTTTTTTACTTTGTGGTGCCCTTGACGTTCGCTGAATCAAAACCCCTCTTCGAGCTATTGTTTACGCTGCAAAATGTGGCATCGGGGTTCGACTCACGTCTGGGTGGTGAGGAATTATCAGCAATCGAATCTTGTCCTGTTAAGGGCGGGATATGTTAGAATAGAATTATGCAAGATTCCATGTCACCGAGAGAAAATAACACTCCTGAGGCAATCTCCAATCGAGGGATTGGATTTGCGGTAAAAGTGTTTTTGATGATTTTAGGAGGTGGTCTTTTGAGCGCTATTTCGATCGCAATATATATACAGGTAAGTGGTATCCTCCGAACGCCCAGCTTGGGAATACTTTATTACATCGCATTTATCTGTATAGCTTTCTTTCTTCTTGCCGGAATATATTTTTCGATAATTAGTTTTATCGTTACAAAATTTTCATCTTCGAAAAAAGGTAAATAGACTGGGTGATAAAAGAGTTCGACTCACGTCTTGGTGGGGATTTTGAAAACTCAATTAAACTGTGGCTTATAGATGAAGGTGCCCGAGGAGGGAGTCGAACCCTCACGCCCTTGCGAGCACGGGATTTTGAGTCCCGCGTGTCTGCCATTCCACCACCCGGGCTTACGAATTGTGCCGCTGCATCGCGGCACAATTGATATTAGCCATTTATAAAGGTAAAATCAAGGTAACATGGCACGAGTTATCGCGATTTGTAATCAGAAAGGAGGCGTCGGGAAGACGACAACTGCCGTCAACCTCGGCGCGTATCTTGCCGCCGCCGGCAAGCGTGTGTTACTCATCGATTTTGACCCGCAAGCGAATGCAAGTTCGGCGCTCGGGCATAATCAAATGGCGGGCGAGGCGAGCGTGTATCACGCCATTTTGGATCAGGTAACACCGGAGCAAGTGATCAAGCCGAGTGTCATCTATAATTATCATTACGTGCCGTCGGCGCCGCACCTTGCAGGCGCTCTCGTGGAGCTCGTAGGAGTTCCCGAACGTGAATATTTTTTGCGCAAGTTCGTGAATCGCGTGCGGCACGACTACGATTATATTTTGATCGATCTTCCGCCAAGTCTTAGTTTGCTCACCGTGAATGGCATGGTGGCTGCGGACGAGGTGCTGATCCCGGTGCAGACGGAGTATTACAGCTTGGAGGGGATCGGCCAGCTGCTCGAGACGGTCAATCTGATCCGCGACAATCTCGCGCATCCGATCAGCGTGACGGGCGCCGTGATCACGATGTACGACAAGCGCGAGCATCTGAGCCGCGAAGTGTCCAAGAATATCCGCCGCCATTTTCCCCATCATGTGTTCGAGGTCGAGGTGCCCCGCGCCGTGGCGCTCGCCGAGGCGCCGAGCTTTTCCAAGCCGATCATTCTCTACCGTCCCGATTCGCCGGGCGCGCAAGCGTACGAGCGGCTCGCGCGTGAGGTGATTGCGCAGGAAGTGGCATTGGCTGAGGCGGCGGTCGCGCCGGCGATGTCAAGCGAAAATTTCGGAAATTTTAATATTTAAGAAAGATCAAAAAAAGATGCTTGGCAAAGGACTTGAATCGCTGATACCAAAGAATAACAACCAAGGCCAAGGCGCTGATGGTGTTTCGCCGTTGCCGCCGCAATCGCAGCCGTTTGTGCGCCAAGAAAATACCCGGCCGCAATTTCCGTCGCAGCCGCGTCCAAGCTTTGTTCCGCCGGTTCAGCCGCTGGTGCAGCCGGTACAACCAGTATCACCGCCTGTGCAGCCAATGTCACGACCCGTTCAGCCGATCGCGCAACCGCAGGAACAAAAACCGCAGATTCCCACGCAACCTCAGCCTCAACATCAACCCCAACCGCAAAAGCGCGATGATCTCGCGCAGGAATCCATCTATCATATCGAGATAGAGAAGATCACGCCGAATCCGGATCAACCACGCCGGCATTTTGATGAGGACGCGTTGCGCGAACTTGCGAATTCAATCCGCGAGTTCGGTTTTCTCCAGCCGCTCGTGGTGTCAAAAATGGAGAAGGAAACGCCGACCGGCATCGCGGTCGAGTATCAGATCATCGCGGGCGAGCGGCGGTTCATGGCGGCAAAGATGCTCGGACTCCCACGCGTTCCCGCAATCGTGCGCAATATCAATTTGGAAAGGGAAAAATTAGAGCTCGGGGTCATCGAAAACATTCAAAGGGAGAATCTGAATCCCATCGAAATGGCGCGCGCGTTCCAGCGACTCCAGGAGGAATTCCGCATGACCCAGCGCGAGATCGCAGCGAAGCTCGGCAAGAGCCGCGAAGTGGTGGCGAACAGCGTGCGCCTGCTCGATCTTCCGGAATATGTTCAGCGCGCGGTGGAGGATGGCAGTCTTTCCGAAAGCAACGCGCGGCTTCTGATCGCGATCGAAGACCCGGCGGAACAAAAAAAGCTGCTCGAGGATATTATCCAGAACAAGTTGACCACGCGCGATGTTAAAGAGCGCATCCAGCGCGTCGCAGTCGCGTCCGGTGGCATGGCGGCACACCGCCGTGGACGGCCGCCGCTCCGAGAAATATACCTCGCGCCGGAAGTGAAGGCGATGCAGGATGAGTTGAGTTCATCGCTCGGCGCGCCCGTGGAGATCAGCAAGAATGCCAACAACGGCAAGATTACCATCATGTTCTTTTCTGAGGAAGAGCTGGAAGATATCCTGCGGAAATTAGGAAGGGAGCAGTAATGAGCCGCGTTTGATACAATAAAAATATGTTTTTACGCGCTCGTTCAGCATTCACCCTCATCGAACTTCTGGTCGTCATCGCCATCATCGCCATCCTTGCCGTAGTAGTGGTGCTTACCCTGAATCCCGCACAATTACTCGCCCAATCAAGAGACGCAAACCGGGTCTCCGATATAGCCACTCTGCAGAGCGCCTTGAACCTCTATGTGACGGATCAGGCGGGGGCATCTTCCTTTTCCCTCGGCAACTCGTCGAATATGGCGATTTCCGTATATGATCCAGCAGCTTCCACCACGTGCGGGAGCTTGGGTCTTCCTTCCTTGAGTGCCGGACAATCCTGGCAATGTGCCTCTTCCTCCACCTATCGTAATATCAATAACTCCGGCTGGATCCCCATTAATTTGAATGCTATATCTGCAGGATCTCCCGTATCCAATCTCCCCGTAGACCCCGTCAATAAAGCTTCCACCGGTCTCTTTTACGCCTATAATACCAATAGTTCCCAATATCAGATTACCGCAGATTTGGAATCAATCAAATATAAAACTCAATACGGGAATATCCTCAATACCAGCTATTTCCCCGAGGTCATTTCCGGAGGGACTCAGGGTATTTCTTTTCTTTACAATCCAACCGGTCTTGCCGGTTGGTGGCCGCTCAATGAAGGAGCCGGCACTATCGCCTATGACCAATCCGGCAATCAGAACAACGGAACCTGGTCCGGTGCCGCGGCAGGCACGTCCGGCTATTATTCCCCGGGCAAGGTGGGATCGTGGGCGGGATATTTTAACGGAACCGCAAGTACGAGTACCACGGTCACCTATCCTATTTCCAACACATCAATACTACCGACGTCCACGCTCACTGTTTCTGTGTGGGCCAATGTGGCGGCAAGCAACGGATATATTTCTATTATATCCCAGAATTGGGGAGCCCCGGAAGCTGGCTGTTAGATTTTAACGGAGCCACTACAGTACAATTTCAAGTTAATGGCATCAGCGGAGCGCACAGTAATGCAAACAGTGCGATTACCTCTGGGGTGTGGCATTTTCTGACAGGTACCTACGATGGTTCGACGATACGGTTATACATAGATGGCGCTTTAGTGTCGTCAGTTTCGCTTTCTGGAGTGGTATTCGCCCCAACTTCCCCGATAGTGAGCAGCACGGGAGGGTCAACCGCTACATTCTCAATAGATGATTTGCGCGTCTATGCCCGCGCACTCTCTGCGGCGGAAGTACGGGCGCTCTACAACGCGGAGAAATAGCAATCTCCTCGCCATGAAATTCGCCTGCGATTATATAAGCCGGTAGCTGATATCTTTTACTCCCTTCACGATGCGCAGCTTGGCAATGAGTTTCTCGATCTTTTTTTTGTCGGTCGATTGGATCTCGACCTTGTTGATATGGAATCGTTTTCCCAGTACGGGTTCGGTGTGGAAGCTTATGATGGCGATATGCAGCTGCGCGATCGATCCGGAGATATCTTTGATGAGCCCGACGCGGTCCTCGACGGTCATTTTGAGCTCGGCGTGCGTGGGATCGTTAAAGGACATCCCGAATAATTTTTTCTTGCGTAATGCCATTCGGATGTGATCGTGCGCAATCGTCGTCTTCGCAAAACGGAGCCAATCCTCCGACGGTTTTTTCCCTTTTTGCGTGATGATCTCCACGACATCGCCCGACTTCAAAACGTGGTCGAGGGTGCTCATGACGCCGTTCACCTTTGCGCCAGTCGCGGCATTGCCGATCTCGGAATGAACGTGATATGCGAAATCGATCGGCGTGGAGTCGACGGGAAGATCGATCACGTCGCCGCGTGGCGTGATGGCAAAAATACGATCAGTGAAGAAATCGATCTTCATCGCGCGGACAAAATCTTCAGGATTCTCGGCATTACCCGCAAAGTGTTCCTGCCAGTTCCGGAGCTGCTGCACCCACGCGATCTCCTGCGCCAGTTTTTTCCCCGAGACCGCCGGTGCGCCGTTTTGTTTTTGTTTATAGAGCCAGTGCGCGGCGACCCCGTATTCGTTCTCATCGTGCATTTCTTTGGTGCGGATCTGAATCTCCACGCGCTTGCCCTCGGGACCGATGACGGTGGTGTGCAGGCTGCGATAGGCGTTCGGTTTCGGCATGGCGATGTAATCCTTGATGCGGCGGGGGAGCGGCGGCCACGCTTCGTGGATCACGCCGAGCGCGGCGTAGCATTCAGGCAGTGTTTGGACGATGATGCGCATGGCTACGAGGTCGTGCACGCGTTCGATGTCCATGTCGCGTTTCAATAATTTTTTATAGAGGCTGCTGTAACGCTTTGCGCGGATCTCGATGTCGAGCGGATTGATGTCGTGGTCTTCAAGCACTTTTTTTACCTGCGGTTTTATCTTTTCGAGATATTTCATGCGCGCCGCATAGCGTTCCTTTGCCGCCCCGAGCAGCCATTCGTATTCGCGCGGATGGAGATAGGGGAATGCAAGGTCCTGCAATTCACCGCTCACGTTATGCATGCCGAGGCGGTAGGCGAGCGAAGCATAGATCTCGTCGGTCTCGAGCGCGATGCGTTTTTGTTTTGCAGGCGGGAGCGAGGAAAGCGTCTGCATGTTGTGCATGCGGTCGGCGAGTTTGATGAAAACCACGCGCAGGTCCTGGCTGAGCGCGAGTACCATCTTGCGCAGGTTCTCCGCCTTGGTCTCCTCTGTTGCCTGCTTAGCCGTCTCTTTTTTCGCCATTGCCCTTTTTTCGCCATTGCCCTTTACGGGCGTCTCGCGGTATTTGATGTGGCCAAGTTTAGTGACGCCGTCCACGAGAAATGCCACCTCATCGCCGAATTCTTTTTTTATGGTCTCGAGCGGCACGCCGGTATCCTCGACGGTGTCGTGCAAAAGTCCTGCCGCGATCGTTGTGTCATCAAGATTCCAAGAACGCAGGATCTCCGTCGCCGCGCGTGAATGGTTAAAATACGGCTCGCCGCTTTTTCGCTTCTGTCCGGCATGTGCCTTCTCTGCGAACGCGTATGCGCGCCCGATCAGGCTGTCAGGCTCTTTTTTTGCGATCTCTTTGATGGTCATGGTGTTTAATGTTCGGCGTTATACATTTCCTGCACTTCCGCCGCGGACAGGGCGCGACCGTAAAAGCGGATATCGTCGATAGAGCCGGGGAAGTACCATGCGTTCGAAACTCCAATGGTTTCCGCGAGCGAAGTGTTTTTGGTGATGGTGAGCACCCCTGAACCTTTTTGGACACCGTTGATATAGAGAATGACACTTCCGGCATTATAGGTTGCGGTGATAAGCGACCACGTATTCGTAGGAATGGTATTTGACAGCGTACATACTGCTCCTCCCGCCGGAAAAGATGCAAGATAAATATCACCCTCCACACATCCAGTTCCCACACCGCTGCCAAAAGTGCCATTTACGCCCAATCCCCATCCATTTGCCGCCGTGCAAGCGCCTGCTCCGCAGGTACCGACCGGATAATAAACAGATTTTGTATTATAGGCGGTAATGTTTACCCACGCCGACACGGTAAAATTGGACGAATTAAGATTAGCGCTATACGGTATGGAAACATAGGTTGTCGCGCCATTGAAAATACCAGCATAGGGTCCCACCTTGCCTGTTGCGTAATAGCTTCCCGCCGTCGTTGAACCGTTCCATGTTCCCGTAGCATTGCTTCCCGAATAGTCGATCGTTGAACTTCCCGTTCCCTCGTTCATCGGCCAATAGCCCACCAGCCCGCGGCCGGAAGCGAGCGCAAGATTACTTCCTTTTTCATAAAGTTCAGGGTCATTGCCCCCATCGCTCGCCATCTGCGATGCATATTTTTGTGATTCGAAGAATGCGGCGACTTTGAATCCGCCGATGCCGTCGGTTTCATATGTGTAGTAAAGATTGGTGGAGGTGGTGTTGATGGGATCGACGGGGAGTTTGGAAATCACCGATCCCGCAGAATAGGAGGCGAAGTTGATCGGTATCCATCCGGTACCGTTGGTCTTCATATAGGTTGAGGTTGCCGCACATTGATAGGTATATCCCGTTGGCAATGCGGGAAGGCTGAGCCCCTGGCACTGATCGCCTGCGGTGGAAGTGGCAGTGGGATCGGGAACGGAAACATAGACGATCGAGGATGTCCCCATGAATAGGGTGCTCGGGTTCGCCATGGCATCCTGGTAATAGAGCGATACGGCCTTATTGATGGTACCCGTGTCGGACACGCGAGTGGCATCGCGGCTTTGCTGAAGCAATGCGGCAGGATTGATGGTAAGAACGACGACAATGGCCAGAATCGCGATGATTGCGATAACGGTAAGCAACTCAATAAGGGTAAATCCTCTTTTCATGGCGTGTTGATATCCTTATTATAACATCGCACCAAATAAACCACCCGTCGCTGTTTCGCTCCGATGTGGAAACGTCCACTCGCTCAACAGCGACGGGTGGTTTATTTCCTCGCCTTCTTCGCCTTCGGCGGATTCAGGGTCCAGTATTTGAGCGCCGCCTGGAGCTCCTCTTCCGATTCCGGTTTTTTATTCATTACAAACGTGCAATCGGGGTAGCGCGTGCAGGCAAAGAACGGCTTGCCGCGTCCGCGGGATTTCTTTTCCACGATGTCGCCGGGCTTGTCACGGCGGTCGGGCGAGGCGAGGCAGTTCGGGCATTTGAATCCGGTCTTGTTCCAGATCTTCGAGATACCTTTGCATTTTGGATAATCGGTGCAGCCGAGAAAAAATCCAAAACGTCCGCGCGTCACTTTCATTGGCTTGCCGCAGATCGGGCATCGCTCGTCCTTTGTTTTCTCCTCGAGCGCTTTGATCTGTGCCGCTTCTTCCGGCATCGGGAGCGTGACCTTCACACCCGGCTCCGGGCAAGCGAGGAATTTTCCCATACGGCCGAATTTGATGAGCATCGGTTGACCACAATGCGGGCAGGGGGTGGTGGAGATCTCCACCTGCTTTTCGACGCTTGCTTCCTTTTCGGTGAGGTTCTTTTTGAACGGGCCGTAAAATTCACGACAGACGTCCGTCCACTTTGTCTTTCCCTCGGCAATCTCGTCAAATTCTTCCTCAATATGCGAGGTAAATTTAATGTCCACGATTTCGGGGAAATTTTCCACGAGCAGGTCGTTCACAAGGATGCCGATCTCGGTTGGTGCATATTTCTTATCAATTTTTTCCACGTAACCGCGCTCCTGGATCGTCGAGAGCGTCGGTGCGTACGTTGACGGACGTCCCACGCCTTCCGCTTCGAGTGCTTTTATGAGCGTGGCGTCGGTGTAGCGCGCCGGCGGTTCGGTAAAGTGTTGGATGCCTGCGGGATTCTCTTTGTCGTCATGTTTGTTTTCCCCTTTGAGGGTGGCAAGCATGAGCGCCATTTCCTTTTCTAACTTTGGCAGTCCGCCTTCGATCTCGTCACTTGCATCGTCGTCGCGGCCTTCGGTATAGACGCGAATAAATCCGTCGAAGACCACGGTCTGGCCGTTCGCGCGGAATATCTCGTGGCGTGGGGTGTTCGCCTCGATATCCACCGACGTCTGTTCCAAAATAGCTTCCTTCATCTGTGACGCGATCGTGCGTTTCCAGATGAGGTCATAGAGCCGGATCTCGCCACGGTCTTTTAACCCAGAGCCGATACCGGGGAGCATCTCGATATGCGCGGGGCGGATGGCCTCGTGCGCTTCCTGCGCGCCCTTGCTCTTGGTGGAATAGATGCGCGGGGCGGGGAGCTGGTATTCTTTGCCAAACTCTTTGCCGATCACGGCGTGCGCAGTCGCGAGGGCGGAGGCAGCGAGGTTCGTGCTGTCGGTCCTCATATAGGTGATATGGCCGTTCTCATAGAGGTGCTGGGCGATGACCATCGTTTGCTTTGCGCTAAAACCGAGCTTTCGCGCCGCTTCCTGCTGGAGGGTAGAGGTGGTGAACGGCGCCGCCGGACTCCGTCGCACTTCTTTTACGGCAATGTTCGCAACGCGATAATCCGCGCCCTGTAACCCCTCGGTAATATTCTTTGCCTCCGCGGCACTTTTAATTCCCATCTTTCCGATCGCTTTTCCATCGATGGAATTAAGCATGGCGGGGAACGCAGTCTTTCCCTTGGGCGGCAAAAATGACGCTTCTATCGTCCAGTACTCCTCTCTATTAAAAGCTTGGATCGCACGCTCGCGTTCCACCACGAGTCGTACCGCCACGCTCTGCACGCGTCCGGCGGAAAGTCCGTAGCGGATCTTCCGCCACAAAAACGGTGAAAGCTCATACCCCACCAGCCGGTCGAGTACGCGCCGCGCCTGCTGTGCATCCACGAGATTGATATCGATCGTGCGCGGATGTTCGAGCGCTTCCATGATGGCGCCCTTGGTGATCTCGTGGAATGCGATGCGTTCGTACGGCTTTGGCGCCATGGCGGCCGCTCCTTTTTTCTTCGGTTCGCCATCGAGCCCGAGCGCGCTCACGAGATGCCATGCGATTGCTTCTCCTTCGCGGTCTTCATCGGTTGCGAGGATCACCTTGTTCGCTTTCTTTGCAAGCGCACGCAAGTTGGCCACGACCGGCGCGGCTTTTGCGGGGATCATATAACTGGGCGCAAAGTCGTGCGCGACATCAATACCGATCTTGCTCTTTGGCAGATCGCGGATATGCCCGTACGACGATTCGACGGCAAATTCCTTGCCGACAAATTTACTTATAGTCTTTGCCTTCGTGGGGGATTCGACGATGATGAGTTCCATATTTTTTATATTGTATACCCTCCTTCCGTTTCTTTGATAATTTCACGGATTAAAAGGAAGCTAAGCGTTTGGTTGACCGTGCGGGGTTCAAGTTTAGTCAATGCAATTAATTTGTCAACGTCGACCGGTGTTCCGATCTCCGTGAGCGCTTTTAAAATAACGATTTCTTCCGGTGATGAGGCGCTTGCGTGCGCGGGAGCGTTTTCTTTTTTATCAACTTCATAAGCACTCAAAATATCGTCCGGCGAAGTGACAAGTTCTGCCCCTTGACGGATAAGCGCGTGCGAGCCTTTGAAGTTGGCTGACATTACGGCGCCGGGGACGACGAACACCTCGCGGTTCTGCTCCGCCGCATAGCGCGCGGTGGCGAGGGCGCCAGACGATTCCGGCGCTTCGACGATAAGCGCCCCACGCGAAATGCCGCTTATGATCCGGTTTCTCTCGATGAATCGGTATGCGAGCGGCGTAGCGCCCGGCGGATATTCCGAGATGAGCATGCCGCCGTTTGCAAGGATCCGCTCGGCGAGTCCGCGATGTGAATGCGGATAGATGGCATCCAATCCTCCGGCAAGGACGGCAACCGTCGCGCCGTCGGCGTTGCCATTGCCGGCGCGCGCATCAAGCGCGCCCTCGTGCGCCGCTGCGTCAATGCCGAAGGCGAGGCCGCTTACGATCGTGCATCCGGCTGCGGCAAGCTCGCGTGCGAAAGCACGCGCGGTCTTCTTTCCGTCCGCGCTTGCGCGACGGGTACCGACGATGGCGATCGTCGGTACGCTGTGCATGGCGCCATCCCGCGCCGCATTCATCGCCTCCGCCGGCAGTTCGCCGCCGCGGAGATAGATGCCGAATGGTGGATAGGGAATATGGCGGAGCGCTTCGGGAAATTCTTTTTGCTCGGCGAGCACGAGCCGAATGCCAAGCGATGTCATGCGGTCGTATGCTTCGCGCGGGTCGGGGAGTAATCTATCGCTTTCTTCAAACATCGCCGCATCCTCGGCGAACGCATCGTATGCCGCTTCCCAATTTCCGCCGCCTGCGATCCGATATTTTTTTATCGTGGCGTAGCCGCTCTGGGCGGCGATGGCGAGCGCATGATAATAGTATGCTTTGTTCATGTGATTGATGGTTTTTTTTGAGCCTAACAGTTTTTTCAAAAATCAAGAAATATCATTTAATCGTGATTTAATATCCTGTAGTAAGGTATAATGAAAGGACAATGAAAAAGGAGCGTTTTGTGAGACAATTATGGATAAGTTTTGGGATCATCGCGGGAAGCATCGCCATTGCCGCCGGGTTGTTGGCATTCTTTTCGGGAGATATCTCCGCCCAGGCCGATGCGATCGTGAGCGACCGCGCTACCGTGCAGAGCAAAACGGATGCCTTGGCAAATCTTGCCCAGCTTGAAGCTGAAGCGCCGCAGGCGGCGCAATACCAGTCGGCGATAGATCAGCTTTTGCCTGATCAGTATGGCCTGGTAACGTTTACCCAGTGGATTGCCCAGTTGGGAACAAAATATGACGTTACGACGAACGCTGCCTTTCAGGGATCGGTAGTCCCGTCGGCGGGGACAACCCCGGGTACCGCGCAATTTTCTTTCAGCGTCGAGGGGCCGCCGGAAAACATCGCGGCTTTTCTTGACGGTATGAACACAAAGTCGACAGGATTTTTGGTTACGCTGACGTCGTTCGATGTGACGGGCGGTGGGTCGAATGAAACCTTGACGGGGCAGGGGACGTTGTTTTTTAGATAATCGCCATTCGCATGAAAAAATTCTTACGTTCGCATCCTAACATCGTGATCGGCACCCTTGCCGCCGTGTTCGTCGTTGTTCTCGCCAGTTTTTATTTCTGGGCGATTGATAACGTGTTCGACCAGATGGGTCGGGCGCTCACGGCACCGTCCACGCAAAGCGCAGTCGGCTTCAATCTTTCAGGAGCATCCAAGCTCGACTTGCGGGGATTGGTAAGTGGTAATAGCGACGATGCAGCGTCAACACCCACGTCCGCACCGGCGTCAGTGACGGCGCCTGTGTCCGCACCTGCGTCGATAATGACAACAACAACCGCGGCAACTTCCGCCACTTCTACTTCTTTGTCGACGTCAACGCCTTGAAAAAACCATGGCGAGGTCGTATTATGAACCTTGCCTGTGCAGCCACATCCGGCGCGATTAGCTCAGTGGTAGAGCGCTTCATTGACATTGAAGAGGTCGGAGGTTCGATCCCTCCATCGCGCACAGACTGTCGTAAACAAAACACCGCCGCAAATCTTGCGGCGGTGTTTTGCGATATGGAGTCGATTATAACAATCCATTGAGTCCATCGAGCCCGCCGCCGGAAGACATCATTATCTTTGCGAGTTTTTTCTGAAGATTTTTATTCGCTTCGTTGATGCATTGTGCGAGCGCTACTTCTGCTTCGCGTGTTTCGAGGGTGGGGTTGAGGGTAATACGCTCCACTTCCATCGCGCCGTTTACCGTAACGGAAATTCCTTTCCTTTGCGCGGTCTCGCGCGCGACTTTGATCATATCCTGCATCCGCTTGAGATCCTGTATTTTTTTGATATCGTCAAACATGAAAAAAAGTATAATACATTTATGACGTACGAGAAAGCACCCAAGGAGATTATGGATCAGCAGGTGATGGTTCCGGTGGATGAGTCTTAAGGATTATCAGCATTTTGAAAAAGTTTGAATTCTTCCATTTGCCTCTCGCTTCCAGCTATAATATAGTTATTCTGCTTTTCGTGCGCCTCCGCGCGGACGCATGCCGACGTAGCTCAGTGGTAGAGCAGGGCTTTCATAAGGCCAAGGTCGCAGGTTCGATCCCTGCCGTCGGCACAGACCAGTGATGGGTGTTTCAAGACCGTGTTTGCTGAGGTTCCTCAGCGTCCTTGATGGTCGACCAGATTGGACGGAACTACCTGTCACATACAAAATACCGCCGCAAATTTTGCGGCGGTATTTTGTATCTCGGAATCTGCTTTTTATGCAGCCACCTGGGGCATCAAACTGATCACTCGATTTTTCAGCATCAGCTTGCTCTCCAGATTTGACAGCAGTTCTCGCTTCTCCGTGATCGTACCCTCGCCAAGGATATAGACGGCATACGCCCTCGCATCGAACACCTCCACCTCGGTGTTCGATTCACGGCTCCTCCCCAAGGCGATTCTCCGAAATTTGTTGTACCGCACAATCTCATCTTGAAATTTCTGCTTGATACCCATCTCATTGATATCAAGCGTGTCCAATATACGGAACTATGATTGTTCTGAACGGCACCTTCAGCGTGTGTGGCGATCAAGCTGATCAGTGTACAGAAGATCGGTTCGATCAGCCTGTTTTTCTGCAAAACGGGATTGCGGTGGCGACCTCCGTGGTGTCATATGTTCCCATGGAGGGAAGTGGAACCGCCAATGATCCTTTTCGCCAAAACGGAAACACCGCCTATCAAGTGCCGCTTTCCTTGACGCCGGGCAGCTATGAATTTGCGATGCAGAATTGCTTGGGGAAAGGTTGTGATAATTATCATATTGGCTGGTTCACCGTCGTAGCGTCCGGCAGTGCAACGGTTCCGGCGATCGACTCCATCAATCCGGAAACGTTGTCGAAAACCTCGCTTGCAGGAGCTACTATTACGATACACGGAAATAATTTTTCTACGAGCGATAACTACGTCAGTTTTCTTGGAGATGGAAAAACCGGGTCGTCGGTAGGATATAGCTATATCGCCGATGTTGCTTCGCCGGACGGCAAGACCATTATTTTGCAATTACCGTCATGCTCTGCTTCCTCCGGCCCGACCTGCGAGTGGGTTCCTGCTGGGGCATACTGGAGCTTCGATAATGGTTACCGACTGTTTCCGTTGCCGATCCACTGAACTCGATAACGGATTATTGGGAGTACTCCGAGGCAAGCGGCACGCCAGTCCTGTCGTGGCAAAAAACGGTGTACGGATTTGATGATGGAACAACTAAGACGGTTACGCCAAGTAGCAATGTGGGAGCCGTTAGCCCCACCAGCAGTGCAACCTCAACTCAAACAGTGCAACCATCGGCACCGGAGAATATTTTCCAAAAAATTTGGGATTTCATCACGTCGTGGTTTAAATAAAATATGCTCGTTTACGTATCGCACTTTTGGGGAGCTTTGTTGTCTACCGTAATAATCGAAGCCCTCGTTGTTGCGGTGCCCTGTTATTTATTTAAGAAAGATTTTCGAATCGTCATCGTATCTGTTTTCGGCAATATCTGCACGGTACCGTATGTTTGGTTTGTATTCCCAACGGTATTTTGGTATTCCTCCAGCCTTATCCTCATTTCAGGAGAATTGTTCGCATTTCTATTCGAGGCTATTTTGTATAAATATTTAGGAAAGTTGAGTTGGAAAATGGCATTCCTATTTTCTCTCTTGGCAAACGCGGCTTCGTACTTGCTGTGGCGATTTTTATAAGCGTCTATAGAACCAAGCATAGAAAAAGCCGGAGATCCTTTCGGATGCTCCGGCTGTAAGTTTTGCATGATTCCCAAAAACATCTATTCCTTTCCCCACCAGCGGGGAGGAGTCCAGTTGTTGAACCACAAAGGGTTATTTTTGACCCACTGGTCAGGAGTGCTGTTCGCGTGCACGTAGTGCAAGTTTCTTAGGCCGCCCTCAAGGTGGACGATGCCGTGCGAAAAATTCATCGCATCGCCGATTTTTCCTTTCCACCCTCCTTTTCTGTGGAGATAGTGGGCTACCAGCGCTTGCGCGACGTCGTTGCCGAGATTCCACGCTTCAACGCCAGCGTAATTACGATTTCCCGTTAACTTCCACGCCGCCGCCCAGCCGGATTCGGTAAAACTACCGGCCTGCGTTACGTCGTACATGTAATTCGGTTGGACGCCGTTCGGAGAAACGCCACAGATGTTCTTCACATCGGCTGCGCTGTAAAGAATCTGATCGTTGGTTGATATGGCGAACCCGAAGCCCGGTTCTGGATCGAATCCGCAAAGCCACTTGGGGTGGGTCATATTGCGATGAGTACCCAGCTATCTATCGCTTCGCCCACAATGAGCGTCGCGATGGATCCGTTGTAGGTTGTGAGCCAGCGGTGCTTCTTGGTCTGCGTTGGTTTGCCGAGCGAAGTTATCGCAGCTGATGCGAGCGGCATGCTGCTTGACGAGGATTCCATTGCTGGGATCGGTGCATCGGGCAACTCGCTCATAGCGATCTGCGCGGACGTTTCGGTTTGGGACTGGCCATACAGAAAGGCCGATCCCACAAAAGCGAATATCGCGAGAAAGCTGATGAAAAACCGTTGTGCCATTTCTCCTCCGCGTTTTTGCCCGCCGGCCAAATTGGAATTTGACTAGGGGGATTCCCTGTTCATTAAAGCAACAAAATCACGTGCGGCCTTAATGAATAGGGAATCTATGGACTTATTAATGTGCAGTCCTATTATAACACGATATATTGATTTTTGTCAAATTGTGTCGAGGTACATTCAACTCTCAAGTGCAACACCCGTTAGTTCATAGAATACCTGATACGGGGTCTTCCAGCCAAGCCGCTTCCTTGG
>Ga0326727_10013807_pt1 | contig 17815 bp, 21 predicted proteins | sample MB2enrmetagenome_FD_207643 | JGI IMG/M metagenome (GOLD analysis project Ga0326727, IMG submission 207643) | Lab enriched peat soil microbial communities from McLean, Ithaca, NY, United States - MB29MY | ecosystem: Environmental > Terrestrial > Soil > Wetlands > Peat | place: USA: New York...
CTTGGAACGCTGTTTATCGACCGACTCATATCGTTCCCGTTGAGTCTCTTTGCTCTCACCTTCCTATGGATCACGATCGTTGCCACCTGGGGGACCACCCGAATGATCGCGATCCTTGAGCGTCACGTCGCGCGCTTCGCGTTGATGTGGCTCCTTACGCGGACCGCCTTGCGGCGAGGTATGTCTGGGAGCATTCTTACGTTGCTGACGCTCTCTGTCGCAAAAACGTGGCTTAAGCGATTCGTCAGCCGGTATTTAGGCTGAACGCGTGTTGGCCGCGGCAGCGCCCGAACCGGCCGTAAAAGTTTGAATTACGTGCGCACGCCACGAATCTGCAAACCGTCGGCGCGCGTAGTGCTGCCCGTCCTAAGATTGCGGGACTGTCGCTGGAGTTGAAAAGCGGCTCCGGGCTACCGTCGTACAGCCTCGTCGACGTCGTAACCTTCGTGCACCACGCGTGCGATTTTTCTCACTAAGCTGGTCGGATCCTTCGCTTGAAATATGTTCCTGCCTATCGCGACGCCACGCCCCCCTGCGTCGATCGAGTCTCTGACCATCTGCAGCAGCTCCTGCTCAGTGTCCATTTGCGGCCCCCCCGCGACAACGACCGGCACGGGACATCCGGCGATGACTTCTTTAAACGTGTCGATCTCGCCTGTATAGTTCGTCTTGACGATATCGGCCCCCAGTTCCGCGCCAACGCGTGCAGCGAGTTTCACGGGCTCGACGTCGTGTTCATCTTCGACCTTGTCGCCTCGCGGATACATCATCGCAAGCAGAGGCATGCCCCAGTAGTCGCACCGTTCCGAAATGTGTCCAAGTGTGGCCAGCATTTCGGATTCATTCTGCGCCCCAACGTTCACGTGAACGCTGACGGCGTCCGCGCCAAATTTGATGGCCTCTTCAACGGTCTTTACGAGCACCTTGCGGTTTGGATCGGGAGCAAGCGACGTGCTCGCTGAAAGATGCATTATCAGCCCAACGTCGCGACCATAGCCTCTGTGACCGTGTTTTGCCAGGCCGATATGCCCTAGCACGGCATTGGCCCCGCCCTCGGCGACCCTGTTGACGGCGATGCGGAGATCTTCGAGACCTCTGATGGGGCCTACGCTGACGCCGTGGTCCATCGGCACGATGATGGTATTGCTCGTGTCCCGGTTGAAAATGCGCTCAAGGCGAACTGACTTACCGATGTACATATAGCCGAGATTACAGCGCGGGGGTTATAAGGTTATGTGCCGCTTTTCAAAGCGGGCTGCGTTGCTACCGAAGATCAAGCTCGACGCAGCGCAAACGGGCCGCTTAAGCGCTTGAGCAATTATTCAGAGACGAGGTACCGCTCGCTCCGAGTTATTTCGCCACGCTCTCGGCGAGGCTTCATTGATGTCGTGAGCTTTAAACACATGGGGTTCATAGATGCTGCTCGCCCATATCCCGCGCTGCTTTCAATGCGCTCACCGGTGCCCGAACTCTAAGACCACGTGCGAAGCGTTTCCCAAAGGGATTCCTGCGGATATCCGCTACGGTGAACACGATCATCGCGACCCCTATCCTGGAGATGGCGGAATACGGTTCAAGAAACGGGCACCGGCACGCACTTGATCTTTGGCAGCCTAAATACGTCATCCGAAGCGCCCCCGATTGCACAACGCGCTTGCGCAGCGCTAGGAAACAGAAGACAGCGATCCGCGCAACGCTCGCAACGCGACCATGGTACCGAGATTTCGAGGCGCGAGAAGCGTTTGCGCTGGAGGATACTCCAGAAAAAAGTGTATTAACATTTTTTCCTTGCGAAGTTATTTGAGCTTTGGGATGAATAATGAAGGACTAACAGAGGCAAGACTATGCCACGGCATCTTGACGGCTTGCGATGCAAGCAAGACCAGTTTATCCATGCGCTTTATTCAGTGACGCAGGGCGATACCTACACATGCGGCGATGTCCGTACGATCACACAAAAACTGGGCTATGATCGCCACACGTGCGTATCTATAGTCCGCTATTTTCTAAACAACGGAATTATCGAGCAGCGCTACGAGTCGCTTTCCCACCTCGTGAAGTTGACCTCAAGGGGCATCGACTTTGTAGAGGTAACATTTTCTGCCGTTACCCACGTGTTTGAAACGACGTTGAACGATTGCGCCGATGGTGCTGCGTGCGTGTTCGAAGGCTCAATTCGCCCGCGCCGAAAGAGCCATTGAGAAAAACTGCATGAAGCGGTTTGGATGGAAGCGGCTGCTTGAACGCAGAAGCACCAGCATAGTTAGGCTTCAAGCGTTAGCAAGTGTCGTTACCTGCGAAGCTGCAGTAGGCAGTACAAGTACTCTCAGCGACTCTTACCCATATTCCGCCTGACGGCGAAAGTAGCATTCACTGCGGCGCGACGTGACGCACGCATAATGCCACCTGAGCGCACACAAATGACGGGTGGAGGAACAAACATATGGATGCATTAGAAGCTATTCTTTCGCGAAGAAGTGTACGACGATACACGAACGAGCAAATTGATGATGAAACGACGCAAAAGCTCCTTGCGGCGGCAATGAGTGCGCCTTCAGCGGCGAACGAACAGCCCTGGGAGTTCATTATCATCAGAGACCGGGCAATGCTCGACGCTATTCCGACGTTTAGCCCGTTTGCGAGCATGGTGAAGCACGCGCCCCTTGGCATACTCGTCTGCGCTGACACGAGGAACGTCATCGCTCCGAGATTCTGGGTAGAAGACTGTTCAGCGGCGACGCAGAACCTGCTCCTTGCTGCTCACGCGCTTGGACTGGGAGCCGTATGGACCGGCGTCTATCCGATGGATGGGCACGTGGCAGGATTTACCAAACACTGCCATCTCCCCGAAGGCGTGGTTCCGCTGGCATTTGTTGTGGTCGGCCATCCGGCCGAAGCGCCGCCCGCTCAAAACCGGTTCAGCGAGGACAGGATCCACTCAAACGTGTGGTGACGTCGGTCGACCTGAGCACACTGCTCCAAGAAGAGAGCCGGCGCGGCCACCCGGATTGTAAACCGCGCGTTTGCTAGCATTGTTCGTGCGTCAGCGTTGTCCTGAAAGCCGACGGGCGGCGCCGCACTTTCGTAGTGAAATGCTTAAGTACGATTATATCTGAATATATATCTAAAGACATCTAGTTACCACACCCCCTCTGCAAACTTTCTCAACGGAGCACTATGGACGAATATTTAATCAAATTGCTTGAAAACGCTGAAACGCTGTCCGATATCTTCGAGGTGGTCAAGGCAACCGTCGAGAAGTCAACGGGTATGAGCAGAGGCGGCATAATGCTGGGCTTGGCCAACCTCGGCAACCAGCCAAACGGCTTCTTCGGCGCCTTCTACCCGGTCGGCTCGAACATCATCGTCATGAACCAGGTGCCTCTTCAGCGGATCAAGGAAACCGACCCCACACTGTGGAAGCCCTACGTGTTTCACGTGCAGCTCCACGAGTACATGCACTCGTTGGGTTACCTGAGCGAGCGCGTTGTCCGACAGCGCGTCTACGCGATTACGAAGAACACCTTCGGTGACGAGCACCCCGCGACCCTTCTCGCGGCAAATACTGAGCGTTTCATCCCGCACCTCGCGTACCCGAACGTATCATGGCAACCGAAAGATCTCAAAATCAAGCTCGTAGAAGATTTTGATCGATCGAGCGCCAGTTACTTTGCGTAGTCTGAGTTTCAGCCGGAGCCCCCTAAGCGCTTGTCACAACGTAACGCCGAGATTTTTTGCTAAATCGAGCGAGTTGCGAGAGCTGGGGGGGTTAGTCACCGTGAGGCAACGCCGGACACACACGCGCACGAACCGGTGGTGGCTTTTTTGCTCGCGATGGAGCAGAAAAGTAACCTCTCAGGTTCTACTCATTTTCTTAACGTGCGCAAGGGCAGTGTGGCGCATACCGAGAAGCCGTTCGAAACCTTTCACGGTCTCTACACGGACGTTATGGTGAGCGGGTTTTGGCTGCGCAACGAGATGGGCGGTACGGAGATGCTACCTCAAAAACAGAAGCGTTGGCATAATGAAGGAGTACTGCGTAGTCGATTACACGCGCGCATAATAACCCGGGTCGTCGGGAGAATGTAATCTGGGCTGGTTTTTTATCCTCAGGCGTGCGCGACCCGGTTGCCCTGTGCGCCGTGCCCCCGCCGTTGTGCCTATTTTCTTGGTCGACACCCTCCTAGTGGTATCGACCATCCTGGCTTTACTCAAGAGGGATCTGGCGCTCTCCGCATATTCATTCGTCTCTTGGCCACTTGCGTATCGCTGAGCTCCTGGCCATACTCCTTTGTGCGCCTCATCGCCGCTATATTTCCGCTATAGCTTTTTCTCGGGCTCATGCTCTCAGACAACTGGCACAAGAATATCGTGATCGGCATAATTGCCATCGTCATTGCGATCCAGAACATGTTTATTTGGATCAGTGGTGCGTGGTTCTACTGAGGAAATACTAACGGGTGCGTGCACAAAAGATATTTTGATACGTTCTCTGAGGGCGCGGTGAGTCGCTCGTCCTATCGAGCAGGGGTGTGGAAGTGTGGCTGCTCTAGAAGCTCAACCTCTGGCGCCCGTTTCTCGCCACATTTTTTGAGCCTCTTCGCTTTGGAAAAAAGCGAGAAGTCGTTGCGTTGTAAAGACGCGCCAGCAGCAAACGGGACTTAAAAGACAAACGCGCGCCGCAACCGCCAAAATCGTCAAGTTTTAGAAAGCGACAAACTAACAGTCTTCCAAAGCTGAGGTTTTCTCGTCCGCGATTTGCGATCCGGCGCAAAGGTGCTATCGGACACAAACGCAATATGGGCGTGTCAACGCGGGGGTGAGTGCAGACGGCTACTGACATAGAAGATGAGTCAACAGGCGCGCGCCTGTCGCCGCTGGCACGCCTTCTAGTCATCGCAGCAAGCGTCATAATCGTCCTCGCCGGCCTAAAGGCGGCAGCCGAAATTGCAGGTTCGTGTGCTTCAAGCGAGCGGCGCTATCCTGCGGGCGGGCCGTCAGCAGTGCAGTTCTACAATTAGTCATCCAATCACGCTATTCGTCTTTTTCTTTATCGCTGGGCAGGCTTCTTGGGCCGCTGGGAACGCTTATTGCAGTGCCCATGACGTTGTTGATTCGAGTTTTGCTAAGCAACTTTACGGAGGCACGCTGGCTTGTGGATATTCTTGGGGGCGACGCCACCAACATCGGGTCCGATGACCCACCCGATCCAGCAGTCGCGTCAAAGCAGTAGATGCGTTCGCTTTTGCCCGTCTCGGATAAAGAAGCCCAACCGTCCTACCTAGAAGGTCTGCGAAACACAATGAACTCACTCAGAGACTAGCAGCGTGCTTGCGCCGTATAGTATCCCCGCTGCAACCGCAAATACCCCAACATAGGCAGCAAACGCTTGGCTTAGGGTGGCCGCGCTCAATATATTATTGGCTACGTAGATGAGAACTAGACCAGAAATCATGGCTATCGCGGCTACAGCAAGCCCTTTACGCCCCTGTCCAACGCGGGTGCGTATATCCCTCGCTTGCGACATGGTGTATCGGTCTCCTAACCCCCCGCAGAGTTTACGCCGACGATCGCTTAACCTCACCACTTTGGCTGTGCCCCCGAGACTCCGGCGGGTTACGACAGAAACCGGTAAAAAGAGCATGAATTTGGAAACAGAATTATTTGCTAAGATCCTCACGCCGTGAGTAAGAACGCTTTCCAAGTCAGACGGTGTATCCCGTTGCCAGGCACCACTCAAGACCCCATAACGACTATCTTTCGGGAGGTCGCACCGGTGGCTCAAAGAGCAGTCAGTCGCTTTGACAACAAGAACTACGCTTCATCATCGCCTTTCGGAACCCAGGGACCAGCAGTAAAACATGTATCAAGACGATTACGGCCAATACAAGGACGTTTATCACCACGATTACGAAACCGAATATCAGCAGCAACTTCATGAGCCCTAGTTTGCCAAGCATGCTTCACCTCGCGTACGACGGTGCATCGCTTAGCAAGACGCCGCACCAAAAGATAAACGTTTTCCCGCCTTGGCTTCGAACACCTGCCCTTCAGCTTGAACGACTCGGAAAGACGAGAACAACGTGAGGGGGTCCTTCGAGCGCGAGATGGAGAGGAGGACTCATGGCCAGCCAAGAGTGACGTGTGCTCAAGCGCGTTCCGGCCGTAGATACGCCCGGTCTTTTAGGCAAATGCGAGGATTTCCCGTTCTATTCTGCGCGAAAACCTAAAGAGGGCGTCGATTTGTGCGAAGAGGCAGCAGTCGAGAGAGCTAGGATCTCGAATATCGCTGAGCGGCACCGACAAACCCGTCAAATCCGTGCCGCAGGGAATAAACGTGTATGTGCTGGTACGAAGCAAGAACGTTGTATTCGACAAAACCATCGCATCCGCGAATACCAGTCCCGCGGATCATTTTGTAAGCAAATCGGGCATCGCGGTCTGGTTCGGCGATGGAATAATGGTATTCGTGGCCGCGCAGTCGTTCCCCGCGGCCTGCAATAGCGCAGTCTTGCACAATCTCAACCTCTGAGTGCCCGAGCGCTTGTAAATTATCGGTCATCCGGACTTCAGCGGGAATGACGCCGGCGAGCTTGTGCAGAGCTCCGTCGTTCACCCCAACTGAGCGGGACAAATATACAAGTCCACCACCCTCCGCAACAATGGGCATGCCTTCTGAAGCTTTCACGTTTATATCATTCAGAAGCGCCGCGTTTGCGCTCAGCTGGTGAATGTGCGCCTCGGGAAATCCCCCACCTATGTAGAGGCCGTCAACTGGCGGGAGTCGCTCATTCAGAGGCGAGAAGTATTCAAGCCTCGCAGAATGTTCTAGCGCCTCAAGATTTGAGCGGTAGTAGAAGCAGAACGCAGCATCCAACGCAACGCCGATCGTCACGTGTGCCCGGCTGAAGGAATCTGACACGGGGGCAGGAACGATAAGCTCTGCTCCGGCGCCCATAATAGATGCAACGTCAAGATCTTCGCAGATCGCAACAAGACTAGCATCTGTAACTGCGGGTTCTCGTCCGCGAGTCTGGCTTGGGTGACGGCTGCGCTCCAAGACGTCCCTCCGAAGGACACCCACAAGCGGAATCCCGATTCTCTCCAGAGCCTTTCTTATGTCTTCGATGTGCTTGTCGCTGCCAACGCGCGTCGCGACGACACCAACGACACGCACGTCATAAGGCGTGTGCGAGGCGTACTGCATAAATCCAAGAACCGTGGCAGCCACACTCTCTGAAGAGGCGCTCGCATCGACCGTAAGGATCATAGGAGCGCCAATGATGTCGGCAATGCGCGCCGTGCTCGATGCGCCGGTGAACACCCCGGAGGCGCCCTCGATGATGACGAAATCCGCCTTCGCTTTCGCTAGGTCGCGCTTGACGCCAGTTTCGCCCATCAGGAACGCGTCGAGGTTGTAGCACGGCCGTCCGGTCAACCGTTCGTGAAGCTTGACATCCACGAAGCCAGGGCCTACCTTAAAGGACTGCACATGATATCCAGCGTTAGAGAGCCCTTTTAACAGGGCAAGGGTTATCGTGGTCTTTCCAACGCCGGTTCTCGTGCCGCCAATGAGGACGCCTTTCACGACAAATGCATGCGGGTTGTGCGTTAATAGCTTTGCTCAGCAGTTCTAACCCACAACCTAAACGCGCTCGGCATCACCAGGCCTAACGCAAAGAGTTGACGATTTCAAGTTACAAGGCCAAAAGTGCAAAAAACGGTGCAACAGAATTCTAGCTATTGACGCCCGTGTGCTCGTCAGCTGACGACAGTGCCGAACCAGAGCGTGAATATGAGTGCGACAAGCTTTGCTCGTTCAATGTAACCGTCTCAATCTGCGGCACCGTGGATGCAGAAGTAGGCGCCGCCTAGGTTATATTCCGCGTAGAGAGTGCAGCTCAAGCAGTCACACCCCTTCATTTCGGGCTTCTTTTCGCTCATGCCCATTGCGCAATACGTGCCATCGGTAAGGGTGTTTTTTTGAAAGGTCGGACAGCCGGGACAGATGCACTTCATCATCGTGTCTTGATTAAGTGGAACTTTCACGGGATTCGCCTCCAGATCGTCAATGTGCGCAGACTATTAATGCCTTTCTTTGTGCGTCCAACTTGGCAGAGGGAGTATGCTCGCGATCGACGGTCAGCGGTTCGATCAATAGTGAAACTAGTTAACGTGAAGTAAGCCTAGTCGGAGTACTGAAGTAGTGAATCATTGAGCGCTTTCGATGCGTTCAACTCCTTTGAGAGTAAGCGATGCATACAGCGTGCCTTCATACGAAGCGACAAGCCCTCTTGCCTCCAAGTACTCGACGATCGTTTCGAGTGTCTCCCAATCAAACCTGTGCTTTTCCCCGATGTCATAAGAATCAATTAAGACGCCAAATCGACCCTGCGCAATGGTGTACATTTCGCTCAAGAACCGTTGCTTTTTCTCCTTCATCTCAGCTGCAAAGGTCATCGCGTAATGCAATACAAACCTGAAGGGAAAAACGTTGCGAGAGCTCAGCGAAAATGACCTGGCGCCGCCGCGTACCACGTCACCTATGCTCGTCTACGCGGACGTACACGAATCCTCTAGACGCAACATGAAAAGCCCCGGTTAAGCAGAAACAAGCAAATAAATCCCCAAAGGCGGCGTAAGCTTTTTGTAATTCCAGCGAAACTTTATGCCGAGATGATAGAGAGCTGGTCTATTGATGATGCCAATCGAGCAGTCATAGCTATAGCTGTAATCCTCAAGCGTGTCGGAGACCTTCCAAAGGTGCTCACAGACGCCTATCTCCACGAGATCGAAAATGGTGAAGTCTCAGTAACACGACGCTTCTACGAACAACTGGCGATCAACTGTCCAGCCGCGCTGGACTACTTTACAGAAAGCGAAGCTGACGTGCGCGAAAGCGAAAATGATCGCGTTAACGGCGCTCTTCGACCGATCCCAATCGACTGATATCCGCGCGCTCCGCATAGGCGGGTGCCGCTCCATCTTACGGGGGCTCCAAGAATCCGAAGTGCTCTATTCCTTCGATAATGCCTGCCGCGTAGTTTTCGCGCGCCCAGTACACGTCCTCAGGCAGCGCGTCAGCGTTGAGCTCCGATTTATGGTTTCCTACGACAACCGCCAAAAACCCGGCAGAGAGCAGCTCGATGTCATTCCCGCTATCGCCTGCCGCGAGGACGCCGCCTGGACGAATTCGGAGCCTCTTTCTGACGTAGTCGACCGCTTCTCCCTTTCCCGCTCTTTTCGGAATGACGTCTAGGTCGGTCCCGCTCGAGTAGACGACCTTGTGTGCGATGCCGATTTCATCGAGGCGCTTATGGATCTCTGGTATCACAACATCGGCTTTGCGAAAAAGATGGTAGCTCTGCTTAAACTCAAACTGGCGCGACTGTTGGAAAAGATACGGGATCGTCGCAAGCGCCTGGTGTAGCTCAAGGCGGTCCCACTGACGATCGATGTGCCGCGTCCACGCGTCATCCCGCCGGTAATCGGGCCCCTCATAGATTTCGGTTCCGACGTTACACAGCAGGTAATTCGGCTCGCGCAAGCACTCGGCGACCATGATCTCAAACATTTGGATTTTATCGCGGCCCGTGACGTAAGCGATAGTGACGTCACGATGCATCGAGAGCACGGCAACTAGGCTTAAGTAGGCCGTGCGGTCTCCCGTCAGCGTGTTGTCGACGTCCGTAGCGAGCAGCTTCATACTCTCTAGTCATTGCGTCCTGTCGTATTTAGCATCTGTGACCAGAGGTTTGCCGTCGCACGGGTAGCCTCGGGTCGTCCGTGCGCCACCCACACGAAGCGTAGCGCCTGACAGCGGAACCGCCTCGCGGACGCAACGGGAACGGGATTATCGGGAGAGACTCAAACGCGAGTGGTATGTGAAGCACGGCGATGAGTATGACGGTGAACGCCTTCCATCAAACAAAGCTATTACGAGAGGCGCAGTATCCGGGTGCATTGTGGTGTTGTTGCTGTTATGGTGCAAAATGGGTTTCGGAAGTGTACGATCCGAGCACCTTGAGTCGCGACACGTGCTTTTGCAGCGCATCAAACGCACCCAAGACCGAGGAGTCGGACGCACTGCCCTCAAGGTCTATGTAAAACAGGTACTCACCGAGCGACCGCTTTGCAGGCCGCGACTCAATCTTCATAAGGTTCAGCTGCCGTTCCGCAAACACGTGGAGCACCTCGTAGAGGGCTCCTGGTCTATTCTGTTTCAGCTCGAGCACGATTGACGTCTTCAAGTCCTCTCGAGCCTGCGGCTGTCCGCCGCGCCGCTTCACGACGACGAATCTGGTGAAGTTTTCTTTGACATCCTGAATGTCCGCCTCGACGATCTGCAAGTGATAACGTTCCACGGCGCGAGATGATGCTATCGCTGCCGCGCGTCGATCCTCGCTCGCCATGTGCGCGGCTTGTGACGTACTGCTCACCGCAACCACTTCTCGCCCAAAAGCGTGCAAAAACGCGTTGCACTGAGCGATTGCTTGCCAATGAGAGTACACCACTTGAATATCTGCGCCCTCGAGCGCCGCAAGAAAGTGGCGTACTGGTAGGGTGATTTCGCGGGCGATCTGCAGGGGCAGGGTGAGCAACACGTCGAGCGCGGTTCCGACCGACCCCTCGATAGAGTTCTCCAAGGGGATGACGCCGCAGTCAAGGCGGCGCTCGATGAGGTCGCGGGCGACGTCTTCTATGGTAGTAAAGTAGCACAGCGCGTCTTGCGGAAAGCCCAAGGCCAGCGCGGCCATCTCACTGTAAGTCCCTTCTGGTCCGAGCACGCCAACGAGCATACGTTCTCTTTCTGGTCGCTTCAGTAATAAGGGTTCTTCGAAAAAGTTTATATCGGAAACCGTGTTACAATGTTACACTTTAGCAATATGGAGGATTGACATGGAAATAGGAAAAGTAGTGCGACTAGAGCGTATCACCAATCGCGACAGCGGCAACATCGTTATTATCCCTATGGATCACGGAATCTCCATAGGCCCGGTCAAAGGCCTCGTAAACCTTTCCGACATGGTAAACAAGGTGGCCGCCGGAGGAGCAAACGCCGTTTTGATGCAGAAGGGAATGGTGCCACACGGTCACCGTGGGTACGGCCGTGATATCGGTTTGATCATCCACATGAGCGCTTCGACCGCGCTGGGCCCTGACCCAAACGACAAGGTGCTCGTATGTTCGGTCGAAGAAGCTCTCAAAGTAGGCGCAGACGCGGTCAGCGTGCACATAAACATCGGCTCTAAGACGGAAGCAAACCAGCTCCAAAAGCTCGGTAACGTTGCCGAACGCTGCAACGAATGGAGCATGCCCCTCCTCGCCATGATGTACCCGCGCGGTGCCAAGGTCTCGGACCAGTACGGCGAGGAGTTTGTTGCCCACGCCGCACGCGCGGGAGCAGAGCTTGGCGCCGACATGATCAAGACGAACTACACCGGCGACCCTGATTCGTTCGGACGCGTGATTGAGAGCTGTCCGGTACCGGTCATCATCGCCGGCGGCCCCAAAGTTGAGACGGACACTGAGCTCCTTCAGATGATCTCAGACGCAATCGCGACAGGCGCGCGAGGCGTGGCCATTGGGCGCAACGTGTTCCAGCACGAGAAGCCGACTCACATCGTTCGCGCGATAACGCGCATCGTGCACGAAAACGCTTCCGTCGAAGAGGCGCTGAAAGAAGTAGAGCGTTAACGTTAAATGACTGAGGGCGATGTGCATGGTGGGAAATTATGAAGAGCGTGTGGATTAAGGCCGACGCGGGTCCGTGGGAGGAGCGAAAGACGATCATTACGTTCGCGCTCGAATCTGGAGCCGATTGCGTGTTGGTCAGCGAAACTGACGTTGATGCCGTGAAGCAACTCGGCGGGATACAGGTGGCGGCCTTTGACGAAGGGCGAGACGATCACGCTGACATTTGCGTCGTGGGAAAGGGGGGAGAAAGCGACGGAACGCTCCTTCTTCCAAGCACGACAACCGATGCGACAGACTATAAGCGGTTAAGCTCGCTGGCCGCTAAGACGGCGGCCTATGTCGTGATCTCCGATAAAGCCCACGAGCGGTTCGCACAAGAGATTGCAACAGCGTGCAGCCACCTCATCATCATCGGAACGGACTGGAAGGTCATTCCCCTAGAGAACCTCATCGCCGCGTTGCAGGGAACTGTCGATATCATCGCAGGCGTGAGATCGTTTGAAGAGGCAAAAACCGCGCTTGAGACCTTGGAACATGGCGCCGATGGCGTGCTCCTCGATACCGATGATCTATCACAAATCGCAAAAACGATCGAATTTGCTCATAAATCGCAGCACGTCATCGAGCTTGTGCCCGCCACCATAACGACCGTGAAGCCCGTCGGCATGGGCGACCGCGTGTGCATCGACACGTGCTCACTCATGGTCAGCGGGGAGGGTATGCTTATCGGATCAGGCGCCAACGGCTTTTTCTTAGTCCACGCTGAGACCGAAGAGAGCCCTTACGTCGCTCCCAGGCCGTTTCGCGTAAACGCTGGGCCGGTACACGCGTATGTCTATGGAGAGGAAAAGACGCGCTACTTATCGGAGTTGCAGGCAGGAGACGACGTGATGATCGTGCGCAGTGACGGAGAGACGCGTCACGGCGTGATCGGCCGCGTAAAAATTGAGCGGCGCCCACTCATTCTGATTGAGGCTGACGTAGACGGAACGACGATCAAGACGCTGCTTCAAAACGCCGAGACCATCAAGCTTGTCGCGAAAGGGGGCACACCCGTCGCCGTTACCGAATTGAAACCAGGAGATGTAGTCCTTACGCACTGCGAGCGAGCAGGACGGCATTTCGGCATAGGCGTCGAGGAGACGCTCATCGAGAGGTGATGACGTGATTCAGCTGGGCGATGTGATTATTGGAGGAGCCGAAGGACCAAAGATCGTCGGGGTCATATACGAGCCAGGTCAGGCGCGACAGGCCGTAGAAGAGGGAGCGGATATCATCGAGTTTCGCGTCGATCTCGCTGATGACACGAACGGCGTACTGCGCGATCTCGAAGAAGTCTCGCTGCCTGTTATTCTCACGAATCGCCGAGTCGAAGAGGGTGGTAACGCCGCGATGAACCGCCGCGAGCAGCTCAACCCCCTCATGTCGTACGCGTCGATTGTCGACATTGAGCTCATGGCGCCGGATAGAGACGACCTAATGGCTGAAGCAGCGACGCACGGACGCCCGACGTTGATCTCTTATCACGACCTCGACGGAACGCCCGCGGAAGCGGCAATGCTTGAAGTCATGCGAACGGCAAATGGCTACGGCGACGTCGTCAAGCTGGCAGTCACCATTGAGCGCCTGCGAGACGCGCCGAGGGTGCTTGATGTGAGCCTAGCCGCGCGAGAAGAGGGCTTTACTTTCTGCGTGGTGCCCATGGGCGCCCTCGGATCGCATATCAGGCCACTTATGGGAATTTACGGTTCATCACTGCTTTATGGGTACGCCGGGCAGCACATCTCCCCCAAGATGCGGCCGTACGGGTTCACCGGAAAGCGCGCGTCACCGGGGATGCTCAGCGTTTCACGGTTAAAGCGCGCAATTGAAGAGATCCGTACATGGCAGTAACGACCGTTTATGGCGTGCTTGGCAGCCCAATAGCTCATTCGCTTTCGCCCGTGATGCATAACGCCGCGTTCGCCGCGCTGGACCTCGATGCAGCGTACATCGCCTTCGACGTGGATAAACAGCGTGCTGAAACGGCAATACGCGGCGCGCGGGCGCTTGGGTTTGGTGGACTCAACATCACCTTTCCCCTCAAAGAAGCCGCTTTGCGTTACTGCAAGCCTGATGCATTGTCAAAACGAATCGGCGCGGTGAACACGGTCGACCGCACGGGAACAGGCTACAACACCGACGGCGTTGGAGCGGTCAGAGCGCTCGAGGAGGCCGGCGTTTCGGTCAAAGACGCGAGCATCCTGCTCCTGGGCGCAGGGGGCGCTGCAAAAGCAATCGCGGCACAACTGCTGCTCAACGGAGCACGCGTACTCGTTGCCAATCGGACGGCGAGCAGGTCGCTCATCTTAGCCCAACAAATGACCGCTGCGAACATAGACTGTGGCTGCGGCGCCATAGAGGCACACAGTCTAAATGAGGTCGGTCTCCTGCTACGCGAGGCGCGCGTGCTTATCAACGCCACCACCGTGGGAATGCGCGGCGTGCTCGAAGGACAGACGCTCGTAACCGCAGGCCAAATGCATCCCGGGCTCGTGGTCTTCGACCTCGTCTATCACCCTCTCGAGACCCCCTTGTTACGCGAGGCCCGCGCCGCAGGATTACAAACAATTGAGGGCGTGAAGATGTTGGTACACCAAGGGGCGGCCTCCTTCGCCCTCTGGACCACTTTAGACCCGCCTGTGCAGATTATGGAAGAGGCAGTGCGCGAAGCACTCCAAAGCGCGAACGGGACGGACGACGAGGGAAGGCAGTAATGTCACTCAAAGCGGCAATCGTGGGCGGCCACGGAGAGATGGGGCGCTGGTTCGAACGATTTTTTGCGCAACGGGGGATGGATGTCACGCTTGTTGGACGCTCTTCGCGCGTCCGCTACGCGGACTACGACGTGGTTATGATCGCTGTGCCCATCGACGTGACCTGCAACGTGATTGCGCAAGTGGCACCCCACTTGAAACCAGACGCGGTGCTCTTCGACATAACGTCCATCAAAAGAGACCCCATCAAACAGATGCTGGCCAGCGCCCCACACGGCGTCGAGCTCGTGAGCGTCCATCCCCTTTTTGGTCCCGGCATGCCCGACATGGAGGGGCAGACCGTCATTGTCACACCGGTGCGCGGAGAGCGCGGACGTCAGTTTCTCGTGGATCTCTTTGAGAGCGCGGGCGCTCGCGTCGAGGAGCTCTCAGCTGACGAGCACGACCGCCTCATGTCGGTCATTCAAGGACTCACCCACTTCAGCTACATCGCCGCGGGCGCTACACTCGAAGCACTGCGTTTTGATGTCAAACGCTCGCGCCGCTTCATGAGCCCCGTTTATGAGATTCTCATAGATTTCGTAGGACGAATCCTAGGGCAGAACCCCGCACTCTACGCCTCAATCCAGATGAGCGCCGATCGATCTGTCCACGAGGCTTTTCTCACGCAATGCGCGACGCTCGTTGACATTATCAACGCCAGAGATCGCGACGCATTCATTGCGATCATGAGGCGCGCGGCAAAACACTTCGGGGACGCCGAACCGGCCCTAAAACGCTCCAATAAGCTCATTATGGCCAACATCAAAGAGTTGGAAGAGTTTAAGCGGTCCATCGGAAGCACGCGCGGACTCCGAAATGTCTACACCGGAGCCGTGCACGTCGGCATTATAAAAGGAGCTTCGTCAGACGAAATCGCAGTAGAAGAGGGATCTAAGGAGGTTATCTTAAAGACGGAAAACGTGCAACTGATGACCGAGGAAGAACTCAAGCAGTACCGCCTAGCGCGCGGCCAGCGGTACCGAGATTTTTCCGCAGTGTTTCCTGCCGGGGCGCAGCCGGATGTTGTGGCCCGCGTGCTTTCCACCGTCCGAGGGGTTACCGCGGTGAACGTCATCGACCACTACGCGCCGCGCGCAAGTTACACCTTCCGAGTCTCCACTTATAGAGACGGCGACGTCGGACAGCTGCACAGCGACGTGACGGAGCTGCTCATCGGAATTGGATGCAGACTCCGGTAAGAAGCCCGTGCACGAGGTGACGCGGCTGCTCCTCGTCCGTGCGATGGCGTCGAAGGAGAGATGAGATGGCCAAACTGGATACGGTCTTTGTAACGGGCGCTACGGGCTTCCTCGGCTCGCACTTGGTCGAATGTCTAGGGCATCGCGGGGCCGCGATCAGCATTCTCGCGCGGCGGCGGCCTGACCGGCTTGCTAAAGAAATCCCCGGCCTGAATGTCGTGCGTGGCGACCTCAGCCACGCATTCTCGATCAGCGACGCTTCAACCGTGTTTCACTTGGCTGCCCAACCCCACGTCGTGCACGCTCTCGATGATCCAGCCCAAACGTTCGAGACGAACACCGCTGGCACCATAACCGTTCTTGAAGCCGTTCGGCGCTCACCAGCTGTCGAGAGCTTCGTATTCGTGAGCACTGCACACGTGTATGGCACTCCCAGGTACGTTCCAATCGACGAAGAGCACCCCGTTCACGCTCAAGAGCCCTACGCGGCAAGTAAGCTTGCAGCAGAGGCGTTCATATCTGCATACAGCACTGCATACGGCATGCCGACAGTGATCGCGCGTCTGTTTAACACGTACGGCCCTCGTCAACATCCTGACTTTGTCGTACCATCGATTATCAGGCAGGCGCTTACCCACGACTCGCTGACGCTTGGTAACCTAACGCCGACGCGGGACTTTACCTACGTAGATGACGTTGTCGAGGCTCTGCTGCGACTCGCTGACGCTGGCGAAGGGATCTACAATGTCGCATCAGGAGTCGAGGTAAGCATTGAAGCACTGGTTACACACGTGGCGCAGATCCTTGACAAACCCATAACCGTAGCATCTCAGCGCGCACAGCGCCGATCAGCGGCTATCGAAATAGACAGGATGTGGGCAGATATCTCTCGCATCAAAGCGCTTGGATGGCAACCCCACGTTGGCCTGCGTGATGGGTTGACTAGAACGATAGAGTGGTGGCGCGACAACCTTTAGTCCGGGGTCAACTATGACATTTCGCAATAGCGTGCTTTGTGGGGCCAAGAAGGGGGGCGCTTTTAGCAAACACTTTTGATTGTTTCAGTTGTTTAGCGTGCTACGCGCGCGTTATGCACGCTTCGTCAATAGACCCGTGGACGAGCGTGGGCAGCGTACCCCAAGTAGCGAGTGTGTCTTGCACGATTAATAGGGCGCCAAGAATTCCGCTAATGTCCTTTATCGCGCCAAATGCCGCTTCGGGATCCGTGCTCAAATTGCCGAGCGCCGATGCAGCAGCGTCTGCTAAACAGGCCTTTTCGGCAACAACGCACGCGACATCTGCCGTGCCGAAGCTTATGGACGGACCGACCGTCGCCGAGGACGTACAAACGCCGAGGAATGGTGTCGGCCTAATCCTGAACGCAACGTCTTTGAAGGCCGATTCGCCCGCATATATCCCAACGGTCACCTCGCGGTTAGTTGAGAGCGCGATGTCACCCCCGTTGTCGACAATGGCATAAGATGCGCCCGCGGCAACCATTGCCTCAACCGCGAGATCCGCGATAACGCCCGCAACAGCAGCCATCGGACCTACATTCGCCGTATAAGAGGCCTCCAACATTCGGCGCACGATCTCCGGAGGGACTCCAACATACTCATCGAGAGGTTCAAGCGCGAACAGGAAAAAAGGATTGAGCGCGATGAAACGCTCAAGTTCGCGTCGGTGGGTGCGTATCGCCTCTTTTGCGTTTTCGATGTATAAACGTGCGTCCGCGACGATTGTGACGACCGTTTGCTTGAGCTGGAACTTCTCCTTCATTCCTCGGCAGTTTTGAGAGCGCCGTGCGGACACATCGTGATACAGGTCTTGCAGAGCACGCAGCGCTTGAGATTGATCGAAATCGTCCTGTCATTCTTGTATTCAAATACCTCAACAGGACAGACTGATACGCACGCGCCACACTGCACGCACTCCGCTTCATCGAATATGATTGGCGTGTCCATTTCGCGCACCTCAGTCCCGCGTCGCCGGAAGGCTGCGGCAACCTCTTCGACGCCTTCGTCGGGCACGTCGATTACGATTTCCCCGCTATAAGCGTCAACAAATGCCCGATCGATGTTGATGCGGACACCCGTTTCGAGCACCACGTCTGCAAGCAGT
>Ga0326727_10013808_pt1 | contig 17813 bp, 15 predicted proteins | sample MB2enrmetagenome_FD_207643 | JGI IMG/M metagenome (GOLD analysis project Ga0326727, IMG submission 207643) | Lab enriched peat soil microbial communities from McLean, Ithaca, NY, United States - MB29MY | ecosystem: Environmental > Terrestrial > Soil > Wetlands > Peat | place: USA: New York...
TGCGTCTGACCGTCGGACTGAACGTGCGCCAATTTGCGGCGCTTTGCGGGCGTGAGGAGCGTGAGCGCCAGCGAGCGCGACGGGAGTCCGCAGCCGCAATCCTGAGCGAGCCATCAGGCGAGTCGAAGGATCTTTTCGAGCACGTGTGGAAACTTCCCTTCCCTACGCAGGACAAAAATCTGCTTTTCAGCCTGATCCGCCTGCATCTGGAACAAACTACTTTTTCCGCGCCCGTCCGCTCTCTGTGCCTGGAAATGATTCCGGTCAAGCCCCGCGTGGCGCAGGGAGATCTTTTCACTCCTCCATCTCCCGAAGCCGAACAACTCGAAATTACTCTCGAGCGCATCCGCGGAGTGGTCGGCGCCGCCGGCTCAGACAGCGCCACCGGCTCGGACAGCGCCGCCTGCGTGGGCTCACCCCGCCTCCTCGACACGCACAAGCCCGGTAGTTTCACCGTGCAGAATTTTTCCAGTGTTCAGGATGTACAAAGGCAATGTCATCCTGAGCGGAGCAGAACGACGCACGCAGTGCGCCGCTCTGCGGAGTCGAAGGACCCCTACCCTTTCTTGAATTTGGAGGGCGTGCATGTATCCACCGCCTCCCTCACCGCCCTGCGCCTCTTTCGCCCCGCTCTCGAAACCGCCGTCGAACTCGATGGCGCAAAGCCGCATTTCGTCCGCCTCTGGAATCGTCATCGCCGTGTCCTAGCCGCCTCCGGTCCGTGGTCAGCTTCCGGCAACTGGTGGAACGCCGACGCCTGGACGCGTGAAGAATGGGACGTAGTTTTGCAAACCCCCGCCGGCCCCGGTTTCTATCGCATCTATCGCGATCGCCTCCGCAGCCAGTGGTTCGTGGAAGGAGTGTTTGATTAGGACGTCATTAGTCGTTCGTCGTTAGTCGTTCGTCGTTCGCAGCGCAGGAACGCACAACGCATTCCGAGCGACCAACGACAACCGACCAACGACCGTCGACAAAGAACTGTTTGCTTTCGCAACCGACCTATGCCCCATGCCCTACATCGAACTCCACGCCCGCTCCGCTTTCAGCTTTCTCGAAGGCGCTTCCCTGCCTGAAACTCTCATCGCAACCTGCGCCAGCCGCGGCATGCCTGCCATGGCGCTGCTCGACCGCCACGGCGTCTATGGCGCGCCGCGTTTTCATATGGCCGCCAAGAAAGCTGGCATCAAAGCCCACATCGGAGCTGAACTCGCCATCGCAGAAAACGGAAGCGATGCCGGCGGAAATTATCCGCTCCTCGTTTATCCACTGCTCGCCGCAACCCGCGCGGGATATCAAAACCTCTGCCGCCTGATCACCACCGCCAAGCTGCGCACTCCGAAAAATACCGTAGCCACCGTCACGCTCTCCGAGTTACTAACTCACGCCACAGGCCTCATCTGCCTCACCGGAGACGAAACCGGCCCACTCGCCCGCGCTTTAGATCAAGGTGGTCTCGCCGCTGCCCGCCAACTTCTCCATCAACTCACCGAAATCTTTGGCCGCGACAACCTCTACGTCGAACTGCAGCGCCACGCCGATCGCACACAAGAAGTCCGCAACCAAGCAGCCATCTCACTGGCGCGCGAACACCACCTGCCTCTGCTAGCCACTAACGGCGTTTGCTATGCCACCCTCGCCGAGCGTCACATCACCGACGTCTTCACCTGCCTTAAAAACAAGCGCCGCCTCGATACCGCCGGCCGCCTCCTCGCCCGCAACTCCGAGCGCCATCTGCGCAGCGCCGAAGAAATGTCCCGCCTCTTTTCCGATCTCCCCGAAGCCATCGCCAACACCGCCGAACTTTCCTCGCGCCTCGAGTTCACTCTAGAAAAATTAGGCTACGAATTCCCTCGTTATCCCGTGCCCGAAGGCGAGACCATGGATTCCTTCCTGCACAAGCGCACCTGGGAGGGCGCGCGCTGTCGCTATCGTCCGGTCAGCGCTCGCGTGCGTACGCAACTGGGGAAAGAACTTGCGCTCATCGAAAAACTCAAGCTCTCCGGCTATTTCCTCATCGTCTGGGACCTCGTCTGCTTCTGCGAGCGCAACGGCATTCTCGTCCAGGGACGCGGTTCGGCCGCCAATAGCGCCGTCTGCTATTCGCTCGGCATCACCGCTATCGATCCCATCGGCATGGATTTGCTTTTTGAGCGCTTCCTCTCCGAAGAGCGCGGCGAGTGGCCCGACATCGATCTCGATCTCCCCAGCGGCGACGAGCGCGAGAGAGTCATTCAATATGTCTACGAGCGTTACGGAAAGCGCGGCGCCGCCATGACCGCCAACGTTTGCACCTATCGCGGACGCTCCGCCGCCCGCGAAATGGGCAAGGTGCTCGGCTTTGACGAAGACACGCTCGCCCGCCTGGCCACCGTCGTCGGCCGCTGGGAGTGGCGCGATCCCAACGACACAATGGACAAACAGTTCACCAATTCCGGCCTCGATCTCACGCATCCGCAAATTGCCATCTATCTCGATCTCTGCCAGCGCGTGCAGGATCTGCCGCGCCATCTCAGCCAGCATTCCGGAGGCATGGTCATCTGCCAGGGGCAACTCGACTCGGTTGTGCCGCTTGAGCCCGCTACCATGCCCGGCCGCGTCGTCGTGCAATGGGATAAGGACGATTGCGCTGACTTAGGCCTGATCAAAGTTGACTTACTCGGCCTTGGAATGATGGCCGTTCTCAAAGACTCGATCGGCTTGATTCAGAATCACTACGGCGAAGAAGTTGACTTGGCTCATCTCCCGCAGGATTGCCACGATGTTTACAACACCATCCGCAAAGCCGACACCATCGGCATGTTCCAGATCGAAAGCTGCGCCCAGATGGCTTCGCTCCCGCGCAATAACCCAACCAGGTTTTATGACTTAGTCACGCAGGTCGCGCTCATACGCCCCGGCCCTATCACCGGAGAAATGACCAGCCCTTACTTAAAGCGCCGCCAGGGCAAAGAACCAGTCACTTACCCGCACGAGTCGCTGATCCCCGTGCTCAAGCGCACGCTCGGTGTGCCGTTATTCCAGGAGCAACTGCTCAAGCTGGCCATGATCTGCGCCAACTTCACCGGAGGCGAGGCGGAAGAACTGCGCCGCGCTCTCGGCAGCAAACGCTCGCAGCAGCGCATGCGTGAAATCGACGTCAAACTTCGCGCCGGCATGACCGCCAATGGAATTCCACCCTCCACCCAGGATCAGATCGCCAAGTTCATCAGCTCGTTCGCGCTCTACGGCTTCCCCGAATCCCACGCCGCCAGCTTTGCCCTCATCGCCTATGCCAGCGCATTCTTGAAGGTCCGTTATCTCGCCGCCTTCACTGCTGCGCTGCTCAACAACTGGCCCATGGGCTTCTATCATCCCGCCACCATCGTCAAAGATGCCCAACGCCACGGCCTGCCCGTGCATCCCGTGGATGTAACCCGCTCCGAATGGAATTGCACATTGGAAAACGCAAGCTCGAATCGAACGCAACGTCATACCGATCCATCCAATTGTCATCCTGAGCGGAGCCAGCTGACTTGCGAAGCAAGTCAACTGGCGGAGTCGAAGGACCCCTACCCCTGCAAAGAAAGCGCGCGCGAATATCTCTCCCTCCGCCTCGGCCTGCGCTACGTCCGCGGCCTGCAGCAAGCCGCCGCCGAAGCTCTCGTCCGCGAGCGCCAGTACGTTCCTTTCGCCTCCGTCGAGGACTTAGCCCACCGCGTCCCTCAACTCAGCCGCGACAATCTCACCATTCTCGCCGCCATCGGAGCACTTAACCATCTCTCGCCCGACTCGACCCTCCATCGCCGCGACGCACTGTGGCAAGTCGAAAAAGCAGTAAGAAAATCGGGCCCACTACTCGAAGGAATAGTCGAACTCGACGAGGCCTCACCCCTGCGCCGCATGAGTATAGAAGAGAGGTTAGTCGCCGACTATCACGGCACCGGACTTACCACCGGCCGCCACCCCATGTTCTATCGCCGTGACGCTCTCCGCACCCGCGGCGTCCTATCTGCAATCGAACTGCGCAGCCTGCCACATGGCAAGCCCGCCACCACCGCCGGTTGTGTCATCACCCGTCAGCGACCGGGCACCGCCAAAGGCATCATCTTCATGACCCTCGAAGACGAAACCGGCACATCACGCGTCATCATCAGTCCAGATTTCTATGAACAGAACCGCATGGTCGTGCTCAACGAGCGCTTCGTTCTAGTTTCCGGAGTAGTTCAGAACCAGGACAACACGGTGCATCTCAAAGCCCGCAAGATCGAGCCGCTCTCCATCAGCGCGGCTCCCACGCCCTCGCACGATTTCCATTAACGTTCCTCACCGCTCAGTGTGCAAAAGACAACTCGAACCTGCGCCGCCTGTCAGGCCCACATTTTGTGGTACAAAGGCTAGCGGGAGGTTCCCATGCCGACTCTGCAAAGCCGCTTCGAAAAAGCCCAGCAGGAAGTGAACGACCTGCCGGATCGCCCCGATAACAACACGTTGCTAAAGCTCTACGCTTTTTATAAGCAGGCTACGCAGGGAGATGCTTCTGGAGAGCGCCCTGGCAGCTTCGATTTCGTTCGTCGCGCCAAGTTCGATGCCTGGGAAGGAATCAAAGGCACTTCCACCGAAGATGCCATGCAGCAATATGTCGATCTTGTTGCCGCGCTGAAAGGCTAACGACCAAACGCCGCGACGCTCATCCAACCAAACTCTGCCAGACTTGTTATTCAATTTTATCGTCGACGCCCTGCGCGATTTTCTCGATCCCCGCTCGCGGATCGAAGCCGGCCTGTAGATCACGTCAACAAACCGCTCTCGTAACAAATCGACAAGGTCTCGTGTTGTCGCGCCTTCGGATGATCCACAGTTCCACGTCCCAAAGTTCCATGCACTTTCGACTATGCAAGGAATAACCTTTTCGTCGTTCCCACGTCTATCAAGTAGGTCCGAATTGGGGAACTTTCTCAAAGGCAGGTACGTATGAACAACTGTATGGAAGGCAACTGTATGGAACTTCAATATCAAATCGAACGCATCGAAGATGTGGTTGTCATGCAGTGCTCCGGCCGCATGGTCCGCGGAGCCGCGCTGGATCGCTTTCGGCGCAGCATCGAGCAACTCGACCGCTTCCGCCTGCTGGTTCTTGACCTCTCGGAAGTACACCAACTCGACGCCGGAGGCCTGAGCACCCTGTTGCTGGTGCGCCGCTGGGCGATTCAGAATTCCGCGCGCCTCAAACTCGTCAATCCGCCGACTTGCTGCCAAAGCCTGTTGGAAGCGACACACCTGAACTCAGTATTTGAAGTCTCATCGCTGAAGGATGCGATCAGCATCCTTCAGCCGGCGCAGTGCGCCTCCCGCCTGGCGATTGCCTGATCCCTCGCCCGCGCTGCGGCCCTATGCGCGAGCCGCCCGCTGCTCATCAACTCCGCGCTCCATGTTTTATAATTCGCGTCCATGAGATGCCCGCGGGACGCCGCTACTAGCCATGAGCCCGTGACTCCTCCCTGTTGCTGCGCGGCACTCCCTTCGCCCCCGTTGGTCCGCTTTGAATGCTCGCGCCTCCAATGACCCGCCTCGCGCGCAAGCTCCGCATCGTCGATTATTTTTCTCTGGGCTGGGGAACCATGGTCGGCGTCGGCTGGCTGGTCGTGATGGACGACTGGCTCACCCGCGGAGGCCCGCTCGGCGGCATTCTCGGCTTCGCCATTGGCGGCACTCTCTTGCTCCCGGTCGGGTATGTCTACTCGCAGTGGGTTGCCGTCATGCCCGACGCTGCCGGCGAGGTCGCGTATACCGCCCACGTCTTCCCGCGCCCCGTAAGCTTTTTCACCGGATGGATGATGATGCTCGCCTACTTCATCGTCTGCCCGTGGGAAGCGGTCGCTGTCGGCCGGTTGGCGGGTTTCATATTCCCCTGGCTCAATCGGGTTCAACTCTACAGCGTCGCCGGCAAGCCAGTTTACCTGCCGCATTTGATCATCGGCCTCGGACTTACCGGGCTGGTAACTGGCCTCAACTATCGCGGCATTCGCCTGAGTGCCACCTTTCAGAATTGGACCACGTTCGGCACGCTCGCGCTCTTCGTCATCTTCGTCTCTTTCGGTGTTGCTCGCGGATCGCCCACCAACTTCCCACCTCTGTTCACACACGCGCCGCTGGTTTCAATCTTGCTCGTACTGCAGGTCGTTCCCTACTTCATGAACGGCTTTGAATCGGTGACCAAGGCGGCCGAGGAAGCCAACCCCGACTTTCGCTCCCGCGGATTCGCCCGCGTCATTTTCGCCGCGATCATCGTTGGCTTCATGTTCTATATCGTCGTGATCGCTGCGGTCGGGTACGTGGCCCCCTGGCGGCAACTCATCGGCGAACCCTTCATGACGGCAGTGGCATTCCAGCATGCGATCGGTTCCCGCTGGATCGTGAGTGTCATCCTCAGCGCAGCGTTGCTGTCGCTCGCCAAGGTCTTCAACGGCAATTTTGTCGCAGCCACACGTTTGCTTTTTGCCATGTCACGCCGCGGGCTGCTCGACGGCCGCCTCGCGGCGGTACATCCACATCATCAGACGCCGAGCGCCGCCGTGCTAGCCGCCGGAATCGCAACCGGTCTCTTCATGTTCCTAGGTAGCGCGATTCTAGTTCCGATTTCCGAGGTCGGCTCCGTTGCCTCCGCAATCGGCTGGTTCGCCGTCTGCGCCGCTTTTTTGCGCATGAGCCCAACTCCCCGCCAAACCGTAATCGCCGCTGCAGGCGCCTTGGTCGGCTTAGCAATGGCGTTCATGAAATTCCTGCCATTTGTGCCGGGACATTTTTCCGGTTGGGAGTGGCTGGCGCTAGGAGTCTGGATATTGCTCGGAGTGGCAATAGGACGCCCGCGCACCGCGCCGCAAGCTAACTAGAAAGGCCGAAAGCAGTAGTTAGTGGTCAGTGGTTAGTGGTTAGTTGTTGGTGGTTAGCGGTTGGTGGTCGGTGGCTAGTGGTCAGTGCGCCAGAGCTAGCCACTGATCACAAGCCACTGACCACTGTTTTGTTATTCTTCCGCCAGCCAATCCAGCGCCTCTTCACGCGTCTTGAAGATGACAATTTTGCGCTGGGAAAAATTGTGGAAGTTTTCCAGAAAGGCGTGTGGAATTTTTTCCGCCCCAACCCATGCCGTCTTCTTCACGAAGGGACGATCCAGCGTGAGCACCTCTTTGATCTTGGTGGCAACACCGTGATCGATCTCCGCGCCTTCGAAATCGCCCAAGGTGAGCAGCGACTCGCGCGCGTGCTGAGCCACCGTGACGCGAACATGTTCCAGCAGGAGTTGCATCTGCTGCGCGGTGGCGTGAGAAAAATCCAGCAGCAGGATTTTCTTGCCCTTATGCTCAATGAAGTGAATCCGGTCGTCCATGAAGATCCTCACCCCGGAACCACACAACCCGTTCTTTGACGATTTCCGCCGAAGTGCACCCCAGGCTAGAAAGGCTACCACAAAGAGAACCTAGCCGAGCAGTGAATCGACCACCCCGTAAACCGCTGCCAGCGCCGCGTCAAGCGCGCCCGCATCTTTGCCGCCGGCTTCGGCCAGATCGGGACGGCCTCCACCTTTGCCGCCGACCATCTCCGCCACTTTGCCGACAACTTTGCCGGCCTGCACGCGGCTGGTCAGGTCTTTCGTGACGCCCGCGATCAGCGCGACGTTGCCGTCTGTGGCCGAGCCGATCACCACCACGCCCGACCCCAGCTTGTCACGCAGTTGATCGATCAGCGTGCGCAACTGCGGACGATCAAGGTTATCGGCACGATGAGCCAGAACCTTCACGCCTTTCACTTCCTTAATTTTGTCGCCTAGATTGGCCGCACCCGATGAAGCCGACTTCATCCGCACCTGATCCAGTTCGCGCGTCAGCCGCTTGATTTCCGCGTCGCGCCGGTCGATCTCGGTGCGCAGCGCCTCCGCTGGCGACTCAGCTTCCTTGCTTGTCAGCGATGCAACCACGCCTTCAAGTTCGTGATCCCTGCGGAAGTGGCGCAGCGAATTCTCACCGGTCACGGCCTCGATTCTCCGCACGCCCGACGACACGCTGCCTTCCTTCAGAATCTTGATCAGGCCGATCTCGCCCGTCGCCAGCGTGTGCGTGCCGCCGCACAGTTCGGTAGAGAAATCCCCGATCCGGATTACGCGCACCTTGTCGCCATACTTTTCTCCGAATAGCGCCATGGCATGATACTCGTTCACAGCAACGTCAATGGGGACGTTCTCGATGATGTTGACTTTTTCGTTGCGCAGCACTTCCCTGTTGATGATGTCTTCGATGTCCTGCAACTCTTCGTCATCGACTCCAGCAAAATGCGAGAAATCGAACCGCAGATGATTCGGCGCCACCAGCGACCCCGCCTGCTTCACATGCTTGCCCAGCACCCCCCGCAGCCCCGCATGAAGAAGATGCGTCGCCGTGTGATTGCGCATGGTAGCCGCGCGCAGATCGGTGTCGACGACGGCATCCACCTTATCCCTCACACGGATCGGTTGTTTGGCAATTACCTGATGTGCGCGCACACCCTGAATCGGGTAGTAGCAGCCCGTCACCTCGGCGACGACCGTGTTGTGATCGTCAGAGTAGAACCATCCGCGGTCGCCCACCTGTCCGCCTGATTCGGCGTAGAAGGGCGTGTGGTCAAGAATCACCTCGCCCGATTCGCCCGCCTTGAGTTCCTGCGCGCCCTGCCCGTTCTTGATGATCGCCAGCACTTCGCAGTTGTCGGAGCGCGTTTGGCGATAGCCTTCGAAGTCTGATTTCGGAAGCTGCTGATAAGCGGGATTGGCGGCTTGCTTGACCGCGCCCTTCCAGGAGGCTTTGGCACGTTCGCGCTGCTCGGCCATGGCATGGTCGAAGCCATGTTGATCAAGCAGCATCCCGCTATCACGCGCAGCGTCCTGTATGAAATCTATCGGAAGGCCGAACGTGTCATAGAGTCTGAACGCAGTCTCACCGTCGAGAATAGCCTTAGATTCGTCCAGCAGTTTGATTACTTCATTTCGGGCTGTTGGATTAAATACTCCCTCCCAGGCCAAGGAACCCGCCGCGGAGTGTTTCTCTTGTGCTCTCGTGAATAGGCCTGCATATTGCCTAGCAATGGCTTCAATCGCACCAGCAGGCACGTTTGTATTCCTCTCTCTGGCATACTTGAGGGCGACTGTTCGAAAGTGTGTCACTCTTGCTTCGTACATCGCCGTCTCGAGCTTTTGTGACGCAAGCTCAAGCACGCGCGCAAATTGCTTCTCCTCCTGCTCCACCAGTTTGGAAACGCGGTCAGCGGTTTCAGCCAACTCCGGATACGCAGACACCATCTCGTCTCGGACCGCAAACACCATTTGATACATGAATGGTTTCGCCTGTCCTAAGGCATGACCGTGGCGAATTGCGCGCCGAAGAATCTTCCGTAGGACATATCCTCTTCCCTCATTGCTAGGTACGACCCCATCAGAGATCAAGAAAGTAGCAGCACGTGAATGATCGGCGATGATCCGTAACGAAGCCTGGAGGCCCGCACTGCCGGCCCCGAACTGAACGGAGTGATCGACATTCGTCACTTCGCGCGCGCGCTTGATCAGCGGCGTGAACAAGTCCGTCTCATAATTCGAGATCACGCCCTGCAGCACTGATGCCACGCGCTCCAGCCCCATGCCCGTATCAATCGAGGGCTCGGGCAACGGGGTCAGCTTGTAGCCCGTGGTCTTGCCGTTCTCAACCGTGGCGGCGCGGTCGAACTGCATGAACACGAGATTCCAGATCTCGACATACCGCCCGCAGTCGCAACCAAACTCGCACGCGGGCGCAGTCGTGCCGTGGCCCTGATCCGAAGCCGCCACACCCATGTCGTAGTGAATTTCACTGCACGGCCCGCAGGGGCCGGTATCGCCCATCTGCCAGAAATTGTCTTTCGAGCCGAACTCGTAGATGCGTTCTTTTGGCACTCCCTGACCGAGCCACAAATCGTACGCCTCGGAATCGCGATCCACTCCGTTCTCGCCTTTGAAAATCGTGACGTACAGCTTCTCCTGCGCAATCCCGTACCACTTCGGCGAAGTGATCAGCTCCCACGCGTAGGCGATGGCGTCTTTCTTGAAATAATCGCCAAAGGAAAAATTCCCCAGCATTTCGAAAAAAGTGTGATGGCGGTTGGTGAAGCCGACGTTTTCCAGATCGTTGTGCTTGCCGCCGGCACGCACGCATTTCTGAGAAGTGGTTGCGCGAGCATAATCGCGCTTCTCCAGCCCCAGGAACACGTCCTTGAACTGGTTCATGCCGGCGTTCGTGAACAGAAGCGTCGGGTCGTTCGCCGGAACCAGCGACGACGAGTGAACTTCCCGGTGACCCTTCTCAATAAAAAAGTCGAGGAATTTTCGGCGAATTTCAGAGCCTGTAAGCATGGGAAAGTAGAGCGCTGGGCGCAAAACTAAATTCTAAATGATAAATGCGATCCGCCTGCGGCGACCGGCCGGACGGGTACTGTCCTAATTTAAATTTTCCACCACTGAGGCACGCAGACACAGAGAAACCCAACTGCCTGGCAAAAACCTTCATCTGTTGGGTTTTGCAGGTTAGAGGGTTCCTCCGTGACTCAGTGTCTCCGTGGTAAGAAAAAGGCAAACAAGGACACTACGGCCGGACGAGTACGGTGGGAGTAACAAGCGCGCCCTAAAGGCGCCGGGCACCCGAGAGGGCGGGCGAAGATGCCCGCCCCCCATCACTAAGGCTATAAGCCGACTACTTCTTTACCTCTTCGTCAGTCTTTTCCGCGCCTTTCTTCACGCCATGACCAACGGTCTTGACGCCCTTCGTCACGCCCTTACCGGTATCCTTGGCAGCGGTCTTCGTAACCTCGCCGGTTTTGTCGGCGACTTTCTCGGTGCCTTTACCGGCATCCTTCGCCACGTCTCCTGTATCCTTCACGCCGGTTTTTGTGGCCTCGCCCGTCTTCACGGCGGCTTTCTTGGTGACGTGCGCGGTCTTCTTCGCCGCCGTGTCGGTGGCCTTGCCGGTATCGTCAGCGGCCTTCTTCACGTCGGTTCCGGCCTGTGAATACCCGAGCGAAGCCAGCGTCAACAGCAGAGCGGCAACCAGCGAAATCATTGAGAGCTTTTTCATCATTCCTCCAAAACCTGTTTTAGATTGATAGCTTGCTTCGATTGAAGCGTCGCTTTTTTCTATCAAAAGCGCCGCCGATTAGCAACACACAAAGTCGGTTGGCTGCCCTTCGCCTGTTCAATTGGCGGAAGTCGCCGCCTTGGGCGCGGCTTTCGCCTTGCCCTTCTGCGGACCGAAATTCCTCGCGAGGTAGTCCAGAATTGCCTTGTGATCGGCTTCCGGAATCACGGCCCCCAGCCCCTCCATTTTCTCTAGCTCCGCCGCCCACTCTTCGCGGCTCAAATGCTGTTCGGTGATTCGGTCGGGAGCATGGCACTGGGTGCAACTGGCCTTCACTTTGGCGTTCATGGGTCCGGGCGGCAGCGGTTTCCCCGGCGCGCTAGGCGCTTGTCCAAAAGCGCAAACGGCGAAACAAATGGAAAGCCCTGCAAGAAAGATTTTCCGGATCACGATTACTCTCCACTCAACGAAATTAAGTTAGCGATGGTCGGGATTAGTCGCAGCCGCCCTCACCGCTGATCCGGCCATCGCCTTATGGCTTCTGATCCAACAGCCGTATCGTCTCCAGAATCGTATCGCCGACAATTTGCAAGCTCTCAGGACTGAGCTTGTCCATCGTGTCCTGTGGCGTGTGGTGAAAAACGTCGTTGTAGCCATACGGCACGTCAATCACATCCGCGCAGGGCACGCCGCGCTTGACGAAGGGAATGTGATCGTCCTCCTCGCCGCCTCCAAGCGCGTAGAAGTGCGACTGGTAGCCGCCCCTCTCAGCCGCCGTATAGATCAGATCGAGCAGCCACGGCGTCGAATTGCTGTCGTGCAGGATGGAGAGGTCCTTGGGCCCAATCATATCCATCACCATCAGCGCCTTGATCTTCTTGAGCGTTCCATCCTTCTCCCACTTTTCCGCCAAGTGGCGCGTGCCGTAAAGACTGTCCGTATCCGACCACGATTTCACCGCTTCTTCGCCATCGGTCCACACCAGCCACACGCTGTATCCGTCTCGCGTCTTGGCGCGCAATTGATTCGCAAATTCCAGCAGGATCGCCGTCGACGATCCGCCATCGTTCGCGCCGACGTAACCCGTATTGCGCAGTGGATAGTTGGTGTCGTAGTGCCCGAGAATTGCGATGATTCCGTCTTTCTTGCCCGGATACTTGGCAATGATGTTTCGTATCGGAAACTTCCCTTCCACCGTGTCGGCGACGAAAGCATCGTCTTCCACCTGGTCGCTCTTAAGATGGTCGACAATATAGCGCTCCAGCTTTTTGTGATTTTCGCTGCCAATGTAGCGAGCGCCAAAAGCGGTGACCTCGCGCGTGTATTCGAAGGCGCGCTTGGCGTCAATGTGAGGCATCGGGGCAGTATCCGAAGCCGCCAGCGCTTCCGACATTCCCGATGCAGGCGCCTCGGATACTTTTGCTTCCGTACGGGTTGTTTCCGCGGCAATTGCCTTCGTAGACGATGCCGCGGGAACCGGTACCTCGCGGCACGCAATGATTGCGGAGAGAGCAATCAGAACCGATGCGACCCGTAGCCACCAACCGGTACGCCCGGCCGCATAGGGAGAACGTTCGGCGACAGTTCGGTGCTTGTTCATTGGCTCCTGCAAGCTCGCTAATGTGCCTTCTTCTCCGCGCGCTTCTTCCTCTGCGTCGGATGCACGAACCACGCGATGGCGATGCTCAACATGTATAGCACCAGCATGGGCGCGGCGAAAATGCACATGTTCACGATGTCGGGCGGCGCGATGATTGCTGCCACGACGAAGATTCCCAGAATCGAATAGCGAACGTTGCGCCACATCCAGCCGGCGCTGACAATGCCCATCAGCGCCAGAAAAAAGACCAGGATCGGCATCTCGAAAACAATGCCGAGCCCGACAATGATCGTCACAAACAGCGATGTGTATTCCTCGATGGTGATCATCGCCTGGAACTGGCTGCCGAAACCGATCAGCACTTTGAGCGCGTTGGGCAAAACGATGCGGTAGGCGAAATACCCGCCAGCCAGAAACAGGCTCACCGTGGACAGCATGAAGGGCAGCACATAGCGCTTCTCGTTCCGGTAAAGGCCGGGCGCGATGAACAGCCAGAGCTGGTAAAGCACGAACGGTGAGACGACGAAAAGGCCCGCTACTCCTGCCGTCTTCACATATAGATTGAACGGGTCCACCGGGTGCTGGTAGACCAGCTTTTCCGATTGATGACTATCACGGAGCACCTTAATGATCGGCGCCTGCATGATGCCCACCAGCCGCGGTGCCGCGAACCAGCAGCCAAAGAACGCGATGATGATCGCAACCAGCGAATAAACGATTCTCCGCCGCAGTTCCTCAAGATGATCGAGGAAGCCCATCGTGGTCATGGGCTCGCTTCCGGGTTCGTTCACAGTAGGCGACGCGGCCGCTTCAGGCATCGGGTGCAACTTTCGAGGGAGTCGCGGGCACAGCCACAGCCGAGTTCGCTTGCGCTGCGGCCGCTGGCGGCACAGCCGGCGCGGCCGTCGGAGCCGCGTTCAGGTCTTTCTCCGCAGCTGTATTTTCGGGCGCGGCTGCGGGCAGCGGCTTGGCAGCGGTCTCCCGCTCTGCCGCAGGTGGACTGAAAATACGGCTGGCTAACGATCCCAGCGGCTGCTTAAAAGGAGGCAGAATCTGCGGCATGTTCTTGGTGTCCAGAACATTGATCTCGGACTCGATCTGCGCCCGGAATTCATTCGAGGCGCGCCGAAACTCGTTCATGATCCGCCCGATCTGGCGTCCAATCTCCGGCAATCTCCTGGGGCCAAACAGTATCAGCGCCAGGAAAAACAGGAAGATCATCTCCCCCGAGAATCCGAAACCCATGCCAGCTATAATAATGCCCGAAGCCGGACCCTGACTACCACCGCGGGAATTTCGCACACCCCGGGCCAGAGCTTACACAGAGCCGATAGAAAAACCCCACCATCCAGGTGGGGTTCTTGATTCTGTTCGAGCCACGGGAAGGTCAGAACGTGTATCCGATCGACACGCCGTACCGTATGGCGTGTGACGAACTGAACTCCGCGTTGTTGCGCACCCAATAGACGCGGCCCTCCGGCCGAATGAAAATGTGCCGAATGATGAACTTGTTCAGAGGATAGACCTTGATCCCCGCTCCCCCATCCAGCAGGAAGTGATTCCGGTCGGCGTAACACCCTGAGCAGCTGCTGGTATAGAAACGGGCAATCTCCTCGCCCGCGCCACCTTGCAGTTCCGCCGTAAAGTGCTTGTAGAACTTTCTCGTCCAGATCGCATTTGCGTCCCAGAACATGGGCCGGTCCGGAAAGTTGTTGACCACGTCGAATCCCTCCGAAATCCGCCGCACGAATTCCCCCGAGACCCCGATGTCCTTATGAAAGAACAGATAATCGCCGCTGATGGTCATGTAGGCGCCGCCAGTCAGCGACTGCGGTTGGTGGTTGATATCGTCGGCCACATGGGCCCCGGGCGCGTCAATTCCGCTCACGCCGGCGGCCACGTCGAACCTCTGCGCCTCCGCCAAACAGGAAAGCGCACATACTGCCGCGCCTGCAAAAATGGCCAACAGCTGAAAACGTAGGGTCTGTATCAAGCGAAACCGTCCAAAGTTAATTTGTTGGCTATCATACATGCGCGAGTGCGGAACCGCCTGCCACATCCACATTTCAGGAAGGAGCAAACCAGTCGTCTCAAGGACAGTTCCCGAGCATTCACTTCGTGTCCGAGCGAATCAGCGTGCGCGGGACGGGGATTTGCCCCGTCCTCGCGCCACCTAAGTCCCACCGCCAGTGATCGTTATTTGAATGTGTAGCCGATGGAAGCGCCCACGCGAGTGGCGTGGCTCGAGCTGTAGTTTACGCCGCTGCTGCTGGTGTTGTTATTGATCCAGTAAAAACGCGCTTCGGGGCGAACGAAAAAACCGCCATGGGCGTATAGCTTTAGGCCACCGCCGAAATCCACGTCGAAGTGGTTGCTGGACTGAACGATGACGCTGCCGCCACAAGCCCCGACGCCGCCGTTACACGCGTAAACGTGGTTGTCCAGCGCGCCAAGGCCGCCCACCAACTCGGCCGCGACGTGGGGAACGATTTTGGCCGAGTACACGGCGTTGAAGTTATAGAAGACCGGACGAATGTTAAAACCTGAATCCTCGTAGTTTTGCGCTTGCGATGCTCTCCAGAACACCTCCGCCCCGAAGCCCAGATTGTGCCAGAAGAGAACGTCTCCGCTAAACCCCGGATAGGCGCCCCCTGTGAGCGACGGGCCGTTCTGGTTGGCCGAGGGGGCCAGCGGCGTGCTGACGCCAAACGCAAGGTCAATCTTTTGCGCCTGCGCGGTTCCTGAGATTAGCGCCAGTGACAAGCAGGCGGTAGACAAAACTACAGCTAACTGCAAAGTACGTTTCAATTGAAACCTCCAGGAAAAATCATTGGGTTTTTTAGGTTGGATGCGCGCTGACGCCTCAAAGCTGCCGCATTCCGCGTTCTTTACGATAATTTACGATGCCCGTAAGAGACTTATTTTACAACTGGTTCGAGAGTGTTACGGCCGACGTAACCGTCTCCGTTAACATTCCCGCCAATCTCAATATGCCAGTAGGATCCGTAAGTCGCGCAAATTGTTGCCCGTGGGGCCGGTCGTGATCGCATCGCCCAGCGAATCGAAGAAAGGGAAAGCATTAAATCCGGCAAGTGCGCGATGCGCCGCATCTTTCCCGGCAGTCCCCTCACCGCTAGCACGAACCACCGTGCTTCCATCCGCCACCGCCCCGGCCGCCGGACTGTTACCGTCAACGCCATCGGTACCCGCGCTGAGCACGGTAATGTCTTCCCCAGCGATCTTCTCCGCGCAGGCTAGCGCAAATTGCTGATTGCGCCCTCCCACCCCGCCATTCCGCACCGTCACTGTGACCTCGCCCCCCGATAGCAAGCAAACCCGCTCATTCGCCCTTCGTAGCTCGCGCAAGCGTCCCAGCAAATAATCGGCGGCCTGCTCGTAGTCCCAGTCGTCGCAGGAGTTATCCGTCTCGACCGTAAACCCTGCAGCAGTTGCCGCCACCGCCGCCTCTTCCATCGCCACCTTGTTCGACAGCACCGGCCACCAGCGCGCCCGCACAAACGCCGCATCGTCGGATTTCGGCGTCTCTTCCAGCGCCCCCACGCGAAACAATTCGGCAACCGATGCCGGAAACTGCCCAGCCAGCCCGTATTTCTCCGCGATCCGCGCGCAATCATGAATCGATGTCGAATCCGGCATGGTCGGCCCCGACGCCAGTGCATCCGGCGTTGCGTCCGGCACATCGGAAACCAGAATCGAAACCTGCTGCGCCGGGTACGCCGCCAGCGCCAGCCGTCCGCCCTTCACTGCCGATAGATGCTTGCGAATGGCATTAATCTCCGCAATCGGCGCTCCCGAGTGAACTAGCACCCGATAAGTCGCAACCAGATCCGCCAGGGAAATTTCGGCGTCGATCGGCTTCTCGACAATCGACGACCCTCCCCCCGAAAGCAAAAAGATCCCCAGCGAATTCGCATCCAGCGAGTTAAGCGATTTCAGAATCGCTTCGGCAGCCTGAATCGATTCCGCCGTCGGCGTAGGATGCCCCCCGCGAAAATAACGGAATCCGCGAACCTGCTCCGCACCCTCAACCGAAGACGCGGCAATCCCCTCCAACCGGCTTCCCACCTGCGCTTCCAGAGCCGCCGCCATCGTGTGCCCCGCCTTGCCGATCGAAACCACGAAAACCCGGGTGTAGGAATTGAGATCGTAAAGGTCTTCGCAAATGCGCAGCACGCCCCGCTCGCAATGCACGTGCCGGCCAAACGCGCTCTCGATGGAAGCGTTCTTAAGCGCAGCAAGAAATATCCCGCGAGCGCTCTGTCGCATGCTGAGAAACTGTTGCTCACGGGCAGGAGTCAGTTCGCGCATTCCCGGATTATAGAGAAGCTGCCGCAGGCATGATTAGCCGCTCGCCGGCAGAGTTTCCGATTTCACCCAATCTTTTTTCACCCAATCCTCGATCGCCGCTCGCATCTCTTTCAGCCGTCCCTCGAAGAAATGATCCCCTGCCTCGATCCGCACCAGTTTCTTCGGCTCGGCAAACGTCCCGACCAGCGCTTCCAGCGTCCCCGGCGGCGCAAACTGGTCCCGCGACCCGCTGACAAACAACTTCGGCTTAGTTGATTCGCGCAAGAAGTCGAAGCCGTAAACCCGAGCCTCTTCCGAACCCGCCTGCACCGGAACCGCCGGTAACCCAAGTGCAATAAGCGCTGACACTCGAGCATCGTTGTACGCGGCGCGCAGGCCCACCGCCGCTCCAAACGAAAACCCGGCAAAAATGACCGGCACGGCGAACTCGCGCTCCAGCCAATCGAGCGCCGCGCGTACATCCTCCACTTCGCCAAGGCCGCCCGCGTGCTCGCCCGCGCTCAGTTCGGTGCCGCGGAAGTTAAAGCGCAGTACCGGAAAGCCAAATCCGTTCAGCGCCTTCATCGTATGAAAAACAACTTTGTTGTGCAGCGTCCCACCATAGAGCGGGTGCGGATGGCACACCAGCGCGGCATGAGTCACCGTCGCCGGTCCCGCATTCAGCAGCGCTTCCAGCCGCCCCGCAGGTCCCTCGATAAACAGTGAGCGAATTGTGGAATTTTCCTGAAGCACTGTTCCTTAGCTTAACCTAGAGTCGCTCCACCGCTGTCATCCTGAGC
>Ga0326727_10013809_pt1 | contig 17813 bp, 13 predicted proteins | sample MB2enrmetagenome_FD_207643 | JGI IMG/M metagenome (GOLD analysis project Ga0326727, IMG submission 207643) | Lab enriched peat soil microbial communities from McLean, Ithaca, NY, United States - MB29MY | ecosystem: Environmental > Terrestrial > Soil > Wetlands > Peat | place: USA: New York...
GGCTCGCGCGGCAGGGTCAACGTGCTGCCGTCCTCGAACAGGAAGGTCTTCTTCGGCGGGGCGGTTATGAACGGGGTTTCGATCGGCTTGCCGGTGCGCTCGCTCACCAGCGGATACCCCTCGCGCATATCCTCGCGGCGAAGATAGATGATCAGGCCGAAGAAAAACAGCACCCATGTGTCGATGACGAGAAGCCCCACGTCAAAGTCTTGGGTAAGTCCCGGGATAGTCATGCGGTACCTCCGTTATGTGAATGGTGGGAACGAAGTCTCAGGCTGGTCGCAGGCTCGACGATGACGAACTTCCGTCGCTGCGTCGCGCCAGCGGCAGAAGAGCAATCAGGGTCGCAATCAGCAGCACGATCTCAAACAGATAGACGCAGGCGTAGCCAGTCACCGGCCTGGCCAGGGCGGGGCCGAACAGGCCAAGCTCGGCCAGGGCGGAAACGCCGTCGCGCAGCAGGCCGCCGGCCGCGATCGCCGCACCGGCGGCGAAAGCCTGCACCGCGCCCCAACTGCCAAGTGCAAGGCCGGTCAGGTCGCCCTTGGCACTGCCCATCGCCGCCGACAGCGTGCCGACCAGAAACAACGCGCTGCCGAAGCCGATCAGCGCGGTGCCACCGGCGAAAAGCACAAGAGAGTAAATCGGCGCCGCGGTCAGCACGCAGGTGAAGGCGGCCAACCCCGCCGCCACGCCCCAGCCGGCCAGGCGATAAGAGTCCATGCCCCGGCCCAACAGCCGCGCCGACAGCGCAAAGCCGCAAATGCCGCCAAGCGCCAACAGCGCGGTAAGCTTGGTGGTGGTGCCGACCGCCAGATGCAGGATCTGCCCGCCATAGGGTTCCAGCAGCACGTCCTGCATGGAGAAGCCCACCGTGCCGATGCCCACGGTGACCAGGGCGCGGGTGGACTGCGCCTGATGCACGAAGCTGTCCCAGGCCTGGCGGAAAGTCGGTGCCTTCGCCGTCGACCTCGCCCGCTCGGGATTGCGAGGTTCCTGCTTCCATAGCGCGAAGCTGTTGAGGAACATGGTAACCACGGCGGCACCCTGCACCACGCCGATCAGCCGGCCCGGAGAGAAATCGGCCAGCAGGAAGCCGAACGTCACTGCGCTGATCACCATGCCCACCAGCAGCATGCCGCACAGCAACGTCACCACCTGCGGGTGTTTTTCGCGTGGGGCCAGGTCGGTGGCCAGCGCCAGGCCGACAGTTTGCACCGTGTGCAGCCCGGCACCGATCATCAGGAACGACAGCGCCGCGGTAATATCCCCGAGAATCTTCGGCGCGTTGTTTTCGCCCGACATCACCAGCAATGCGAACGCATTGAACGCCAGGCCGCCGAACTGCAGCATCGTGCCGTTCCAGATATAGGGCGTACGGCGCCAGCCCAGCGCCGAATGATGCGTGTCCGACTTGAAGCCGATCACCGCCCGGAACGGCGCGAACAGCAGCGGCAGCGAGATCATCAGCGCCACCAGCCAGGCCGGCACGTCGAGTTCGACGATCATCACCCGGTTCAGGGTGCCGATCACCAGCACCACCGCCATGCCGACCGAAACCTGGAACAGCGACAGCCGGAGCAGCTTCAGCAGCGGCAGTTCCGGCGACGCCACATCGGCGAACGGCAGAAATCGAGTATCCGTGTTGGTCAAGACCTGCCGTGCCAGGTCGCCCAGCTTCATGACCGTACCAGCTCCAAAGCCTGAGAAGTGTAGAACCCGCTGACGATCCGCCGGGTCCGCCCGGGAATCCAGCACCGCAGCCCCGGCTCGGCCGCCAGCAGCGCCCGCAACGCCGCCTCGCCGACCGGCTCGATCGCCGGCGCGCGGTCGCGCCGCGGAAACAGCCGCCCGACCGCATGCATCACCGCCAGCGGCACCGTCTTCGGCGCGAAGGTGAAGACCATCGACGCCCCGGTGCGGGACGCCATCCCCGCCAGCACCGCAACCGTATCCGGCGCGCGGTAATGGATCAGCGAATCCATAGCGACCACATGGTCGAACCGGCCCAGCGCCGGGTCCAGCATGTCGCCGACCAGGAACTCGACCGCACCGTCGCCGCAGGCACCGGCGGCACGCTCACGGGCCAGATCGACCAGCGTGCCGGCGACATCGATCGCCACCACCAGGGCGCCGCGGCGCGCGGCTTCCACCGCCAGCGCCCCGGTGCCGCAGCCCGCATCCAGCACCCGCTTGCCGTGCAGGTCGGCGGGCAACCAGTCCAGCAGCGTGCGGCGCATCTCATCGCGGCCGGCCCGCACGGTGGCACGGATACCGCTGACCGGCGCGTCGGAGGTTAACCGTTTCCAGGCCTCGGCCGCCGTGCGGTCGAAGTAGGTTTGGATTTGCCCGCGCCGCTGCTGATAGGTCACGCTGCTCATCAGTCGAAGCCCAGCAGATCGAATATGTCGCGATCCTTCAGCGGCACGGCGGCCACCGGCTGGGTGCCGGCCCACAGCGTCGCCGCCAGCCGCAGATATTCCTGCTGCACCGCGAGCACTTCCGGGCTGTCCTCCATCTCGAACAGCGTCGCCTTCTTCAGCCGCGACCGGCGCACCACGTCGAGATACGGAATCTGTGCCACCGTCGTCAGCCCGACCGCTTCGTTGTATTTGTCGATCTGATCGGTGGCGTCGCTACGGTTGGCGATCACGCCGCCCAGCCGCACCTCGTAATTCTTCGACTTCGCCAGGATCGCCGCGACGATACGGTTCATGGCGAAGATCGAGTCGAAATCGTTGGCGGTAACGATCAGCGCCCGTTGCGCGTGTTGCAGCGGGGAAGCGAAGCCGCCGCACACCACATCGCCCAGCACGTCGAAGATCACCACGTCGGTGTCTTCCAGCAGGTGATGTTCCTTCAGCAGCTTCACCGTCTGCCCGACCACATATCCGCCGCAGCCGGTGCCGGCCGGCGGGCCGCCCGCCTCGACGCACATCACGCCATTATAGCCCTCGTAGACGAAGTCCTCGACGCGCAGTTCCTCGGTGTGGAAATTTACCGTCTCCAGCACGTCGATGACCGTCGGCACCAGCCGCTTGGTAAGGGTAAAGGTGCTGTCATGCTTCGGGTCGCAGCCGATCTGCAGCACCCGCTTGCCGAGCTTGCTGAACGCCACCGACAGATTGGACGAGGTGGTGCTCTTGCCGATGCCGCCCTTACCATAGACGGCGAAAACCTGGGCGGTGCCGAGCGTCACCGTCGGGTCAATCTGCACCTGGACGCTGCCCTCGCCATCCAAGCGGGAGGGCAAGGCGCTGCGCTGCGCCGGCGTCAGTATCGTTGTCATGCGGCGATCCCCACATTTATGCCTTCGAGCCGGTCTTCCAGCTCTTCGCCTGCACGGCGCAGGCTTTCCAGCGTCGCCTCGTCGGGCGACCAGTAGCGGCGCTCATGCGCCTCGATCAGCCGGTTGGCGATCTTGGCGGCGGCGGTCGGGTTCAGCGCCGCCATGCGCTCGCGCATTTCCTCGTCGAGCATGTAGGTCTGGGCGATCTGCTGGTACACCCAGGGCGCGACCTGTCCGGTGGTGGCCGACCAGCCCATCGTGTTGGTCACATGCGCCTCGATTTCGCGCACGCCCTCATGGCCGTGCTTCAGCAGCGCTTCGTACCATTTCGGGTTCAGCGCCCGCGTGCGCGTCTCCAGCGCGACCTGTTCGGAAATGGTGCGCACCGTGCCGTCGCCGCGCGTCTGGTCGCCGATATAGACCGACGCGCCGGCCCCGCCGCGCGCCTTGCGCACCGCCCGGCTGATGCCGCCCAGTGTGTCGAAATAGTGATCGACGGTGGTCACGCCCACCTCGACCGAATCGAGGTTCTGATAGGCGATATCGACCCGCGACAGCACATCGGACAACACGGCGTCGTGCCGCTCCGGCCGGCCGCTGACGCCGTACGCGAACCCCTTGCGACGGGTAAAGGCATCCGCCAGCTCGTCCTCGTCAGTCCAGACGCCGTCGCCGACCATTTGGTTGACGTTGGAGCCGTAAGCGCCGTCGGCATTGCCGAACACCCGCAGCGCCGCCTGGGCCATGTCGCCGCCGTGCTTTTGCAGATAGTCCAGCGCGTGCTTGCGGATGAAATTCTGCTCGACCGGCTCGTCGGCCTGCGCAGCCAGCAGCGCCGCCTCGGCCAGCAGCTTGGTTTGCAGCGGCAACAGGTCGCGGAAGATGCCGGACAGCGTGATCACCACATCCACCCGCGGCCGGCCGAGCTTCTCCAGCGACACCAGCTGCGCACCGGCCAGGCGGCCGTAGCTGTCGCGGCGCGGCTCGGCGCCCATCAGCCACAGCGCCTGCGCGATCGGTCCGCCTTCGGTCTTGAGGTTGTCGGTGCCCCACAGCACCATCGCCACCGTCTCCGGCAGCGCATGGGCATCCTCCGCATGGCGGGCCAGCAGGCGCTCGGCCTGGCGGGCGGCGTCCTGCACGGCGAAAGCGCTGGGAATACGGAACGGATCGAAGCCGTGCAGGTTGCGCCCGGTCGGCAGCACGTCGGTGGTGCGCAGCAGGTCACCGCCCGGCGCCGGCCGCAGGTATCGCCCGTCCAGCGCATGAAGCACGGCGGGGATCTCGTAATCCGCGCCCAGCAGCGCATCCACCGCCGCGCGGCGCTGTGGGTCGGTGATGCCGGCGGCGTCGAGCATTTCGGCACGCTGCGATGGCGTCGGCGGCTCGCCGATGACGTGCAGCCCGTGCGGAATAAGCGTGTATTCCAGCTCCATCAGCGCCCGGCCGACACGCTCGGCCTCGGCCGCCGGGTCGTCCCACACCGGCTCGGCCTTGCACAGTTCCACCGCAGCCGCCTGCGCCTGCACCAGCCCGGCCAGCGCCGCGCGCTGCCCCGGATCGGCATCCGGCTCCAGCGTCCGCCAGCGGTCGAGCGACGCCTTCAGGTCGAGCAGGCCGCGATACAGCCCGGCATGCGCAATCGGCGGGGTGAGATAGCTGATCAGCGCCGCCCCGGCCCGCCGCTTCGCCAGCATGCCCTCGGACGGGTTGTTCGAGGCATACAGGTAGAAATTCGGCAGATCGCCGATCAGCCGGTCGGGCCAGCAGGCGCCGGAGAGCCCGGCCTGCTTGCCCGGCATGAACTCCAGCGCGCCGTGGGTGCCGAAATGCAGCACCGCATGGGCGCCGAAATCCTCCCGCAGCCAGCGATAGAAGGCATTGAACGCATGCGTCGGCGCGAAACCGCGCTCGAACAGCAGGCGCATCGGGTCGCCCTCATAGCCGAAGCCTGGCTGCACGCCGACGAACACGTTGCCGAACCGCGCGCCGAGCACAAAAATCGAGCTGCCGTCGGTCAGCTGCCGCCCGGGCGCCGGCCCCCAGGTCCGCTCGATCTCCGCCAGATGCGGCTCGCGGCTGACATGGTCGTCGGCGGAAATGCGCACCGCCACGTTGGCGGTGGTGCCGTAGCGCTGGGCGTTGCCGTGCAGGATGGCATCGCGCAGATCGTCCACCGTCGCCGGCAGCTCGACCTCGTAGCCGGCATCCTTCATCGCGTGCATCGTGTTATGCAGCGAGGCAAACACCGACAGATAGGCTGCCGTGCCGGTGGTGCCGGCATTGGGCGGGAAGTTGAACAGCACCATGGCGATCTTGCGCTCGTCGCGCGGGGCGCGGCGCAGCGCCACCAGCTTGGCCACGCGCCCGGCCAGCGCGGCGGCGCGCTCCTTGTGTGCCACCATCTCGTGCCGCTGTTCCGAGGCCGCCGAGGACCGCCCGCCGAAGGTCATCGGCCAGATCGCGCCGTCGAGCTCGGGGATCGCCACCATCATGGTGGCCTCCACCGGCAGCAGGCCGCGCGGGTCGTCCTGCCATTGTTCAAGCGTCTGGAACTCGACCGGATGGGCGGCGATATAGGGCACGTCCAGCATGGCCAGCAGCGCCTCGGCGGCGTGCGCATCGTTATAGGCCGGGCCGCCGACCAGCGAGAAACCGGTGAGCGACACCACCGCATCGACGGTCGGCACGCCGTTGCGCACGAAAAACCGCTCCACCGCCGGCCGCGCATCGAGCCCGCTGGCATAGGCCGGGATCACCCGCAGTCCCTTGGCCTCCAGCGCGGCGATGACGCCGTCATAATGGTCAGCATTGCCGGCCAGCACGTAAGACCGCAGCACCAATACTCCCACCGCGCCGCGCTTCCCGTCGCCCGGAACCAAGGCCGCATCCTCGACGATGCGGCCGGGCGCGCGCGGATGGTAGATCGCGACATCCGGATACTCGACCGGTGCGGCCGCCCGCACGCGGCCGCGCAACGCGTGGCGCGGACCGGCGGCATAGCGGTCCACCAGCAGCCGCACCATGTTGGCGATGTTTTCTTCCGACCCCGCCAGCCAGTATTGCAGCGCCAGGAAATAGGCCCGGACGTCCTGCGCCGTGCCGGGAATGAACCGCAGCAGTTTCGGCAACTGCCGCAGCAGCCGCATCTGCCCCTGCCCGCTGGAGCCTTCGCCGGACTTGCCGCGCAACCGCTTGAGGAAGCCCAGCGCCCCGCCGGCCTCGCCCGACATGGTGAACCGGCCGAGCCGGGTCAGCTTGACTACCTCGCCCGCCGACAGGCAGCCCAGCATGGCGTCGCACTGCTCGCGCCGCGCCTCCAGGGCCGGCAGCACGGCACGGATATGGTCGTCGAGGAACAGCATGCAGGCGATGACGATGTCGCCGCGGGCGATGTCGGCGCGGCACGCCTCCAGCGCGCGCTCGTCGCCGGCCCATTCGTCGGCGGCATGCACCACCAGCTCAAGCCCCGGCAGATCGCGGCGAAGGGCGGTGCGGGCCCGCCCGGCCGCGCTGGACAGATGACTGTCCATCGTTACGATGACGACGCGGATCGGCACGGCCTGGGCCGACTTGGTTTCAGCGGGCGAAGTGCGCTTTGGCATCGTACAATGTCTCAACGGTAATGACCGCGACGCCACGGTCGTGCGCGTATCGCTCGGTATTGCGGCGGGCCTTGCCGCGAACGAAGAACGGGATCTTGCCCAGTTCCCGCTCGGCGTCGGGCGACCAGCAGGCTGCCTGCGCCGCGGTCGCCATGGCCGGCCCGGCCACGGCCGGCGCGGCCTCCGCCGCCACGGGGGCGAGCGGTTCCTGCCGGCGTTCCAGCCCGCCGCCCAGATGCGACGGCGCGGCGGCGTCGTGGAACTCGAAATCCTCACGGAACATCGACAGCAGATGTTCCTCGAGCCCCATCATCAGCGGATGCACCCAGGTGTCAAACAGCACGTTGGCGCCTTCGAACCCCATCTGCGGGGCGTAGCGCGCCGGGAAGTCCTGCACATGCACCGGCGCCGAAATTACCGCGCAGGGCACGCCCAGCTTCTTGGCGATGTGCCGCTCCATCTGCGTGCCGAGCACCAGTTCGGGATGCGCCGCACCGATTTTTTCCTCGACTTCCAGGTAGTCGTCGGTGATCAGCGGCTCGACCTCGTAGCGCTTCGCCGCCTCGCGCACGTCGCGGGCGAATTCGCGGCTGTAGGTGCCCAGGCCGACCACCTGGAACCCCAGCTCCTCGGTGGCCACCCGCGCCGCCGCGATGGCGTGCAACGCGTCGGCGAAGATGAACACGCGCTTGCCGGTCAGGTAGGTGCTGTCCACCGACCGCGAGTACCAGGGCAGCCGCGACGGCATGTCGTTCAGCACCGGCGCCGGATCGACGCCGGCCAGCGCCGCCACCTCGGCGACGAAATCGCAGGTGCCGCCGACGCCGATCGGCACCGCCTTCACGCTCGGCTGGCCGAAGATACGGGCCAGCCAGGTGGCCGCGGTACCGGCGATTTCGGGATACAGCACCACGTTGAAATCGGCCGCGCCCAGCCGGCCCAGATCGGCCGGCGTCGCGCCGAGCGGCGCCGCCACGTTCACATCGACGCCCAGCCGGCCGAGCAGATGCGAAATCTCCTGCACGTCGTCGCGATGGCGAAAGCCCAGTGCGGTGGCGCCCAGCAGGTTGCAGCGTGCCCGCGCTCCGGGCGCCCGCGCCGGCCGGGGCGTGCCCGGCGGCGGCGCATGCGGACCGGCAAAGGCGCGGACCAGCTGATAAAAGGTCTCCGCCGCGGCCCAGTTCTCCTTGCGCTGATACGCCGGCAGCTCCAGCGGCACCACCGGCACGGGCAGACCGAGCGTCCTGGCCAGGCCGCCCGGATCGTCCTGGATCAGCTCGGCGGTGCAGGAGGCGCCGACGATCATCGCCTGCGGCCGGAACCGCTCGTAAGCCTCGCGGGCCGCGGTCTTGAACAGCTCCGCTGTGTCGCCGCCGAGATCGCGCGCCTGGAACGTCGTGTAGGTCACCGGCGGACGCTTGTTGCGGCGTTCGATCATGGTGAACAGCAGGTCGGCATAGGTGTCGCCCTGCGGCGCGTGCAGCACGTAATGCAGCCCCTCCATCGCCGTCGCGACCCGCATCGCGCCGACATGGGTGGGTCCCTCATAGGTCCACAGCGTCAGCTGCATGGGGCTAGACCCGCAACCGGGCGCGCCGCACCAGCGGCCGCGCGAACAGCTCAGCGAGATCGGCCGCCTGCTCGTAGCCCTGGATCGGGGTGAACAGCAGTTCGATCGACCATTTCGTGGTGATGCCCTCCGCCTCCAGCGGATTGGCCAGCCCCAGTCCACACACCACCAGATCGGGCCGCGCCGCGCGGCAGCGGTCGAGCTGGTTATCGACGTGCTGGCCCTCACTGATCATCGTGCCGGCCGGCAACAGTTCCAGCTCCTCGGCGAGAATCTGGCGGTGCAGGTAGGGGGTGCCGACTTCGACGAGGCGCATGTCCAGTTCGCGGCTGAGAAAACGGGCGAACGGGATTTCCAGCTGCGAGTCCGGGAAGAAGAAGATGCGCTTGCCGGCCAGCAAGTCGCGCGACCGCCCCAGCGCCTGACGGGCCCGCTGCTCGCCGACCGCGGTGACGCCACGCAGCGTGGCGGCGTCGATGCCCCAGGCCTCCGCCACCGCCCGCAGCCACAGCGTGGTGCCCTCCGCCCCGAGCGGAAACGGCGCGGCAATACGCCGCGCCCCGCGCTGCTCCAGCAGGCGGGCCGTTTCGGCCAGGAAGGGCTGGGCCAGGATGAACGTTGTGTGCCTGCCCACCGCCGGCAGATCGGTCGCCCGCCGCGGCGGCAGGAAGCGCACCGACTCGACTCCCAGCGCCGCCAGCAGCCGGCCCAGCTGGTCTTCCACCACCTCGGCCAGGGCCCCCACGACCAACAGCGAGGGCGATGACCCGGCCGGCGCCTCCGGGAGTGTCGGCACCAGGGCGGCGAGGCAGGCATCCTCGCCTTCAGTGAAAGTCGTCTCGATGCCGCTGCCGGAATAGCTCAGCACCCGCACTACCGGCGCAAAGCGCTGCGACAGCCGGGCAGCCGCGCGTGAAAGGTCGAGCTTGATGACCTCGGACGGGCACGACCCGACCAAAAACAGCAGCCGGATATCGGGCCGGCGCTCGATCAGACGGGTCACCACCCGGTCGAGTTCGTCATTGGCATCGGCCAGCCCGGCCAGGTCGCGATCGTCCATGATGGCGGTGGCAAATCGCGGCTCGGCGAAGATCATGACGCCGGCGGCCGACTGGATCAGGTGCGCGCAGGTGCGCGAGCCGACCACCAGAAAGAACGCGTCCTGGATCTTGCGGTGCAGCCAGACGATGCCGGTCAGGCCGCAGAAAACCTCGCGCTGGCCACGCTCGCGCAGCACCGGGGCCTCGCGCGCAGGAATATCGGCGCATCCCTGGGATGCCTGTGTCGCCGGCATGGCGGCGAAGCCGTTCACCGTGCCGATCCTACCGCCACATTTCCGGCGCCCCGTTTCCCGCCCGCCAGCGCGGGCCGTTCCCGCCGGGCGGCGCGCAGCTTCAGCACGAACTGGGTCGCATTGACGACATAGGTGGTATACGCAGCCAGCGCGATGAGGATCTGCTCCCGCACCGGGGCGCCCGAGAACAGCGCCGCCAGATAGGCCGTGTGCAGCGCCAGCACCAGCATGCTGAACACGTCCTCCCAGAAGAATGCCGGGGCGAACAGGTAACGCCCGAAAACGGCCTTCTCCCAGATCGCGCCCGTGATCATGATGGTGTACAGGACGAGCGTCTTGACGACGATCGAGGCGGTGGCCGCTGCCAGCCCTTCGCCAGTGGCCATGAAGCGCAGCACCAGGCCGAAACTGACCAGGAACACGAGAAATTGAACCGGCGCGAGGACACCCTGAACGATCGTCCAGGCCGACGAATCCCGTCGCCGGCGCTCCTCCGGCGAATAGAGCGGCTCGCCCTTAGGCTTCCACAGCGGCGCCTGGCCGTGGCCGCACCGCCCGGCCACCGACGCAAACGGGCAGAAATCGACCGTTCCGATCAGCCGATCAAACACACTGGAAGTAAACATGGCTTGACAACGTCCCGGCCTTGGGGGTCCGCTACCGCAGCGTTCGGGTCACGCATCGAACGCCCGCCCGCGGATCGACGACACGCTTTTCTCCAGCAAGCCGAGTGAGACGGTGATCCATTCCGCCAAGTTCCTCGCGCGTGGTGGCCACATCGGCAAAGCTAGATCGCCACCCTCCCCAGTGTCAAGGATACGGAACGTCAACCCAGCTTGACATTCGGGCCGCGGCCGGAGTGAATGGCGGAGACAAGGGATGGTCGCCTTGACATACCAGGACATCGTCATCGATGGCCGCGACGGCAGACGGTTGGCAACCAATGTGGCGGCCGGCAAAGGCGGGGCCGGCAGAGGCCCGGCGGCAGCCCGCATGGCCCCCGCCTTCTGCGGCGGTGCCAGCGTGAAGTGCCGCAATGTCGCCCGTTGCGACTGGCCCCGCCAGCGCCGCAGCCTGCTAACCAGGACCATCGAACAGGAAATCGTGCCGCGGCTGGTGCTGGCGCGCAAGGCTGCGCCTGAACGGCCGCTGCCGCCGCCGCCCGGCACGGTACCGGTGTGCGCCGAGGAGGCCAGCGAACTGGCGCGTAAAGTGGTCGCTCGCGACCCTTCCGCCGCCAGCGCTTTCGTCGAGGCGGTGCTGGCCCGCGGCACCACACTGGAGACGCTCCACCTCGATCTGCTGGCCCCCGCCGCGCGCCGGCTCGGGGAATGGTGGTCCGACGATCTGTGCGACTTCGCCCAGGTCACCATGGGCCTCTGGCGTCTGCAGCAACTTCTGCGCGAAACCGGCAGCGAGCTGCCCGACCCGCTGGTGCGGCGCGAGAACGACCGCCGCGTCCTGCTGGTGCCGGTGCCGGGCGAACAGCACACTTTCGGCCTGGCAATGGTCGCCACCTTCCTGAGCCGGGCCGGCTGGACGGTATGGAGCGAGCCGCTGGCATCGAGCAACGACTTGGTCGGCATCGTCCGCAGCGAGTGGTTTGCGGTGGTCGGCTTCTCGCTTTCCTGCCCCAACCGGCTGGAAGCGCTCGCCACCAACATCCGCCGGGTCCGTCGCGCCTCGCGTAATCCGGCGGTCGGCATCCTGGTCGGCGGCCAGATTTTCGTCGAGCGACCCGAACTGGTGGTGCTGGTGGGGGCGGACGCGACCGCCGTTGACGGGCGTCAGGCCACCTTGCAGGCCGAGAACCTGATCGCCTTGCGTGCCATCACCGATTGACAGAAGAGAGCGCCACTGGGAGGGTTTTTCAGGGGGAAAGACGCCACCAACACAGAAGGACCAGGTCTCCCGTGATGGCGTTCAAAGCGCCGAAACGGACGCTCGGGGACGTGGACGCGGAAGCGGCTGCGGCGTTGATCAGCGCGGCAGCCGATATGGCCCTTATCCTGGACACAGCCGGCGTAATTCGTGACGTCTCGTTCCAAAGCGACGAGCTGGCGCAAGAGCTGGACGGCACCAAAAGCTGGTCCGGCAAGCGCTGGGCGGACACAGTGACACCGGAGAGCCGCGCCAAGGTGGACAGCCTGCTGCACGATGCCGCCGCGGGTGCCTCTCCGCGCTGGCGTCATATCAACCAGGGTTCGCCAGGGCGCGAGCCGGTGCCCGTGTTGTTCTCCGCCATACGGGTCCGCGCCGGCGGCCAGGTGGTGGCGTTCGGCCGCGACCTGCGCGCCATCTCCGCCTTGCAGCAGCGGCTGGTCGAAGCCCAGCAATCGCTGGAGCGCGACTATGCCAGGCTGCGCCATGTCGAGATGCGCTACCGGCTGCTGTTCGAAATGTCGGCCGAACCGGTGCTGGTGCTCGACGCCTTCACCCACAAGGTCAGCGATGCCAACCCGGCCGCCCGCCGGCTGTTCGGCGAGACCGGCCGGGTGATGGTCGGCCGTGTCTTCCCCGAATGCTTCGACCCCGACGGGGCCCGGGCGGTGCGCGAGTTGCTGGCCGGCGTGCGCGCATCCGGGCGGGCCGATGACGTGCGCGCCCGCATTGCCGGGCAGGAGCGCGAGGTGCAGATCTTTGCCTCGCTGTTCCGCCAGGAAAGCACGGCCCTGTTGCTGGTCCGGCTGGCCGGCGCCCCGGAAGCGGCCGAGCTGCCGCACGGCAAGGCGAGGCTGCTCAAGGTAGTCGAGAACGCCCCCGACGGCTTCGTGGTCACCAGCCCGGACGGACGCATTCTCGCCGCCAACGCCGCCTTCCTCGATATGGCGCAGCTTGCCACCGAGGAACAGGCCAGCGGCGAGCCGCTGGAGCGCTGGCTCGGCCGGCCAGGGATCGAAATGGGCGTGCTGATCGCCAATCTCCGCCAGCGCGGCTCGGTCCGGCTGTTCGCCACCACGCTGCGCAGCGACTACGGCGCCACCGCCGAGGTCGAAGTTTCGGCCGTGGCGGTGATGAACGGCGGCGAACCGGTGTTCGGCTTCGTCATCCGCAATATCGGCCGGCGCCTGTCCGAAACCCGCACCAGGCGCGATCTGCCGCGCTCGGTCGAACAGCTCACCGAGCTGGTCGGCCGCGTCGCCCTGAAGGATCTGGTGCGCGAGACCACCGACGTGATCGAGCGGCTGTGTATCGAGGCCGCGCTTGAGCTCACCAACGACAACCGCGCCTCCGCCGCCGAGATGCTCGGCCTCAGCCGGCAGGGGCTGTATGCGAAGCTGCGCCGCTATGGCCTGGGCGACCTCGATGTCGACAACGGAAGCGAAAAATAACGTGGAATCCGCCGCCCGCCCGGCCATGCCGGCAGCCCTTGAAGTCCTCCACCCGATCACCTGGTTCGCGCCGATGTGGGCGTTCGGGTGCGGCATTGCCTCGTCCGGCCAGTCCGCCGGGGGGAAATGGCCGGTGATCGCCGCCGGCGTGGTGCTGGCCGGACCGCTGCTCACCGCCACCAGCCAGGTGGTGAATGACTGGTACGACCGCCATGTCGATGCCATCAACGAGCCGGACCGGCCGATCCCTTCCGGCCGCCTCCCCGGCCGCACGGGATTTTACCTGGCCCTCTGCTGGTCGGCCGCGTCGCTGGCGCTGGCCGCCGCCATCGGCAGCTTCGTGTTCCTGGCCGCCGCCGCCGGGCTGGTGCTGGCCTGGCTGTACAGCGCGCCGCCGGTGCGGCTGAAGCAGAACGGCTGGTGGGGCAACGCCGCCGTGGGCGGCTGCTACGAGGGCCTGCCCTGGATCACCGGGGCGGCGGTGATGGCCGGCGGCGTGCCGGACTGGCGGGTGTTTTTGCTGGCTTTCCTCTACAGCGCCGGTGCGCACGGCATCATGACGCTGAACGATTTCAAGTCGGTCGAGGGCGACCGTGCCATGGGCGTCGCTTCGCTGCCGGTGCAACTGGGCGTGGAGCGTGCGGCGAAACTGGCCTGTGTGGTCATGGCCGTGCCGCAGGTCATCGTCATCGCCCTGCTGCTGGGCTGGGACAGCCCGGTGCATGCGAGCATCGTCGTGGCCCTGCTGCTGGCGCAGGTCGTTCTGATGGCACGCTGGCTGCGCCAGCCGCGCGAACGGGCGCCCTGGTACAACGCCACCGGCACGACGCTGTATGTCATCGGCATGCTGGTCAGCGCTTTCGCGGTCGGCCCACTGGTGGCGGCGGTGTCTTGAGCGGGTCGCCGGGCAGCGACCGGATCGGCTGGGCGGGCATCGTCCGGCTCGGCCTGGTGCAGGCCGCGCTCGGCGCCATCGTGGTGCTTTGCACCTCCACCATGAACCGGGTGATGCAGATCGAGCTGATGCTGCCCGCCATCCTGCCCGGCACGCTGGTGGCGCTGCATTACGTGCTTCAGGCGCTGCGGCCACGGCTGGGCTATGGATCGGACCTTGGCGGACGGCGCACGCCATGGATCATAGGCGGCATGGCGCTGCTGGCCGGCGGCGGCGTGCTGGCGGCACTCGCCACCGCCTGGATGGGCCGCTTCCTGCCCGGCGGCATCTTGCTGGCGGTGGTCGCCTACACGCTGATCGGCATCGGTGTGGGCGCCGCCGGCACCGCGCTGCTGGTGTTGCTGGCCAAGCGGGTGGACGAAGCGCGGCGCCCGGCCGCCGCCTCGGCCGTCTGGCTGATGATGATCCTCGGCATCGCCCTGACCGCCGGCATCGCCGGCCGGCTGCTGACCCCGTTCTCGGGGGCGCGTCTGGTCGAGGTCACTGCCGCGGTCGGCGCACTGGCTCTGGCGATGACCGTGCTGGCGGTCTGGAACATGGAAGGCGCCGCCTCGGCCCCCACGCCGCCCGAGGCACAACCGCCCTTCCCGGTGGCATTCCGCCAGGTCTGGGGCGAACGCCAGGTGCGCCATTTTGCCCTGCTGGTGTTCATCTCCATGCTCGCCTACAGCGCCCAGGAACTGGTCATCGAGCCGTTCGCCGGCGCGGTGTTCGGTCTGCCGCCGGGCGCTTCCACCCAGCTTATCGGCGTGCAGCATGGCGGCGTGCTGGCGGGGATGCTGCTGCTCGCGCTGGCCGGGGCCGCCTCTGCGCGCTGGGGGGTCGGTTCGCTGCGCGGCTGGATGGCGCTCGGCTGCTTCGCCTCCGCCGCCGGGCTGCTGGCGATGGCCGGCGCCGGCTCGGTCGGGCCGGACTGGCCGCTGGCCGGCTCGTTCTTTCTGCTCGGCATCGCCAACGGCTTCTTCTGCGCCGCCGCCATCGGCTCGATGATGCACCTGGCCGGCCGCGGACGCGAATCGCGCGAGGGTGTGCGCATGGGATTGTGGGGCGCCGCGCAGGCGCTCGCTTTCGGCCTGGGCAGCATCGCCGGCAGCAGCGCGGTGGATCTGGCAAGGATTTTGCTTGGATCGCCGGTGGCCGCCTACGCAGCCGTGTTTACCGCTCAGGCTTTGCTGTTCCTGGTCGCCGGCATGCTGTCTTTGCGGGTCGGCACCGCTTCAGGCGACCGGCTGGCGGCGGAATTCGTGGGCGCCGGCAGCGCCGGCTTAGGGGAGTGATGCGAGCAATGTCCAATCTGGAAACTTTCGACGTGGTGGTCATCGGCGGCGGCCCCGCCGGCGCCACGGCAGCCACCGACCTGGCGCGGCGCGGCCGTTCCGTGCTGCTGCTGGACAAGGCCGGCCGGATCAAGCCGTGCGGTGGCGCCATTCCGCCGCGCTGCATCCAGGAATTCGACATCCCCGACCACCTGCTGGTCGCTAAGGTGACATCGGCCCGCATGATCTCCCCTTCCGCGCGGCACGTCGATATGCCGATCGACGGCGGCTTCGTCGGCATGGTGGATCGTGAATTCTATGACGAATGGCTGCGCCAGCGTGCCGCCAGCGCCGGCGCGGTGCGCTGCACCGGCAACTTCGAGCGGCTCGACCGCGACCCCGATGGTGTTTCGGTGATATTTTATCAGCCGAAAACCGCACCGCGCGACGCCGCCCCCGAGCGGGTGCGCGCCCGCGCCGTCATCGGCGCCGACGGCGCGTTATCGCAGGTGGCTCGCCAGAGCGGCATTCCGGGCGCCGACCGCGTACCCTACGTGTTCGCTTACCATGAGATCATCCGCACGCCGCGCGCCGCCGATTTCGACGGCACGCGGTGCGATGTGTACTATCGCGGGTCGCTGTCGCCGGATTTCTACGGCTGGATTTTCCCGCATGGCGACATCACCAGCGTCGGCACCGGCAGCGCCCACAAGGGCTTCTCTCTGCGCGGCGCGGTCGGCGCACTGCGCCAGGTGGCGGGACTGGACGGGCAAGAAACCATCCGCCGCGAGGGGGCGCCCATCCCACTGCGTCCGCTGAAGAAATGGGACAACGGCCGCGACCTGGTACTGGCCGGCGACGCCGCCGGCGTGGTCGCGCCGGCCTCCGGTGAGGGCATCTTCTACGCCATGGCCGGCGGCCGCCTCGCCGCCGACGCGGCCGACGAGTTCCTGGCCACCGGCGACGCCCGCGCGCTCGGCTCCGCGCGCAAGCGGTTCATGCGTACGCACGGCCCGGTGTTCTGGATCCTCGGTATCATGCAGGAGTATTGGTACACCACCGACAAGCGCCGGGAACGCTTCGTCAGCATCTGCCGTGACCCCGACGTGCAGCAGCTGACCTGGGACGCCTACATGAACAAGGAACTGGTGCGGGCCCGGCCACTGGCGCATGCGCGCATTTTCTGGAAGAATATTGCGCATCTGACCGGGCTGGTGCCGGCCTGAAGCCAGCAAATCCCTGACAAACGGAGGGAATGGACTCTAGAGTAACATCGGCCTGACTGGCGGCAGCCAGCCGATAAAGTTGCTCGTCAAAACAGAGAGCTAGAGCGCTCTGACCGTTTACGGTCAGGGTGAAAGCGCTCTAGTGGACCCGGCCCCCTGGCGGGGCCTGGGGCGGCGACCCACACATGCCAACCTTCCTGGCCGGCTTGCGTGACGGAGAATGACAATCGAGGCCCCCATGGCCGAGCCGCCAAAGGACATGGCGCAGAACATCCTCTGGGCGACGCTGCTCTCGGCCCTGTACAAAAACATACTGGGGCGGACCCCGGAGCCTGGCGAATGCGACCTCTGGCAGGAATTCACGCCGGAGAACGCACAGCTGCAGCTACAGGCTTTCCTGGAAAGCCTCCACCGGAATGCCGGCTTTCCGGAGCGTTTCTGGCGGCAGGCGGTTGAGGTCGCCGGCCGCAGTACCGTTGCCGCCCCGTCGGAAACCGTTCCGCCGATTCACGAGGTGTTCAGCCTGGGCACGTTCTGCTTCACGGCCGGGCTGTTGAAGAATGCGAGCTGGGTCCGTGGCCGCAGCCCATTCGACTGGATTTTTTCATCGTCGCCCATGGTGCGGCACGTGCTCGAAGATGATTTCAGGGTTTTCCTCGATAAAACCCTCTATCGGCCGGTCCCGCTGGCCGAGCGTGCCTCACCGGATGTGAACAAATGCGATCACATGTTCTACCGGGAGACATACGGCGTCAAATTCGTGTTCAATCATGTTAACGCCGCCGGCGCAGATTATGAGTTTATCAACGACTCCGTGCAGCAATTCCGCGCGGCAATGCGCTCAGAGAACGAAAAGATGCTCGTTCAATGCGCCCACTGGAGTCCCGACTTCGCCGACGAATTCCACCGCATGGCCGATTGCGTCAGCCGCACGTGCCGCAACGCCGTTCTGGTGTCTTTCATTGTGGCGGAGCCGTCCAAATCCGCAGTTCCGCAACTGGAGATGGCGGGATCCACGGGACGGCACCAGCTCCACGTGCTCCGGCCAGTGTCGCGCTGGCTGCCGCTCCGCTTCCAGGACGCCATCGACGAAATCGCCCTGATCCGCACCTTGAAGTGCCTGAATCTGCAGCCGAAGATGTTCGAGCCGAGGGGTTAGTCCCGGCGCCAGTGAACGCAAGTCCGGTGTCTGGCTCCGGTACCGGCAGGTTGACCGTAAGGCCGGGGCGCTGCCCCGGACCCCGGCAAGGGGGCTTTGCCCCCTGCACCCCCACCAGGGGCAAAGC
>Ga0326727_10013811_pt1 | contig 17812 bp, 16 predicted proteins | sample MB2enrmetagenome_FD_207643 | JGI IMG/M metagenome (GOLD analysis project Ga0326727, IMG submission 207643) | Lab enriched peat soil microbial communities from McLean, Ithaca, NY, United States - MB29MY | ecosystem: Environmental > Terrestrial > Soil > Wetlands > Peat | place: USA: New York...
ACAACCACAATCAGAATTATCGCAACAATCGTGAGGGTGAAAGTATCCGTTGTTAATTCCTCCCTGAACCGTCCATCCTATAATAGTCCCCGATGGGCAAAAGAGGAGTATCTACCGAAAGTATATATTTGTGGTGATAGTGCCGTAAAGGCCGTTATCTTCTGCGGGAATCTTTCCCCTTTGTCAATGGGTTAAGGGATGTGCGCAGGACATACGACATTGGCCCGGAATTCCGTCGCTGGCTTGGAAAATTCCGGCGCACGGGAAAGAACCGCAAGAAAAGCCCGTATCCGGAAAAGTCGTACTTAAAAATAGCGAGGGATGGATTTGAACCATCGATCTACGGGTTATGAGCCCGTCGGGATATCCTGACTACCCTACCTCGCTCCTTCAATCAGGGTTATATTATTGTCGGCATGCGCTGATATACTTTGCCCACTTACCCCGAAGATTACTCATAAGTCATCAGCAGGGTGTTTTGTTCGCTAGATTAATTAGCAGCATGGGCATATTAAACGAGCATGGACGATGATGAACTTGCCAGAATACGAGAAAAGCGGATACAGGAGCTGAAGGATAGAACGGGACGCGCAACAACAGCTGGCAGTGTTATCACGATCAGTCAGCAGCAGATCTCCCAGATTTTACAACAGCACCCGGCGCTCGTGATCGACTTCTGGGCGGAATGGTGCGGCCCCTGCCGGCGGGTCTCTCCGGCTATCGAGGAACTTGCGCACGAATTTGCCGGCAGGGTCACATTCGGCAAATGCAATACTGATGAAAATCAGCAGCTGGCGATGCAGCTTGCCATCTCTGCCATCCCCAATATTGTCTTCTTCTCGCACGGGAAGATGGTGGACCGGATCATTGGCGCATATCCCAAGGAAGCGATTAGGGATAAAGTGATCCGGAATTTCCGGCTGGACTGATCTTTTTCATCGTTACCTGAAGAAGTGCTCAATAGCAACACCGCTGTAACATCCATCTACCATGCCGGGAGAATGGAGTACCGATCTCCTAAATAATTACATACTTGACGTTGTAGACGCAATAGTAATTGAGAAACATGGTTGCAGCATCAGACCGAGATAAGGATGAACATATCATTGAAGCGATGGGCAGATGCCGGGTCGTCATCCGGAACGGGCATGTTGTGGAAGTCGGTGAGGCGACAATCACCGATTGCCCGCTTGCGAAGCGGTTCGCGTACCCGGTGCCCGATATTAATAAAGAATCCGTGAAAGCAAACATCGAGCATCGGATCAAGGCGTTTGGCATGTGCACACCTGAGCGCGAGGTGCTGGACAACCGTGAATTTGTCGGTTTTGGAGCCTCAGAGCTCCTCAGTTTCGGCATCCGTGCCGATCTCATCGATGCCGTGGTTCTCGCGTGTGATGGGGCAGGGACCGTTGTCGTAACGAAGCCCGCAATGGTGCAAGGCATCGGAGGAAGGATGTCCGGGCTCGTCAGGACGTTCCCATATATCCCAGTGATGGATCGTATTGAACAGGGAGGCGGCCTTGTCCTTGACCGTGAAAATGCAACGATCGATCAGGTGGCAGGTGTCGCCCTCGCGAATGAAGCAGGCTTCTCCCGGATCGCAGTCACCGTTGCCCTGCCCGGAGCAGCAGCGGCGATACGCAGGATACATCCCGATACCATGATCTTTGCAGTGCATGTTACCGGTCTTTTACGGGAGGAGGCGGAATCGCTCGTCGCTGCCTCCGATCTGGTGACGGCTTGTGCCTCAAAGACCGTACGGGAGGCTGCCGGTGCCAGGGCGCTCGTCCAGGCCGGAGTGTCAGTCCCGGTCTATGCGGTAACAAAGAAAGGAAAAGAGTTGATCATTGAGAAGATCCGCCAGTCAGATGAACCGGTCCTGATCAAACCCACGAAGCTCCCGGCACTCACCGGAGATCAGCCAAAGCCGCTGATTTGAGACGGGATACTGTAATATTTTGTATTACCCATCCAACATCCGGAAAAACATCAATACCGAACGATTATCGATATAATAATAATACAAAAATAGGACTGGAGACAAGGAGTTATTCTACCCCGCTCTTCTCGTTGATTTTTGCCGCCATGATAAAATCGTTGAGAGTCAGGCCGCCTGCGGGGTAGGTATAGTAACTGACCTCAACAAATTTTCCCTCGGTAAGCGATATGTCAGGAATATGTCCATCCTCCGTTGAAAGCGTAAGAATATCGTTGATGAAGGTGATGGACTTCCCGCTGTCGCGAAAGGTAAAGACTCTGGTGAGGTGCCCGTTCTCGAGTGACCAGCCAGGTACTTCCCTGAGCAGTTCGAAGGTCTCCTTTCGCGTGATTGGGGGGGATCCAGGTCGGTAGGTTGTGCACTTTTTCTGTGCGAGTTCCATGGTTACTTCTCCACCGTTTAACCAAAAAAAGGTTCGTACCGGCGGAGGTATATGCCAGAAAGACCATAACATGGCCGGCACAATGCATGTATACGAACGGGTCATCGGTATTTTCTGAACTGCATGAATCGCTCCAGACGGTTCTTTCCCAGCGACTGGAGTGGACCGGACTGCGGGATGTACAGGAGTTTACGTACAGGGCGGTCACAACAGGTGATGACGTACTGGTCATCGCACCTACGGCCGGGGGGAAATCCGAGGCGGCCATCATTCCGGTGATGGACGACATTCTGAAAAATGGCCGAAAAGGCGTCTCCTGTCTCTGCATCTTCCCGTTGAAGGCCCTCATTAACGATCAGGAGGAGCGTTTTTTTGCATTCTGTGTACCGGCAGGCCTTTCCGTGATGAAGTGGCATGGTGATGTTCCGAGAGGTGAGCGTGGGTGGAAAGACGGGGAGGCCCCGAGCTTCCTGATGATTACACCCGAATCACTCGAGGTTCTCCTGCTGGAGAAGAACCTCTCAAAAGAACTGGGCAACCTCCGGTACGTTATCGTCGATGAGATCCATCACTTCGTGGAATCAGAACGGGGAGTACACCTGAAGATCCTGCTCGATCGGCTCGATCAAATCACCGGGGTCCCCATACAGCGGGTTGGTCTTTCTGCAACAGTCGGCAATCCCGAGGAAATTCTCTCATGGCTTTCGGATGACCGGCGAAAAAACCGGCTCGTATCAGTGCCTGCGCCCTTAAAAGCAAAACAGTTCCAATTCGTCGTAGATGACGACGAAAGAAAACGGATCGATGCACTGGTCCGGATTGTTCATGGGAAAAAAGCACTTGTCTTCGTGAATAGCCGGAATGAGGCGGAGAAGATCGTAAAAGCCGCGTCCGGGCGGATCCGGAACCTGCGCATCCACCACTCGTCACTCTCACCGGCAATAAAAAAGGCCGCGGAAGAAGTATTCGATACCGAGACAGGAGCCTGTATCGTTTGCACGAGTACGCTTGAACTTGGGATCGATATCGGCGACCTCGATGTCGTAGTTCAGGTTGGACTGCCCGGTTCGGTCTCATCGTTCCTGCAACGGATGGGGCGCAGCGGGCGGGGGAGAAAATCCACTTTTTTTGCGTGGATTCTCAGCGATCCGATTGAACTCCTCTTCAGCTGTGCCATGATCGAATGTGCCATAAAAAAAGAGATCGAACATCTCCTGCCATTAAAAAAACCATATAGTGTGCTTGTCCAGCAGATATTCCTCTTGTTACGCCGTTCATCGCGTGCCAGCAGAAAAACAATCGTGCATGAAATGATCTTCCATCCGGTCTTTGCCGGGATATCACTAGATGCCATAAACCGGATCCTCTCCCATCTGGTTGCAGAAGACTATCTTATGTCCGATGGTGAGATGCTGATGTTGGGGATTCGCGCCGAACAGACCTTCGGGCGGTCGAACTGGAAGGATCTTTATTCCGTGATCTGCGGGAGTGGGGAGTACCGTGTGGTGACTCCTGACGGGGAAGTGGTGGGAGCACTTGATGCGGGGTTCGTAAACAGCCGGTGTGGTGGGAAATTTACCCTTGGTGGACGGAGTTGGTCGATGGTTAAACGCGACGAAGAACATAATGTCGTGATCGCGGTTCCGCATGAGGGCGACCAGACCCAAGTTTTTTGGGCCGGTGAAAAATCAGGGTCTTCGCCTCTTGTTTGCCGTAGTGTTCAGCGGATTATTGCCAGGAAGGCCACATCCCTTCCCCTCAGCATGCATGAACAGGAGGTCCTCGCTGGTGTATTCCGGCACCTGCCAGCTGGCATAGCCGTTGGCGGTATTTGTTTGCAGGAACAGCAGACCATTCGCGGGACAAACGTAACAGTTTATTCGTTTTATGGCAGCCGGTTCAACCAGGTTCTCGCTTTGCTGCTTAAAGAACGGTTGGGCGGCAGTGCCAGTGTCCGGTACAATGATTTCTCGGTGACCGTGCAGCGGACCGGAAGAGAGGGAGCTCTTGACCGGGTTGCAGAAGCGATCCGGGAGATCAGGTTGTATACTTTGGATATGGTGGGGGAGTCCCTTCCCTTAATATCACCAGAACTTTGGAAGTTCGGTCAGGTACTTCCCCGCGAATCTATCAGGGAGATGGCTCTCGCCGATTATTACCTTGTGGAGGAATTTCAGAAGGTCATCCAAACAGCATCGATCACTGTGATCAGGGAGCACGATGGAGAACTATGGCCGGCGCAGGATATGCCGGTAGAGAACGCGGTTCAGGAACGATCTCATAATTTATCGTAAAAAAGGAAAAAGTGCTTAACCGTCCTCAATGATAAATCACCATGAGAAGGAACCAGAGCGATCACGTATGAGAAGGATACCTATTGTTTTTGTACTTATGACACTTCTGCCGGCAATATGCGGGTGCATCCAACCCGCAGGACAGACACCCGTCGCGACCCCGGTTTCGCAGGAAACACAGAGTACTACAGTACCGGCAACCACGGTCCCCTCAGTGTCGGCCAATACGATATTGATCCAGAACTTTACGTTTGACCCCGCGAGTATCACCATCAATGCCGGTGACACTGTCCGGTGGGTGAACAAGGATCATGTTGTGCACACTGTCGTCTTTTCAAAAGATTCCGGTCTTGCAAGTTCGGCCCCGCTCTCTTGGAACCAGGGATTCAGCGTGAAAATTTTCACGCCGGGCGTTTATACCTATAGCTGCTCTATTCATCCATATATGCAAGGTACTGTCGTTGTGACATAGACCCCATTGTAACAGATCGATTCCTAACTTTCATTCAGATGCCAGCCCAACCGTTTATGGAATCCGTGGAATGCCGCGAGTCTCTTATTGTGCGGGACAATATACTAACAGTAAAAGTGAAAATCGCTACGTCACTTTAATAACCGGCGATTCGGAGCAGGGCACCGACAAGAATACCAAACATGGACGTTGACGCCGACAACATCCCAAGAAGAATATATCCGATTAATACTCCGATTTTCAGGGGAGTGTAGGTTCGGTTGATATTGAGCCTCCGCACTATCCGGAACGGGCGCGCCTCAGATGATACTGCGGGCTTGTTTATCTTGATCCTGACCATAATGCTCACCACATCACCGAGAGGTCAGCAACGTTGTCCTGAATTGCGTTGCCAGATAGGAGCCGGCTCATATGAGCCTGAGCATGCTATAATTGGCAGAGCCACTATTTAGATTCTTCGAATTCATAAAATGATGAAAAACCGCAGCATTACTGTTTTTATATGCATTAAAGCCATTAATGCAGCCTTTCCCTCTTTTTATCTGATGGTTCGCCCGATACTTGCCTGTACGCCGAGGGGGAGATTTGAACTCCCGAGGCGCGAAGCGCCAGTAGCTTTCGAGGCTACCGCCTTCCCGGGCTAGACTACCTCGGCATCCGGTTCAGATATTTTCTCGCCAATGCCACTAATAGTTAACTGATTAATATTTGCACGTCGGCTTTTGCGGGACACTAAAAGAGAATCCGGTAAAAAAGTATCGTTATTTAAATAGTGGAATGCACATTATGCTGCCGGGACTTTTGCCTCGGATTTCTTGTCTTGTGTGATCATCATGTCGTCAACGCGGACAAGCATGACTGCTGTCTCCGATGCACTCTGGATCGATTGACGCTTGGAGCGCAGGGGCTCGAGAACACCTTCTGCGAGCATGTCGATCACGTTACCGGTATATACGTTCAGTCCAGCCGTTTTCTTCCCCTTTGCATGCGCATTCTTGAGCTCGACCAGCTTGTCGATCGGGTTGTAGCCAGAGTTTTCTGCAAGTGTACGGGGGATCGATTCGTATGCGGAGGCATATGCCTCGATAGCCAGCTGGACACGTCCGCCAACTGTTTCTGCGTAGTCGCGGATCTTCATTAAAAGTTCGGTCTCAATCGCTCCGCCACCGACCACATAGGTGCCGTCTTCGATAGCATCCTCCACAACGCTGGTACCATCGACAACCGCACGCTCCAGTTCGTCAAGGAGGTAATCCGTGGATCCGCGGAGGAGGATCGTGATCGTCTTGGGGTTCTTGCAGCCGGAAATCCTCACGATGTCGATTTCGTTATCTTCTTCCACCAAATCTGCATGACCGAGATCCTTTTCAGTCAGTTCTTCAGGCTTGTTCACAATATTGGCATGGAGGGCACGGGCGGCATATTTCATGTCGCTTTCCGGTACATCCTCGACAGCTAAGACACCGGCTTTGGCGAGGAAGAACTGGACAGGATCAGCAATGCCCTTCTGGCAAAGGAGCACGTTTGCACCAGTGCCGGTAATTGCATCGGCAAGTTTTTTAAGAGTCTCGCGTTCCTGCTCGCCAAAGGCCGAGATCTGTTCGGCAGTCGTGATCTTGATCTTTGCCTTCACCTGCGTTTTGGTGATCTCCATCGGTGTTGAAATCAGGGCAACCTTCGCTTTCGCAACCTTGCGGGGCATGCCTTCGTTCACCCGCTTCTTGTCAAGGACGACGCCCCGGATTAACTCGGCATCATCCATCGCATGCCCTTTCTGCTTCTTGATCATCACATCGCTTTCATCGGCAGTATATTTCCCATTGGTCTTTTCCGCGATAGCCATCACCGCATCGACGATAATCCCATCGAGCTTGTCTTTCACAGAATCAATGGATTTGCCGGTAATCGCGGTATCGGCGATCTTGAGAAGCGTCTTTCTATCCGAGGGATCGACCTTGAATGAAAGCGACTCGGTGATTTCCAGTGCCTTCTCCATTCCTATGCGGTAGCCCTGGGCGATCACGGTGGGATGGATTCCCTGTTCAAGCAGGTCCTCTGCCCGCTCCATCAGCGCACCGACGATGACAACAGCGGTTGTGGTACCATCACCAACTTCATTGTCCTGGGTCTTTGCAACCTCAATCACCATTTTGGCACCGGGGTGCTGGACCTTAATCTCTTCAAGAATAGTGGCTCCATCATTGGTGATCACGATATCACCGGTTGAACCAACCAGCATCTTATCCATTCCCCGGGGACCTAGTGTCGTTCGGACAGCTCCGGCGATTGCCTTTGCTGCCATGATATTCGAGCGCTGGGCCTCCTTACCGTAGTTTCGCTCTACATTGTCTTTTAAAATGATAATTGGTTGACCACCTAACATACGTATTCCTCTGATGCTGTAAAAGATGGAATTAAACTTCTATATAAATTAATCTGTCTATGCTTCTATAAAATAAAGGACTCAGTCAATCCGGGATATCTTGAAGAGCGAATAGACCGGCACGCCATCGATATCTCTTATACCGCGCTTATCGAATATCACCCAGATAGCAACTGGTATAGCCCCGTGTTTTTTGAGGTATTTCACCACCTCACGCATCGTGTTCCCTGAAGTAATCACGTCGTCCACGATAATACAGCGCTCCTTTGCAATCTGGGCAAAATTCCCGCTGATCGATCCGACCGGTCGCTCGCTCGCATTCTGTTTTGTCGGGTGATAGATTGCCAGTTTGGCATCTTCCTGAACGGCAATCAGTGTGGCAAGCGGGATGCCGGAGAGGGCAATACCCACAATGATCCCGGCAGCAGGGGCAGATACGGTTTCCTCCTGCTGCGACCCGTAAAACCGCTTCAGGAGCATCACGGCGATTTCATCCAGCATCGGTGCATTGCTGCTCACCGCTGTCCAGTCGATATGGACGTCTTTAGGAGCGGCGGAGCCTTTGGCTTGGGTGAGGAGCCAGGTCACCGTCTCCATAGATAGCGAGAGCTCATCTGCTATCTGGCCGGGGCTGTGCCCTTCCGAGAGGAGCAGTTTTGCCCTGCTGATCAGATCATCAAGGGAAGACATGGAAAAAAGATTCATCGGATTCTATTTAAGTTTTCGTCTGATTTTTGAGCCGCATACGGGACAATCCCCATAGGACTCAAAGTACCGGCCGCAACCGCTGCACCGGTATCTCCAGACAATTTTCTTTGCCGGCCGCTGTCGAAGAGAATGTACAGCGATTCCCAGCTCGTCAGCCACATTCTGGATAGCGAAGTCATCCGTACAGACCGCTGCATCTATATCAAGAGCGAGTGCGAGCAGGTCGCAGTCAGTACTGGAGATCACCGGAGAATCGCGGGTCATTCGTGCGGCAACCTGAACCCGTTCGCAACTCTCTATGCTTGGGGAGATCACTCGCAACCCCTCAGCTGAAAGCTTTTCATATCGGCATTTCGCAGGGAGGTCACGGAGTTCTGCGATCACAGATGGAGTCGTATACAGGGAACCGGTGAGCGGGAATTCTGAGAAAAAAACTGTTGCATCAAGGACGCATCTCATAGAAATAACCACTGAACCACGGGACGGACAGAAGACTCTGAAGTATCTCCTTTTATCCTGAGCGGAGCGCTGCTGCGACCTCTAATGCAGCCGTAATCCTGCTGCATCCCCGTTCAATTGTATCACTGCAGATGATATCGCGTATGCCGTTTGCCTTCAGGTGGGCATAGGCACCCCCAATAAGGACGCCGTGTACACAGGATGCATAGACATCGTCTGCTCCTTGGCGGTACAGCATTCCAGCGGCAGTAGCGATCGTCCCGCCGGTTGAGATGATGTCATCGACAATAACAACCGACCGGGAAGCCGCGCAGAGCTTCTTTGGCGCCATCTTTACCTCTCTTCCGTTCAACCGCGTTTTTTCGAGATGATCGCAGTCCCATCCTCCTGCACTTGCAACGTCCCGGGCAAATGCAAGTGCACCATCGTCGGGTGCAAGGATCAGCGGGTTCTCAAGATCCATGGATTTGATGCAGGCCCCAATCTCAGGAGCAAGTGAGATGTTGGAAGTTGGGACATCGAAATACCTGAGCACCTTCGGATCGTGAATATTGACCGTGATGCATCTGGCAACTCCTCTCTGGAAAAGGTGCGCGATTGCCCTTGCACTGATTGGTTCTCCTGCCATGAAGCGCTTGTCCTGGCGTGCATATCCCATGTAAGGTATGACCAGTCGGTTGGTCGAGGTATCGCAGGCATCAATCAGAAGGAGCAGCTGGACCAGCGCATCATTGTCCGTGATGCTCCCCACGATGACGGTCTCGTCATCCAGCTCCCCGGCAGCCAGGTAGAGTTCACCATCAGGAAATCGGGAGAATTGTACATCGACAACTGTTGTATCGAGCGCCTTGGCGATTCGGGCCGCAAGGATTTGGGATCGTTCCGTGCTGATCACTTTCATGATACCACTCCTTTTTCAGCTGTGGCAGATGGTAGCCAGCTGCTTTACTATATTATACGCATGAGTCTTCGTATTTTTATTGATTGTTTTTCAGTCGGATGAAAACTGGTTGGCGTATATTCTGCACTCAGCTGAAAGTACTTAAACTATTATGCGTCAATTTATATGGACTCTGAAGGGTACAAGAGGAAAAAATTCTCCATGGAAATTTCTGAACAGTCCGTGCCGATGCGCGATGAAAAGGTGCGCGATGAAGACCGCGCGGGGAATCAGGACACTCCACAGCAGGGCCCTCCACAGGTTGCCGGGGCTTCTTCCCAGATCGAAGTACCGGCCAGCCTGATTGATCAGGTGATTGGCCAGGAGCATGCAGTGGAGGTGATCCGGAAGGCCGCGATCCAGCGACGGCATGTCATGATGATCGGAAGCCCGGGGACCGGCAAGTCCATGCTTGCAAAGGCGATGGCCGAGCTCCTCCCCAAGGAGGAATTGCAGGATATTTTAGTCTACCCCAATTCTGATGATCCCAACAACCCGGTGATACGGACGGTTGCCGGTGGTCGCGGCAAGCAGATCGTTGCAGCTCATAAAACGGAAGCCCGGAAGAAGATACAGTTCAGGAATACCCTTCTCATGATCCTTCTCATCGGCATCATCGGGTATGCATTCATCACGTATCAGTGGCTGATGGGGATCATCGCGGCCGCTTTTGTCTTCATAGCATTGCGCTACACAACGCCGAGGGAGGAATCGATGGTGCCAAAACTTCTTGTCTCCAATGACATGAAGAACATCGCGCCGTTCATCGATGCGACCGGCTCGCAGGCCGGCGCGCTCCTTGGCGACGTCAGGCACGATCCGTTCCAGAGCGGTGGGCTGGAAACTCCGGCACACGACCGGGTCGAGGCTGGGGCGATCCACCGGGCGCATGGCGGTGTACTGTTCATCGATGAGATCAACACGCTGACACCACACTCCCAGCAGAACCTGCTCACGGCACTGCAGGAAGGGGAGTTTCCGATCACCGGTCAGAGCGAGCGCTCGAGCGGCGCGATGGTTCGTACCGAGCCCGTGCCCTGCAGGTTCGTAATGGTCGCCGCCGGGAACCTTGACGCGATACGGGGCATGCACCCGGCGCTCCGCTCGCGTATCCGCGGCTACGGGTACGAAGTGTATATGGCTGAGAGCATGGAGGACACACCGGAAAACTGCCAGAAATATATCCGGTTTATCGCACAGGAAGTGAAAAACGATGGGAAGATCCCGCATTTCGACCCGAGCGCGATTGACGAGATTATCCGTGAGGCCCGCCGGCGCTCGAACCGGAAGGGGCACCTTACCCTGAAACTGCGTGACATAGGTGGACTCATACGAGTCGCCGGCGATATAGCACGGCAGGAAGGGGCGACGCTGACCACGGCAGCGCATGTAATCACGGCCAAGAAGACGGCCCGTTCAATCGAGGATCAGGTCTCCGATGAAGTCACCCGGCACCTCAGAGAGTACGAGATGACCGTGGTTGAGGGCACCCGGATCGGGCGGGTGAACGGGCTTGCGGTCACCGGTAGTGATGCTGGTTCGGTACTGCCGATCATGGCGGAGGTGACCCCGGCTATCGGAAAGGAAGGCGGGGAAGTAATCGCGACCGGGCTGCTCCAGGAAATTGCGAAGGAGTCCATCCAAAACGTGAGCGCTATCGTGAAAAAATTTACCGGCAAGAATGTGAAGGAATTCGATTTCCACATCCAGTTTATCGGGACCTACATGGGTGTGGAGGGGGATTCCGCATCCATCAGTGTCGCAACTGCCGTGATCAGTGCAATAGAAGGGATCCCGGTCAGGCAGGACGTCGCTATGACGGGATCCCTCTCGGTCCGCGGGGATGTGCTACCGGTCGGCGGCGTGACCTACAAGATCGAGGCGGCGGTGAAGGCGGGAATAAAGACCGTGCTGGTTCCCCGGATGAACATCAACGATGTCCTGATCGAAGAGCAGTACAAGCCTCTTGTGACAATTATCCCGGTGGATACGTTAGACGAAGTGCTCAAGCAAGCGCTGGTCCCAGAGAACGCGGAAGGATTCCTCTCGAAGCTTAAAAAGATGGCGATGCGGTCGACCGCAATGATCGCTGATACGCCTACCATCAACAAGACTGTGGCGTGAATGCGATGCCCGGCAGCCGGTATTACGACCTTCGGCACGTGACCGGGCAGATCACCCATATCGATATTGACAATGGGGTTATCGAATCAGCCGGAACCTCGTTTTTCAGCAAGGTCGTAATTCGGGTTCTTGGCACTCATGGCTGGGGTGTTCTGCAGATCGACAATTACGTCCCTCCTGCCGGAAAAAAATTTGCCGAACTTCTTGAATCGGCTGCCAGACTTGCGCAGATAACCGAAGAACCGGTCAGCCTTGCCGATGCTTCCCATACAGTACTTCCGATTCCTCCGGTGCAGGAAGACTGCCGTGACATTAGCATTGAGGAGAAATCTGTGCTCCTCGCTGAGATCGAAAGGGCCGCGACCCACCCGCGGGTAGTCAGCCGGAGGGCCAGTTATCTCGAACGGATTGAGAACGTCAGGTTTTCCGACAGTTCCGGCAACGAATACGGGTACGGGATCTGCCGCTCCGGTTTCACGGTCATGGCCGTTGCCTCACACGAAGGAAATGTCCAGATGGGGTACGAACGTGAGCATTCTATTCATGGCTTCAACCTCCGGCACCGGCAGGAGACCGGTAAAAAAGCAGCGGAGACCGCGGTTGCCCTGCTGGATGCAGAATTGGCAAAAGGGGGGAAGATGCGTGCGGTTCTGGACCCGGAACTTGCCGGAGTTTTTGCCCATGAAGCGGTGGGGCATGCGAGCGAAGGCGACCTCATTCAGGAAGGAAATTCGATCCTCGGGGGCTTGACCGGGAAAACGATTGGCAGTAAGAACCTCACCATCGTTGACGACCCGGCAGTTCACGAGTTCGGGTTCGAGCCGGTTGATGCTGAGGGCGTTGCAGTCAGCCGGACCGAGATCATTAAAAATGGTGTCGTGAATGCTTTCCTCCATGACCGTGAGACCCTTGCTTCCGTGGGGAGCGGGCTTGCCGGGCATGCGCGTGCGATGCCTGGCGAGCCACCGCTCGTGCGGATGAGTAACACGTTCATTGAAGCCGGCGATGCGACGACCGATGAGATCTTTGCGGAGTGTAAAAATGGGATCTTTCTTGTAGGTTCCCGTGGAGGCCAGGTCGATCCAGGGCGTGGCATATTCCAGTTCAATGCTGAGTACGGGTTTCTCATCGAGCAGGGCGAGCACACGCGTATGGTACGCGATGTCTCACTCTCCGGGGAGATCCTCTCGACTCTTCACGGGATCGTCCTCTGCGGGAACAAACGGAAGATGTATCCGGGATATTGCGGAAAGGGCGGGCAAAGCGTGCCGGTGAGCGATGGTGCGCCGCACATTCTCCTAGCCGAAGCGGTGGTGGGTGGCAATGGAATGGATTGAAACGCTGGTTCTGGAAGGCTCAAAGCGGGTCGAAGAGATCGAGGTTTATTACACGGAAGGAATATCGGTCTCTGCCGATCTGAAACGACATCGTGTGAGTCTCTGCACCTCATCCCGGGACTACGGGCTCTGTATCCGGACCGTCAACAAGGGACGGATCGGATCCTCGAGCACCAACAACCCGGATGAGTGGCAATCCTGCCTTGACGCTGCCATTGCGAGCGGAAATCTTGCCACACCCCAGACATGGGAGGGACTGCCAGATCCGGCTGAACTGCCGGATACCGATCTCTCGTTCGATCCCTCCCTTCAAATCGAGCCGGACATCACCCGTGACCTGCTCTCTTCCCTGCTTGATGGTGCAGCGAAATATCCCGATGCGGTAATTACTTCAGGTTCTGCTGGGCTCGCAACCGGTAAGGTCATTCTGGCCAACAGTTACGGAATCCGGTATTCGAACCGGCATACGGGTATCTCGGTCTCGCTGGAAGCAATCAGTGGACAGTCCACCGGATATGAATTCGATCACGCCAGCTACCGGGACCGGATCGATCCGCAGTTGGTGGGTGAACGGGCCGCCTTCTTTGCATCCAGTTCAGCCGGGGGGAAGGATATCGCGACTGGAGATTATGATGTCATCCTTTCGCCAATCGCGTATGCCGACCTGCTCTCCAATGTCTTCGCACCGGCACTTTCCGGGCGGAACGTTCACCAGGGCCGTTCGCGGCTTGGGGAGAAGATCGGCGAGACCGTTACAGCCCCGGGCATCTCAATGTATGATGACCCCCACATCAGCAGGGCAAACGGGAGTGCATGGTGGGATGCCGAAGGAACCCCAACTTTGCGGATCGATTTTGTCCGTGACGGGATTCTCGAACGGTTCGCTTATGATCTCAAGACCGCGTACCGTTTCGGCAAAACGACGACGGGTAGTGCAATCCGTGGCGGTCTCACCGGGACCCCCTCAATTGGCCACCATAACTTTATCGTTGACGGGAAGCGGGAAGAGATTGCCGACGACCGGGCCGTGTACGTCCACAGTGTCATCGGCGCACATACGGCAAACCCGATGAGCGGGGAATTCTCGGTGGAGCTCGGTAATCCGTTCTGGATAGAGGCCGGGGAATTTGATTCACCCATCCGGAGCGCGATGCTGGCTGGCAACGTCTTCGATCTGCATCTGAAGATCGCCGGTCTCGGGAAGGAAAGCCGCGCCATCGGTTCGTACATCCTGCCTTCGGTAAAAATTAATAAGCAGCATATCATTGGTAAGTAACTATGACCAATCTCATCCTTGCTGCGGTTCTCATCATCGTGATCGCCGCACTTGCATATTATTTCGTGAAAAAATTCGCGGTGCTGGTCATCAACGCGATCCTCGGCCTCATCGTGCTGGTATGCCTGAACTATTTCAGCGTAATGCAATGGATAGGCCAGTCCGATCTTGGCTACAGCATTGCCACGATCATTGTCAGTGCCATCGGCGGGGTACCGGGCGTTTTGATTCTCATTCTGCTCAAAATATTCGGCATATCGATCTAAAAGGGCGCAAATTATTGGCAGCCGATGCAAAACAGGCAGGGTAAAAATATTCTGAACCGGGAATTAATATCACTGGCAATCGTAAGCAACACGTACTGATCATGTGTCAGAAAACAAAGTCCCTTGGTTATTGGAAAAATATTGCTTTTCATAATGACGAAAAATGTATGAATGGAACCATAAACCTGTATTTTAAAAGACATTTGCCTCGGAGTAGACGAGGACCTGGTCACTCTCGATCTCGTACGGCTTAATCTCCCGTGAATGAGAGGACATCCTCATCTTCACCACTTCCAGTGCGAGATGTACATCGGTCAGGTCTTTATGCCGCATAAACCTTAAAAGAATCACAGTATCGGAAAGGTATTCTATCAGGGCATGGCGGCTTGAGAAGACATTATTCTTATCCGTCTCTGAGGTCATCATGATAGTGCAGTCCTTGTCCCTCAGACCCTCGACAAACCGGAACATCTCATGGCGCCGGTCGGCATCGGTCTCGAAGAGGTCCTCGAACAGAGATATGGGATCGATCACCACCCGGCTGGCTTTCACCTCGCTGATCAGGTTCGGCAGTTCGTTTTTTATCCGGTTATTCGCCAGCTCGAAATCGGTGGGATCGAGCTTGATGACGAACAGGGATTTGTTGAGGTACGGCTCTACGTCCCAGCCTTTCTGTTGCATGTAACCGATAAGCCGGTCCTCCCGCTCCTCAAGGCTGATATAGATCACGTTCTCTCTGTTTTTCAATCCGTCCCAGACGAATTCAAGCGAAAAAGTCGTCTTCCCGGTACCATAGGTGCCAATGATCGCACAGATGCTGCCGGGAATTAGGCCGCCCCCAAGCATATCATCAAGTCCGACAATCCCGACTTTGACACGACCCTTGCTCATATGACCACCCTTATGTTGCTTACCTCGAATCCCCCGGACGTGGATATACGGACGGCAAATTTTACCAAGTCCTGTTCTTCGAGGTTGGGCATTACCCCCCGGAACTTTTCGAAATACATCACGCGCTGGCGGCGTGCACCTGTGCTCTCCTCCCACCGGAAGAGAAAGACCGCGTCCACAATGTCGGCAAGCTCCGCTTCCTTTGCCGCGTCGAGTATTCCTTTGCTGAGCAGGAGATAGATGGTAATACTCCTCTTTTTCGATATCCGCTGGAGGCCACGCAGAAATCCCATAAGGTCCCGCCAGAGGTTTGGGATGGAAGTCTGAGTGGCGATATTGGTAATGGAATCCAGGATGAATACGCTCCCGTCATCTGCCGTATTAAATATCTCCGATAGCCTGAGGAAAATATTCTCATGCTCGGATCGCTTTTGCAGCCGGGTCAGGGTGTCGCTCTTGCTGTACCAAATATCCGGGACGATACTGCGATCGAAGTAAAGATCGGAAAGATCATCGAACCGGATAGTTCCGGCAGCCTCCAAGATCCCCGGGGCAGGGAACGACTGGACGATCTCGTTGCGGACATCCTCTTCATGACGCGTGAAGGTGATATACCGGATCTTTTTCGGGATAAGTATGTCAGATCTAGGTGAATCTTTCATCAGTCCCAGCGTATTGACGATAGAACTAAAGATGAACTCGTAATTTCCTGCCCCAATCTCCCCAAGAAGGAGAATCATCGATCCGGGAGGCACGCCCCCATCCAGTATAGGATCAAGTGAGGCAATCCCGGTCGGCATCTTTGTCTGGTGAGATTCAATCATCAAATTCTCCCGTAAATAAGGATGCAAATTCGCACAGAAAACTCTCTTTTGGCGCTATGATAAATATATCTGTCCCGTCTCTGAAAAATTCCCGTTTTTTAATGTCAGTCTTGATCGTTCCCGGGTATGCCACCAAAAACAAGGCATTCAGTCGGGATCGTTTTCGGCCCGGAGAAAAGTTGAACCATCGAAGATATCGTTATATCATCGTTCCTTCCTGCCTCCAGCGATGGTGGACTAGGCTGGGATGATCCCGATGCCGGGCCAAATATTCCTTGCGAGAATGGTTCTGCTGTCATTTGAGATACATCGCTGCTGACTTTTCTCTTGGAATTCGCAAAGACACAAGTGGTCGCCAAATGCATAAACGACAAGATGTGACACACTATTTATAACATAATCTCCCGAACTATAAACCAAGGGAAATACGTATACACGGAAATGGGAGATCGGTCGTATGCGGTTATCGGAAATCTTTCATGCGGCACGGAAGAACCAGCCGGATTCAGTTTCGGAGAAGGCTGACACACCGGGAACCGTAATCCGCGATCCCGGCGTCCTGCCTGTTGTCCAGCAGCAGGAGCCGGAACAATCCGGTACAATCGTGAAGGGGATCTCCGGGACAGTGTCCGGCCATTATCTCCGCTTTCTTAAAAAGAGAGGGCCGGTTGCAATCGAGGAATATAATTACTCGCGACATGGTACGCTTGTCGAAGCGAGCCTGCCTGAGGGCTACGAATTCCTCGATAACTACTGGATAGAGGAAGGATTGACTCAGGTATTTATCGCCGTGAATAAAAAAAGCAACCAGAATGAGTATCTCCTCTTCGAACCTCCACTCTCGGACTTTGAGTATGAACTACTTGAACGGCTTCACGAGGATCTCAGGGATGTCCTGATCCTCGCAACAGACGAGATCAAACGGGATCGCCGAAAGATCCTCTTCGAAAAGATGTACAGCCTTCTTGACGATTACGGTCTCGACCTTGAACCATCCACCCTCTTCAGGCTGCAGTACTACCTTGCGAGGAACTTTATCGGCTGGTCCCGGATCGATCCGCTGATGAGGGATCCCCATATCGAGGATATATCATGTGACGGAAGCAGGATCCCGATCTTTCTTTACCACCGCAAATACCGGAACATCAGGACAAACATCGCATTCGAAGCAGATGTCCTCAATTCACTCGCCATTACGCTCGCCCAGCGTTCCGGTAAGCACATTTCAACAGGATCTCCGCTACTGGATGCCACTCTTCCGGATGGTTCGCGACTGCAGCTGACCCTCGGTACTGAAGTGACGACCCGTGGGACTTCGTTTACCATACGGAAGTTCCGGGAAGAGCCGTTCTCACCGATTGAACTGATGGAATATAACACTTTCAACAGTGACGAGCTGGCGTATTTCTGGCTTGCCATCGAGAATAACAAGAGCCTGCTTTTTATTGGCGGGACTG
>Ga0326727_10013812_pt1 | contig 17811 bp, 13 predicted proteins | sample MB2enrmetagenome_FD_207643 | JGI IMG/M metagenome (GOLD analysis project Ga0326727, IMG submission 207643) | Lab enriched peat soil microbial communities from McLean, Ithaca, NY, United States - MB29MY | ecosystem: Environmental > Terrestrial > Soil > Wetlands > Peat | place: USA: New York...
AGAATTCCGAGATCGCGATGCGGCTGGGCAAACTGCGGATCCCGGAAGGCCTGCTCATCCCGCCTCAGGACATCAAGAAAATGCCCCGGAACAAGGTGGCGTTGGTCCTCACCGGCAGCCAGGGCGAACCCATGGCCGCCCTTTCGCGCGTTGCGGTGGACAACCACCGCTGGGTGAGTGTCGAGCCGGGCGACGAGGTGGTGATCTCGGCGCGGGTCATTCCCGGCAACGAAAAACCCATATTCCGCATGATCGACCACTTCTATCGCCGAGGGGCTCGCGTCTACTATCAGGATGGCAGCCAGCCGCCCATCCACGTCTCCGGGCACGGCAGCGCCGAAGAGTTGAAATTGATGCTCAATCTGGTCCGCCCCAAGTATTTCATTCCCATTCACGGCGAGTACCGGCAACTCTACCGTCACCTGGAACTGGCCAAAGAGCTCGCGGCGGTTTCCGAAGAGGGCTTCTTGATAGAAAGCGGCGACGTCCTCGAGTTTGACGAGCAAGGCGCTCGGCGGGCGGGCCGCGTACCGGTGGGCCGCGTGTGCATCGACGTGGGCACGTTCGATGAGGTCGAGGAGATCATTCTCAAAGAGCGGCGTCACATCTCCGCCGACGGCATCGTCATCCCCATCCTGGCCATCAACGAACACACCGGCCAGCTCGAAATCCAGCCCGAAATCGTCTCGCGCGGATTTGTGCCGCTCGAGGAAGCCCCGGATCTGGTGGAAAGCGCCCGCGAGGTCATTTTGAAAACCATCGAAAAATCCAATCTCGAAGAAGTCGGTGATTGGGGTGTGATCAAGGAAAAAATTCGCACCGGCCTCCGCAAGCACTTCAACGAAGAAACCGGCAAGCGGCCTATGATTTTGCCGGTAATTCTCGAGGTGTGAGGATTTTGGATTAGGCATTTGTGATTTGCGATTGGTGATTTGTGATTTCTGATTTGCACGGGTAGCGCAGACTTCGCGCTTTTCGAAGTCTGCGGCCCTTCCGATCCGGTCGCCACGAGCGGCGGATATGCAAGGAACCCAGTTCTGCGTTGGGGAACGCTTGATTTAAAATATAGTATTACCTAGTTACATAGTAATATATTTGTGACTACACTGGAGCTAACAGAGACATGCCCCTGTACCAAGCTATCGTACTAGCGATTGTGCAAGGCTTGACAGAATTTCTTCCCGTTTCCAGTACGGCGCATCTATGGCTCGTGCCGTTTTTGCTGAAATGGAAAGACCCCGGGCTAACCTTCGATGTTGCTCTGCACGCCGGCACGCTGCTGGCGGTGCTGGCTTACTTCTGGCGCTATTGGGTGGAGATACTACTCCTTGGGTTTGGTTTGAGCGGCGGCTCGGCACCGCAGGGCGCGGGTGCCGCAAGCCACTCGGCACGGGAGGACCTGCGGCAGAATCCCCGCTTGCTCTGGTATATGGTGGTGGCCACGATCCCGGGGGCGCTGGCCGGCTGGCGGTTCGAGCGCGCGGCAGAGGAGCAGTTACGGTCGCCGATGGTCGTCGGCGTGGCACTGATTGTCGTGGGACTGCTCATGGGTACGGGGGACTGGTGGGGAAAGCGCGAACGCGACCTCGGCCATGTGGGGCTTCTCGATTCATTTCTGGTCGGGGTGGCGCAAGCCTTCGCAGTCATCCCGGGCGTCTCCCGTTCGGGTATTACCATGACCGCCGGGCTCTTCCGGAAGATGACGCGAGAGACTGCGGCGCGCTTCTCCTTCCTCCTCTCGACGCCCCTCATCGCCGGAGCGGCCTTGAAGAAAGGCCTGGAGATCCGCCATGAGGGCTTGCCCCCTGAGATGCGCCTCCCGTTTCTTTGCGGAATCCTCGTCTCGGGCTTGGTCGGTTACCTGGTCATCGCCGTGCTGATCCGCTATCTGGAGCGGCGCACCTTCAAAGCTTTCGTTATTTACCGGCTGGCGCTGGGCGTGATACTATTGGCGCTCGGATGGGGATCGTTTCACGGCTAGGCGAGGGAGCACGGGTTGCGCGCCAGCGATCATTCCCTCGCGCCTGAAGGCCGGTGTAGCGGCGGCTTCTGACCGCTGGCTCTTGTCTTGACGGCGATGTACGGGCACGCCATGGCGTGCCCCTACGGCCAAGAGCGCCGCTACGGGAAGGTAAAGCATGGGCGACTCATCCGCTGCCGCACCGTCCAAATCCAGAGAGGCCGGCGCGAAGAATCAGAAGCAACCGCTCCTCGACTCCCACCGCCGCTCGGAGTTGCTGGGCTTTCTGGTTGCGGTTGCCGGATTGCTCATCCTGCTAAGCCTGGCATCTTACCTGCCTGAGGATCCTTCTCTCAATACTTCTGCCGGTCTTGGGGCCGCGACGCAGAATTGGGTCGGGCCGGTCGGCGCCTACATTGCGGACCTGCTCTTTCAGGGACTCGGCTGGGTGGCTTACCTGGTTCCCGTGCTCCTGCTGGTGGTCGGCTCGCGCCTGCTGCTGGTGCGGCCTTTTGCAACGCCCAAGACCAAAGCGCTGGGCGCGGCATTGCTGGTCACCTCCCTGAGCGCCTTGCTCGAGCTTTTCCCCTACACCCCGGCGGTTCGAGGGCTGATCCACGGCAGCGGCATGCTGGGTTATCTGGCGGCGGCTGGGCTGGTGCACACCTTCAATCACCTTGGGGCGGGGATTGTTGCCGCCACCGTGTTCCTCTCGTCGCTCTTTCTGGTCACGCGCTTTTCGTTTTCCTGGGCGGCGGCTTTCCTGAAGGCGCGATGGCAGGCGATCGCACGGCCGTTCGTGGCGCGATGGCAGAAGTGGCAGGAAGCCCGGGCGGAGGCTGCCGAAGCGCGGCGCCGCCGTCGCGCTGAGGAGATGCGGTCACGCCGCAAGCTGACCGTCGTCTCGCAGAAGACGGCGCCGAGCCCGGCCGCTCACCTCATCACTCCATCTGAGCCCGCAGCGCCTCCGCAGGAAGCCGCGGCGCCCGAAGAGGCCGTGGCTGAACTCGCTACTCCCCACGAAGTGCCTGGCCTGGATGTCGAGATCCCGGTGACTGCGGCGGCCATCCGCGCAGCTCGGGCACGCCAAGCCGAAGCGGAGACTGCGGCGTCGCCCAAGATCGTGGGCCGCGAATCGCCCTCTTACAAGTACCCCAGCCCCGCTCTCTTGCGTCCGCCTGACGATTCGGAAGGCATTGACGAAGACGAACTCAAAGACCGCGCCGCGCGCCTCACGGCGAAGTTCGGCGAGTTTGGGGTCACCGGAACCATCACCCAAATTCATCCCGGGCCGGTCGTCACCACCTACGAGTTCAAGCCGGAGGCTGGGATCAAGTACAGCCGGATCACCAACCTGGTGGACGACCTCTGCCTGGCGATGAAGGCTGAGTCCATTCTGATCGACCGTCTCCCCGGCAAATCCACGGTGGGCATCGAGGTGCCCAACCTGCACCGCGAGATCATCCATTTGCGCGAAGGGATCGAGTCCACGGAGTTTCTGGCATCGCCGTCCAAGCTGAGCCTCTGCCTGGGCAAGGTCATCACCGGAAAGATCAAAATCGCGGACCTCACGCAGATGCCGCATCTGCTGCTTGCGGGTTCGACCGGGTCGGGCAAGAGCGTTTCGCTCAACTCCATGATCGTGTCCATTTTGTATAAGGCGAACCCTGACGAAGTGAAGCTCATTATGATCGATCCCAAGCGGCTAGAATTGGGGCTTTACCAGGGCACACCGCACCTGATGACGCCTATCGTCACGGAGCCCAAGCAGGCCGCCAACGTACTGCGCCGCGCCACCTTCGAGATGGAAGAACGCCTGAAGAAGCTGGCCGCGCACGGAGTGCGCAACATCGAACAGTACAACGACATCTTCGCTCCGGATTCGACGATGAACTTGTTTGACAACGACGGCAAACCCGAGCGGCCGTTGCCCTACATCGTGATCATCATCGACGAGTTGGCTGATCTCATGATGGTAGAGCCCCAGGGAGTGGAAGAATCCATCACCCGCCTGGCTCAAATGGCTCGCGCCGTGGGCATCCATTTGATCCTTGCTACGCAACGCCCCTCCGTGGACGTCATCACGGGACTGATCAAAGCCAACCTGCCGGCACGTATCTCATTCCGTGTGGCCTCCAAGGTGGACTCCCGAACCATTCTCGATGCCAACGGCGCGGAAGCGTTGCTGGGCCGCGGCGATATGCTGTTCCTGCCCCCCGCCAGCGCCCGCCTGCAGCGATTGCACGGGCCGCTGGTGACCGAGCAGGAGATCAGCAAGGTCGTTGATTTCTGGAAGTCCCAGTCGCAGCCTCAATACAACGAGGAGTTCCTGAAACCCGTGATAGACCGGGACGGCGAGGATAACGTTGAAGTTGATGACGAGGAAGAGGCAGCGGAACTCGACGCTGTTTACGACGACGCTGTGCGCATCGTGGTGGAATCCGGAAAGGCCTCCACTTCCCTTCTCCAGCGCCGCCTGCGTCTCGGTTACGGGCGCGCCGCGCGGCTCATCGACATGATGCAGAAGGATGGCATCGTCAGCGCCCCGGACGGTTCCAGGCCGCGCGAGGTCCTGAAGCGCCCCGAATGGCTGCGCGAGGTGGGCGAGTCGTTGGGCTAGCGCCGCACCGACGCACGGCTAAGAAAGTGTGGAAAAGTCAGGCGCCTGTCATCCTGAGTCCTTCGCTTGTCATTCTGAGCGAAGCGAAGAATCTCCGTAGTTCGCTCAGGATAAACTCGGCGAAGGATCTCCGCAGTTTCCCGCGATTTAGCGACTTTCGAACAACTGCAGAGATCCTTCGCTCCGCTCAGGATGACACATTCCGAATTTCCAATGTCCCGACTTGTGCTGGCGGTGCTGACAGCGGCACTGGCCGTTTACTCCTACTTCGAGATCCAGACGGGCCTGCCTTTGCTGACCGCGCACATCGCGACCCATAGGGGAGCGACCGTCCCGGTCAGTCAAGTGCTGAGCTTAGGGGTGCACATCAGTTGGTTCTTGCAGGTCTTTCTTGCCGCGTTATTGCTCGGCGCCCCTTACCTTGCCCCTCAATATATCCATTTCGGCTCGTGGCGGCTCGGCCGCTATTCGCCCGCGCAGCAGCAGCGCGTTCTTCCCTTGATGCGAGAATTGACGGGACTGCTGGCTCTTCTCGTCAGTTGCTACTTCTCCGCCCGTATTTACCTTGAGATTCACGACGCGGACGCGCATGGGCCGATGCTGCCTGCCGACTGGCTCAAGAACGTAGACCGGCAGGAATTAGAGTGGTTGCTCGCCCTTATGGTTATCTGTGGGATTGTTATCTATCTCTATATCGCCAAGTTCGATGATGCAGCCAACACGGAATGAAGCCATGAGCCGGCGTCCGTCTTTATGATCCGCCGCCTCAAGCGTGGAATCCTAAGCTATCGACCGCACCAGAAGATGTCGACACTGTATCGCTCGAAGGACCGATCGGCCGTTAGTATCGCCATCCCTTCGGCCTGTGCTTGCGCGATCAAGAGGCGATCGAACGGGTCTCTGTGGTAGGGTGGAAGGTCCGAAACTCCAAGGGCGTGTGTGTGGGTTATCGGCAGGGGCCGGACTCCTTGGGCGGCCAGGGCCTGGGGAATGAGGCGCGCTGGCGGCAATGGAAGGCGGAGCCTTCCTAGCGCGGACTTGATGCTAATCTCCCAGGAACTGGCGGCTGAAAGATACAATTCCTCGCTCCCTTCTGCAATAAGCTGACGCGCCTTTGGGTTGATCCGTTCAGCATCTATCAGACTCCACAGCCATACTCCGGTATCCAAAAGATATCTCATGATTTGCGGCGCCGCTGTTTACGTCTTTCCGTTCGACGAGGACGTTCAGGTTTCTCCCCCTCGAACGATGCCAGCACTTCGTCCGGCAACGGCGCATCGAAATCCTCGGGGACCGTGAACTGGCCGCGGTACATGCCCATGGGTCGGGGCTTAGGAGCGGACTCGATAGCGACGAGTCGCGCTACCGGCACGCCGGCCCGCGCAATGGTGATCTCCTCACCTACTGCCACGCGCTGGAGCAGCCGGGACAAGTGAGTCTTGGCTTGATGGATGTTGACTTCCATGACTGCTAGCATGGACTAAGTTTCGGACTAAGTCAACGCTGACGTCGCAGGAAGATTGTAAAGCCTAACGTCAACGGCCAACTCTTCGCCCGACACGAACCTCACGGCATGCATGCCAATGGCCCGCGCCGCCTCCACGTTATCGGCGCGATCGTCGATGAAAAGGCACTCTTCAGGTTTCGAGCCCACTGCTTTCAGGCAGGCATAGAAAATGGCGGCTTCCGGCTTGGCGAGTTGCACTTCCGCGGAAAAGCACACGTAGTCGAAATCTCTGAACCAGGGAGCGTACCGCCGCATGTGGGTGGAGATTTCAATGGGCATGTTGGAGAGGACGGCAATCTTCAGGCCGCGATTCTTCAGCGCGCGGACCCACTCCATCATGACGGGGTTGGCGCGCATCCAGATGTCAATGTCGGCGGCAATGAGGCTGGCGATTTGGGCCGGCGCGATTTCCACGCCCGCCACTTCTGCAATGCGACGCCAATAAGCGGGGCCAGCGATGGTTCCCCGGTCATAGTCGGCGCGCTGGCTCCAATAGATTCCCTCGAATGCGTTATCGTCGATCCCTGCGAGTTTCGCCAGGTTCTGATAGTCTGACGCCCGCGGGGGAAGGCTCAACACATAACCGAAATCGAAAATCACAGTGGTGATGTTCATGCCCGTCTGTTCAAAATGGAAACTCGCCCGGCAATCTGTCATTCCGAGCAAAGCGAGGAATCTCGCTCTGCTTCAAAGTGGTAGATCCGAGGGCCGAAGAACTCCAGGGCGAGGTTCCTCGCTTTGCTCGGAATGACAATGAGTGCTGGGCCGTTCCTTGATGCCCTCACGATTCGAAAAGTGAATTCACGAAATCGCTCGGGGCAAAGGGAAGAAGGTCATCCACTTTTTCACCGACACCCACATACTGGATAGGCAATCCCAGCTCGCGCGCGATGGCAATGACCACCCCGCCCTTGGCAGTGCCGTCAAGCTTGGTCAAGATAATTCCGGTGGCGCCGCCGTGATCAATGAACTGGCGAGCCTGCGAGAGGCCGTTCTGGCCCGTGGTTGCATCCATGACCAGCAGAACCTCGTGCGGAGCATTGGGGATTTCGCGCCCCGCGATGCGGCACATCTTCTGGAGCTCCGCCATCAGGTTGTCCTTCGTGTGAAGGCGGCCTGCTGTATCCACGATCACCATGTCGTAATGGCGGGTACGTGCGGCGCTCAGGGCGTCGAAAAGCACCGCGGCGGGATCGGCGCCGGACTTCTGCTTGACAATATCCACGTTCAGCCGGCCGGCCCACACTTCAAGCTGTTCGGTGGCGGCGGCGCGAAACGTGTCCGCCGCGCAGAGCAGCGGCTTGCGGCCTTGTTGGAGTTGGAGGTTTGCCAGCTTGGCAATACTGGTGGTCTTCCCCACCCCGTTGACGCCCACCACGAAGATCACGGCAGGCATTCCGGCCGGGGGTTGCTTCGCCATGGGGGCGCCGGCTTGCCGGCCGAGCGCGGGGTTCTCGAGTATCTTGAGAATCTCCTGCTCGACGGCGGCGCGAAGCTGCCGCGGCTCGGTGAGTTTCTTGTAGCTTACCTGCTCCTTAAGACGGTCGAGAATCTCGCCCGTCGTCTTTACTCCCAGGTCGGCCGTAATGAGCGTGGCTTCGAGGTCGTCGAGGACCGATTGGTCGACGGTCTGTTTCCCTTCAACAATTTCCTCGATGCGTTCCACCAGTTGGGACTTGGTGGAAGCAACGGCCTGTTTCAGTCGCTCGAAAAAGCCAGGCTTTTTCTCTTTATCATTGGATCCGAAGAGGCTCAGAGGCATAGAAGTGCATTCTAACACGTCGCAGGGGAAAGGCAGTGGGCAGTGGGCAGTAGGCAGATGGGCAGTGGGCAGATGGGCAGTGGGCAGATGGACAGTCGGCAGTGGGCAGATGGGCAGTCGGCAGTGGGCAGATGGACAGTCGGCAGTGGGCAGATGGACAGTCGGCAGTGGGCAGATGGACAGTCGGCAGTGGGCAGATGGACAGTCGGCAGTGGGCAGATGGACAGTCGGCAGTGGGCAGATGGGCAGTAGGGGGTAGGCGGTGGGCAGTGGGCGGTAGGCAGTGGGCAGTGGGCGGTGAGCGTCAACCGCCTGTCATCCTGAGCGAAGCGAAGGATCTCTGCCTTCTAGTTTCTGATTTCTGCTTTTCCCCAGGCCCTAGCCCCTAATCCCTAGCCCCTCTTCTCTAAACCATTCCACAAACAACCGGATGCCTTCTTCGAAGGAAACCTTGGGACTGTAACCCAGCAGCTTTCGCGACTTATCGAGGCTGGCGAATGTTGTGGGCATTTCTAAGGGGCCCGCGGGTTGGTACGATTTCGTTGCGGCCTTACCCAAGGCACGTTCTAAGACATCGATCATATAATCGAGGCGGATCGGGCGGGAATTACCGAGGTTAAAGATTTCGAAGGGATAGCTGCAACCCAAAGCCTGCTCGATGGCGGCCACCGCGTCGCTGATATAAGTGTAATCGCGGCTCATACTGCCGTCGCCAAAAACCGGCAGTTCCTCTCCCTCTTGAATAAGCTGGGCAAATTTGCGGATTGCCAAGTCGGGGCGTTGTCGAGGACCGAAGACAGTGAATATGCGAAGACAGACGACGGGCAGCGAATAGATGTGCGAGTACGTAAAGGCGAGCATTTCACCGGCCGCTTTGCTGGCGGCGTATACGGAAAGCGGCTTGCTGATGCAGTCGTCTTCGGAGAATGGCACACGATTGTACTGGCCGTAAACCGAACTCGAGGAAGCGAAAACAAACTGCTGCACTTGATGCTTTCGGCAGAGTTCCAACAGGCAAAGCGTCCCGTCAATATTCACGGAAGCGTAGAGTGCCGGATCGAGCACCGAAGCCCGCACGCCCACACGCGCCGCCAGGTGGACCACCGCATCGGGGCGAGCCTTTCGAAACACTTCCTCGAGCCGGCTGGAGTCGCGAATGTCCACGGGATAGAACTCGAAGTCGCCGGCAGTTTTCACCACTTCAAGGTTAGCGCGCTTGAGTTGCGGGTCATAGAAATCGTCCAAGACATCCACAATCACAACCTGCCTTCCGGTGCGGAGAAGATGCTCGCACAAGTGCGAACCGATAAACCCGGCTCCCCCGGTCACCAGAACACGATTCATAGGCAAACCTCCGTAGTAGGCAGTGGGCAGATGGGCAGGTGGGCAGATCGGCCGTCGGCTGCGTGCTTTTTGCTACCGATTGCTTACCGCTTTCTGCTCTCTGCTTTCTGCCTTGCTACGCTGCTTCCTCGCGCCGCGTGGCAGAAGCAATCCAGACTGCGATTCCCCACAGAATCAATCCCGCTATAAGGCCTTCCACCGCCGTGCCGGCCAGTGCTTGCGCCAGCCGGACCGGCACGTTGCCAAGCGAGCGGTCGAAGAAGTGAGTCCTGAACGGGGTGGGAATAGCGCCCATCAGCGTGGCGATGTAGACCCAGACTCTCCACGTCCAACCGAGCACCAGCGCCGGAGCTAAAAGCAGCCGGCCGCCGTGCAATCCCAGGAGCGGTCCCACGCCTCCAAGATAGAAGCCGGCGATCAAAACCGCGACGGTGGAACTCCAGGCAGCGGTATTCGATCCTGGCACGCCCATCGCCTCGAGCCCGAACCGGATGACGACCAGTGCCCCGATTACGGCTCCGGGCCCGACGGTCACTGGCCAGCGCCACAAAAGCTGTACGAGAGCCATGAGCAGGAGCAGCACCACGAACAGAAAGACGATTGCGATCAGGTGTCCGGCGACGTGGGCGCCCAAGTGGCCCCAGTTCCCGTAGTCCTCGCGCTCTGCAAAGTGGCTCCGCTCCAGGCGGAATACCGCGGATACGATGGTTGCGAAAATCACCCACCCCACAGTCCAGGCGGACAGAATCAAGGCAGGCAGAAGGAGCTGAGAGTAACTAAAGGGCCTTCGCTTCAGTGGCCCGATCGCCGCAAGGTATATACCGGCCAACACCACGCCGACGGTGGACGAGACGTAGCGGGCCACCGCCTGAGGCGTGCCGGTCACCTCTAACACAAAGCGGGCGATAACCAAGGCCGCAAGAAAGAACATAATCCTGTACATTAACTTCCGGTACGCGTTCCCCGTGCTTGAGTCAGATACTGGAGACATCCCGCACCTCCTCGCGATCCCGATTGTATTGATTGAATCAAAAGGATTATCCGGTCTGCGCGGCAGGAAGTCAACGGGAAGCAGACTCCATCACGTTGTTGTCGTTTATTCGCACGGACTGCTGTACTTGCGATCCGCGACTCTCCGTCGATCGACTGCTGGACTTCTCCACTTCTGGACTTTCGACTGTATAATCAGTGCATGAGCCGCCAACATTCTACACGCTTGTCAAGTCTGCTGCTTTTCCTCGGCGTTATGTTTACCGTCAATAGCCCTGCACAGGAAATGCCCGGGTTTGCCGGAAACTGGGTCTTAAGACTTGGAAATCGTATTTTCATCGTCGTGACTCTATCGCCAATTCTGGGGAGCGAGGGTCATTTCACCGGCTCGCTGGCCCGCCCCAAGCACTTTTCAGTCGCCAATGGTGCGTTCTTTTCCGGTATTAAGGGGCCAGCCGTTCGTTACCCGATCATCCACAGCAGCAGCAAGGCGAATTGCGTCGCCTTCACAATTCAAAACCCCGCAAACAATAACGATAAGGATGATTTCCAGCTTTGTAGCGATAGGCAAGGGCGTGGAAGCCTCCAAATCGACATCTCCGGGTTCGAGCCATGGCCAGTAACCAAGGAAAAGGGCCCCTTGGTCATCGCGACCGATTGGGACAGCACGCGTAGTTATTTCCTGGATGACTCCGACGTTTCGAATCCGGAGATGCAACGGATCTTTGAGGCGGACCAGAAAGACCGGCAGCCTGGCGTGGGAAAGATCGATTGGGAGGTGGTCGAGAAAGCCGACGCGGCCCGCCGCGAGGAAACCCGCAAACTCCTCTCAGACGGAAAACTTCATACGGGGGAAGACTTCCAGAGAGCTGCGTTTGTCTTCCAGCACGGCAATACGCCGGACGACTACCTCTTAGCCCACACGCTGGCTATGGTCGCTGTAGCACGAGGGCAAGGCGGTGCTTTGTGGATCGAAGCCGCGACGCTCGACCGGTATCTGAATTCCATTCATCAACCGCAGATTTACGGCACGCAGTTCAACTTCAAGCCCAATGAGCCGACGACTCAGGACCCCTACGACCGCGGCTTGGTCCCGGACGCTCTGCGCCGCAATCTGGGCGTACCCTCCCAAGCCGCGCAGGAAGAACAGAGAAAGCGGTACGAAGCAGAGCGCACGAAGCAGAAGAACGACGGACAGCGCTGACCGGCTCTGCGATTTCCAGTTGCTTACTGTCATCCCGAGCGAAGCGAGGAATCTCTCCCTGATTTTCGGCCCTGAACGAACCCCCAGCAAGATGCTTCACGAAGACGAGTGTTGGGAATGTGCAACTTGAGAGCGTACACGCTCATCAAACGTTGTACACTTGACGGGGATTCGCCATTTGGCGCCGGTGCAAGTCGCTGGTGTGGGCGGCGTTGAGCCGCGGCTGCATCAAGCGGTACCACGACCCGCCAACTGGAATTCTTGCCTAGGGGCCGCGCCCATGCTGGAAGTACGAGGCCTGACGAAGTGTTACACACGGCTGCCGGCGGTGGATGCCGTCACGTTTTCGGTGTCGCCCGGCGAAGTCACCGCCTACCTGGGCCCTAACGGGTCCGGCAAAACCACCACCATGAAGATGATCGTGGGCTTGCTCGAGCCCACACACGGAAGCATCCTCTACAACGGCCGTGACGTTCGCACCCAGTTCCTGGACTTCAAACGCCGGCTCGGATACGTCCCCGAGGAGCCCTACCTGTATCCTTACCTCTCGGGATGGGATTACCTTCACCTTGTGGGTCGCCTACGCTCCATTCCTGAAGGCGTACTGGAGGAGAAGGTCGATCGCATGCTGCGCCTCTTTTCGATGCACCAGCACCGCCATGCTCTCAGTTCTTCCTACTCCCGCGGGATGAGGCAGAAGATCCTGATATCCGCCGCGCTGCTCCATGACCCCGAGGTGGTAATCTTCGATGAACCGCTCTCCGGTTTGGACGTCGGCGCGGCGCAGATTTTCCGTGACCTGCTGAGGCTCCTGGCGCGCCAGGGGAAGACCATCCTTTACAGTTCCCATCTCCTTGAAGTCGTGGAGAGGGTGGCAACGCGCGTGATCATCCTGCACAAAGGGCGGGTTGTCGCTGCCGACTCCGTGGAGCGCTTACGAGACCTGACTCAAGTCCCCACTCTGGAGGGCATCTTTTCCCAGCTCGTCCCACAGGGTGATTCGGAAGCCACGGCGCAGCAGATGGTCGAAGCCATGAAGCTTGCTGATTAGGACTGCCATGCCCCGATTCGACGCCCTTCGCCGGCTCACCCGCGACGACGAGACGCACCTGGTCGAACTGACCAGGCACTTCTTCGGACGATTCTTCGACAACGAGTTCGTTTCGCAGAAGGGAGAATCGGCGCTCGGCGTTGCGCACTTCGTCGTCCTCCTGGCAGCACCGGGTTTCATCTATTTTTTCTTTTTGTATACGTCCTATTCACAGATGGCGGAACTCGCTCCCGCCCTCTTTGATCCTACCTCGATGCGGGATGAGTTCATCTATGTGTGCCTGTCCATGTTGGTGATCGGACTACTGGCTGTCCTTGAGTGGGACGCCTTCTTTCCCGACCGCCTGGACTTCCTTACACTCGTACCGCTACCCATCCGGGCGGGGAGCATCTTTCTTGCTAAAGCTTCGGCTCTGATCTTGTTCCTTTTCCTGTTTGCGACGGCCGTCGGCGCCCCAGGTACGTTCGGGTTTCCGCTGGCCGCGTCCGGGGGAACGCATGTCACTTTCGGCGGCATTTGCCGGTGGTCCCTTGTTCACGGACTGACCATGGCTGCGGCGAGCGCTTTCAGTTTTCTGTTTTTCGTCGCACTCGAAGGGGTGCTGCTTTCAGTGCTGAGTTATCGCTGGTTCGAGAGAGCGACCGCTTACCTCCAGGGCGGGTTAATCGCCTCCGTGCTGATGTTTGCCCTGCTCCTGCCAAAGCTCATCGGTGACCTTTCGGTGCTGCTTCACTCCCATGGCCCTCTCGCCCGCTGGCTCCCTCCCTTGTGGTTCTTGGGACTTTACCGGGCGATGCTTCGTTATCCCGACCCCGCCTACCTCCCGCTTGCGCGGAAAGCGGTGCTGGGCGTTGCTGCGGTGCTGGTGATTTCAATTGCAACTTACCTGGCGAGCTACCGCAGGCACTTGAGACGCTCGCTGGAGGCCAGCGAGTTACCACCCCGGGAATCCTGGCATGCGGGGCGAGCTCTGCGGCGGCTCACACAGCGCGTCTTTCTTCGGGAGACGTTGGAGCGCGTCACGTTCAGCTTCGTATTCAAGACCATACTCGGCGACCGCCGCCACCGGCTCCTCTTTGCCTCCTACACAGGCGTGGGCGTGGCGCTGGCGCTGGAAAGCGCTGCCGCACTTCTGACGCGCAACGCTGTGGTCACTGCCTCTGGCCACGCCGCAATTTTCCTGTCTATCCCACTCATCATCTCCTTTTTCGTGCTGTCCGGAACTCGGCTAATCTTTGAAATACCGGCGGAGGTTCGCGCGAACTGGATTTTCCGACTGACCGAAAGGCAAACTAACCCCGCACTTTTCTCTGGCGTCCGCAAGGCCATGATTGTCTTGGGGACGCTTCCAATCTTGACGCTAGCCTTTCCGATTTACGCCCTGCACCTGAGTTTTGCAGAGGCAGCCGCCGCTGGCCTGCTGGATTGCGCCCTAACCCTGATCCTCATCGAAGTCCTGCTGCTTCGCTTTCGCAAAGTCCCTTTTACGTGCTCGTACCTCGCGAGCAAGTCCGGGAACTTCGTCGTCTGGTTTGGGTGCTGGCTGATGTTTTCGAGTTACGCCTACTCCCTGGCGCGCCTGGAAGACTGGATTCTGGGGCATCCCGCAGAACTTGTGATTTCGCTGGCCATTCTTCTCGCGGGCCTGGGGTGGCTGAGGGTCTACAACCGCCGTTTCCAGAGAGAGGGAAATCCGATTGTGTTCGAGGAAGAACCGGAGCCCGCCGTGCAAACGCTCGACCTGAGCCACAGCGCTCTCGAGCGTGGAGGAGGAGATGCAGGACGGCAACAGAGGCTGCCCCTCCGTTGGGACTCTTAGATCGACGCAACAGATGGACCCCGCCGCGCAGGGTAGGCCCATGCGGCCGCCCTGTCGACTTTCTTCACTTCAGGTCATGTATTAAGTAACCTCCGGCGTTGAGCGGCTCTGCCGCTTGGTCTTGCGGAAAGGCTTCGCCTTTCCGGGGTCTGCGACCGATTTCTCCTATTAGGTTGAGGCTGGGCCTCAACCGGCGAGGCGCAGCCTCGCCGAAAAGCCAGGAAGGGGGAGCGTAGGTCCGGAAAGGCAGAGCCTTTCCGCAAGGCAGAGCGGCAAAGCCGCAATCGCTAATCGACCAAACCACAGGAATTCTAGGAGGGCCGCCCGGATGGCCGCACCCGAGAGACAAGTTACTCGCTCGCTTTTTCAAGCAGCTTGCGGATGTTCGGTTTCACACTTCCGGGTTGTGGCGGGGGTAGCAGCGCCAGCCCTTCCCTTGCTGCTGCGCGGCTTCGTTCGATCTGGCCAGCGGCACGGTAGGCTTGGGCGAGGGTCAGCAGTCTCGAAGGAGTCTTTGCGCGGCTCCTGGCCGCCTCGCGCTCGGCGCAGGAGACGGCCAGCCGTGGATCCCGAAGGGCCGCAGGTTGGACGGTCAAAAAGGCATTTGCCGCCTGGTCGAGCACCATGGGGGATGCCTGAGGCTTCGCAGCCACATCCCGCAAGACGACGAGCGCCTTTCTCCCTGATTCCTCCCAAGCTCCAGCAGTGTGCAGGCTGCTTTCGATCACGGAGATTCGCACCTCCGCGTTGGCGTGAAACGCGATCCAGACCTCATTTGCCGGATCTTGCTTCAGCAAACGCTCCATAGCATCCGCCGCCCCTACCAGCTTCTTCTCAGCAAGGACCAGGTTCGCGCGCCGATCGCCAGGGTTCGAAGCCAAGATCGGATCGGCTGCATCTTCATAACACTTCGCCTCATCGTCCAGCACGGTTACTAAATCGAAGAGAGCCCGGCTATCCTTCGGGTCCTGGGCAGCAATGCGCGTGACGAGCACAAGGGCCTGCTCGAAAAGCGGGATAGCCTGCGCAAATTCGCCCAATCGCTCCAGAGCATTTGCCTCCTTGCGAAGCAGCATGTGGCGAATTCGCACGCCGGAAAGGCTGTCCTGGTCGGACCTGGGCATGGTTTCGGCACGCTGCAAAGCAAAGTGAAACTCCTTCAGCGCTTCCGCCGCATCGGTCTCCATTTCCACGCTGCCGATTTTGAGTCCGTTGATGGAGAGACCCCGCTTGGCGCGTACGAAATTGGGATCGACGCTGAGGACACGATTGTCCAACGCCACCGATTGCCGGTAGGCGGAAATCGCGCCGGCGGAATCCGCGAGGCTGGCGGTACCGCTCTGCCCTAATTCGTCGCCGAGTGTGCCATAGGCTGAAGCAACGTCGCAGACCAGCGGGGCGGGGGCATGCGGGTCTCGAATCAGCGCGTCGAAATTCTTCACGGCTTCCCGCATGACGGGAATTGCTTCCGGGGTCCTGTCGGTCTGCCAAAGAATCTCGCTGCGCGATTGTTGGACCAACGCCAGCGCCCGAATGGCTTCGCGATCCTGCGAATTGGAGCCCGCGAGCGGCTGCGCAATGGCCAGAGCCTTACGGAGACTGACCAGCGCGCCCACAGGATCGCCTAAGTTCTGATCGTAGGCATTTCCTTGAATATTCCCCAATCGCGTGTAGGCGTCTACCAGATCCAGTTGGGTTTGACGGTCGCCGCGTGCGTCTCCGGCCATTCGGTCCAGGTGCTCGAGCACGCGCGTGACGAGTAATTTCTGTACCCCGGTCGAGCCCGGAAGTTCCTTGATGGCTTCGTCCAATTCGGAGAGCAGGCTGTTGCTTAACTGGCGGAGGTCCGCGGAGCGCGCCTCAGCTTTGCGCCGCTCCGCATTCGCCACCCTGGCCTGCCACAACACGCCGACGACGCCTGCCACCAGAGAGGCAGCCAGCAGCGCCGCTGCCGCCACGCTGAACCGCCGGCGGCGGATGAACTTGGCAGCTCGATACCGCAGCGTGCCGCGGCGCGCCGCGACCGGCAGGCCCTCGAGATAAGCGCGAAGGTCGGCGCTGAGCTGTTCGGCGCTGAGATAGCGCCCCTGGGGTTCCTTGCGCAGCGCCTTGAGTAGGATCGCCTCCAAGTCGGCGTCGAGACGCCGGTTGGAACCCAACTCTCGCGGCGGCTTGCGTGGAGGCTCTTGACAGATCACGCGCAGCATCTCGCCCGTCGTTAGCTCCTTCAGCTCATAGGGCATGGTTCCAGTCAGCAGCAGGTACAGGAGAACGCCGAGCGAGTAGGTGTCCGAGGCAGTCGTAATAGGATTGCCGAGCACCTGTTCCGGGCTCGCGTACTGCGGCGTAAACGATTGATATCCTTCGCGAGTAAGTTTGCTGTCGGGCCCTAATCGAGAAGGAGAAAGGAGCTTGGCGGTTCCGAAGTCCAGCAAGCGGGGAGTACCGTCTCCAGCCACCAGGATGTTATCCGGCTTCAAGTCGCGGTGGACGACGAAATGCTGATGAGCAAACTGGACGGCTTCGCAAACGCGAATGAAGAGCGCAATCCGTCGGGTCGTCGAAAGGAAGTGCTCTTCGCAGAAGCGATGAATGGGAACCCCATCCACGTACTCCATCACCAGATACAAATCGCCCTGCGGAGTGACGCCGCCATCGAGCAGCCGGGCGATATAGGGATGCTGGAGTTCAGCCAGAATCTGCCGTTCCTGGCGGAACCTCTCCCGAAACAGGTCCGTTGCCAGGGGAAGGTCGATGCGTTTGATGGCGACCTGCTGCTCGAACTGGCCATCGGCTCGATGCGCCAGGTAGACGGCGCCCATGCCGCCGCGTCCAAGCAAGCGATCCAACTCGTAAGGCCCGATCCTCTTGCGACTGGGCTGATCGTCCTGGCTGTCTTCCGCTTGCGGCTGCTGGGATGCGCTCAAATGCTCTTGAGCCTCGCAGGCCCGAAGCAGCGAACGCACCTCGGCTGCGAGAGCGCTGTCCCCGTGGCATCGGATGTCAATTAATCCCGCTCGTCCTTCATCGGGAGCTTCGAGGACCTCGTCGAAGATCGCCTCAATCTGTAGAAAGCGTTCCGGGGTTGGGTTCATCAGGCTACGTTCTCAACCATGCCGGGGTGGATGCGCCGGTACAACCAGCTTTTGGTGAACCTCAAGTCGCGGTCTACCGTCGCCTTCGAGACCTGCATCAGCGCCGCTGTCTCCTCGGCGGTACAACCAAGAAAATAGCGCAACTCGACGAGTTGCACCTTGTAAGCGTCGAGCACGTTCAGTTCGTCGAGGGCGTGATTTAAGTCCAGCAATTCCGGGCTGCCGATACTAACCCACGTCAGGTCGTCGCTGAGAGGGATGCGATCAAAGGTGCCGCCTCGCATCTGGGCTTGGTTCCCGCGCGCATGGTCGATCAGGATCATCCGCATGACCTTGGCGGCGAAGGTGTAGAAATGCTGCCGATCGCCCCACTCAGTCTTCTTCTGTTTCAACAGCCGGAGGTAAAGCTCGTGGACCAAAGCCGTGGCCTGAAGGACGTCCGGATTCCGTTCGCGACGA
>Ga0326727_10013814_pt1 | contig 17808 bp, 15 predicted proteins | sample MB2enrmetagenome_FD_207643 | JGI IMG/M metagenome (GOLD analysis project Ga0326727, IMG submission 207643) | Lab enriched peat soil microbial communities from McLean, Ithaca, NY, United States - MB29MY | ecosystem: Environmental > Terrestrial > Soil > Wetlands > Peat | place: USA: New York...
CTGAAGAGCCGCCATTTTCTCAGCTGCCTCGGCGTGGTGCGCTGCCTCAGCCAGACGCGCTGCCTCAGCCGCGCGGCGCGCTTCGGCATAAAACTCCCCATCGGCTTGCTCGCGGACCCGAATGCGCTCTTGTTCAATGGCTTCCTGCGCGCGCTGGTGGGCCTTTTCCCTGACCTGTGCACGCGAAGCCGAGAAATCCCGATATTTGGCGCCGTGGAGGTTGGCCCAGGAATAGAGAGTCGCTACATCTTCGGGGGTGTCATTCTGGTCAACCTTCGGCTTGCGTTCTACCATTTTTCGCCCTCTGAAACGACGCTTTGAAAAACCGATCCCCTGGGTGTGCTTCTGCCCTCCCGGCGGCAGGGAAACACCAAACCGGGCTGTGGGAAATCAGGGGAGAGCGCGCCGTTGAACCATGCTACCTGCACCGCTGTTGTCGAAACAATAACACTTGCACGGTTACGCTCCTACCACTTTCTTGGGATGCGTATCCACCAAATCAACTCCTTATCCGGCCGTGGGCGGCCTGGCCGCCAGCCGGGGATTCCTCTCGCAAGCGCTTTGAGCACAGCATGATCCGCAATTCAGGGAGCAGCGGCGGCAGGGAGTCTGGGGCGGTACTTAAGTGGTAACCCCACCCTGCCCCGCTCCTATCGAGATAGGCAACCCCGGCCACTTCTTCGGCGCACCCACAGGGGCATCCGGCGAGGCCGGAGGTGTCCGCGCATGAGGTTGGATTTTGGCGGTATGGGCAAGCCGCAATGGGCACGCCCAGGTTGTGGTAGTTTGGAGACAGCGGCCTTGAACGAGCTCGTAGCTCAGTTGGTAGAGCAACGCCCTTTTAAGGCGTGGGTCCTGGGTTCGAGTCCCAGCGAGCTCACCACGCATTGTGGCCGCAGCCCCTGTTAATTCAACGATTTCACCTGTACATTCGCGCTCAGATCCGGGGCCAGAAGTGCGCCTCGGAGCAGGCACGGAGCCGTTCGGCGGCAGTCTCCGGCGTGATGTCGCGCTGCGGCATTCCCAGCATTTCAAAACCCACCATGAACTTGCGAACCGTGGCCGAACGCAGCAGGGGCGGATAGAAGTGCGCATGGAAATGCCACTCCGGATGGGCCTTGCCGTCCGTAGGCGCCTGGTGGAATCCCATCGTATATGGAAAGCTGGTTTCGAATAGATTGTCGAACCGGGTGGTCAACCGCTGGAGCGCGTCGGCCAGCCCGTCCCTTTCATCGCCGGTCAGCGCGGGCAGGGCGCCCAGGTGGCGGCGGGAGAGGAGAAGCACCTCAAACGGCCACACAGCCCAAAAAGGGACCAGCGCCATAAAGTGCTCATTTTCAAAGACGATACGCTGGGTGGCGGCGCGTTCGGCGGCGGCATAGTCGCAGAGCAGGCAGCGGCCGGCGCGGGCCAGGTGATCGCCTTGGGCCTTAGTTTCGGCGGCGGGCTCGTCGGGAATGAAGCCGGTGGACCAGATCTGGCCGTGGGGGTGCGGGTTGCTGGCACCCATCATGGCGCCTCGATTCTCGAAGATTTGCACGTACTCGATCCAGCCCAGCGCCTTCAGATCCTCGTATTCGCGAGTCCAGGCATCGACAACGGGGCGAATCTCCTGGCGGGTCATGCGGGCCAGGGTGAGGGAATGATCGGGGTGGTAGCAGAGCACCTTGCAGAGGCCGCGGGCGGGTTCGGAGCGCAGCAGCGGGGAGGCTTGCGCTTCAGGCCCGGCCGCTGAGTCCGGCAGCAGCGCGGAGTAATCGTTGACAAAGGAAAAAATGCTCTCATAGGCAGGGTTTACCGCCCCGCCGGCGCGGCTGTTGCCAGGACACAGGTAGCATTTCGGATCGTATGCGATGCCCGAGGGCGCGGCCTTCTGGCCCACTTCTCCCTGCCAGGGGCGCTGTGTTCGGTGGGGCGAAACCAGGACCCACGACTGGCGCAGCGGATTCCAGCGGCGATGAGGCGATTGACCCTTGTTTTCCATGATGGCTCCCAGGGAGTCATTGTAAAGGCAGGGATCGGCGATCGGTTGGCAGTTGTCAGTTGTCAGTTCGCAGTTCACAGTTCGCAGTTTTCCGCTCCGATTGAGACCTCCGTCCCGCTCCAGGCTGTGAACGCCCCTGCGATCGGCTGGCCGGAAGGTGCAGACGGCCTGCCATCTTGGGGAGACGCGGCGGACGTCAAAAAATGCCGAAAATAGGCCAAAAACCGCTCAAAACAGGCCAAAAAGGCTCGAAAATGAGGGGTTGTGTTTGCTGATTGGCACTGGGGGTGTTTTTGTATCTGGTTGATTTTACATTAGATAGGTGAATGCGGGGTGGCAAAAACTGTGTTTCACAGGGGAGGGGGGGTGGGGGTGCGCGCCGAGACGGCGAATATCGGGCGAAGATCGAGGGGTCCGGGGAGGGCGGATGGAGCCTTCGGCGCGGTGCGGATCGGTGACCCGGGTTGGCGGGTTGACGCTGGGATGGAGGCTCCTGTCATGAATAGTGTGCCGGATGGGAGCGGAAAAATGTGCAAAGGCAGGGAACAGGGCGGAGGGACTGGGGACTGAGGGACTGGGGAATTGGGTGCGCCGCCGCGATTTGGCGCGATTTTCTCGTCGAAAAGGTGGAAAAGAGGGGGTTTTCGTTCGTTTTTTGGTGGCAGGGCGGGGGCAAATCGGGGTTTTGTATATATTGATTTGGTAGGTTGTACATACGTTGGAGGGGAAATGGCGGTAGCTCTGACATCGATCCGGCTGGATACGAAGCTGGCGGATAAGGCGGCGCGGGTGCTGGGGGTGAAGTCGCGGACCGAGGCGGTGCATGTGGCGCTGAGGGAGATTGTCGCTTTGCAGGAATTCAAGGAGCTGATGAAGAAGTACGGCGGCAGGGGCGAGTTCCGAGGAAGCAATGAGTGACCTCTACGTTCTGGACACATCGGCTCTGATGGACCATCTGCGGACCGGATGCTACGGGGAGCGGATCGGGGCTCTGCGAGGGGCTGTGCGGATGTCGGCGGTGGTGCTGGCGGAGCTTTGGAGCGGGGCTTCGTCGGTGGTGGATCTTGGCATCGTGGAGGCGCTGGCAGGAATGTTTCCGGTGCTGACGCCGACAGAGCTGGACTGGATCGATTCGGGCCGGATTTTGACGACGATCGGCATGGAGGAACGGCTGGAGCCGGCTCGGGTGCGCGCACTGCATTTCGACCTGCTGATCGCGTTGACGGCATGCTCCCATGGGGCGCGGCTGGTGACTTCGAACCGGGCGGATTTCGAGCTGATTCGGAGTTATCGGGAGTTCCGGCTGGAGGTGTGGTAGGTTGGGCGAGCGGCAGGGATCAGGGAACAGGGAGCAGGGAGCAGGTATCAGGGAACAGGTATCAGGGAACAGGTATCAGGGAATAGGGAATAGGGAGCAGCGGGGGGCGGGGTGCGTTTCGTCGCGGCCCTACGGGACGGGGTTGGGGTGCGGGGATCGGTTTTGCAGGGTTCCGCTCCGCTGTTCCCCAGGGCTGTTCTCAATGGCACCCCTGGGGAAGTTGTTGGCGGAGCGGAGGCCTGGGTGTAAAGGAGGCCAGCACGTCTTTCGTCTGGCCTCCCTGCCGTCAGGCGCGTCCTTTTGCGCGCCGATGGCCATTGGGTTTAGTGGCTGATCTCCGCGGTGGCCAGGGCAAAATTATTTTGATTGTTGCCTCCGACAACTAGCACCTTGCCATTCCACAGCAGCAAGGCCTGATGCTCTTCCCGGGGCGCGGCCATGGAGCCAAAGACGCTGAAGGTTCCAGTGTTTGGGTCGTAGAGTTCGGCGCTGGCCAGCCTGCCGCCCGGACCAGTCCCTCCTACGATCATGACCTTGCCATTGGGCATCAGCGTTGCCGTGTGGTAAACCCTCGCGGTAGTCATCGACCCGGTGGGTGTGAAGGTTCCGGTGGAGGGATCGTAGAGTTCCGCGGTTGCCAATGTGGTGCTGTAGTACAACCCTCCGGTGATGAGCACCTTGCCGTTGGGGAGAAGGGTGGCGGTGTGGAACCACCTTCTGGTGGACATCTGGCCTGTTGGCGTGAAGACGCCGGTGGATGGGTCGTAGAGCTCCGCGATGGAAGTGTCGCTAATCGTCGCCACCTCGTTGCCGGCGCAGCCCGTTGCTCCTCCGGCGACGAGCACCAGGCCGTTGGGAAGAAGAGTGAGAGTATGGTCCGACCTGCATGCTCCCATTCTCCCTGTTGCCGCGAAGGTTCCCGTGGCCGGGTTGTAAAGTTCCGCGGTTCCGACGTTGCCGCTCTGGGTGTCGCCGCCCGTGAGCAGAACTTTGCCATTGGGTAAGAGCATTGCCGCTGCATTGCCTCTCCCCCTGGTTTCGACGAGGTTTCCGGTGGCGGCAAAGGTTCCGGTGCCGGGAGTGTAGAGTTCCGCGGTGTTCATGCCGTACTCGCCGCCCGCGATCAGGACTTTGCCGTTGGGCAACCATACCGACATGGAGCTAATGCGGAATCTTGCCGTGATGGAGCCGGTCTGCGTGAAGAAGCCGGTGGCCGGGTCGTAGAGTTCCGCGACCAGGACATTGTTCAGGTTCTGATCTTCGCCCCCGACGATGAGGAACTTGCCGTTCCCGAGCGGGGTTGCCGTGTGGTACAAGCGGGCATAGTTCATGTTGCCGGTGGCGGAAAAGGTGGTGGGCGCGGGATCCTGCGGATCGTAGAGATCGGAGCCCGACAGAGCACCTACCGTTGGGGAGCCCATCGGCGCCGGTTTTCTCAGGTCCGCTTTGGCAATCAGGGAGCCGCTGGTCAGGCCCACTCCACCGGCGATCAGAACCGTGTCGTTGGGCAGCAGAGTGGCTGTAAAGCCGTCCCTGCCCACGGACATGGAGGTCGGGACAAGCGTAAAGGTCTGCGCCATGGGGTCGTAGAGCTCGCCGCTGGCGAGCAGGGTAGAACCCGTGCCGTCTCCGCCGACCAGAAGCGTGTTGCCGTTGGGCAGCACGATCGCCTTATGCAAGCTCCTGGCAACATTCAGGAGGTTGGGGCAGAGGCTGAAGCTGCCGGCGACCGGGTCGTAGATCTCGGCTCTGGAGAGGAAACCGCCGTCGTTTCCGCCGGCCACCAGGACCGTGCCGTTCCACAGCGTCGTTGCAGTGTGACCCTGGCTGGCGTTGTTCATGGATCCGGTAGCCGTGAATTTTCCGGTAGACGGGTCATAGAGTTCGGCGCCAGCGATGGGCAGGCTGGAGGTGGTGTCGTACCCGCCTGCGATCAGCACTTTTCCGTTGTTGAGCAAGGTCGCCGTGTGGCCCTCGCGCGACTCGGCCATGGAGCCTGTGCTCGAGAAGCTGTCTGCCGTGGGATCGTAGAGTTCCGCGCTTGCGATACTGCTGCCATCTTCCGCAATTCCACCGGCGAGAAGCACCATGCCATTGGGCAGTAGCGTCGCCGTCTGGGCAACCCTGGCAGTTGCCATCGAGCCCGAAGTCGCCGTAAAGGTCTGCGCGGCCGGGTCGTACAGTTCTGCGGTATCCAGCGCATTGCCGTTGCCGTCCTCGCCTCCGGCCAATAGCACTTTGCCGTTGGGCAACAGCGTCGCCGTGTGGTCCGCGCGGGTGGAAACCATGGTCTGCCCAGCAATGGCTGTGTACTTGCCGGTGGATGGGTCGTATATTTCGGCGCTGTTCAGTTTGGTAAGGTCGGATTCGCCTCCGGCGATCAGCACAAGACCATTGGGAAGAAGTGTGGCAGTGTGATGGGATCTCGCTGTTGTCAGAGAGCCGGTGCTCTCAAATATGCCGTTTCCCCCCGGAGCCGATAACGCAACCGTTGTGGTGGCGGTCGTGGAGGTCCCCGCATCGTTGGTTACGGTCAATGTGAAGGTGGTTGTGGCGGTGAGGGCCGCTGTACTGACGCCAACACCGCTGGTCACGCTGCCCACGCTGTTGTCGATGGTACCCGACCCGTTGCTGAAGACAGCCGTCAACATGGATGTGCCGCCGGAGGCCACGGATGCCGGATTTGCGGTGAAGCTGGTAATTGCCGGAGCGGCCACGACCGTGACCGTGGCCTGGGCCGTCGTGGTGGCTCCCACAGAATTGGTTACGGTCAGCGTATAGGTGGTGGTGGCCGCGGGCGTGACGGTGACAGCAGTACCGCTGGTCACTGCGCCCACACTCTGGTCCACGCTCCCCGTGCCGTTGGAGAACACGGCGGTCAGGGTGGTGGAAGCGCCTGCCGTGATGGCGCTTTTGGCCGCGGTAAAGCCGGCGATGCCCGGAGCGGCAGCAACCGTGACTGTGACTTGGGCCGTCGTGGTTGCGCCGGCCGAATTGGTTACGGTGAGCGTATAGGTGGTGGTGACCGCGGGCGAGACCGTCACAGCCGTACCACTGGTCACGGCACCCACACTCTGGTCCACGCTTCCCGTGCCGTTCGTGAACACGGCGGTAAGGGTGGTGGATGTACCGGCGGTGATGGCGTTCTTGGCCGCTGTAAAGCTGGCGATCGCCGGCTTGGGCTTGGAGTTGTTGCACCCCGCGAGCATTGCCAGAATGCTGAGAATCGCAAGGGCCGCGGTGGCCGCGAAGCTCTTCTTCAGGAGATTGCCGGTGCCGGGGATGAAGCGCGTGCTGAAGTTCATCGTCGTTCCTTTCTTTCCGGTGTGAAGCAGAATGCGAACAATCCCGAAGCGCTCGGGATCGCAGGTGCGCAGATTGCCGCAAGCGTCTTTCCCGGAATGCCGGGCGCCGACCGGCGAAGTCAGGAAAGCGTGACCATGGAACTGCATCATGCTGGCGCCCGGGGCGACCCCGTAGCCGGTCATTTGTCCCGCGTCGTGGATGGCCACCACGGTGTGGATGCCGCAGAGAGAATGCGAGAAAGGGGGGCGACGCCGGCACGCGTTCAAAGTTGACACTCCCCTCGTACACAATCGTCCGGTAAAGGGGGACGCTTTGGGCCAGGGTTGCGAACGCGTCCGCCTCGGCCGAGGCTGAATTTCTTGTGAGGAACAAGCTAGAGAGTCGGACTTGCCAAGTCCGTGACCGGTGTCACGGCTGGGTGCCAGTGGTGTCACGGTGTATGGTGGTTACGTCTGGGCCTGGTTTGAGCGCGGCTTGCGGCGTGTGGATGGGCTTTCGATTTTGGGTGGGTGGAGTCTGGTTGGAGAGGATCGGTCCGGGGTTGGCCCGGCCCGATCCTCTTTCTCCTTATTGCTTGGGGCTTGATGCCGGGGAAGAATCCCCGGCCTACCGCACGAAAGACAACCGCAGGTTCCCTTCGGCAGGCTCAGGGCAAGCTTTCGACTCCCCCTCGACTTCGCTCAGGGCAGGCTTCTGAAGTCGTGCCCTTTCAAAGCATCGGCAAAGGCGAGCTTACCCGCAGACTGCGAGGCCCCTGGTCCATCCGGGGATTGGACGCGACTTCGTCGCGTAGGAGATTTTCCGATTTCTGGTTCGTTCATACGGCCCGGCTGAAGCCGTGCCCAAAAAAGAAACTAGAGGGGAGGGCGCTGAAGAGCGCGGGCCCGCACGACAGCCGATCTCCCACCCCAGCGAGCAAAAATCGCTCGCCGGGGACCCCGATCTGGAGATCGGCGCTACCGTTTCATCCCCCGGGGGTCGGCTACGACGGTGGGGGACTGGAAAGAAATGAAAACGCAAATTCAACAAAACAAAGGCGGCGAGTTAGCGTCCGCTGCGCGGACGTAGCAAGTTGGCGAGTTGGCGGGAGTATTGCCGATCAGTGGTTTCATCCCCCGTGGGTCGGCTTTGCCGGTGGACGGCTACTGCCGGCTCCCTTTTCCTCCGCCCCAGTGGCTCCCTATGGAAACGCCCTTGACATTGCCATCAGCATCCCGGAACCTTACCCAAAACACACCGCTTCCGGGTATCCGTTTCCAGGCTCCCCGCACTTTGGCTTCTTCCTTTGCTTGCTTGGTCCGTGCCATACATCCCCCGGACGCCGGGTATCACCCTAAGTATCGCCGGGGTCAGGTTGATGTTTTGATTTTGAAGGAGGCTTGAAGCATAAGCCTTTTATTTTCTATGGTGCCCGGAGGGGGACTTGAACCCCCACGGCCTTGCGGCCTGCGGATTTTAAGTCCGCTGCGTCTGCCGATTTCGCCATCCGGGCCCCGGAGACTCTCCGCTTACAGTCCTTATGGTATCCGAGGCAGGAACTAGACTGCCCGCAATCGGCGCGGCGCAGAAGCCCGCACGCCGCAGAAACCGAAGGCATCGACGCCCCCGTGCAGACGCGCTGACTCTGCTTAAAAGTGCCTATTGCGCCGGGCGAAAGCAGATGCTCTCGCCGTCCAGCCGGTATTCCGCGGAGCAGAATTCGCCGCCGCAGATCATCGTTTCCCCTCCGCACATCTGGCGGCGGGTAATGAGGCCGAGGGTTCCGCAGCGCGGGCAGGACATCACGGCCACAAACGGGTTCTGGGCATGACCCAAGCTGGCCTGGTTGGCCAGCACGAAGATTGTTCCGGGGTCCATTCTTTCGGGAATCCATTCTTCCATGAACTGCAAGTCGGCTGACATCCTGCCCTCCAATGGGTTGAGATGTGCAAGAGCCGCATTGAGGATGGCCGGCTCCGTTGTCAAACAACAGCAGGCTGCGAATGGCTGGTCCGAGGCCCAAGGCCCCTGATCGAACCCAGTGTTGCCGGAAACGGGCGGGCAAGTCAACCGGAAACGAGGCCGGAGAGTGCCGAAGAGGATTCCCTTTCCCAAAAGGAGAGACCTCCGGTTATCGGGACGCTCCCGTTCCAGGCCGGCCCTGGGAGCCGGCGAACTGGTCGATCGCCTTGTAGGTTTCCTCGTTGCGCAGGATGGCCTGGACATAATCGCGGGTCTGGGTGAAGGGGATGGATTCCACAAACTCGTCGATGCCGTGGTAGGGCCCGGCGGCTTCCCAGTCCTCCACCCGCTCGTCGCCGGCGTTGTAGGCCGCCAGCGCGTACTCCTCGACCCCGCCGAACTTGTCCAGCGTCTTGCGCAGGTAGCGGGTTCCAAGGCGGATGTTGATGGCCGGGTTGAGCAACTGGAAGGTCTCAAAATGGCTGAGGCCCTCTTCACGCGCCATGGCCTTGCCGACCGAAGGCAGCAACTGCATCAGGCCCCAGGCGTTGGCATAGGAAACCACCGAAGGGCTGAACTCCGATTCCTGGCGGATGAGCGAGGCCACCATGTATGGATCGAGGTTATTCTTCGCCGATTCGGCCTTGATGGTGTCCCACCAGGGCTCCGGAAAGAGGATGCGCCAGTAGACCAGCGGGATGGAGCGGATTGGAGCCGACGCGGCATAGGGCATGGCCCTCTTGAGGGCGCGCATGGCGCGGAAAGCGTCGCCGAACGAGGAATAGATTTGCGCCTCGGCCAGCGCGCTCCACGAGGAGGCCTCCTGATCGGCGGCAATCTCCTGGGGAATGTACTCGCTCAACCCGGCATTGGCCAGCAGGCGGGCCTTGGCCAAGTGGGGGCTGTCGGCGGGAAAGCTCTCCTCCAGGTGGGGCACCGACGGAGCCTGAATGCGATCCAGTTGCGGCTCCGGCGCCGGCTGGGCATTGCCCAGGGAAACCAGCCGTTGCCGAGCCATCTGGGCATAGAAGTAGTGCTGGTAGGCGCGGACCAGGGTGCGGTAGTTGGCTGCCGCGCGTGCCGGATTGTGGTCCTGCATCTCATAGAGCCGGCCGCGCCAGTAGATCGCGGCGACCGTCTCCTTGGCCGCCGGATAGAGCCGGATCTGCTCGTCGAAGAGGCGCGACGCCTCGGGGTAGAGTCCCTGCCGGTAATTGAGCCATCCGGCCCGCCAGTGCGCGGCGGCGGCATTTGCGCTGGCGGGGAAATGGGCAGCCAGATAGCTGTAGTAGTCGACCGCGGTTGGGTAGTCGCGGCGCAGCATGTACATGTTGCCGCTGGAAAACAGCGCCTCCTCCAGCCACTGGCTCTGGGGAAACCTGGACTTCATCTCGGCCACGATGCGCTGCTGCTCTTCCGTGTCGTTGCGATTGCGGGCCACCTCCATCAAGAGGTAGAGCCGCCGCGCGCCGTTCTCGTCCGGGGTGTCTGCCAGGGCCGCAGCCTCGGGTTTGGTGAGCCTCTTCAGTTTCAGGTCGCAGGCCGCCGCGGCCACGGCAAAGCCATTGCGGGCCTGGACATCCAGGCCGGAGGCGCGGGCCAGCGCATGATACTGCTCAGAGGCCAGGGCGTAGCGTCCGGCGTTGTAGTAGGCATCGCCCAGGCTGCGCAGTTCGGCGGAAGTGAGGCTTGCTTCGGCGCCCATCGCCGTCAGCCGCGCGCGGGCGGTCTCGGCCTCCGCGCTCAACGGATGGCCGAGCAGCAGACGCTTGAAAAGGTTCTCCGCCTCGCCGGTTCTTCCCAGCGTGAAAGCCACCTGCGCCTGTGCAAGCTGGAATCCGGGGCGATTGGAGGCGGCCCCTGACGACGCGGCAGTGAGCACTTGCTGCGCTCCGGATGGATTGTTGAGCGCCAGCAGCACGGTAGCCTCGAGCTCCGGCGCCTGGACGGCAAAGATGCTGTCGGGATAGCGGCCGGCAAAGCCATGCAGCAGGGCCTCGGCGGCAGCTTCGTTGCCGACTTCGTGCTCGGCCTCCGCGCCCAGGAACTCGGCGTAGTCGGCCAGTTCCCCATCGGCCTGCCGGGCCTGGCGCAGGCTGGTCTCCGCCTCGCCGTAGCGCTTGTCGGCCAGATACGCGTGACCCAGCGCCAGGTAAGCCGCGGCGGCCGCCTCGCCGGAGTGTTCGCGCGCGTATTTGTTCACCCCCGCATAGGCGGCCGACGTACGCAGCGTGGCCAATTGCTCGGCCATGGGCCGCAGTTCGGTGGAAGCGACAAAGGCCAGCTTCATCCGCGCCAGCCGCGCCGCCTGTGCCGCCCTCGCCGCCCGGCTGAGGCGACTGGAGGGCTTTTTGGCTTTGGCGCCCGGTTTGGCCGGCTTCTTTGTCTTCTTCTTGTTTTTTGAAGCGGGGCTTTGCGCTTGCGCGCCCGTACCGCCAGAAGTCTGTCCGGCCACGGGAACCACAACCATCAGGATCGAAAGCAAGGCTGCCAAAAAACAGGAGATGAGTTTGAAAGCTGGATTTGGGGAAGTCGCGACCCTCATGTCTTTACTTTAAGCTGCCGTGCTCCCGACGCTGACGCGCGGGTACCCATGGCGATACCGCAATGTGCGCCCGCCGGAACGAGGCCATCGATTTCCCAATATGGGTTGCGGCTTTGGCATCCGCTACACTGGGATGTTGTCCATGAACGATTGCCGCCGACCAGCCACAGGGGATTTCCGCAACCAACCGCCATGTCCGCCATCCAACCAATTGCAGGACAACTCGAGCCGCATCCCGACGTCGCCCTGGTGGAAAGGGTACGCGGGGGGGACGTTTCGGCGTACGACACGCTGGTGCGCAAGTACGAGCGGCAGATCTTCCGGATTGCGCAGCACATCACGCAAAACCGCGAGGATGCCGAGGACGTGATGCAGGACGCCTTCCTGAAGGCGTACGAAAAGCTGGAGCAGTTTCAGGGGAATTCGAAGTTTTACACATGGCTGGTACGGATTGCGGTCAACGAAAGCCTGATGCGGCTGCGCAAGCGGCGCACCGGCAAGATGGTGTCGATCGACGAGGACGTGGAGACCGAGGAAGGCAGCGTTCCACGCGACCTGGCCGACTGGGCGCCCGATCCGGAGCAGAATTACACCCAGGCCGAGTTGGGGAGGATTCTGGAAAAGACAATCAAGGGCCTGCCCCCGGGGTTCCGGGTGGTCTTCGAGTTGCGCGACGTGCAGGGGCTTTCCACCGAGGACACCGCCGAAGCTCTTGGCCTGAGCATCCCCGCTGTGAAGTCACGGCTGCTGCGGGCACGGTTGCAACTGCGCGAGCGGCTGAGCCGTTACTTCCGCAGGAAGAAGGGGGCTAAGAAGTGACCTGCACGGAGTTTCTGGCTTTGCTCGACGACCTGATCGACGACTCGGTGACCCCCGAGATGCGCGCCGCGCTCGAGGAGCATCTGCGCGGCTGCGATCACTGCGAAGTAACTCTGAACACCACGCGCAAGACCATCGAAATCTACCGCTCCCACGAGATCTACGATCTTCCCGAAGGGCTGCGCGAGCGTCTGCACGCAGCCATCATGGCCCGCTGCAAGCACGGCTGCTGAACGGCTGGAACTGCCCGGCGCCTGGGGAGCGCTGGCAGTCAGCCAGCCGCCTGATTTAACCTCAAACATGGCATGAAATACACGTTCGCGCTTCTAGCCCCTGCTTTGCTCCTGGCCGTATCGGCGCCGGCCCAGCAATCCACAAAGCCCGCCGAAGAGTTGCCCGACGCGCCCCAGGCCTCGGCGGCCGCGTTGACGGTTCCCAACGGCCCAACCGTGGTGTTCGACACCTCGATGGGCCGCATCTCCTGCCAGTTCTTCGAGCGGCAGGCGCCCAAAGCGGTGGCCAACTTTATCGCGCTGGCCGAAGGGACCAGAGACTGGATCGATCCCGCCACCAAAAAGAAGCAGCACGGCAAGCCGTTTTATGACGGCACCACGTTCCATCGCGTGATTCCGGAGTTCATGATCCAGGGCGGCGATCCGACAGGCACCGGGTTGGGCGATCCCGGCTACAGCTTCGAGGATGAACTCGATCCGAACCTGAACTTCGACAAGCCGGGGCGGCTGGCGATGGCCAACAGCGGCCCCAACACCAACGGCAGCCAGTTCTTCATCACCGAGCAGGCTTACGATACGCTCAACCAGCACTACACGCTCTTCGGCCAGTGCGACGAACAGGGCGTGCAGGTGGTGAAGGCCATTGCCCGCGTCGAGCGTAACAGCGACGACAAGCCGCTGACGCCGGTGGTGTTGAAAAAGGTGACCATTGTGCGCCAGGGCGAGCCCCTGCCGCCTGCGCCGGCCGACCCCGCGCCCAAACCGTAGTCCGATTTTCTATTCGGGTGACCCAGGTCTCGAGGTTGAGAGCTGGGCCACCCCAAAACCAAGGAGCCCCCATGGCACTCGCAGCAGGAACCTACGCCGTCTTTTCGACCACCGAAGGCAAGATCGTTGTCCGCCTCTTTGAGACCGACGCGCCCATCACCGTGAAGAACTTCATCGAACTGGCCGAGGGCAGCAAGGAGTGGACCCACCCCACCACCCGCGCCAAGTCGAAGACGAAGCTCTACGACGGCACCATCTTTCATCGTGTGATTCCCGACTTCATGATCCAGGGCGGCGATCCGGCCGGCAACGGCATGGGCGGGCCCGGCTACCGCTTTGAAGATGAGACCAGGGGCTCGAAGCACAGGTTCGACAAGCCCGGCAAGCTGGCCATGGCCAACAGCGGCCCCAACACCAACGGCTGTCAGTTCTTCATCACGGTCGCGCCCACGGACTGGCTCACCAGCAAGCACACCATCTTCGGCGAAGTGGTCGAGGGCCAGGAGACGGTTGTCAAGATTTCCAAGGCGCCGCGCGGCGCGCAGGACAAGCCGCACAAGCCGGTGGTGCTGGAATCGGTGGTCATCGAGCGGGTGGCTTGAGCAGGCCGCGGGCGGCGCGCCTGGCTTGAATCGTACCGCCCGCGCAAGCTAAGTAAAGATGATCTGTCCGCCGGCCGATTTCTCGTAGAACTGGCCGACGGAGATAATGTCATCCACTTCGTCGCAGAAGTCGTCCTTCTTCAGATGGAACATATCCACAGTAGCTTTGCAGGCGTAAATCTCGCAGCCGGCATCGTGGATCATGGTCATGAACTCGCCCACCGGCGGAATGTCGATCTTCTCCATCTCCTTCTTCATCATGGAGGTGGCGAAGAAGGACATGCCGGGGAGCGCGCCGATCAGCGTGGGAATGTGCATGGCCGGGTTGCCCACGGTGGCCACCTTCAGGTTGTTCATGCGCTTCTTGACGATCGCGTCGAGCCCGAAGAAGGTAAAAAAGAGCGAAGCCTCGATGCCTTCCATGCGCGCGCCGTTGGCCATGATGAGGCCGGGATAGACGCCTTCCAGCGATCCGCGCGATACCACGATCGAGACTCTCTCGATCGGCTGTGCTGTTTGATCCGCCATACTCTCCTCCTGAATCAGATGCAACCCTTGGGCTTGGGAAGCCCGGCAATCTTCGCGGCGCGCTTCGCGGGTCCCTTGGGAAAAAGCTGATAGAGCGTCTTGGTGTCCACGCCGCTCTCCTTGGTCAAGCGGCGGATGGAGGGCGCGTCGCCTTCCTTTTCGAAGACCTGCCGCATGAAGTTGATCACCGCCCAGTGCTGCGTGGTGAGTTCCGGAATGCCCTCCTGTACTGCAAGCTCGCGGGCTATCTCCTCGGTCCAGTCGTTGCGGTTGGCGAGGTTTCCGTCCGCGTCGAGCGCCAGCGTCTTGCCGGCGATTGTCATCGTCTCCATTGGGTTACCTTTCGATGGTTTCGTGGGTGGAAGGGATGGCAGGAACGGCAGCCGCGCCGCGCGCTCCAACCACTTTCAAGAATTCAACCAGGATGGCCATGCCGCGGCGAGCCTCGGTCGAGTTGAGATCGCGCGCCAGGCCGAAGAAGGATTTGTCCACGTCCATGGTGGCCTGCACACGGCCAAAGCCGTGGATGATGGCTTCGAGAGCCTGCAGGACTTCAGGCCGGGTGAGCTCGCGCAGGAAGCCGATGAGCTGCGGTACGCTGGCCTCGACCTGCTTGAGGTCTTCGGCGGAGTGCGACTGGATGAGCGAGTCGCCGATGCGGACGCCCGCGCGCGCGGCGTTGAAGTAGCCCTTCTGCTCCAGGACCTGGCTGCCGGCAATGGCCTGGCGGAAGAGATCGCGCACAATGGGCTGCGCGTCTTCAATGAAATCGGCCGCGCTCTCCAACTGCCGCAATGCGGAGGTCAGAAGCGCGGCATCGCGCAAGACAGTCCGGATAAGCTGGCCGATCTCGGCCGGGCGCAGCGCCGCGGCGCCGAGCGCCTCGGCCGCATCTCCCAGCGCATCCTTGCCTACAATCGTCAGATCGGCAACCAGATCCTCGCCGCTCTGCCGCAACTGCCTCAGATGTGAGAGCTCCTCGACGATGAAGTCCAGCTTGACGTCGAGCGCGGCGATGCGGTCTTCGATGGCAGCTACGGTCATGCGTGCGCCCGCTTTCCCGCCATTTGCATCTCGGCCTGGATGGGCAGCTCCATGCCGCGCAGCAGCAGATTCCAATAGACCCAGCGGAACATCATCTTGCCGTAGTGGTTGATGGGGCTCTCCTGAAGCAACTGGAAGGGGCCGATTCCCGGCAGCGGAAACTCGCCCGGCAGCGGCTCGGTCTCGTAATTGAAGTCGATCAGCAGCCCTTTGCCGAAGCCCGACTCGATGAAGCAGTTGGCGTGGCCGTCGAAGTGCGCGCGCGGCGGCCGGCCCTCGATGTGTTCCAGGATGTTCTCAAACAGGATCTCAGATTGGAAGTGGGCCACCGAGCCGGCCTTGGAGCTGGGCAGGTTGGAGGCATCGCCGAGCACAAAGACATCCTCAAGCCCGTCGGCCTTGAGCGTCTGCTTGTCGGTGGGGATGAAGTTCAGTTCGTTGCCCATGCCGCTGCGGGCGATGGCGGCGTTACCCATGTTGGTGGGGATCGAGACCAGTACGTTGTAGCTCACCTCGGTCTCGTCCCAGGCCACAATCTTCTTTTCTTGATTGTCGACGCGCGCGATGTCGAAGTCCGGCGTCACATGAATTCCCTTGCGCTCCAGGAACTCGCCCAGCACGCGGCTCGATGTGGGCTTGGTGAAGGCGCCGGAGAGCGGCGTCACCAGGTGGATGTCCACCTTGTCGCGCATGCCGCGCTCAGTGAAGTACGCATCGGCAAGGAAGAGAAACTCCAACGGCGCTACCGGGCACTTGATCGGCATCTCGGCGATGCTGACCACCAGCTTGCCTCCCTGCCAGCCTTTGAAGAACTGGCCCAGCCGCTCGGCGCCTTTGGGAGTGTAAAAGTCGAACTTGCTACGCCCCCACTCCTCGTCGAGAAGGCCCTCAATCTGCTCGGGATGAATCTCGGAGCCGGTGGCGACGATCAGGCAGTCGTAGCGAAGCGCTTCCCCGCCGGCCAGGGTCACGGTCTTGGCTGCCGCGTCGATGCGGTCGATGCCGGAGAGGAGGAACTTGACCCGGCCGGGGATGAACTGCCGCCGCGGCTTGACGATCTCGCGCATCCTGTAGATGCCGAAGGGAACAAAAAGAAAGCCGGGCTGGTAGTAGTGCTCTTCGGTGGCGTCGACGACGGTGATGCGCCAATCCCTCTCGTCGAGCGCCGTGGCCAGCTTGTTGGCCATGATGGTGCCGGCCGTGCCCCCGCCCAGAATCAGCATATGCCGCATGGTGTCTCCTCTTCTGGAGTGCTCCCCAGAATAAAGCCATGGGGCCTGGAAACGTTACACAGGCGGAAGATCGTTCTTCGCTCCCCTGGGACTGCGACCCTCCGCCGTTTCAGCGGCTAGGCGCCTTGCCCCACTGGAGCCGCAGGCCCAGGCGCGCGCTGGCCGGCAGGCTGGGGTAGCCGATGGGCGCAATGTTCCGGTTGCCGGTCAGATTCTCCACCTGGCCATAGACCCCCAGCCAGGACCGCAACTCGTAGCTTGCTCCCAGGTCCAGTTTGGCGTAGCCGTGATCCAGGTTGCGGTTGGGCAGCAGCAGGCTGTTGCCGCCGTTGGCGTCGGAATACTCCAGGTAGGTGGAGTCGTCGCTGCGGCTGGCAAAGGCCGAAGTGAAGCTGGCCGTGAACTTCTTCACATGGTAGGCCGCGGTGAAAAAGCCCGTGTGCGGGGCGCGGCGGAAGGGCCGGGCACCCACCAGCGGCGAGATGGCTCCGATGGGAATGCCATTGTAGGTGGGCGCATAGCCCCCCGTCAGCGCCTCGTTGTCGCTGTCGAAGGAGCGCTGCACCACGGCATCCAGATAGGTGTAGCCGCCGCGCAGGAAGAGGCTGCGCCCAATGCCGCTTTCCACCGTGCTCTCAATGCCCTGGGCGCGAAATGCCTCGGTGTTGACCGCCAGCCCGTAATCGTCGGTGTAGTAGTAGCCCAGCGCGTTCTCCAACTGCGCCTGCTGGCTCGCCGTCAGGCCTGGAATCAGGTTGGGCAGGATTCTTCCGCCCACGTATTCGATCTCCCTGCCGAACTGGTTGTGAAAATAGCTGGCGCGGAAGATGAGCCGCTCGCCGAAGAACGCCTGCTCCAGGCCGCCTTCATAGGTCCTGGTGGTGGGCGCAGCCAACTGGCCGATGTGCAGTTGCCGGGCGGTGGCCAGGAAACCGTTGCCGGCGAGGAACTGGTAGAGCGACCCGAACTGGTCGGTCAACGCCGGCTCCCGCACTGCATCGCCATAGTTGAAAAGAATGCGCGTTCCGCTCCAGGCGCCTTTGCGCGGGCGGACGGCATAGAAGGAGAGCCCGGCGCGCGGCGAGGTTTGCGTGCCGAACAGGGAATAGCGTTCCAGGCTACCGCCCAGGGTGTAGAAAAACCGGTTCTTGAAGTCCCCGTGCACCGATGCCAGGTAATCGTAGTTGCTCCGCTCGGTCACCTCGTGGGTCCCATAGGAAGGAACGTTTTCCACTCCCCGCTCATCTTCGTAGTGAAAACCGATGAGCCCGCTCAGGTGGGGCGTCAAGCGGTAGTCGCCCTGGTAGACCAGCCGATCGCGATTCGACACCAGTTGGTACCGGTAGGGATAGGTCTGCGCATAGTCCAGCACCGCCTGCCCCGAGGCGGAGGAGCCGTTGGCCCCGCGAATCGTCACCGCGTTGCCCAGACTGTCCCCATAGGCGTCGAAGGCGCCGCTGCCGCTCTGCTGCCAGAGCGCATACTGCT
>Ga0326727_10013815_pt1 | contig 17808 bp, 13 predicted proteins | sample MB2enrmetagenome_FD_207643 | JGI IMG/M metagenome (GOLD analysis project Ga0326727, IMG submission 207643) | Lab enriched peat soil microbial communities from McLean, Ithaca, NY, United States - MB29MY | ecosystem: Environmental > Terrestrial > Soil > Wetlands > Peat | place: USA: New York...
ATGGCGCGGTCGACATTCTCATCTCCGGCATCGGCACTGGCGGAACCCTCACCGGCGTCTCGAACTACATCAAGCCGAAGAAGCCGTCGTTCAAAGCCATCGCCGTCGAGCCGACTGACAGCCCGGTGCTCAGCGGCGGCAAACCCGGCCCGCACAAGATCCAGGGCATCGGCGCCGGCTTTGTGCCCAGCGTTCTCGATACCAAACTCATCGACGAGATCGTCCAGATCAGCAATGATGAAGCGGTGGAGACGGCACGCCGGCTTGCCAAGGAGGAAGGCCTCTTTGTCGGCATCAGCTCCGGCGCGGCGGCCGCTGCGGCGCTCAAGGTTGCAAAGCGGCCTGAGAACGCCGGCAAGCTCATCGTGGTTGTGCTGCCCGACTTCGGCGAGCGCTACCTCTCCAGCGTGCTCTTTGAACCGCTGCGCCAACAGGCCATCGCGCTGCAACCTGAGCCGATTGCGGTAACGGCGTAGAAAGGCAGGGACTGAGGGACCAGGGACTAAGGCATCGGCGCCAATTTGCGACTTAAGCGCAGGCGCAGCATTTCCCTGGTCCCTAGCCCCTAGTCCCTCAGTCCCTTGTTCCCTATGTCCCTGTATTCCCGCATGCGCGAAGACATCAACTCGGTTCTCGAGCGCGACCCGGCTGCGCGCTCCTGGATCGAGGTCCTGCTCTGCTATCCGGGCTTGTGGGCGGTGTGGTTCCATTGCGCATCGCATAAGTTGTGGCGTGCCAAACTCTATCTGCCCGCACGCATTCTCTCCCAGATCGCGCGCTTTTTTACCGGCGTCGACATCCATCCTGGCGCGCTCCTCGGCCGCCGCCTGTTCATCGATCACGCCACCGGAGTCGTCATCGGCGAAACGGCCATTGTCGGCTCCGACGTGACCATGTACCAGGGCGTCACTCTCGGCGGCACCGGCAAGCAGCACGGCAAGCGCCACCCAACCATCTGCGACGGCGTTTTCATCGGCAACAACGCCAACATCCTGGGCAACATCGCTGTCGGCGAGAACTCCCGCGTCGGCGCCGGCTCGGTCGTGCTCACCGACGTGCCGCCCAACTCCACCGTCGTCGGGGTCCCGGCGCACATCGTTTACCGCAACGGCGAGCGCGTCCTCATCACCGACCCGCACGACATCAAGGACCCGCTCTCCGACGCTCTCATCGCCCTCTCCGCCCGCGTGGAGGAACTGGAGGAACGGTTGTGCGCGCAGGACCATCGCGTCCAGGACCGCCGCGCGCAGCCCTTTGCCGAGGAGGAAGCCGAGCGCTCTGCCTACCGCAGCGAGCTCGAGCACCGCTCCGCCTACGTCTCAATGGGCGAAGGGATCTGAGCGCGGGCGCGCCTTCGCAGGTTGACTCGCTAACCAGTCGGCTTGCCGCCCCAGTCTTCTTCCGACCGCGAACAGCCTCAGTTGTCTGGCAAACCATGCGCCGCCGGCGTAAAGTGGTGTGCGTGTGGGCCAGGAGTTCATTTGTCGTTTTCTTCCTCACCGTTTCGCTCGCGGCAGCGCAGCCCGCTGTTTCCGCAGCCGCACTTCCAGAGCTGCTTTCGCAGTTCAAGGCAGAGCCTGACCGCGCTCAAAAGGAGCTCATCCTTCTTAAAATCACCATGCATTACCCGAACGCTGGGCCTGATCTTCTGGCGCTCGCCAACCCTCCATCGCCAGGCGACACAAACTGGCTTGCCATCAGGGGAATCGGCGAGCTCAAGTACGCTCCCGCAGTCCCGTTCCTGGAGCAGTCGCTGAGCTCCCCGGCCGAATACATTCGCTCCAACGCCGCACGCGCTCTCGGCGAAATCGGCGACCCCACCGCGATCGGCCCGCTCATCGCCGTTCTCGCCAATGAATGCAAGAGTGGGGTCATCGAGCAAACCGCCTTGGCCCTTCAGATGCTACGTGCCACGCAAGCTGTGCCCGCGCTCGAAGCCAAAATCTCAAACCCCTCTGCTCAAACGCGATCCTGGATCCTCGGCGCGGTTGAAGCTCTCGGCGGGCGCGCGCAACTGCCTTTCATTGCGGCCTTGCTCCAGGACCCTTCACCGGAAGTTCGGTTCTTCGCGGCTGCATCGTTCGAACGGCTCTCGGGCGAGGACTTTGGGATTCCCAAATGCTCCAACGGCCCGTGCTCATTCGATGAGCAGGCCGTCAAGAAAGCCCAGCTCTGGTGGTCCGCTCACCAGCAGGAATGGAACCGCTGATTCGCTCACTGCGCCACCCCAATCCAGCCGCACGGCACCAACAAATTATTGACTCCAAAGCGCAGTCTGGCGAATCCAAAAGGCGTAGTTTCCATATGCCTTGAGGGTACTTCGATGGCAGCCGCCGAAATGAGTTTCCTGCACAGCCAACTGGAGGAGCGGAAGCGCCGCCTTGAGACAGTCATTACGCAAACGCCGGATGACGCAAATCTTGAAGCCTTGTTGCGCGAGGTTGATTCCGCGCTGAACCGATTAGCTGCCGGCACCTACGGCCTGTGCGAAACCTGCCACGACACCGTGGAGCGGGATCGGCTGCTGGCCGATCCGCTGATTCGTTATTGCCTCGACCATCTCACTGAGCTCGAGCGTGCCACGCTGCAGCGCGATCTTGACTTGGCTTCGGAACTGCAGCGGGGCCTGCTGCCGCCTGCGGACTTGAAGGTCGACGGTTGGGAAACAAGCTATCACTACGCGCCTCTGGGCCCGGTCAGCGGCGACTATTGCGACCTCTACCCATACAATGGACAGCTCTTCTTCATGCTCGGCGATGTCTCGGGCAAGGGCGTGGCGGCGTCGATGCGGATGACGCAGCTCCACGCGCTCTTTCGCAGCCTGATCGGCATGGGTCTTCCACTGGCCGAGATTGTGGGCCACATCAACTGCTTCCTGTCGAGCAGCGGGCTCGCCGGACAATACGCCACGCTGGTGTGCGGACGCGCCAAACCAGGCGGCGATGTGGAGCTCTTCAACGCCGGACACTTGCCCGTGGTTGCCGTTGAGCAGGGCAGCGTGCGGCTGCTCGAGTCAACCGGGTTTCCACTCGGAATGTTCCGCGAGGCCTCGTTCACTTCAGCCCATGTGCAACTGAGCGGAGGCGACCTGCTCTTCCTTTTTACAGACGGCCTCTCTGAAGCTCAAGGAGAGGACGGCGAATACGGCGTTGAACGAGTGACGAATCTGATCGGACGGCAGGCAGCGTGCTGCGCGGCGGGGGTCATCTCCGCGTGTCTCGAAGACCTGCGCGGCTTCGCCGGCTCCAACCCCGGCATGGACGATCTGACGCTGCTCGCTATTCGTCATGCCGCATGATTGTGAGTGAACAGGCAAACCCGCGAACGAACTCCATCCTTCCACTGTGATCAAGCGCGCCGAGCGTCCGCCGCGGCGGACGTCCGACAGTCGAGGGATCTGCAGTTGTCTTTCGCAATGTCTCCAGGCCGCTGACCGCGGCTCACCACGAACCACGTCCCCTCCCCCTAACTCCACTCTCACGGAACAACGCGCCTCGCCATGCGTATCGAATACTCAGGATCTTTCCTGGAGGCCAATCTTGCTCAAAACCTACTCGCACGGCCGTCGCACTCGCGCGGCATTTCTCGGACTATTGCTGTGTTCACAGGTGCTCAGCGCCCCGCTTGCGCTAGCTCAGGCAGACACGCAAAACCTGTCGGGCCGCTGGGTGGGAGTGTTCGACACGATTCACGCCGACGGCAGCGTCGAACCTTACGTATCTTATTTCCAACTCCAGCAGGACGCAGGCAAAATCACGGGCGGCGCAGGCAACGACGCGAGCAAGCTTTCGCCCATTGCCAACGGGCAAATCGCCCAGGGCCGCGCCGCGTTCGATGTCGTCGTCAACCCCACCATGACCGTTCACTTCGATCTTGCACTCGATGGCGACCACCTGCGCGGTACGGCAGCCGGCATGCCGCTCGGTCCCGGCGACAAAATCGTCATCGACGTCATCCGCTGGCCCGACAACGCCCCGCAGCCGGTTGTAGCGCATGCGCAGAGCGAGCTCTTTGCCACCGTGGCCGCGCTCGACACCAAGCTCTTCGATGCCTACAACCATTGCGATCTTGCCACCATGAGCTCGCTCGTGGCTGAAGACCTGGAGTTCTATCACGACAAGACCGGCCTCAGCATCGGCCGCCAGACCTTCATCGACGCGATCAAGAACAACATCTGCGGCAAGACCCAGCGCACGCTCGTCCCCGGTACCCTCGAGGTCTACCCGCTGGCAAACTACGGCGCAGTCGAGATCGGCATCCACCGCTTCACCCACCCCAGCAATCCTGAGATTGGCGTCGGCGAAGCCAAGTTTGTCACTGTGTGGCGCTTCAAAGACGGCGCCTGGCAAATCACCCGCGCCATCAGCTACGACCATGAGCCGGCGAAGGGGCAGTAGGGCTGGGCGGCTCGGCTGCAAACCAAAGGCCGATCGTTTTGGGCGGCCTTTGATATTTTCGCGCCGCCGCGCCAACAGATTTGGGTAGGGCGTCCCTATGAGAGGGGGAGCAGACGACTCGTCTGAAGGCCCACCACATATGCCTTCTCAAATTGCACTTGACTTTATCCAACGGGTAGTGAGACTTTCTTCCGAGAAAACATTGACGAATCCCGGTTCTGGCATTTCTTTTCCCCGAATCTCTGCGGACACGAAATACCCCACAACAGGAGATCCCGATGCCACCCAAAACTCACGTCGTAATCGAAGGAAGCGAACGGAAGGCTCTACCCGGAGCTGTTGCAGTTGCTCCTGCCAACCCACGAGGACGGGTTGAAGTCACTGTCAAGGTGCGGCGGAAGAAGCCGTTGCCGGAGTTGGAGGGCCGCCCCTCCGCAGTCATTTCAAAAGAGAAATTTGCGAAAACCTATGGCGCACGCCCCAATGAGCTTGCCAAAGTGTCCAGGGTACTGGCGCGATTTGGGCTCAACACTGAATCCTCAAATCCGGCGACTCGAACTGTGCGCCTTTCAGGCACAGTTAAGGAGATGGAACAGGCATTTGCTGTCAAGCTGTTCCGCTACCGTCATGAGAACGAAGAATATCGGGGCCGCACCGGCAAACTGTATGTGCCGAAGCAGCTCGATGGCCTGATCGAAGCAGTTGTAGGCCTCGACAACCGCAGGATGGTGCGTCGACGGCGCCAGCCCGTGACGGCGCGGGCGCGATCGGCCAGCAGCGTGCCATCGTCCTGGTATAAGCCGGCTGAGCTAGCGGCACATTACAACTACCCTTCCGGCGACGGAACCGGCCAAACGATCGCAGTATTGGAGTTCGGGGGCGGCTATTTCCCCAACGATCTCAAAAAGTTTTGTAAGCTTGCCGGCACGCCGTTTCCCACCGTGAACCCCGTGAGCACCGACGGGACCTCGACGAAGGCCCACGATGGCGAGGAGGGTGAGGTGATGCTCGACATCGAAGTGATCGCAGGCGTCTGCCCGCAGGCAAAGATCGTGGCCTACTTTGCCGAATTCACCGAGCAAGGATGGGTCACCATTCTCGACAGCGTCATGCACGACACGAGCAACGACGTGAGTGTTGTTTCTTGCAGCTGGGGATACGCCGAGGGAAACGACATTTGGACGCAGCAGGCAGTGACGCAGGTAAACCAGACACTGCAGGAAGCCGCCATGCTGGGAATCACGATTTGCATCGCAGCCGGCGACGATGGATCGAGCGATGCGATCACCGACGGCCTCGCACATGTCGATTTTCCAGGTTCAAGCCCCTTCACGCTCGCAGTCGGCGGAACAACCATCCCCGTGAAAGGCGGAACCGGGGCGGATATCGTATGGTTCGAAGGCACCGGCCTGCGCGCGAGCAACGGTGGAAGTACGGGTGGAGGCGTGAGCGCGGTTTTTCCGGTTCCCTCCTGGCAGTCCTCGGTTGCCGTCCCTTCGGTTGACCCTGGAGGGATTGCGGGCAGGTGCGTTCCCGACATAGCGGCAAACGCTGACTGGGTTGCGTCGCCCTATTTGCTGGTTGTGGACGGTAAGGCGCAGGCCAACGGCGGCACCAGCGCGGCTACTCCCCTGATTGCGTCTTTGATCACTTTGATCAATGAGGAGCGCGGCGCTGGGAAACAGATCGGATATTTGACGCCGCTGCTTTACCAGGCTCAAGGATCCGGGACGATTGGATCGGAAGGATGCACGGACGTCGTAAAGGGCAATAACTCAACCGATAAGGTTGGAGGGTATTCCGCAACGACGGGTTGGGACGCTGCCTCCGGATGGGGCACTCCCAATGGTGCAAACCTGCTCGCCGCGCTCGCCGCAGTCTGATTCGCGCCCCTATAGTCGCGAGGGCAGGATGAAAAAGCAAATGAGAGGGCCGCTCAGCGATGCGGAGCGGCCCTAAGTTTTTGCACCGAAGACGCGGTTATCTGGACGATCAGTCCCCGGCGACCAACTCACCTTCCTGCTGCCTGGCAACCGGCTTGGCGGGAGCGATGGAGTCGAGCGAAACCAGTCCTTCGACCGGCTTCTCGCCCAGCACGTGCTCGCGGTAGAGCTTCGCCATCTTGGCGTTCTCCGCTTCCTGCTTCATCTTGCTTTCGCGCGCGCGCAGCTTCTCTTCGCGTGCGTTCTTGGCGATGCCCAGGTTATCGAGCGTGTGGTTGGCTTCGGAGTTCACGTGCGCCATGTTGAGCTGCAGGTCGTGGCCAACGTGGGTCATGCCCACCTTCTTGCCGCCGGCGAAGATCTCATGGCGGCCGTGCTCGTCGTACCACTTGGTGAGGGTGGCCGTCATGTGCATCTTCTCGATGATGTTGCGCCATCCCACGCCGGTGTTGTAGGCGCAGAAGCTAATCTCGCCTTCCTGCGTGGCGTAGGGAATGATGCACTGCTCGGTGCGGCGGAAGTCGTAGTTGAACAGATCCTGGAACCACATGCCGGCGATGAACAGGAAGTTCCAGCGGTCGGAGCGGCGCTTCTTGATGTCTTCCATGGTGCGGTCGCCCTTGACCGAGCCGTAGTTGTGGCCGGTGGCGTTGAAGGTCTTGTCCATCTTCTTCAGCATGTCAACGATCTTGAAGTGCGTGGGCGCCTGGAAGGGATCGTAGTTGCGCAGCAGCGCCAATCCGAAACCGATTACCGACATCCACTTGCCGCGAGCCGCGTCATTCACCTTGGCCAGGTCCTTGGCCACCTGGTCCATGTGGAGGAACGCGGTGACCGGAGCCGCTTCCTTGGTCTCCTTGTCGATCATCATGGCCATGCCGATGCCGCAGTTGGGATGGCATCCGCAGCTCAGCTGGCCCCACTCGGCAGTAGGCCCGTGCACGAGATCGGCCCAGTCAGAAAAGGTGCTCATAAAGCTGATCGGGAACCAGTCGCGCTCGGGCACGCCGAAGCCGCACTGGTTCTTGATGTCGTGGGCCATGTGCGAGAGCGTGTAGCGCTGGGCCACGCGGCGCTCGTCGGTGATATCTTCGTCGCGGCCGGTAAAGCTGACCGGCTGGAACGAGAGGAAGCTGATCTTCTTGGGGTTGTCGAGCGCAAACTCGATGATGCGGCCCACCTGCTCGTTGTTGATGCCGTTCACGATGGTGGTTACCGGAACGATCTCGACGCCGGCTTCGTGCAGGTTGTTGATGGCCTGCAGCTTGACGTCGAAGAGGTTGCCGACCTTGCGGTGCGAGTTGGCGGCGTTGCCGATGCCGTCGAACTGGAGATAAACGTAGCGGAGGCCGGCTTCGGCAGCCGCGCGGCACAGCTCCTTGCTCTTGGCGAACTCGATGCCGTTCGAAGCGGCCTGTACGGAGTTGAAGCCAACCTTGCGTGAGTAGGCCACCGCGTCGAGGAAGTACGGGCTCAGGGTTGGTTCGCCGCCCGAGAACTGAACGCTCATCTGCCGCTTGGGCTTGATGGTGATGGCGTTGTCGAGCATGGTCTTGATTTCGTCCCAGGTAAGCTCGTGGACGAAGCCAACCTGGTTGGCATCCATGAAGCAGGGATCGCACATCATGTTGCAGCGGTTGGTCAGGTCGATGGTGAGCACAGAGCCGCGCCCGTGGGTCACAGTGGAGGTGCCGTGGTGGTGGAGGTTCTTGTCGCCGTCGCCGTGGGCGCGGATGTCGCGGCCCGGGAAGCTTTCCTCGAGATGTTTAAAGAAGGCCGGATCGATCGACATCACGTCTTCGAAGTGGCCGTGCTTGGGGCAGTCCTTCACCATCAGGATCTTGCCGTCGCGCTCGATGATCTGGGCCTTGATTTCGCCCACCTTCTCATTGAGCAGCACTTCGTGGGGCAGCTTGCCGTCCAGAATCTGCTTGCGAATCTCGGGGACGCACTTGGGACACAGCGAGTCGGTGGTGCGGGGCCATCCGAGGGGGGGCTTTTCCTTCTGCCAGCTCTTCAGCAGAGGCTTGTCGCTCCACTTGGGAGTGAAGGATGGGTTGGGGCCGATGCTGTTCAGCCGCTCGTAGACCACCCAGGCGCCCTTGGCCGCGTAAACGGCGGCCTTCTCGGCGTATTTAATCGCTTTTGACATCGGTGCGATCTCCTTGAATTCAATTTGGTTGCCGGTTGTTTTAGTGTGGCCAGCCCCGCGGCGTCTTTCCGGCCTCAGCCGCAGGGTCTAAACGCTCACATTCAGGTTAGCCGGATGGGCTGGTCAAGCCAATTCCGCTGCAGCGAACGGAGAAAACGGGGGTCGAATGGGGATTTGGGGGCGGCGAATGGGAGGGCGAGCGCCAGGGTAGCGAAGGCAGGATAAGTTCGTGGCGCCAAGAGGGTTAAGGCTACGGCGTGTCGCCGGTTTTCGCCACCTGGCTGATGATGCGCTGGATGAGCACCACGCGGACGTGGATGTGGCGGGCGACGTCGGGCAGGAACTCGGTGATGAAGTTGTCGATAGGCGCTGAGGCGAGTCCGGTGCCGTAGCGCTCGGCGCTGGCGTGGAAGTTGGTCTTTTGTCCCGGCGCGTAAAGGTCGGCGACCGCGTCTTCGAGCGCGAATCCAACCAGGTCGGCGTAGTTCACCATGCCTTTGCCGTTGTCGCCCTGGGTCCAGGCGATCTGATCGATGCAATGCAGGACACGGCGTGGTATTGAGGCCTTGGGCAAGCGGTGGTAGTGCGGGTCCTGATGAACGATGGAGGGGATGAGAAAGGTACCGAAGAACTCGCCCGTCATGTCTTCAGTGAAGCTGACGCCTGAGTTCTTGGCCCAGCCGTCGAAGCCCGGACCGTAGGCTGAATGCGAGTTGCCGGCGACGTAGATCCCGGAGTTGCCAAAGATGGTGAGGATATTGAAGGGATCTATAACGTTACGGACGGCGAGTTGGCCTTTTTCGAGCGGCGTGAGCGGCTTGACCTCAGGCCCGGTGATGAATCGGGCGTACCAGTTGACGATCTCGGGCGCGTGCGGCACGCAGACGGTAAGGCTGACAATGGAGGGGTCAGGAAGGTTCCGGAGGTCAGCGGTCGAGCTGGCCGCGATAGCGCGCATGGCGGCGGTGGAAGCCATGCTGGCGCCGGCGTTCTTTACGTCACAGGGGTTGGGCGGGGCCGGGGTTGCGCGCGCGCCGGATTGCGGTTTGGGCTCGCCGGGCACGGCCAATGCGGAAGGTTCGGTGGCCTGTTGGGGTCCGGCGGGTGAGGTTGCGGCCGGTGTTGCGGCCTGAGGGGACGGGCCGTCAAACGACACGGCGAGGGCGCGGACGGGTAAAAACAGGAGCGCTTGCAAGAGCAGGATTAAGAATGCGAGCCGCACGAGAGTTTGCCCCAGGCCGATTATCGCCGGTCGCGGCGGGCAGCAAGTAACGGACATGCGGTTCTGAGGTTTTGCCTTCCTGTCTCGCACTGAAGATGTGACGCTGATTCTTGAAAAAAGGTCAACTCGGAGCCGGATTTGGTGTTTATTGAGGAAGCCGCGCGCAGACGAGGCCGAAGAGAACTTCCCCTCGCCGACGATCCATAGAAGTGCGAGTGTGAGTGCGAGTGCGAGTGTGAGGACGCCGAAGGGAACTTCTCCTTGCCGGCGGACCGTATTGACAGGTACGGCACCTAACCGGCCTCAGACTGCCGGCGGGCATTGACGCTGCCATCCCGCCCGATCAGACTGAAACTGGGACGATGCCCTAATTCGACAGAATGAAGGTGCATGGCAATGAGTTCTTATCCTCCTCCTCCACCACCGGGGCCGGGCGTAGGCCGGCGGATTGAAGAAGCAATCGAACTGATCGAGATGGAGCTGCGGCACGCCACCGCATATGTCAACGACGCCGTGATTCCGCAGGTGCGGCAGGAGTCCATCAAGGCGATGCGCAACATTGCTGAGACGCTGCGCGGGTTTGCCGACAAGATGGAAAAACAAACAGGCGGACCGAAGGATCCACGGGCTTGAACGGAGCTGACCGGGGAACGGAGGAGTATTCCCACCCTTTCGCAAAAAGCGCGAAAGGATGGGGCACCCGCGCGAAAGGATGGAGCACCCGCGCCGGGGTGGGACTCGCCGCTCGCGGGCGAGTGCTGCTGCCTGCAGTCCTGATTGCGCTGAGTGTGAGCGGCTGCGGCCATCGCAGCCAGACGGCGCAATTGCCTCCGCAATCGCTGCCGCCCGCGGCCCAGCAACCGGCGCCCGGCAACCCGACAGAAGCCGCCAACGTCCCTCCAGCCGCCAACGTTCCGCCGCCGCGAATTCCCCGCACTCCACTGCCCCGCGGAGGCGTCAGCGCCGAAGACCTGGACTACGTGGCATCGCACAAGCCCATCTACACGCAGGTGGGCTACGCGACCTGGTACACCGCGCCCTACAAGGGACGGCGCGCCGCCAACGGCGAGGTATTTGACGATCGCTCCATGACGGCCGCCAACCGCACCCTGCCGATGGGATCGCTGATCGTGGTTACGAATCTGCAAACGGGGCAGTCGGCGGCGATGCGCATTGCCGATCGTGGGCCGTTTGTTGAAGACCGGATTCTGGATCTGACGGTTGCTTCAGCCAAGGCAACCGGCGTGTATCGCGCCGGGATGGCCAAAGTGCGCCTCGACGTATACCGGACGCCGAAGTCGATCAACACCGGCGGGCGGTGGTGCGTGCAGATTGGCGCGTTTCACAGCCAGCATGCGGCCAACAAGCTCAAGAAGCAGTTGGAAAAGAAGTACTCCGGCGCGAACGTGATCGAGTTTCCCGGAGAGGACAGCTACTGGGTGCGCATCCGGCCTGAGGGCGACAACCGCGAGCAGGCCGAGTACATCGCCAATCACCTGCACCCCAGCCAGGGCGAAGCGTATCTGACGCGGCTGGATTAAAGCAGGGATCAGGGATCAGGGAACAGGGAACAGGGAAAGGAATCAGGGCCATTGCGCTTGAATCGCGCGGGCCGGGAACGTATAAGGGAAACCATGCGCCGCTTCCCGATTCTGAATGCCTCTCTCCTTTGTTTTTCTCTGATTGCTCCCTCTGCACTGACCGCGCAAGACGCATCCAAGCCTGATTTACCTGCAACCATTGCCCAGAAGACCGCGGGTATGAAACACCTCGACGGTTTCCTGCCGCTGGACTGGGATGCAAAGCAAGGGAAGCTTTACCTCGAGATTCCGCGCCTTAACGCCGACGGCCGGACGCCCGATCTCTTGTACGTCCACTCGCTGCCTTACGGAACCGGCTCGAACGATCTCGGTCTCGATCGCGGACAGGTTTCAAGTGGTGCGGTGGTACGGTTTGAACGGGTTGGGCCCAAGGTTCTGCTGGTCGAGACGAACCAGCGATTCCGCAGCTCATCGCAGGACGCAGACGCGCAGCTTGCGGTAACGCAGTCATTTCCTGAGTCGGTGCTTTGGGGATTCAAGGTGGAGGCCGAATCGGCCGACGGCGCAACGGTGCTGGTGGATGCAACCGACTTCTTCCTGCACGACGCGCATCGCGTCGCCGAATCGATCGCGTCGGCGCAACAGGAAGCGGGAGGCAGCGACAGCTACAGACTCGACGCAAGCCGCTCGACGATTGTGCCCGGGGACACGAAGGCGTTCCCGAAAAACACTGTGGTTGAGGCTGAACTGACCTTTACTGCCGAGGGTCCGCTCAAGGGCAGGTTCGTCTCAGATGTAACTCCCGACTCGCATTCGCTCACCGTGCGCGAGCGGCAGATGTTTGTAGAGTTGCCGCCGCTCGACGGCAGCTTCAAGGCGAGGAAGTTTAATCCGCGCACCGGTTACTTCGATCTCTCGTGTCGCGATTACGCCGCGCCGTTGGGTGAACCGCTCGATGAGCATTGGATTCTGCGTCACCGGCTGATCAAGAAAGATCCCCAATGCGTGACGAACTGCGAGGCCGTCGAGCCGATCCAGTATTACGTGGATCGCGGCGCTCCCGAGCCGATCCGCTCGGCGCTGCGCGAGGGCGCAAGTTGGTGGGACCAGGCCTTTCAGGCTGCGGGATGGGCGAAGGGTACGTTTCGCGTGGATCTTCTGCCCGAGGGCGCCGACCCGATGGATATTCGCTTCAACATCATCCAGTGGGTGCATCGCTACACGCGGGGATGGAGCTACGGCGAAGCAATTGCCGATCCGCGAACGGGCGAGATTCTGAAGGTCAACGTGACGCTTGGCAGTTTGCGCGCGCGGCAGGATTATCTGATCGCCGAAGCGCTGCTGTCTCCCTATGCCGCGGGCAAAAGCTATACAGACCGGGACAACCCGATGCTGCAGATGGTGCTCCAGCGCATCAGGCAACTGGGCGCGCACGAAACCGGGCACACGCTGGGCCTGGCGCATAACTTCGCGGCATCGAGCGTGATGCAAGGCGACAGCGTGATGGATTATCCGCACCCGTACATCACGCTTGATGCGGATGGAAAGATCGATCTCTCGCACGCGTACGCTGGCGCGATCGGCGCGTGGGACAAGGTGGCAATCGATTATGGGTACCGGCAATTTGCGCCGGGAACGGACGAAGATGCGGCGTTGAACCGGATCCTGACGGATGCCGACAAGGCGGGGCAGATTTTCATCACGGATGAAGACGCGCGGCCGGCGTCGGGAGCGCATCCCACGGCGCACCTTTGGGACAACGGGCCGGATGCGGCCGATGAGCTCGAACGCATCCTGAAGATTCGCTCGGTGGCGCTCGATCAGTTCGGCGAAAATGCCATCAAGCCGGGAACGCCGATGGCGCAACTTGAGGAGACGCTGGTTCCGCTGTACCTGCTGCATCGCTATCAGACCGAGGCAGCCATCAAGCTGATCGGCGGACTGGATTACCGCTACAACCTGCGCGGAGACGAGCAGCCGAATCCGGCAATTGTGGCTCCGGAGGAGCAAGAGAAGGCGCTGGCCGCGGTGATGAAGACGCTGGAGCCGCAAACGCTCACGCTGCCCGAGCGCCTGCTCGCGATACTCCCGCCGCATCCGCCCGGAGACCCCAGGACGCAGGAGTCGTTCCCGTCGCACACCGGACTTGCGTTCGATCCCATCGCAGCGGCCGAATCCGCTGCCGACCTCACCCTCGAGGCGCTGCTCGATCCCGCCCGGGCTTCGCGGATGGTTGAGTACCACATGCGCGAGCCGAAGGCCCCCGCGCTGCGCTCGCTGCTTGAAACCATCTCCACGACGACGGCGGAACGGCCGGAGGGCGGGCACACGATGTCGTCAGAGGTTGCGCGGGCGGTGGAGTTCCGGGCCCTCGAGGCGATGATGGCGCTGGCGGTGAACCCCGCGGCATCGAGCCAGGCACGGGCCATCGCGAACTGGCACATCAAGGATGTATTGAAGGAATGGACCGGCGCACCGGCTCCGACCGACACGGCCGAGGCGATTCATCGGGCCGCGATGATCGACCGCATTCAGCAATTCGAGAGGGAGCCGGAGAAGTTCGTACCCGCCAAGCCGGTGGAGGCGCCGCCGGGCATGCCGATCGGGGACGACGATGAGATGTGAGACAGCGGCGAGTCAGCGAGTCAGCAAGCCAGCGAGTCAGCGAAATGGGCACCTGAGGTTTCCCACCTTTCCCGCAAGAGGACGCGGGAGGGATGGGGCACGGATTGGTTTGCGCCGTTAACTACCAGTCGGTCAGTGTGCCATCGAGCTTGCGGTTGATGGGCAGATAGGCGCGCTGATACGGATACTTCGCGGCCAGCGTTTCGTCCAGGTCGACGCCGAGGCCGGGAGCATCGCCCGGTAACATGTAGCCATCGTTGAACGTGTACTGGTGAGGGAAGACCGCGTCGGTTTCTTCCGCGTGCGGCATGTGCTCCTGGATGCCGAAGTTGTGGATCGCGGTGTCGAAGTGAAGAGCAGCGGCCATGGTGACGGGCGAGAGATCGGTGGCGCCGTGAAATCCGGTGAGCACATGATAGAGCGCCGCGAAATCGGCGGCCTTTTTCAGGTGCGTAATGCCGCCGCCGTGCGCAATGGCCATGCGGATGTAGTCGATCCACTGATTGCGGATGAGATCGTGCGCATCCCAGATTGAATTGAAGATCTCGCCGGTAGCGATGGGCGTGGCGGTGTGCTCGCGAATGATGCGGTAGCCCTCCTGCAACTCTGCGGGGACGGGGTCTTCAATCCAGAAGAGATGAAACGGCTCGAGTTCCTTCCCGAGTCTTGCAGCTTCAATGGGCGTGAGCCGATGGTGACAATCGTGGAGCAGCAGGAGATCCTCGCCGAAGTCCTCGCGGACGCGCTCGAAGAGCTTTGGAACGTGGCGAAGATAGGGCTCAGTATCCCATTCGTGCTCTGTGGGCAGGCCACGCTCTGCCGGCTCGTAGCGGCCGGCGCCCTTAGGCACGCCGTAGGTTGACTTGAGGCCGGGAAAGCCGCTCTGAACGCGGATAGCGCGATAACCCATGAGCCGATGCCGCTCGACGTCTTCGAGAGCCTGATCGATATCTCTGCCGTTGGCGTGGGCGTAGACCAGCACGCCTTCGCGGCTGCGCCCGCCCAGCAGGTTGTAGACAGGCGTGTTAAGCGCCTTGCCCTTGATATCCCACAGAGCTACGTCTACGGCGGCGATGGCGGCCATGGTAACCGGCCCGCGGCGCCAGTAGGCTCCGCGATAGAGGTATTGCCAGATGTCCTCGGTCTGGAAGGGGTCGCGGCCGATGAGACATGGGATGAGGTGATCGGAGAGGTAGCTGGCGACGGCGAGTTCGCGGCCGTTGAGAGTGCCGTCACCAAGGCCGTAGATGCCTTCGTCGGTCTCTACTTTAAGGGTGACAAAGTTGCGGCCCGGCGAAGTGATGTTGACGTAGGCGTTGCGGATTTTCATCGGTGAGCTGCTCCGTAGCGACAATAGCGGATTATACAGCGTGCAAAAAACCTCATTTTGAGCCGAAGGATGGTGCCTCAGGGGCTAAAGTCTGACGTTGAGAGGGAAGCGTTTGCGGCGCGACTGAAGTCGTGCCCTGACACAAAGCTCCATTCCGAGGTTTTTTCAGCAGCTCTAACGTCGTGCCCTGACACCTCGTGCCGCTCCGCGATGTTTTCCGCAGCCTGCAAAGTCCGGCGCTACTGGTTCACGCCGCTGGCAAGGAATCCGCCATCGACTGCGATCACTTCGCCGGTGACAAACGATGCGGCTTCAGACGACAGGAATACGGCGGCGCCGGCCACCTCATGCGGTCTGCCGAAGCGGCCCATGGGCGTACGCAGCAGGAGTTCTTCACCGCGAGGCGTGCCTTTCAAAAGCCCAGCATTGAGTTCGGTGGGAAAGATGCCGGGCGCGATGGCATTGACGTTTACGCCGGAGCGAGCGAGTTCGATGCCCAGCACTTTGGTGAGAGAGGCGATTGCGGCCTTGCTGGCGCAGTAGGCGGCCACATCGGCAAAGCCGACGAAAGAACTAAGCGAGGCGATGTTCACGATGCGTCCGTAGCCGGCGGCCACCATGGTCAGGCCGAATATCTGGCAGGCGCGCAATGTGCCGGTGAGGTTGGTTTCAATCACTCGCGACCAGTCAGCCTCAGAGACCTTGAGGGTTTCAGCTTTGTGCGTGGTGCCGGCGGCGTTCACCAGGATGTCGACCTTGCCGAACTCGGCCAGGACGGCGTCGTGCATCGCTTGCAGTGAAGCGCGGTTGGTCACGTCGCTGGTAACGCGCAGGGAACGGCGGCCGAGCGCCTCGATTTCGCTGGCTGATTGTTCCACCTGCTCCATCCGCCGCGAAGTCGTCACAACGTCGGCCCCGGCGTTGGCAAGCCCCAGCGCGATGGCATGGCCCAGGCCTCGAGTTCCGCCGGAGACAACCGCAACTCTGCCATGCAAATCAAAGAGACTCTCGCCCATAGCCCGCCTTGGGATCCCGATCCGGCGGGATCACATGATCGATGTTAGTTCGGGTCACGAAGTAAATCCATCCTATATGCTTCGAAAGGTGAAGCTGGATGGCCGGCGAAGATGCGCAATCGGCTTATGAACGGGAGGAGCTATGAACGGGAGCGGGGCGGACAGGCGTGAGTTTCTAAGGCGCGCGGGATGGATCGGATCGGCTGCAATGATGGCGGGGCTGCCGGATGGTGCAATGGCGCTGGCGGGATTTGAGGGCGGACGGCCCGGCCGCGGCGGCGTGATTGAGAGCGCGATCCTGCCGCAGCAGAAAGCAGAAACGCCCAAATCGCACATCAGGTTTGGCGTGTGCGGCATGAGCCACGACCATATCTACGGAATGATTGACGCAGTGGAACGCGGCGGCGGCGAGCTGGTGGCGGCGTGGGGCGGCGAAGAAGACAAGCGGGCCGCATTCAAGGCCCAGTTCCCCGACGCAAAGATCGTGAAGACGCAGGAGGAGATTCTCGGCGATCCTCCGATCCAGCTTGTGCTGAGCTCGCAGATTGCCAATGAACGCGCGCCCATTGGCTTGAAGGCGATGAAGCAGGGCAAGGATTTTCTCGCTGACAAGCCGGGCATCACGACCCTCGATCAGCTGGCCGAGGTGCGCAAGACGATCAAGGAGACGGGCCGGATCTACGCGATCATGTACAGCGAACGGCTTGAAGTGAAGGCCGCGGTATATGCGGGCGAGTTGGTAAAGCAGGGCGCGATCGGCAAAGTGATTCAGACCATCAACATTGCCCCGCACCAGATCTTCCAGCAAGGCGGCGTGGCGGGCGGCGGCTCGGGCCGGCCTGAGTGGTTCTGGCACGAGAATCAATTCGGCGGAATTCTCTGCGACATCGGATCGCACCAGATCGATCAGTTTCTTTTCTATACGGGATCGACGGAGGCCGAAGTCGTGGAGTCGCAGGCGGCCAATGTGCGGCATCCCGACCACCCCGCGTTCCAGGACTTCGGCGATATGGTGCTGCGCGGGAACAAGGGCCTGGGTTACGTGCGGCTCGACTGGTTTACGCCCGATGGGCTGGGAACGTGGGGCGATGGCCGGTTGTTCATCCTGGGCACGGATGGATATATCGAGGTGCGCAAATACGCCAATGTGGCCGTGTCGCACCAGGGGAACAACCTGTTTATTGTCGACAAGGATATGGCCCGTTCCATTGACTGCAACAACATGCCGCTGCCGTTCGGGCCGCAGTTTGTGGCCGACATTGTGAACCGCACGCACGTGGCGCAGGACCAGGAACAATGCCTGCTGGCGGCGGAGCTGTCGATCAAGGCGCAGATGAATGCGAAGCGGGTGAAGCTGGAAGAGTAGCGAGACAGCAAGTCAGCGAGCCGGCAAGACAGCGAGACAGCGAGTCAGCAAGCCGGCAAGCTGGTTAATTGAGGTGCAGCGGGGGTGCGGGGAACAGGGAACAGGGAACAGGGAACAGGGAACAGGGAACAGGGAACAGGGAACAGGGAACAGGGAACAGGGAACAGGGAACAGGGAACAGGGAACAGGGAACAGGGAACAGGGAACAGGGAACAG
>Ga0326727_10013816_pt1 | contig 17807 bp, 11 predicted proteins | sample MB2enrmetagenome_FD_207643 | JGI IMG/M metagenome (GOLD analysis project Ga0326727, IMG submission 207643) | Lab enriched peat soil microbial communities from McLean, Ithaca, NY, United States - MB29MY | ecosystem: Environmental > Terrestrial > Soil > Wetlands > Peat | place: USA: New York...
AATGCCGCCGTCGGCAACTGTTCCAATTCGCTCGATCCGATGCGCACTGACCCCGGCCGCACAAACTTTGAGAAATGCGCCACCACGTAGTAGGCCACGTTAAATGTCGCCTTATCGCCATCCAGCGTAATCGCCCCATAGCAACTCGGACAGCCGCCGTTGTTTGTGTGCGGTCCGGCTTGCGGATCGGCAGCCAGATTCCACAGCAGCACGTTGCGTGCCCAGTTGCGCGTCGCGCCAATCATCACCCCGTCAACCGGGTCGGAAATGTCGAGCGACCTCGATCCCGGCCATTGCGTCACAGATTGCTCGGTCAGGTAGAGATTCTTGTTTGGATATGCCTCATGCACAGCCGTCAGCGTGCTGCTTTCGCCGCCATACAAGTGGAACGCCGTCCCGATTGCATACTTCCCTGCGACCGGATCTGCCAGGATCGACAGCGGATACGAGGGAACATCGGGATTATGGTCGTAGAGCTGTATCTCGATCTTGATCCCTGCAGTCTCAAAGGCCGGTCCCAGGTATTTACCGATGAACGCATCCTCCTCGTCGGCGAACATCGCCATGCTTGGAGTGTTCTTCGGATTCAGCGGTTCGTTCTCAACCGTAATCGCCGCGATCGGAATACCCTCCGCCTTCATCCCCTCCAGGTACTTTGTCAGGTACTGCGCGTATGCGGCGTAGTACTCGGGCTTCAAGTGACCGTCTCTCACGTCGTCGTTGGTCTTCATCCACGCGGGCGCCGACCACGGCGACGCCAGAATCTTCATTTTCGGATCGATGCTGAGAATTTCCTTCACCACCGGAATCACGTCTGCTTCATCCGGCGCCAGACTGAACTTCGCCAGCGCCGGGTCGGTCTGCCCGGCAGGCATGTCGTCGTAGCTGTACACGTGGTCGTTCATGTCAGACGAACCGATCGAGAGTCTGATGTAGCTGGCGCCAATGCCGTCACCTTCGGGCGAAAAAACCTGCTTCAGCAACTCCCTCCGCTTGCCTGCGCTCATTTTCATCAGCAGCTGCGCGCTTCCGCCCGTCACCGCAAATCCGAACCCCTCAATCGGCTGGAACTGCTGAATTTCATTGATCGTGATCGCGGGTTCATCACTGGCTGCAGCCGAGAAATGCAATGTTGCCGGCTGCTCGGAAAACACCGACGAGCGGTCTTGCGTCGAAAGCCAGACATGGACATCGGGAATCGTCTGGGCCTGAATTGCGAGTGGAAGAGAGAAGAGAAGGGCGGCGGCAGGTATTGGAAAATAGCGGGCAATCATGGGGCTCCTTGGTGTGGCTTGCGTGGCCGCGGTTTCAGAAGGCACGCTTCATTTCTTCAAAGGCAATCGATTGTTATGGGAAAAATCGCGAATTTCCCGAGCCGCCAACTATCCCACCAGACTCCGGCTCGCGTTGTCAAGGTTCATCAGCCTCAAAGCATCCCTGAACCTCAGACTCTCATCTGAAAGACCCTCATCTGAAATGCCGCAGATCGTCGCATGGCAGCTTCGTGCGCCCCCAATCCCACGTGGATGGCGGGTGGAAGATTTTTGGAGATTTGCTGTAAGTAATTGATTTAAATGGTGGCCAGGGACGGCTCAGAACCAAACTACACTCCGTTTCGACTTCCCTTTGTGACTCGCATCGAAAGAGAACTCCGATGACTGGACGGTCTAACGGAACCTTATGATTTTGAAGGTAATTCCCTTCGATCATGCCTGGCAGCGCGAACGCCGCATTGGGTGAGAGTGAGTCTTCCTCCGATTCGAGGGGCCACATCCGTCAACACTAGCCGACTCCCAAGGAACATCACCCGTTTTCCGCGGGGATGATCTGAAATCCGAGTTGTGCAGCTTGCCCACGTAGTCGATATTGTGCGCGGCGGATGGTTTCCTCTTCAGTTTTGTGGAAGACACTCTCGGTGTAAGCCTCCTTTGTACTCAACAGGTGGAAGACGATTCGAGCAAGTTTGTGGGCCGTGGCCGTGATCGCTTGGGGTCGGCCGAGCTTGCGGGTGATGCGTCGGAAGAACTCACCCAGATATTCTTGGGCGTGATGCAGTGATTGAGCGCCCATGCGCAGGGCCGTTGCTACCCGGCTTCGAACGCGTCGGCTCTTGGTGAACAGCACCTTGCCGCTGCTGATTTTCTTCTCAGGACAGAGCCCCAGCCAGGATGCGAAAGCAGAGGCATTGCGGAACCGTGAGACATCAGTGCCGATCTCGCACAGGATCGTTTGAGCGGTCAGGGCACTGATGCCTGGTAAGTTCGCGAGGTCTACTCCGAAGATTCGGCATAGTTCACCTCGGAGGTCAAATGTTCTCGGCTCGTAGTGGCGTGCATAATGGGCGTTAGCTTTCGTTCGTGCCGGTGTCGTTGGCTGCGCTGTTGCGGCCGTCGTCAACTCTGCAAGCTGCAGTTGAATCTCCCGATCAGCTTCAAGAACGAGTTGCTGATAAAAGCGAAAAGCCGCCAAAGACTGGCGAAGCGCGAACAGGTGCTCTGGACGGTAATCGCCTTCGAGCGATTTCGCTATGACGTCCTCGCTGCTCTTCACGCCGCCGTGGCAGAGCCTCGCCAGGGTGAGGGGAGCCCGTTCACCTGTGAGGATCGCGTCCAGTATCCTGAGCCCACTCACCCCAGTAATGTCGTTTAGAACGCAATGAATTTGAAGATTCATCTGGTCCAGAGCCTTCTGCATGTGCAAGACGTGCTCAGCGGCCATTTGAATCAGGCTGGCACGATGTCGCCAGAGAGATCGCATGGCGCAGATGAATCCGGGCGGTCGGAAACTGGCGCGGAGAAGGCCGACCGAGTGGAAGTACTGGAGCCACTGGCAATCGGAGACATCGGTCTTCCTGCCTGGCACGTTCTTCACGTGCTGTGCGTTGACGAGGTAAACTTCGAGGCCGCGCGCTTCCAGAATCTGGTAAACGGGAATCCAGTAAACGCTGGTAGACTCCATCGCTACCGGGCGAATCCCGCATTGCACGAGCCAGTCGGCCGGCGCATGCAGGTCGCGAGTGAAGGTGGGAAAGCTGCGGACGGGTTGCGGGTCTCGATCAGCGCTCACGGCGACGTACAACTCGCTGGCGCCAACATCAATGCCGGCGGCATCTGGATGCAGGACCGGCAATGTGTCGCATCTTCTCTTGCTCTTCTTGGCCATTCGCTCCTCCCATTCCGGTCGGATGCCCGGGGCGCGGACGCAGAGCAAACTCCCAATCGAGATCGTCGCCGGAAACCGACGGCCGTCATCACACGTCTGTACGCAACCCCAGACCCACGCTTCACGGTCGGGCTTCAAACCGGGCACCAATGTCGGCGCGGGCTGCAGCTGTCATCTGACCGGCTGGCACCATCATCGCTCGAAGCGTGTTCCTTTACATCCTGTCTGGCCAAGGGCGGCCAGTTGCACGCTTCAGGGGCGTGATCCTTCGTTGAGACGCCTTAGCCGCCAAATATCAACCGCTTGTCTTGTTTCTTGCTGCGTTTGCGGTCCCCGACGAATTCTCGCTAAAAGCGACGGCCCACTCACTCCAACACAGCCCAATTTCCGGATAGGCGGCAATCCTCCCAGAACCGTGGATTGCGCCTCTCAGGTGCCGAATTGAAGCCTAAGTTACGCTGGCAATTCCATCGTGGTGTTAGAATCTCGTGCCTGTTGGCAAATAATCGTCTTAACCGGACCCTGATGACAAGACGCAGATGGCGGTTATTCTGCATCTTTTGCGCAACGGAAACCTACGGCCCCGGAGCGGTCATAACTCGGCGCCATCAGCAGCAGTTTGCCGTGCTGGTCATTGCTGTAAGCCTGAGGGAAGTACCAGATCGAGCCCTGGGGCCGGTAATGACTTCCCCCACGCAATATGGCTGCACGAGTATGCTCATCTACAAACTCATCTGTCCATTGCCAGACGTTTCCCACCATGTCCATCACGCCAAACGGGCTCGCACCCTTCGGATGCGCGTCGACCTCACTGGCTGGGGGCATCACGCGCCCATTGTCTGGAATCGGCGCGGGCGAGTCCTTCGGACTGGCTTCCCAGGGACACGCCAGCGGCCCCCCGCTGAGTGCAGGCGCCAGCCAGTCGCAGTTGCCCCAGGGGAATCTACGGCCATCGTTGCCCTGTGCCGCGTATTGCCACTCCCACTCGTGAGGAAGCCGCTTGCCAGCCCACTTGGCGTAGGCGCGAGCGTCCTCAAGCGACACCCAGGTGACGGGCTTCTTGGCGGCACCATCGGGATATGTGCCGTTCTTCCAATCCTTCAGGAAGTTGAGGTCGTCCTTGGGATGATAGTTGGATTCGTCGAGAAATATCTTGAATTCCTCGTTCGTCACAGGATACCTGTCGATGTAAAACGGCTTGATGTGCACTATGTGCTCATGAAAGCGTCGAGCGCTGTCTTCCCATGGATACTGCACGTCGACCCCAATATCGTTTGAGCCCTCAATCTCGATTCCTTGAACCTTGAACAGGAATTCGCCGCCATCGATACGTATCATCCCTCTAGGCTCGGTCTTCGCCGGCTCTGTAGGGTCAATCTCAATAAGTTGTTGCCTGAGCGGTTCCCACTGATGGGAAAAACTGGACAACGGCCTTTCCGTCATACCCTTCATCTTCAACATAAGTTGCTGAATTCCGCTATCGGGTTCGCCGGGTGTAGCGAGGATGGCCCCGTAACCATGAGCCTCAGTGTTGAATGAGAGCACCGCCTGATCTCCTTCGATAGCCGGCTTCAATTCGACGCCATGGTAAAGATCAAAATACCGCGTTCCTTGTTTATAGGGCGCCGTCATTTGCCGACCGTCAACGTCATACTCATTGCGGTTTACGATGGTCCACATTGTCTGTTCACCCGACGGCCACCTGCTGGCGAAAACACCGTATCGATGCATCGGGTAGAACGGCTCCCAGTCCTCGCTTACGAGAAAAGGCGCAACTGCACGCTCAATGGCAGCGACACGTCGTGTCGCTTCGCCGTCACGAGGTGTCACGCCATTCCAGATTCCCCAGACATTCTCCCAACTCTCCCAGCCTTCGCCGTTGAAGAATGCAAACTGAAGGTCGTCGGTCTTGTCGCGTAGCCACCGGCCCTGAATGTTCACCATGTGACGCGGTTCGAGCCAGCGATACCGGTCGACAGTTGGAACGAACTGGAACTGGTACTGGCCCCACGTCAGTACATTCCAGGCAAGCGCCTCGTCGCTCGGACCGACCTCCGGTTCAAACGCGAGCGGATGATTTAGCTTATCGGCCGCCAATGAAAACGCCAGCGGCACGCCGTCCTGGGTGTCGCCGTTGATGCCGTCGGCATCGATCGCTTTCATCAACGCAGCCTCAGCGTCGGGCCAATCTGTGCCGGGATCCCGCGTTCCCTGGTCCCACATCATCATCGGGAAGAGAACCCGAACACCGCGCCGATGGAAGTCCTCTACCATCTTATGAACGCCTTCGATGCCGCCCGGCATCGATTGCACCATGTCCTGCTGGTTGCGATCGTCAATGCCCATGTTGGGATACGTCGACCAGATCAGCACCGAGTCAATTCCGCCATACCGCTGTTGCAGGTCGTCGAGATAGCGGTCGACGGTGTATTTTCCGGCCACCGGATCGTAGAAGTAGCGGTCATGCACCATCATCTGCGGCTGCATGAAACTCGACTGCGTCCACTGGAGCGCGGGTATCTGGTAGCGCGCAGGATCGTAGCCTATGCGGATGCGGCGTTCAGCGCGCCAGTGCGTAATCTCGGCCAACCATTGCTGATGAGTTAATGCAGTGCAGGGGGTATACCACCCTCCCTCCCACGCGCGCCCCAGCGTCAGGCACGGTGGCGGAGGGATCTGCTGCCCGACAGGAGCGTAGTGCGTATCCTGCGCGGTAACGGGCAATGTAAGAATCGCCCCAAGAAGTGAGTAACCTGCTGCCCACCGAACCGCTCGAGCCGTTGTGTTCATAAAGTCCTCTCTTAAAGGGATAATTTGGGTTGAATTACGGAATAACGCGGAAGATGCGATCCCATGTATTCTCGCGACACAACGGAACTCACATCCGATCTTTTGTAACCCATGATTACTTCGGCGGCTGGTTGTCTGCAGCGGCCATCGCAGTCCTGATCTTCCGTTCCACTTCGTCGCTCATGTAGCCGCAATCCAGACGCATATAGACTGAGGTGTAGGGAATCCGCTCCGTAGTCTTGATGAACAGGATCCTGAAGGTCTTCCCGGCTTCATCGATCTTGCTCATTACTTCGATGTGCGGAATGCTGGAAACCTGCTCCCTGGCAAACGTCCCCGTGATTTGCTTCTTCAACTCCGATACTCCGGGGTAGTCGTGCTCATCGATGAACTGAAGTTCCTTGTCCAGAAAGACCGTCGCCCGTACATGCCCCGATGAAGAGATTGCGCCGGCCACGTATTTGAGAACCGACGGCAGATCGTCCTTGACGACAATGGTCTCGATTCCCGGCGCGGCGTAGACCGGGAAGGCCGAATCCGCGACCACGATCCAATTTCGATGGCCATACAAAGGGAGCCGGTTCTGAACAACCGTCTTCCAGTCAGGAGAAGTCCCGCCAAGCGGGCTTTGTGAGAAGGATGAGCTAGCGCTTAACGCCAGAGCAAATACTATGGCGAACAATCTTTTGTTTAACGTGCGCATGAGCTGTCCTCCCCTATATGAAGGTGATTTCGTGCCGCCCGATTCGCCATGTAGTTCTTTGTCTCGCAAATGCAAGCGTCACCCGTTTACTCGAATGCTGCAATTCTCTTCCAGAAAACAATCCACCTCTGAAGCGGTGGGCATCGAGGGCTGCGCCCCGGTGCGCGTGACCGATATGGCGGCGACCGCGGAAGCAAATTGCGCACTTTCGATGGGGGACTTCCTCAGCATCAGTCCTGTAGCAAAGCCGCCATTGAACGCATCTCCTGCGGCGGTCGTGTCGATCGCCTTGACAGGGAATGCTGGGATGAGGTCCCCAAGGCCTTCCTGAGATGCGAGGTAGGCGCCATGCTCGCCCATCTTTAGAACGACACCACGGCTGCCCTCGGCCAGGATCAGACGCGCCATTTCGGCAGCATCATGGTTTTGTCCACTGCCGTTCTCGCTCCCCGAATAGAACGCAGCCTCGGTTTGATTGGGCGTGAACCATGCAATTTGCTTGAAAATCCCACGAGGCAGGTCCCTAGCGGGGGCCGGATCGAGAATCAGCGGCACGCCCTCCTGCGCGCAAATCGAGGCCAGATACTCCACGGTTTCGAGCGGGATCTCAAGCTGTGCGAGAACAATACCCGCCTGGCGAACGATCTCGATGTTGGCCTCTAAGTCCTGGGGAGTCACATTTGAATTGGCGCCGGGCGTGACGACGATGCTGTTTTCTCCCTGGCTGGAGACGACGATGAGCGCAACCCCCGAGGTACCTTCGCTTGTCGCAACACCGGCAACGTCCACGCCGGCACTCTCAAGATGCGTTCTCAGTTGCGTCCCAAATGGATCGCTGCCCAGGCGTCCGATCAGCCGCACCGGGTAACCGAGCCGGGCGACGGCGACGGCCTGGTTTGCACCCTTGCCACCAGGATGGATTTGAAAGTCTGTTCCCGTTACGGTCTCGCCGACTGCCGGGATTCTCTCGGCAAAGGTTACGAGATCTGTATTAATGCTGCCTACAACAACGATTGGCTTCTGCCTAGACAATCTAAATCTCCTGAAGTGAATATCAGAATATTGGTAGTCCTACGCGAAGAGCGGCGCAACAGCGATCGCCGTCAAACCGCAAATAAAGAAAATAAACATCCATGCCAGAGCAACCTTGGAACGAGACGGCGCCGACGCAAATTCCTTCCAGATGAAGACACCCCAGCAAGCTGAAATCATGGTCGCCCCCTGACCAATCGAATACGAAACGGCAGGGCCAACAATGTGCGCCTGCGACGCCACGAAGTTCATCATTGCGCCGGTGCACCAAACTGCACCGCCCAAGACGCCCCACAGGTGCCAACTCCCTTGCGCCTGCCAGTAGCCGCTCATGGAGGCAGGCTCGCGTCCATCGAGGGGCATCCGCATAAGCAAGTAATTCACCGGAATGGAACATGCCGCGACGCCAACGACAAAGAACAGGAGCGCAGCATACGGTCCCAGCGCACCTTCGCCCGTCATTGCCTTGGAAACGAATGGATAAAAACAACCCATCAGGAGGCCGGCAATCAGGCTGATGACGATGCCTCTACGACTCATCGCGGGGCGGCTTGCTTCGCGCAGGCGGTATGCAATCGCGTCGAGCACAATCGCCGCAACCACAAGCACGATGCCGCCAAACAGCAGGAGGGGATTGCCCGCGGGCGAAATCACATAGCTGCCGATGGCGCCGACCACCAGAGCCAGACCAATACCGATCGGAAATGCCACCGCCAGGCCGGCTATGTCGATGGCCGCCACAAGGAGAAGATTGGCGATATTGAAGATCACCCCGCCTGCAATCGCTAGAAGCACAGGATGCAGCCCGGCGTGGGCGATGTCCAGGTAGAACGCCCTGCCGGTGCTCCCAATACTTCCCAACGTCGAGCCCCAGAGCAGCGCGGCAACGATCAAGCCAATCACGTAGTCCCAGTAGAACAACTGAAACCTGTACCCCGAGCAGAGCTTCATGGTGTTTGCCCACGATCCCCAGCACAACATGCTGATGATCATGAACAACAGGGCAATTCCATATACTTCCGGCTGATACATTGATTGAGTCCTCGAAGGCCGAGAAGACTGCGGGGGATCAGCCCAATCCCATGCCATTCGTACGGCAGTTGTAAGACCGCCGCACGAATGGCCGTTGTTCAATCCTCGTCGAGCCAGTTCGCAGACAGGCTAGAAGACAACTTTGCCAGCCACTTGACCGACACGGGCGTCTCTTGCCCCGCCGTAATACTGGGTATTCCAGGAGTAATTTGCGGTGGCAACCCGTCCAAAAGGATGATTAGGATCGCCGCTGGGGTAGGTTGTATTCACGCCCATCCATTGGGTGTGGTTCAGCGCGTTAAAAAAGTCCCCTCGGAATTCCAGCTTGAGACGCTCAAAGACGGGGAATGTTTTGGCCAGAGAAAGGTCCAGATTGTCCTGTCCCGGCCCTCGAATCGTACCCAGCCCTGAATTTCCGCGAACATTCATGGGCGGGATAGAGAACTTGGAGGTGTCAAATTGACGGTTGAAACTCTTCTGCCCATGACTCAGATTTGGGTTTCCCGAAACAAAGAGCTCATCAAAGCCGGCGCCGTCCTGCGCGCTCGTGCCGCAAGTTTGGCTGCCGTCGGGATTGGTTAGGCAATTGCCGGGGCCGCCGTTGTAGACGGTATCCGCATCGCCGGACTCAAGCGTGAAGATCCCGGCCAACTGCCATCTGGTCAGCGATTCCTTCGCCCATCCCTGCCAGTGCGACCCATATGTTGGAGCCCATATTCCGCTGAAGACGAAGCGGTGGCGATGAGATAGCGTGGCTTCGCCGCGGTTATGGAGGCCCGGTCCAGCTGAACTCGGATACTGGAATCCGCTGCCTCCGCCTGCTTGAGAACTCCATTCCAGAGAATTGACGCCTGAGGGGTAGTCCGAGACCGTCTTGCCGAGGGTGTAGTTGCTGGTGATCTGCATTCCCTGGCTGAAATCGTGCCTGTACTGAAAGATCGCCGCATTGTAAAAGGAATTATTTCTTGCTCTCCATACAGGGAGATCCGCCCACCTGCCGGAGTTGTTCGGCCGCGCCGCATTGAAGGCTGGATCGGAGGCGCCACCGCCGCCGGACCAGCCCGTTTGATACGGGGGCAGGTTAATATTCACTTCGTCGGCTCCTCTCCGGCCCTGCGACCCCGCATACGACAAGGTGACAACATCGTGGTTGTGAACCTGCTGTTGAAAGTCGAGGCTCATGCGCTGGTAGTAGGGCATCAGCTGGGATTTCTGATCCCAAATCCCCCATGGCAGATTGTCGTACCACGCACCGTCGCCAAAGTATCCTACGCCCGCGCCTTCGCTCACCGGGTAATTCCCCAGGGTCTGTGAAACATACGCCGGGAATATGTCCGCCAGCGTCAGATTCGGCAGGTCGGGAAGTATCCCTTGCGTTGTGTTGCTGACTTGAAAATTGATGGCGCCGCTGGTGGTGCCGGAACCGGTGGGGCTTTGACCGGAGAACTGGCTGGCCGCTTGAGAGGCTCCCGCGTCGAAGAAGATGCCGTATCCGGCCCGGATGACCCTCTTAGGCGAGAGTTCGTAGGTAATGCCGATGCGCGGCGCGAATTCGATCTTGGATGCCGTCAGATCGTGCAGCGGCACGCCTGCGGCGATGCCGGGGACCTCCATGACGCCCGCGCCGTTATCGGCGGCCGCGTTGTAAATCTGGCAGCAGGGTTCGATATGGGGGTTGGGAGCGTAGATCGGGAAATTCAATTCGTACCGCAGGCCCGCCGAGATGGTCAGATTGCGGCTGAGGCGGAACTTATCGTTCCCGTAAAAGCCCCAATAGGGGATATAAAGCCAACCATCAGGGGCATAATCGTCTCCGCCATTCATCTCAAAGCGAGGATTCATCGCAGCCACCAGGCCCATGACCAGGTCTGCCATGGAGTCGCCGCCGGCATATCCCCCCGCGCCGCCGCTCGAGCTGAATGCGTTAAAGCCGGAGACTGAGCCAAACGACGCACTCTGCCCGATACCCCAGTCCTTCTCGCCCTTCCGCAAATAGTTGAAGCCAGCCGAGAACGCATGTCGGCCGTGAATCCAGTTGAGGTTGTCGGAAAACTGGAGAGTTTGATTCTTCCAGCCCTGAAGATCGGAGCCGGCGCCCGGCACTGCATATCCGTTAACAATCAGCGCGACAACCCCTTCCGTTGCGCCTGGTCCCGTATTGCTGAATAGCGTGTTGAAAGGGTTCTTGCTGCTGTTGAGCCAACTCAGCTGAGACGTCCCCACGTCCTGCAACGTGCCCTGGCCGAAACCAAAGATGAATTCGTTGGTCAGGTTCGGGGAGAAAACATGGACGTAGTTGGCCGTCACCAGGTAGGAACTATTCGCGGTGGGAAAGACATAGAGTTGAGTCGGAGGTATGCCGCCAACAACGTTTCTCGTTCCGGGCGCTCTCGACCAGGTTACGAAGACCGAGTCATTGGCGGTGAGTTTGGCGTCGAAGCGCGTGTCGATGTGATACTCCGAGATTTGCGGAGCGGTGTACGTCGTATAGTTGACCTCATTGCTTGGGGCCCCTGAAACGTTTGGCGAGGGCCATATTTCATTCAGGATGGCGGCGGAAGAGGGATCGACGAGCGAAGTGCCGTCGGGCTTCGTCGCCTGATCGAGGCGATTATTCGGAATAGGCAGCCGCGTGCTCACGCCGTTGCTATAGGTGGTGGTATAGGGGTTGTACAGTTGAATCGGAGCGCCGTTGGGGGTACTGTAATCGCCATTCGTGCAGTTGCTGGTGTAGAGCAGCTCGCAGAAATTGCCCGTGCGCTCCGCAGCGGAGGGCACCGAAGCCTCTACCAGGGAGTTGCCGTCGTGCTCAATGAACTTTTCATAGTTTGCGAAGAAGAAGAGCCTCTTCTTCAGTCCGGGAAGCAGCTTGGGGATGAATATAGGTCCGCCCAGGTTGCCGCCGAATTGATTGCGCTTCAAAATAGGTACGGATGGGGTCTGACCGTTAAGAAAATCTTCGAATTTAACCCCGGGGTTCATGGCATTCAGGTCATTGTTCTCCAGAAATTCGAAGCCCTCGCCATGGAAGTTGCTTGAGCCGCCCTTGGTCTGCATGATGAGCGCGGCGATATCGTGTCCGGTGGCCGCGGAGAAGTCCGCCACCTGAACCGTGCCCGTGCCGAGAGCTTCGGGGGAGGGTTGGTAGTTGGTGCTGCTCATGTAGTTGTCGTTGATGTTGACACCGTTGACGTAGAAACCGTTGTCGCGCGAGCCCTGAAGGGTGCCCCCAGCGTCAAAGAGCGTTCCGCCCATGGCGTACATGGCCCCCACGGCCCAGGTGTCGTTCGGGGTAGAGTTCATCTGCGGAGAGGTGGCCACTCCAGGCGCCAGGGCCGCGATTTGAGTGAAGTTGCGCCCGTTCAGCGGCAGCTCCTCGAACTGCTGCGTGGTGACGTTTGTCCCCGCGCTGATCGTGTCGGCGTCGATGCCGGTCGTGTCGCTGGACACGGTGACCGTCTCCTCCGCCTTGCCGATACGCAGCTTGAAATCGTAGTGCAAGACGGCGCCGAGATTGACGGCGATCGGCCCGGAGATCGAGGTCTCGAAGCCCGCCTGCACCGCCGTCAGCTGGTACTGGCCGGCGACGATATTGTCAAATTCGAAGTGGCCGCTGGAGTCCGCGGTGGACTGCCGGGTATCCGCCATGCCGATGTTGAGCAGGGTGACCCGCGCGCCGGGAACCACCGCGCCGTTGGCGTCGAAGACCGTTCCCTCGATGCCGCCGCGTTGGGCAAACTGCGCCCAGGCACTGGCGGAGAGGAGAAGCACGAAGAGCGAAACTAGCGAAAGCAGGGTGCGTCGATTCATGGCAGGCCTCGTAGAAGAGATTTTCGTTCGAGTGTTTGAAACGTTTCAAGATTTCGACGAAGGAATAGTATCCCCCAAAAGAATCCCTGTCAAGGAAATGTTCGCGCGGCTGCAGCCTCCGCCTCTGCGCCTGCCGACCTGCATCCTGTCAGAGCGGCACAGAGTTCAGATCACGATCAGCCCACCGTAACAACTGTAAAGAACAGGCCAACGCCTGTGTGTCGCGACAAGCGAGGGGCTCTGTATCGGCCGCTCAAACTGTCATATTGATGAAACCTTTTATTCTCTGCTTCCCCGGCATAGAATGAGGACATGCACGAAGGGATGCTTTATTCCTGATGGCGAACATGATCGAAATCGCCCGGATGGCAAATGTATCCCTGGGAACCGTCTCCCACGTTCTGAATGGTTCGGCCCGCGTCCGTGAACCTCTGCGCAAGCGAGTGCTTGAGGCCGTTCAGGCCGCCGGCTATCAACCCAGCCAACTGGCGCGCGGCCTGAGGCGCGACAAGACCAACATGATCGGGATGATCATCCCGGACATCACCAATCCCTTCTTCCCGGCAGTGGTTCGCGGCGCCGAAGACGTGGCCTTCTCCAACGGCTATCGTCTGATCCTTTGCAATACCGACAACGACCATTCCAAGGAGTTGGTGCACCTCAATGAGCTGCGTACCTATCTTCCGGCTGGTCTCATCGTGATCCCGTCCAATTTCAGCGATCTGACGGCGCAGGCCGAATCCTACCGCCGGGCAGGCACGGGCGTGGTCTGCGTCGACCGTCTCCCCAAAAACTGGAGCGGAGACAGCGTCACCGCCAACAATGAAGAGGGCGCCTACGACGCAACCCGTTATCTGATTCAGATGGGGCACACAAAACTTGCTGCAATCGCAGGACCTTTGCATTTAACGAACGCACAGGAGCGACTTGGCGGTTTCAAGCGCGCCATGCGTGAGGCCAAGCTGCACCTCGCTCCGGAATATGTCCAGGAGACAACCTTCGACAAGCAAGGCGGCCATTCAAAGGCCCTTATCCTGCTTCGGCTTATTCCTCGTCCCACGGCAATCTTCGCTAGCAATGACATGATTGCCCTCGGAGCGTTGCTGGCCATCCGCGAGGCAGGCCTTCGTTGCCCGGAAGACGTGTCTCTGATGGGCTTCGATGACCTTGACCTGGCCGAAACCACCAATCCGTCGCTTTCGTCCGTCTCCCAGTCGGGATACCAGCTCGGCACTACCGCCGCTCGCATTCTGCTCGACCGCTTGGAGGGAGATCAAGGCCCAGCAAAGCACGTCGTTCTTGAAACGTCACTCAAGCTTCGGCACTCGGTCGCGGCTCCCACTGAGGCATCCCGGCGCAGCCTTTCATCAAATGGACGGCGCGGCAAAAGGACATCATTGGCTCAATAGGATGCTCTGAGATGGATCGACGTCAGCTGCATTGCAACTGTTCAGCTTGTTAGCCGGTGCGCTGAGATCGGGGACAGTTGCCACACGGATATGGATACAATTTTGCTTGTCCTGCCTGTCCATTGCATACGCAGATCCTGAGCGCTGCTACCGAGGGGATAGATGCGCTTGGTATAGGCGATTTGGTTGTTTAATAACACTTCGATCACGGATCCATCGATATACAGACGGAAGTTCAAGTCTTCGCGGTCTGCCAAAATCAAAGGGAATGGCTGACCATCGATCGATATCTGGTTGGGACGGAGCGGATCATGTCTCAGCGAGGGCCACGAGTCCGTGCCTCCTGTGCCGCTGTAGAGCGATAGTTCCAACGGTTCAGATGCTCGACGCACCCTGCACAGGATTTCGCCCGCGCGTCCTTCGATGCGCAGGCTAGCGATCTGGCGCTGGTTCTCCTTTTCGTCTGTGGCCACATGGAGAGTCTGTTCCTGCTTTCGTAGTTGATTGACCTCCTCCGCCACACCCAATCTAATTCGTCCATCGGGCGCCAAAGAAAGTACACGTGGGAGAGACATTACGCCAGCCCAACCGGAGGCTTTGTATTCCTCCACCTTGCGGGTCTCGATAATCCATCCCCAAAGAATACGGTTGCCGGATTTGTCCAATTGGGTCTTGGGGGCATAAAAGGAGCCGTAGTCCAGAGTCCCCGTCTGCTCGGGATGGAAGGTCATCGTCTCCGGATCAAGTTCGCCACTCTGCCAGAATGCCTTACCATTTGTTGAATAGATCAACACATGCCGGTTGCGCAGAGCAAAGAACTCTGGGCACTCCCACACTTCACGCGGATGTGGTTGCTCGTAAGCAACTGCAGAATTGCTTTCACGGTGGGCAAGTAGATGGACGAACCGCCAACGGCTCAGGTCCTTTGACTTATATAACAGAACCGCTCCGCCCTGGTTCACAATGCCGGAGCCGATGACCATGTACCACCAACCCCTCTGACTCCGTGGAGATGGATCACGAAAACCAGTGATGTCCATGCCTGCCGTGGATCGGAAAGAAGGGGTGTCGACAACTTCGACCAGGTCGTGAGAATCGGATCGTTCGATAAGGCCAGGCACTGTGTTTCACGAAAGCTGTTTACTCCGTGTTTGATGGTTGCCTGCGCCTCGGGCACAGAACGAACACCCGTGTAAATGAGCGCAACCTGCCCGTCTTGAACAACCGCGGTGCCGCTGAAGCAGCCATCTGCATCGGATGCTCCAGGAGTAGGCGCAAGCGCCACGGGAAGATGCTTCCAGTGAACCATATCAGGACTGATTGCATGGCCCCAATGTATGTCGCCCCAGAAGGGGCCATCGGGGTTATATTGGTCGAACATGTGATACGTGCCCTTCCAATAGATGGGACCGTTCGGATCGTTCATCCAGTTTGCAGCCGGCAGGAAGTGGTACTGCGGACGATTCGGATCCTGCGCTAAAAGTCTTTCGGCTGAATTCGCTTGAGCAGCCAGGGTAATCGAATTGCGGGCTGCAATTTCACTGAGACCTAGAACGGCAGAAGCCTTCATGAATTGACGACGGCTGAGCCTAGATCGCCGGAATAGTTTCATGAAGTCAGAATATATTGCGCGTTGTGCGGTCTTGCAATGCCTTTCGCATCATGGGAGAGGCTCAACAGGGGCGAATGGATTCTCGGCGGCAGGGACCACAACCTGATCCACGCTCCCCAGCGGCCACTCGATGCATTTCTCAAACGTTGGCCAAATCGACGTGCTTGAGGAGGGTTTCGGATACATGCAGTATGAATTGCAGAACGGCTATAGTAGTTTGCGATGAGGGTTCAACGTTCGACTAAATGGCTTCGTTCGGCAGTGCAATCGCTGGCAGTGTGGATGCTGGTGCTCACGGCAAATCTGGCCCTGGCCCGGCGAGTGGACAGCGGAGATACACTCGAGGTGCAGCAGCTCTATGCGGAAGCCAAAGCGGCACAGCAAGCGGGCGACAGCGCTGCAGCTATCGGAAAATACAGGGCGATCATCAGACTTGCGCCGCATCTTGCGGCGCCATACAACAACCTGGGCATGCTCTACTTTAAAAAACATGACTATATGCTTGCAGTGGAAGTACTCCAGCGCTGTTTGGAACTTGCACCTGATATGCACAGTGCGTCCGCAATCCTTGGCATGAGCTACTTCGAGTTAAGGCAAAGCGAGAAAGCCGAACCTTTTCTCCAGGCAGCTCTGAGCGCCAACCCGACCGATGACAATGTGGAGATGATGCTTGCGCTTGCCCTGATCGATCTCAGGAAAGATCGAGAGGCGGCGACGCATCTCGAAAACTTCGTAGAGCGGAATCCTGAAAGCCTTGAAGGATGCTCCTTGCTCCGGAAGACGTATCTGCAAATGTCGGAAGATGCACGGACAAAGATCAACGAGATTGATCCAGATTCAGCCGTCGCGCATGAGATCGCCGGCGAGATCGACGAGAGGGCGCAAAACTACCCCGCCGCACTCGTTGAGTATAGAAAGGCCATCGAAAAAGCTCCCCATCAGCCAGGCACCCATATGCACCTGGCCACTGCCTACTGGCATGTCGGAGATTGGAAACTAGCGCAGGCAGAGTTCAAGTCCGAATTGGCGAATGATCCTAACAACTGCACCGCACACTGGCAACTTGCAGATGCCATGCTCGAATCGAACGACCCTAATGAGGATCCTCTCCCGGATTTGAATCAGTCCATCGATCTCTGCCCTACCCTGATGCAGGCCCGTGTTGATCGGGGCCCGCGCTCGAATCCGGCTCGGTGAGCACAGCGACGCCTTGCCCGATCTGTTGATGGCCGAGAAGGATAGCCCGGCCGAGCCGACGATCCACTATCTTCTTGCCTCTGTTTACCGCGTTCTGGGCAACACCGCAGAAGCCAGCCGGGAAATGCAGACGTTTGAGCAATTGAAGAGGAAAGGTATCGTGATCGGGCCCGGGTATTTTGAACAACGGTAAGTGTTAGTCTTCGGCCATAACCGCGCCCTTTAGGGCGGAAGGATTCGGCCATGAAGAAGAGACGGTTTTCTGTGGAGCAAATCGTCGGGGTGACTCTGGGACCCTCGGAGCCTGACCTGCTCGAGTAGCCGATGTTGGGCCTGGAGATGCCGGTCCGGCATTAATGAAGTGCGTCGAGCCGAGCGTACTATCCACTTGTGGAGAGGCCCAGACAGGCCGAGATGGAGCAAGCGGAAATCCCCTGGGAAGTTGCCCAAAAGGCAACTTTTCTAAAGTGCTTTCGCACGCGCGCTGAAACGAGTGGAAATCTAATATTCTCCGCCCGTCGGGAGGCACACTGGACTCCCAACCTCTTGGCTACAGGATGGCCGGGGACGATTGCTCCCAAAAAGGCCGGTTTTCTGAAACCGGCCAAACGAATGTCGCCGTAGATTTCAAGCGAGCCGCGGCGGGCTAAGCAAGCCGCGCAGCCGAGTACGACGACCACCATGCTGGCCATAGAAAGCACTTCTCAGAACCAACCAGCCCACATCAACAACACGTATCCATGCCGGGATACCGGCGTAGCCAGGAGCAAGAGAACAATCGAACTCCCGGCAGCGATAGCGTGATGGAGCATCGGATCGACTGGCCAACAGATCGACTGCCCAACAGGCCAGCCGATCATGGCTTCCCCTGCCCAACGGGATTCCGGAGCCTGAAAATCCGGCGGCCTTCCCGCCCGCGCCCGCGCGAGGTTTTTGTTGTTGGGCAGGACGGAGAGACCTGGTGAAGTGCCGGTCAGCCATGCGCATGACCGACTCCTTGGTCCGGCGCACCCGATCGAGGATCTTCTCGTATTCGATCTGGAGCTCGGTGTTGCCCTTG
>Ga0326727_10013817_pt1 | contig 17807 bp, 16 predicted proteins | sample MB2enrmetagenome_FD_207643 | JGI IMG/M metagenome (GOLD analysis project Ga0326727, IMG submission 207643) | Lab enriched peat soil microbial communities from McLean, Ithaca, NY, United States - MB29MY | ecosystem: Environmental > Terrestrial > Soil > Wetlands > Peat | place: USA: New York...
ACCGACGAATCTCCTCTTGCAGGGCAGGAATTGCCATGACCGCATCGGGAATGGTCAGCGCTTTCATGCATAGATTATATGATCTCCCGATAAATATGTCCAATTATTAATGACGCTGCGTATAATTCGCCTTCAAACCTCTATTTTTGTGGCCCCAGCCTTTACCGTGAAAAACTTCTGTGAGGCGAATAGTACTAAGGCGCAACTCACCTGCCAAAGGCGGATCGACTTTGGTGACTGCCGGTTTTAGGCGGCGGGCGCCGGGGCCGCCAATTCAAAGGACTGTTCGAGGCAGATATTAAAGAAGTTCAATCTTTCTCCCCTCTCCCCCAATGGGGGAGAGGGTCAGGGTGAGGGGGAAATGATTATTTGCCCTTGCCGTTAATGACTGGGAGCCATAAGCCGAAATGTCTTGGATCGCTGAGGCTTTTTCTGGTCACTGCTCCCTGCGAACTTTTAATATAAGGTATTAAAAAATTAAGCCTCAGCCGCGCCGGTGTCAAGGTGAGTTTGTGCAGCAGCACCGCAGTGGGAGCCGATGAAGCGTAGAGAAGCAGGATCATGGTTAACCGGGACCTGGCAACGGCTTTTTCTTTAGCGTCTTGAGAGGCGAGATTTTCTCCCCTCACCCTATCTTTTCGATCTCCGCCAGATATTGCGCATAAAGATCCACATCGCCGCTTTTCGCCATCTGCCGGTCTTCATACGGCCCGGCCAGCCGCCGGTAAAATTCATCGGCGATATTTTTGAAGGTGCCGGTCAGGAGGGCAATCAGCCAATATCTCAGCCGCCCGAAGCGCCGGCGCACGATCTGCAGCGCCAGCCGGGTGCAGGCGTAATTCAATAGCCCGGCAAAAGCCCCCTCGTAGCCCGCCGCTTCGGCCAGCCGGACGATCTCTCCGGCCAGTGCCTCAATCAGCCCATCGCAGGCCTCTCTCTGTTCCACCGGAATGTATGGCATGGTGCCTTCCTCCTTTCTCGCGCTGCTGAGGCCCAGGCTTTCTGGCCTGGGTCTGATGCTGGCTTGACTGCGGGAGGTCTTCCGCCAGACCGCCGGGCGGGCGTCTCGCCCCCGCCTTGGTGCAACCACAAACCGCCTGCCTGCCCCCGCCTGCCTGCCCCGCCCCGGTAAAGAGTTGACCTTTAGCGCCCTGGGAGTTATAAAAAATGAAGTCATGGAGTCCGGCGCCATGCTCCGGCCTTCCAGAGGTACTTCGGGCGCCCGTAGCTCAGCCCGGACAGAGCAACGGACTACGAATCCGTGTGTCGGAGGTTCGAATCCTCTCGGGCGCGCCAATGAAATCAAGGGGTTAGCCGATTTTGGCTAACCCTTTTTTGCCTCTTGGTCAACGTTTTGGTCAACACTTGCCAAAATTAGTTGACCATCTAACCACTCCGTGTATCTCGCCATGGCGCGGTGAAGGTCGTCAATGGAAGGGGCCATGTAGTGGGCGTCCATCCCGTGGAGGCTATGGCCTAAGATCACATCTCGGTGCACTTGGTCAACACCCGCGTTGACCATGTTCGTTTTCACCGTGCGCCGAATGTCGTGAAAGATGATCCCTTCCGGGTGATCTTGGCCTTGGGGTATGTCGGCCTTCTTGCAGGCCGTGAAAAAGGAGTTATGCAGCCCGCCAGGGCTTTTGATAGGCTCATTCTTGTAGGTAAACACAAAGTCATGGTGGATAGTCCGGGGGAGTCCTTTCAGTACCTCCTTGACGTGGTGATTCATGGGGATCGTCTTGGCCTTGCCCTCTTTGGTCACGTCCGCCGGCAGTCTGATAACCCCTTTCTCCCGGTCAATATGTGACCATCTTAGGCCCCGGAGTTCCCCCGTCCGCATTCCGGTATGAAAGGCAACCTTGATGATCGGTTGCAAGTGTGGGGCTGCCGTCCTCACCAGCTTCAAATATTCTTCAATGGTGAGGGTTCGCTTCCTGGCATTGGTGGCCTTTCGCAGTTTCCGCTTAATCACCCTGAATGCCTTTACCGTCCTGCCGTCCACCAAGTCATTATCAAAGCCTTTCGTGACCATGGTTTTCACCAGGGATATTTCCATATCTATGGTAGCCGCGGCCCGGCCTTCCTCTTCCCGCTTCTCCTGGTACTCTTCCAGGTCCAGGGGCTTCAGGCTGCTTACAATGCGAGTCCCGAATACCCGGTTGAAGTTGGCGATACCCTGCCTGATCCGGTCGTAAGAGGCGAGTTTCTTAACCGGGTTCAGGTCAAGATACCACCCCACCAGTTCATTAAAGGTCATGCGCTCCGCCGGGACCTTTTCCAGAATGCCGGGATTCTCATATTTTTGAGCCTTGCGCTTGCCCTCTGCGGCCCTGGCCTCTTCTATGAGATACCCCACAGCTTCCCGGCGCTGCTTACCATTGGGGAGACGGTAGTTTACCCAGTAACGGACCTTTTGAAGCCTCTTCTCTTTCACCAAGTCCGCCCCGCAATCACAGTTACGATTCTTGACTGCCTGCTTCTTATGACACCGCGGGCACTCAGCCAAAATTGCCATTAGTCACTTCCACCCCCTTTCAAAAAATTTTCCAGGTCGCTTTCCCGGACCCGCCACAGGCGGCCTACCTTAACGCCTTTGAGTTTGCCACTCCTTAACCAATCCCCAATGGTCAAACGGCTAACCTTCAGCCGTGTAGCCGCTTCCTCTGGGGTTAAAAGCTCGTCATGGGCTTTCTTTTCCGGCATGGGCAGGCTCCTTTTCTGGGGTTAACCTTAACTTAAATCAGTTTTAGTCAGTTGTCAATAGTTTATTGCAGTTATAAATATTTTTAGCTAAGCTCTTGATTCTCCTGTTTTTACGGGATTTCTGAATAATTATGGGTAGTTGGCAAAGCTGCTACATTTGTGGCAAAACTCTGTTTCTTGGCTCTCTGCTCTATGGTCCGGGGCGGAACCTTCGCCCAAAAGACCTTTTCCACCCAGGCGGCCAGTTCAATCACCCCCGGCTTATTCTATTTCTTTCCCCTTTATCGCCTCAAATTGGGATCGTTTTCTGGGCCTCTACCCCGTGTTTTTTGGGTAAGAATCGGTGAGCCTTACCCCGTTCTATGAGCCGAGCTTTTGCCTCTGGGCATAGTCTTCTTTTTTTTCTGGCCGCGGCAATCGAAGCCACAATGTGAACTTGTTCCGGTAAGAAATAAATGATAGCTTCGCCGTCAAAATGGAAGTCGGCCTTTGCGCCAGAGATTTCCTTGATGGCTTCCCAAACCGCCCGGGCGTTCTTGGACCTGGAGGTGGAAAGTTGCAGGACAAAGGGTTCCAGGGAATAGACCTCGATGAAACAGTCTTCGCCACGGCAAGGGATTTGCTCATACCAAATCCGGTCCGGGGTTCTAATCTCTGGCCGTTCATGGTGCCAGGATGCATCTAAGGCAATCCGGTATCGCCCGCCCGTTAAGGCTGCTAAACTTTGGTTAGCCCGAATTGCCACTCAATCACCCCCGGCCAAAGGATGCGGTATCCGCATGTCGGTTTAATTCCCTTGCCATTGCTGGCTTTCCCGGCCTTGGTCAACAGATTGTCAACAATATCTGCATCAAAAAGCTGTTCCTTAACAATAGGTGTTCAACCTGTTCAAGTTTTCCCTAACACGCATGGTTAAGGGCTAAAACCGCGAACACCCCAACTGTTCACCCTGTTCATATTTGACTTGAACATCACGAACACCTTGAACACCCTGAACAGGTAAAACATATGGAACAGAGAGAACATATTTATCTATATAATCTGATATTCTCCTTTTTCGTTTATTCCTAAGATTCCAGCGCCCTTCATTCTGGCAAGATTCATGCGTGTAGCATCTTTAGATTTACCAAGAATATTAGCCATTTGTGTAACTGTCTTTGGCCCTACGTTCCGCAAGATTGAAAGGATTTCCTGGCGTTCCTGGCTCATGGCATATTCGCTTGCGGCTCCCATGAGTTTCCATAAACCTTCTTGCGGATGAAACTTGAGGGCGAGTTCCTGCTCCTCCAAGTCCCTGCCTGTGACAAACAGAGTTGCATCCGCTTGCCCGCGCCCCCGCCGCAAGACAAGCACAGCATCAGCCGCAGCGGTCAATCCGGTTGATCCGATGACATCATCAAGGGGGTCCTCCCCCTCAGTTTTTCGATTGTGGTAAATGAGCAAGATGCAGACATGGCGCTCTTGGGCCAGAGATTGCAGGGCCCCCCCCACGGACATATCGAAATCATAGGCGTCAACATTCTTGGGGCGGGGCGGTTTGATCTTGGCGTAAGAATCCACTACCACCAGCTTGCAATCGGAATGCTCCTTCAAGAAGTCTCTCAGAGCTTCCAGGCCGCCCTTATCCAGGCGGGGCCATGATTCGGCAAGGATTAGGTCTTCTGAAAATGGAGCATCGCCTAAGATGATCTCTAATCGCTTTTTAGTCCGGCGCAGTTTATCCTCCAGGCACAGGTAAGCCACTTTCCCCTGAGAAACTCTGAGGTCCGGTTTACCCAGGGCATAGCCGCCGGTCGATTTCGCCACAGAGACACTTAAGGCGCACCAGGTCTTCCCCTTCTTAGGCCGGGCAGATAAGAGACACAGCCCCTCTGGTAAGATTCCGGGCACTATCCAGGAGGGTTCTTTAAATTCGATGGATTGAAGCTCTCGACCGTTGACAAACTGAATTGCCGGGGGTGCGGGTGTGATTCCCTTGCCCGTAATTTTTCCCGGTTCATATTTTCCGTATGATCTAGCAATGTCTTTAATTTTCGAATCCGGGAGGGGTTCTTCACATTGAGTTTGATTGATAGCTTCTAAAGCGGCCAGGATTGCCGGTTCATTCATCCCGCGCCGGCGCATGGTCCCGGAGAGACTTCTAAGGGTCTTGACCCGTTTTCCCTTGGGAATTGTTTCCCCCAAGAGCACGGGGGTCTTGCGTTCGGGGGAGTTCTCTTTTTCAATCAACTCTAAAAACCAGGCGGGGACAGGGGCTAATGAGGTTTTTAGACCGATCTTCCAACGATAGTTCTTTCCCGAGACATGGCGGGAAGGTGGGGCCACGATGAAGCCGCCGTCAGATTTAATATCTATTCCCGCAAAATCTGCGAAATCCATGTCGTTTTTGATTCCTACGCCATTGTCGGGATATTTCATCAAAATATGTTCCCCATCTCCTCCAGTTGCGCTTGTCGGTGTAAATGGGAAAGTCCCCGGAAGGCTCTCTTTGCTTTCGTTGCCGCCGTTTCGAGGGTCTATGTCCGCCACTATAATCCCGGATTTTTTGCCCGTGGCGATCCCCACATTAGCTTTAGGCCACCTTTGCCACCATTGTCGGATAATCTTTTCATCGGTTGTGGCGCTATGCACTCCATTAGGTAGGTCCGCCTTGTGCCATTTGGGGTGTTTCCCGGGGGTCCCGCACTTGGATTTTTCTTTACAACTGCAACCGCCGCCATTTTCGGGCCAATGGAGGGGAATAACCGCCAAACCTCGGTGAGCATAGTCTAAGGCTGCATCGAGGAAGGGGTTAGATGTCGTTTTCATTGCGCACCCCCGCCAGGCCGTCAATGAATCTGTCAAGGTCTTCCAGGCGAAAAAGTACCCGGCCCGCCAACCTCACGGGCTTAATCGGGAAGCGTTTCCCAGCTTTTGGGCCTAAGCCATTCCGGATCGTCTTTGGGCTGATTCCCAGGTAGGCCGCTGCAGCCTCAACGGGGAGTAGTCGACGCTGGGAAGTTCGAAGTTCTGCCCGGAGTTGGCGAAGCTCGGACAAGATCGTTTGAAGGTCGGGTTGTTTTTTCTGAGGAGAAGAACTATTATTAGCAATCATAACCAATAAACCCCAATCACTGCCCGCCCCCAGCTTGCCCCTGGGGGTTTTGTTTTAGGACATTTGAAAAAGTTCGCCCGGTTCCATTTGGAAAACATCCGCCAAAACCTTAGCCTCTTCCGGACGCGGTCTTACCCCCCTTTCAAGTAAGGATAGCCGATGCTGAGGAATAATCCCTCCGGTCATGCTTGCCACGTCGGATTGACGCAAGCCCCGCTTTATGCGCTCAATTCTTATTGCGGTCATTGCTTAAGACCCTCCCAACAAGATAAAAATGGCAACCTCAAGGGTTGCCAATAAATTAATCCAACTTAATTTACGTTTTCAAATACTCCTAACGGTGTCCGTTAGGAGTTTCTATTAGGAGATGCCTCTAAAAATATCCTCTCCATAATATAATTTCTTATCTCTTTCATATGCAGCTTTCAGAGCCTTACGCCTGGCATTCACCCTTTCCTCACTATCCGGATCGTCTTCGAATTCCCCATAAGACTCATCCCAGCCTTCCGATTCGCATAGTTCTTTGGCTAATTGCGCCAAAATCTCACTTTCAGGCTTGTTGAAGGTTCCTCTTTTTTCCTCGACCATCTTCCAAATTTCCATCCTTTTATATTTAAAACTGCTATCCCTGTCCCTGGGTTCGGGACGCTCAACAAGTTCATGGTGGGAGCCGGTCTCAAGTTCGGTGATCTTAAGTTCCTTTAACTCTTGGTGCACCCACGCCTTGAGGTCTGCATTAATTTCTCTCTCGGGGTAGCTTAAGTCAATTTCAACAATTAAGAACCTTCCGAAATGTTTATAGGGGGCTAAATTTATAATGCTGTCCTTTCGGATTTGATTAAGCCATATTCTGTCATCTTGACGCCGGATTACCCTGACGGACGAGATAATAGTTGGGGAAGGCGGGGCATCGCCGTCAGGGTCCCAAGCGCGATTAAGACTATATTTTAAAGCCAGTTCTCTGCCTTCCAGTGAATCAGCAAAATCTTTCCTAAAGAGATGATGGAATCTGTTATCACAATCTTCGGGATCAAGACCCTCTGGATATTCTCTCACAAGATAATTTTTGAAAGCCTCATCAAAGTCCCTTTGATATACATCTGGATTCTCTACCAAATAGCTCCGCCTTTCCTCAATTCTCTGCCTACGATCTGCATAAATCTGGTCAGTAGTCTTCGCCATGGCCGCTTCTCCTAAAGGCTCGGAGGAGTTCGCCTTACCCTTCGGACGCCTTTTTTGGTGGCCGCCCCCGCCGTCTCCGGTTCGTTAACTTTTTAAGTCTATCTTGTTTTTTTATCATCCGGCCAGCCAGTCCTTTTAAGGCATAAAAAGGCAGGTCTTCCTTACCAGAACCAGAGCCATCATAATTTCGCAAAAACCGGCTAAACCGTTTGTCCGACTCCTGGCAACTTCGATAAGTCAAATCAAGACAATGCCGGCAGGCGAAATTTTCCCCAAAATATATTTTCGCCACCCTCCGCCCACAGTCCATGCATTTGAACCATGGCCGGTAGCCGCCATAGTTGCAGGGGGTCCAATCCAAAAAGATTTTTTGGGCTACCTGCTCCTCCCGCCACTCATACTGAACAGTCATCCAATTTCCGGGTTTTATCCCATGTGCTCTGTGCAATTCCCGCACATCAAGATGGTGGTAATCTTCTACTGCTCCTTTCTTCTTCCACCTTTCCCCGCTTCCAGGACCACCCATGCCCGTTTTTTCCTAAATCATTAAGGATTTTTTGTATATTTCTGGATTATATTAAAATGCAACATATTGATAAATTTCTATTTTTAATAGAATTACCATAGTTCATAGAATTCAAGAAATTTTTGGCCATTGATATTCACATTATCGAAATAACTTTCAGAAAAAAATTTTCCGCAAGTCTCCGCCCACAGTCCATGTCCTTTTGCCTGTTTTTTGCATTTTTTCTACCTTTTTTGAATATCAAATTATAAAGCTCAATCTCATAACTAATTATAATCATTGATAATTATATAATTATTTTCTCGGTAAGATAATTTTCTAAGAAATAAATTCGTTAATTATAATTAATTCTAAAATTCTAATGGTTTGGTTCAATATTAATTCTATAATTTATATTTTATATATAAATACTTATATATATTATTACTAGAATAATATATAAGGGTACAAGTTTGTAGGTCTGAGGCGAGCCCAGGATTACCTCCCTTTCTTATCTTGCCGGTCCTCTTGGGGTCCTTCCCAATCGATAAGGATAGACAGCATTTCTTAATGCAGTTTTTAACTTTTTAAGTACATCCCGTGGTTCCTTGCACCAATTTTCCGCGTGATTTCCGCCTGAGACAATCCCTTATCGAGCAAATATTTCAAATCCTCGTCTGTAATTTTTCAGCCCATAATAGATTTCAATTTGCAATTAAGCTCCTGGAAAGTCAAGGGTTTTCTGAGATCAACCGGAGAAACCCTGTTACCATCGTGGAGATTTTGATGGCCCATACTGCCGAAAAAAAATATTAACCTATTCCCTTTTACCCGTGGCATAATGCCTAAGGTGAGGCCCGATGAATCCACTGGAAACCTACCTTAAAGAGCTTGTCGAAATCCGCTCATCCGGCCCGGCCACCCGGGAGACCTCTTACTACGGCCCGTTGGCGGCCCTCCTCAACGAAGTCGGCAAGACCCTCAAGCCCAAGGTCAAGCCTATCATCAACCTTTGGAACAATGGCGATGATGAACAGGGATCGAGAGACAAATCAACTTTTACTTGTTGCACTCCACTACATTTCTAGTGCGAGGCGCTTAGCGGCTAGAGATAGGTTGATCTTGAATCAAACGGTCCAGGAGGTCACTGCCAGTCATGTTCGCTCAGGCCTCGGGCGAGCCGAACTATTTCTGGCACATCTGGCTTCCGCTTCTTTTCGGCTTTGCACGGTATGCGAGAAGCATTGGCAACGGTTTCCTCCCGACTATCGGAAGCAGTTTTATAAAAACAGAAAGAGGCAACGAGGAAAGGAAGAAATTATCCGAACGATATCAGCCGATCTCCAAAGGCATATTCACTTTCTGCTGAGAGATAATATAGCGCACATGGAGGGTGACCGTGATATTGGGGAAGACCGATATGATATCCTTAAAAAACTGACATTGGAAAAGGTGCTGGAATATCTGTCAGCGACTTACAAGGATATTCATCGCTTGGCCGACTCCTCACTCAATAGGAGGCCCGGGAAGTCATGAACATGGCCCGACGCCTTGCCTCCATCGTCCTGATGGAACCGGCTTTGAACGCCGGCAACACTGGTCCAAATCCGGTTGGGGACACCAACTAACTCCGCTATTCATCAGCCTTTTCTCCCCTCCGGGAGGGTCTTTTTTGTGTCCCCAGACTGTCCCCATCATCCATTGAGAAATAAATTTCTGCGGCGCTCCCTCATAAATGATTTTATGCCATGGCCCCTGCAAATTTCTATGTCTAAAATTTTGGCTGTTATATAATTGGACAGGTTATGGTCATCAAAAGTCGAACACCAAAAGGGGGACCAGAGGCCGATTTGCTCAAATCAGCCTTGAGGTGCGGCTCTCTTTATAATGAAAGTGAAAAAGTAGTCTTTTTTCACGAACCAAAACTTCCAACAGGTTTTCCAGATTTAGTAGCTGTTTATCCAGGGAAACAAGGCACTAACTTCAATCAAATCAGGTCCGGCCTATCCATCTGGCACATTAAATTACTGCACTTTATCTACCAGGTAGAGGGTGGTTATCTGCAAGAACTTTCCCACTCTTCACTATATCCCCTCGGAAAGATCAGAAACCTCGTTGACGAGCTATACCAAGCAGAAATGGTTTATTTTCGGGGCAAAAAAGTTTTCCCCAGGGCAATCCGTCACATTTTCACAGCAACACGTATAGTGGCAATCGAAGCTAAAATAAATGATTGGAGCAAAGCTATCCGCCAGGCAATAGCCAATAGATGGTTCTCTTCCCATAGCTACATACTCCTGCCTGAAAAAACCAGGATGGCCAAGGTCATAGATGAAGCCCGGTCTTTTGGCATCGGCATTATCGTCTATGATGGAAAGGGAACCAGAACCATATGCCGGCCAAATCCCCAAAAATTGCCTACTTCTTATGGTTCCTGGTTATTTAATGAGTGGGCTCTTAGAAAAATTCATCAAGGTATGGCAACATGATTAGCGAGATTCGAAGACAATTTCATCAGTTGACAAACATTGATCCCATGAGGATGGGTGGCGGACAGAAAGAGGTATTCCGAGCAATTCTCAATGGAGAAGCCGTCGCTTTAAAATTGATTAGAGTTTATGCCTCTGATCAGGAACGAACGGAGAGGGAAATTGCCGCAGTCACAAAGCTAAATTCGGACTATGTGCCTGAAATCTATGATTCTGGGAAATGCAGGATTTTCGGTGAAGAAAGAAATTATATCATCGAACAATTTATCGAGGGGGGAACTTATCGACAAATATTGGACTCCAGGCCGGTGCAGGAACTGAACGATGTCCTCTTTCTGGCAGACCAGCTTTTAAAGGCCTGCTCTGATTTTGAGACAGCCGATCTGGTTCACAGGGATATTAAACCGGGAAATCTAATAATTGATCCAGGCGGAAGGGTATGGATTATTGATTTCGGCTTGGTGCGTCATCTCGATCTCCCTTCGGTGACACCAAGTGGCCTCTTTGGCGTGGGGACGCCCGGGTATGCGGCTCCCGAGCAATTTCGTAATCTGAAATTTTTGATTAACATCAGGGCCGATTTTTTTTCTATCGGGGTGGTGCTTTATGAAGCACTCAGAGGCTACAATCCATATTTCGTTCCGCCCACGAATCAACTTGAAATCATAAGGAGAGTGGAGCAACAAAATCTCCCGCGCCTTTCAATTCCTGGCGATGATGGAGGATTTTCAGAATTTATAAACGCCCTTGCGCAACGCTTTCCCTCCAGGCGGCCGCAATCCGCGGCCGAGGCGATAGATTGGTTTGTGCAAATTTATAGCAGATTGAGAAGGTGAAATTGCGAAAGGATTAGCCACAGACGGCCTTATCAAAGCTCCTGGCTAATGGAAATAGCGGAGAAAAAATAATGGAATTTTACTTGCAGTTTGGATGGGGAATGATGGGCCTTACCGAAGAGCTGCTGCGCAACTGGGGTGGAGGAAAAGTTATTCTAAGTCCCAGGGATTTGGAACCTCAGCAAGTTCCAAGGTTTTCCCAGAAGGTTTTATCCCTGACAGGGGAAGTCCTCCTAGATCCGCAATGCTATGCCAGAGGCGCAGACCACCATCGGCTTTTAAGACATGAATATTTTCAAATATTTAAGTCAAACACCAGTAGCAGTTTGCTTACAGGTCCTGGCGCGGAACAGTTATTAAGCGCATTGGCGAGATTGGTTGCCCCTTTAGGGATACGGCGTCATATATTGCCGAGTTTGCTTGCCAATACTGTTGACGATCTCTGGTTTGCCTTCCAGGAAAGAATTCTTGAGGAAGCACTAAATCATTTCAGGGATGACAGCTTATTGGCTACCATCGCTCTCTCCTCTGTCTCTATGCTGGATGAAGACCAGGTAGAAGCTGTCATAGACCGAGCTTCAACCTGGCCGGTCAATGGTTTTTATGTGGTTGCGGAAAGTCCTTCGGGTTATTTGGTAGATAACCCTATGTGGGTGGCAAACCTGTTAATCCTGACCTCTGGATTAAAATTGTTGGACAAAGAGGTGGTCGTTGGTTATTGCAATCATCAATCTCTATGTCTCGCTGCTGCCAATGTGGATGCCATATCCTCCGGGACTTGGCTAAATTTGCGGAATTTCCCTCCGGATAAGTTCTACATGCCCTCCATTGATGACGTCTCCATACCTACGCCGATTGCCTGGTATTATTGCCCACATGCCCTTTCTGAATTTACCCTTCCCTTTATGGATATTGCTAAAAAACAAAATGTTTTGGACGAAATGCGTTGTAATCCGGCAGCGGGCTCTAATTATGCAGATGTCTTGTTCACTGGAGCAAGTCCAGCAAGTATTCGTTGGGGAAAGGATCAAGCCTTTCGTCACTATCTAACGTGCCTTCGTTCTCAGACAGCTTCGGTTCGGAAAGGGACTTATCGAGAGACACTTAGCTCTTATCGCCAGATGCTTTCGGAGGCCGAAAGAGTATTACACCGGTTTAATTCACTTGGGGTTTTTGGCTTAGACCGGGACTTCCGAAATTATATTGACGTCAATAGATCGGCACTCATTTATTTCGACCAAGCAAGAGGTCATCAGTTAAGGCGAAATTGGTAAGCGCATGCTCCTTCCCAACACTCGTTTGATTATCACTTTTGAATCCATCCCCCTTGGCATCCACATTGAGAAGCTAGACAGCCTTTAAGGCGACAAAGTAATCTTCCTCAGGGCCTCTGAGAGGGGCGGTTGAGAGGAGAACCCTGGAGAGCCTCAACTACCTGACCACAGGCAAATAGCCTCGGCCTGAGCCTTGTTGACCTTCTGGCAGATAATCAGGGGGGCAGGGGAGAGCAATCCTGAATATTTTTTAGGTGATTTAAGCCTTAGCTTCCCAGCGCGGGTCTTGTAAGGCAGCGTCCAACTCTCGCCCTAAGCATCGAGCCTTCCGCTGGTTCTCATGCAATCCATCAAAAAACTCTTTAAGGTCACGCCGCAGCTCCGGGGTCCAATCCGGATATCCTCCCAGCCTTTCCAGACATTGCTTAAGCCGGAAGGCAGTGGCAGTTTCTCGGGAAATCTGGGCCTGCAAAGCCTGATTTAGGTCAACCTCGCTGCCCTCCAGGCACATGAGCATGCGGCCCAATTCTCGCATTAGCCTCAGGCGGGCAGCCCCAACCTGCCGCCGCATACCTTTCTCCTGACATCCTGATGCATGGACAGCCATTGCCCTGACATATTTCTTTGCGGCTTGGTTGGCCTTTTTCCCTGCGCGTTGCCACAGTTCAGCATCTGGATAGTTGCCATCCCAGGCTGCAACTTTGTGTTTCAGTTCCTCCAGGGTGGTTACTGGGCCGATCTGCTTACCACCTATCCAGTAGGCTATCGCTACCCGAAATGGTCCCTCTTGATAACAACCCAATACCAGGGGCAACCTTTCCCCGGGGCGCCAGAGTTTTACAGCCAAATTTCGGATCTCGGAATCGAACGGCGATAATGGGCGAAGATGCTGATTTCTCTCCAGGGCTTCCATGGACGCCCCGTAAAGAAATTTTCTGTTTCCGTGGCCGCCAATCTCATAGGTTTTAGGATGTTTGCGAAATCGAATCTTGGGGCCAAAATCCCCCTGGAAATGAGCGAGCGCCTCCTCCAAATGGGCGGTTGTTATTCCCGGAGCACCTTCCTCTGCCACTTCCGGCGGGTTCTCCACATAGGTCTCGGTGGCCAGGGGATCATCCTCTACTTTTCCTGCCTCCTTATCCAACTCCTTGACAGTGGCCTCCTCCTGGCCCAGAAGCATCCGCCTGGCGCGAGCCAAAACTGGTTGCATGGACCCCACGAAATGCTCAAACAAGCCGCAACGCCGCCGCAGGGCCCGATATACTTTATCGTCGACGCTATCCTTTAAGAAAAGGTTGACCACCAAAACTTCGGGCAACTTTTGACCAATGCGGTCTATCCGCCCGATCCGCTGTTCCACCTTGCTGGGATTCCAGGGTAGGTCATAGTTGATAATGGCGTTTGCCGCCTGGAGATTAAGACCTTCGCTGGCAGCGTCGGTGCATAGTAGGATACGGATTTCTTCCCCATGCAGCGCCGTGGTTATCTCTGCCTTAGATACAGGGCGCCATAACTTCCCATCGTATGTCTGTCCGCCCTCCCCACTAAAACATCCCAGGCTTTTGCCATAATACGGGACCAAATTATCCCGTAAATATTCCAAGGTATCGAGGTATTCGGTGAACACCAGCACCGACCTGCCTTCGGCACTGAGTTGCCGCAAAACCTCAAAGAAGCGCTCTAATTTGCTGTCCTTTGATAACCGCTGTAATTTTCCTAAGAGATGGTCTACTTCACGAAGTTCTGCTCGGGCTTTATCCCGATCTGTGGGCAGCTCCAAAGAAATCTTCCCCGCCCCTTCCCCCTCTGGCAGATCATCCTGCTCTAAAGCCTCCGGCACGTCGTCTGGGGAAAGATACCAGTCAAATGCTTTATCTTCAGCAATCCGCCGCAGGGCTTTTCCTCGCTTGTTGAGACTCCGTTCCAGGGCCAGGGGCGAACTAATGGCCCGGCGCCGGTATACCGTCATGACGAAGCCCTTACCTGGTTTCTCACTTTCCAGTTGCTGATAGCGCTTCTCAATGTATCTGCCTATCGCCTCATAAACTGCCCGCTCGGCCTGGTCCTGGAAGTCAAACACCAGGTCCTCCACCCGCCTCCTTGGCGGGGTCTCGGTCAATAATCCTATCTCATAATAACCCCTCAGGGTTTTGCGGGTGTTACGGTGCATCCTGCGGGTCAGGGGAGAGCCCTGACGCAGCCAATTGACCACCTCCGACCGTTGCCTCGGCGGCAAAAAAGTTAGCTTACGGACCACTCCCTTGATATCGGAAAGATTCAGGTTCTCCCTTGGAAAAGCTGGGAACTCCGGGTCCACCGCAATCAGTGTTGCCGCCTCCCGGGCCATCTCCAGATCACCATGTCCCTGCCGGATGGCGGCCATAGCAGCATAGTAATCCCGCACCCCGCCAAAGTCCGCCAGCCAGGCCCCACCTTCCCCTAAAATGGCCAGCAGGTCCCAAGGCTCCCAAGGATGGGTCTGCATGGGGGTAGCGCTGAGCAGGAGAAACCCCCGAGCGCGACGCCGTAGCTGCAGCTCCCTGAGCAGCCGTAGCAATAGGGTGGAACTGTTATATTCTCCTTCCTCCTGCTTCCCTCGGCGGGCGGCATGGGCCTCGTCCAGCAGCACCAAGTCCCAAGGTTCTGACTGCAGGATAGTGGCCCGATGATCCTCGGCCCGGGCGGTCTCCCGGCTCATCAGGAGCACATCTTGTTTCAGTGCGACGGCTAGGCCATTAATTTTTTTGCTCTGCCCATCTGGCCAAACCAGGCTATTTATACTTTCCAGCCGCGGCACCAACAGCCCTCCTTTTTCCCGCAACTCTCCCTGCCATTGTTTCAGCAAGCCGGCAGGCACCAGAATCAAGGCCCGCCGCAAGCCCCGCCCTGCCAGCAGCCTTCGCAGAACCAGAATAGCTTCGATGGTTTTCCCCAGGCCCACCTCATCACAGAGGAGGCGCCCCGCGGGCCAGGCCCGGGAGGCTTCGGCTACCACCCGCCGCTGATGGGGCCACTGCTCCACCATGGCGGTGGCATCGCAATTGGGGCCACCATCGGGGAAAAAGGGCGCTTCCACCAGGAAGCCCCAGACCATCGCCGCTTTCTGGCGGGCCAGGGCTTGGGCCGGCTCCATGATAGGCGGCTCCGGCGGCGCAAACTTAATCAACTCTAGGCGTAGAGCCTCTGGTAAGGAAACCGTGTGCACCGCGGCATCCCGGTCCGCCCACAAGGCCTCAAATTTCTGGACATATTCCCGATAGCGCTCCGGATTCTCCCAGGAAGTGGTGATATCCAGGCACTCGAAATTGGCTAATAAGCCCTGGGCCGATTCATTGCCGCTGCCACTAAAGACCACGGCCTGGTCGGCGGCATCGGTGGCCATGCCGAACTTGGCGTGGACGATCCCCGTCCCGAAGCGCATTACCCCCACCCGCACTTCCAGGAAGCCCGCTTTCACCAGCCATCCCAGCATCCCCAGGCGCTGTTTTTCCAGCAGCTCCCGGGGTGGCTTGAAGCGCTTCTTGAGCTGCGTTTCCATCTGGGAGGTGTCCCCGGTCTCCAGGAGCGCCCGCACGTCATCCCGGTTCAATTCTTCATTGACGATGAGGCGCACGGCGGGCCGAGGGGCTTCGGGCCCCAGGGCCAGCAGCCGCTCAATCAGCCGTCCGAACCCCCGGGCTGCGGCGGCCAACACCGAGCTGGAAAAGTAGGCACAGCAGCGATCATAGCGCTGGGCCTCCCCCAGGGCCGGCACATAAAGTTTTTCCAGCAACTCCGGGTCAGGCCCCCACAGCACCATAGGCCAGGAATGCCGGCGCAGGTCGCCGGGGGGCAGACCTGCCGCCGTTGCTGCTTTGGCCGGCTTCTTAGTTGCCCTGGCCATCACTCCTCCCCTTCGTCCTCCTCCCCGGCTTCCAGGTCTTCCTCCTCCGGTTCTTCCTCTGGCAGGCCCTTGAAGAGGGGGAGGCCTTCCGGCGGCGGCGGTTCCTTCCACTCCGGCGGCGTCAGACCAAACATGGGCTCCAGGAGGCTGTGCCAGGCTCGAAATTCGGGGAATTTAGCCCCGGCGGACTGCTTCCCTTTATCAAAGCGCACCGCCTCTGGCGCCGCGGCCACCAGGGCCGCCATGAGGCGGACCACCGGCGAATCCTTGCTCCAGTTCTGCTGGCGCATCAGGGCCTTGGCTGCGCCGATGCCCACGGCCTCACCCCCGGCCTCCAGATAGCGCAGGGCCAGGGCCTGGCAGGCGTCCAGGGTGGTGCGGAAATGGGGATCATTGGGGTGAACCTTCAGGGCCTCTTTCTTGGTTCGTTTCCTGGTTTTCACCACCGTGGGGCCAAAAAGGGTTTCCACTACCTCATCGGGCTCCAGGGCCCGCTCCCGGCGCCGCTCTTTCACCGGGAGCATCTTGATCTTGTCCCCCTCCTTGGTCACCAGTCCCGCAGTGATGAGCTGATCCACATCCATGCCCACCGCGTGCCCCAGAAGTTTAGCTTCATTGAAGCGGAATTCCGCCGCGGCCAGCACGTCCCAACATAGCAGGTAGAACCGGCCTTCCCCCTCCACCCCGTCCAGGCCGGTGGGGGCCAGCTGTTCCAGGCGCCAGGCGCTTACTGCGTCCGCGGCTTCCGTGAGGGCTTGGCTCACCTCCACGGGGAGGCCGGTGTCGGTGCGCACCTGGGCGAAGCGGCTGAAGGCTTCCATAGCCGGGCCGAAGGCTCCCACCAGCTGGTCCACCCGGTTTAGTCCTTCCCCGGACAGACGGGTGGCGGCCTCTCGGGCCCGCTGGCGGATGACCCCCTGCATAGTGCCATCAAAGTAACCGACCACGGCTTCCGAGGAGCGCTTCCGAGCTACCAGGATGACGGTGCTCTGGGCCGCATTCTTGTTGGCCTGGTTGAGGCTATGCTCACTCTCTGTCTTCACCGGCCAGGTGGCGGTGATCATGAAGCCGGCCTCAATCAAGGATGTAAAGAGGGATGCCCAGGCCTCCTGCTTCTTATGGGTGAACATCACCGTGAGCACCCCGTCGTCCCGGAGCACACGGCAGCATTCTCGAAAAACCCGGGTCATCATCTCCTGATAAAAGGCCTGAGCCTGGGCCTTGGCAGCGGCCGCCGCCTTTTTCCCGGCCCCGTACGCCCGGTGGCGGCTCACATTCACCACCGCCTCCTGGTCCTGATCACAGAGATAAGTGGAGAACCACTCGGGCCGCCGGTGCCCCTGGGTGCGCTTCAGCCAGACATAGAAGAAGTCTGCCAATTCGGCGTATTGCACATTGTCGGCATACGGGGGATCCACCACCACCGCGGTGATACTGCCGTCGGCGATCTGGGGGAGGGAGGTGGCAGAGCCGAAATTTATCTCCGCGGGCCAGGCCTGGGGGTGCCGGGGGAGCTTAGCCAAGTTTTCATAGGCCTCCAGGACGTTCTCTATGGCCCAGGCCAGCCCTGCCCCAGCATGGCAAGGGGCCATTTCCGCGAAGGTGGCCTTAAAGGCATAGTCATGCCGGTCCATTTTACCCTTTATAACAGCCCTAGTGTTCTCCCATCTGCTTTGGTAACAGTTATGATTAAGAAACTTATTTAAAACCATTGCTATACGCAGCGTCTTAAGTAATTGAACACAAGCGCCTGACGGTTTCATTTCCCAGGCGCCATTGAGAGAATATTCTCTCCACGACTTCCACGATGTCTGTCAAAGTTTGGAAATATTGATTAT
>Ga0326727_10013818_pt1 | contig 17807 bp, 15 predicted proteins | sample MB2enrmetagenome_FD_207643 | JGI IMG/M metagenome (GOLD analysis project Ga0326727, IMG submission 207643) | Lab enriched peat soil microbial communities from McLean, Ithaca, NY, United States - MB29MY | ecosystem: Environmental > Terrestrial > Soil > Wetlands > Peat | place: USA: New York...
AATCCCAGTATGTACTCATTTCCCAGGCTGGCGATGGAGCCCTCGAGAACGGCAGTGCTGCCTGTCCTCGCACAGACCTCGCGGGCGATTTCGGACGTAAGCCGCGCATCCCCGCGCTGGCCCATCAGCCGGAGCATCTGCTGAATGCGGTCCTCGGAGACTAAGCTCAGGAAAGGCGATTGTTCAAGTTCGACCGCCAACCCTTGGCGCAGAGCGTCGTCGAACACGGGATCGCCGGTGGTGTTCGTGAAGTCGGCGAGCACAAGAGTGTCCTTTTCGGTCAACGCCAAGGCACGATGACCGTGGACAAGGAATATCAGCAGCGCCGCGGCCCCGGCGACCGTTATCAGAAACAAGCTCAACGTAACTGCGATCCTGGCGCGTCGTGGCGTCGCCACCCAGCGCGAAACGCGCGAGGCCGAAGCTTGGGCCGGCTTGGCTTCTAAAGCCTCGGCCGGCGAGGCTGGGGCAACGTCTGGCTCCGCCTGCTTCGCGACCCTTCCAGAGTCCAGTTCGCCTTTCAATCGCCTCAGAGCGACAAGCAGGTCCGCGGCGCTACGGTAGCGCAGGTCGCGGTTCTTTTCGAGCAGGCGGAGAATGATCTCTTCCAGTTGGGGCGGCAGTTGAGGATTGAGTCTGAGGGGAGGGGCCGGGGCGCGGTTAAGAATCGCCTCGAAGGTGACGCCGGGCGAGTTGCCTGCGAAAGCGCGCTGGCCCGTGGCCATCTCATACAATACCGCGCCAAAGCTGAACAGGTCGGTGCGCTGGTCCAGCACTTCGGCGCGCACCTGCTCCGGCGACATGTACTCGACCGTGCCCACCGTCATCCCCGAGATGGTGAGAGATTCCTCTTGCATCGAAGCCGTCGGCGTGTCCTGCAGGGGCGAGGCGTCGCCTCGCCCTCCCTGGGCGACCCGCCGGGTCGCCCCTACGGTTAGTTTCGCGAGTCCGAAGTCGAGAATCTTGGCATGCCCCTGATCCGTGACGAAAATGTTCGCAGGTTTGATATCGCGATGGATGATTCCTCGGGCGTGAGCGGCCTCCAGCCCTTCGGCAATTTCGGTAATGAGCGCCAGGAGCCTTTCGGTAGTCATGGGCCGCCCGGCGATGCGGTGCCTCAGCGTCGCGCCTTCCAGGTACTCCATGACAAGAAAGGTGCGCCCTTGGTGCTCGCCGATGTCGTAAATCGTGCAAATATTGGGGTGATTCAGGGCAGAGGCGGCCCGCGCCTCGCGCTCGAAGCGGCTGAGCGCCTGGGGATCGCGAGCTACTTCATCAGGAAGGAATTTGAGAGCCACGGAGCGGTGCAGCCGGGTGTCGTCAGCTTTGTAGACGACACCCATCCCGCCGCCGCCCAACTTCCCGGCAATACGGTATCGGGAAACGCTTTGGCCGGCGAGGAGCGACTTGTAGCTGTGAGTGTCGGAAGGCGGATCAGACTCCGCCATGTCCCTCGCTGCCATTTCGATCGCGGGGCCTTCCAGGAAGCTGCCCGCTTGATCATGCGACCTCAGCAAGGAGCGGATTTCACGCTCCAGCGCCTGGTCGCCCGCGCACGCCTGGCGCAGAAAGGCCTCGCGCTCTGCGATCGGACGCGCCAGCACAGAGTGCAGCAAGTCATCGATTTGTTTCCATCGCTCGGAATTCATCGGTGGTCCTGCTGGTGAGTTCACGGTGCAGCCAGGCCTTGGCGGTATTCCAATCACGCATTACGGTGACCGGTGATACTTTGAGGACTTCGGCTGTCTCTTCCACGCTGAGCCCGCCAAAGAAGCGCATCTCGACGACTTGCACTTTGCGTGCATCGAAGCGCCCCAGGGCGTTCATCGCGTCGTCGAGCGCCACCAGGTCTGTGGGCCGGCCCTGGCCCACTTCGGCCGCCTCTTCCAGAGAAACATGCTGTACGGCGCCTCCGCGCTTCAGGTTGTGGCGGCGCGCATGCTCCACCAGAATGCGCCGCATCAACTGGGCGGAAACCGCAAAAAAGTGCGCGCGATTCTGCCATTGCATGCGCTTGTAATCCACCAGGCGCACGTAGGCTTCATTCACCAAAGCCGTGGCTTGCAGGCTGTGGCCGGCGCGTTCGCCCCTCAGGTAACGGCGCGCTAGGCGGCGCAGTTCCTCATAAACAATCGGAGTCAGCCGCTCAAGCGCGCCATGATCCCCGTTGCCCCAAGCCCGAAGCAGCCCAGTCACGTCGCGAGAAGACGGGCTGGAAACTTCATTCTGCATTGCTGCCATTTGGAGTAGCCCTATAGCCTTGATTATACTGGCAGTCCCCAACCCAAACAAATAAATCTTCCGGGCGTGATAGCTCCGTCCCGCCGTTTGCGCCTAACTCAAATGAGAGGTCAGGCGGAAAAACAAAAAGGAGGACATATGACAGGGAAAATCGGAAGCCAGAGTGGGGTTTTAGGCAGGCGCCGGTGGGCGACCTGTGGCGCGCTGGCGTTGGGAGCGGTGTTTCTGTGGGCCGCCGTCGGGGCCCGAGCGCAGGGCACGCCAAGTTATGCCGTGCTCCACACATTTACAGGCGCGGACGGGGAATACCCGCAGGCGGGCTTGGTTCGAGACTCGGAGGGCAACCTCTACAGCACGGCTTTTCTCGGTGGCGACCTCAGCCAGTGTGGCGGATCCGGCTGCGGAGTGGTTTTCAAGCTCGACCGACATAACAAGGAGACCGTTTTGTATACCTTCGAAGGAGGAACGGATGGGGCTGGTCCTGCCATGGATTTGTTCCGGGATCAAGCGGGCAACCTGTATAGCACCACCCACACGGGTGGCGACGTAGGCGGTTGTACCGGGCCTGGATTTCCTTCTGGAGGCTGCGGCGTGGTGTTCAAGGTGGGGCCCAACGGCAAAGAGACCGTCCTCCATGCCTTCACCGGTGGCGCGGACGGATTAGGTGGCTCCTCCGGATTGGTCCAGGATTGGGCGGGGAACCTCTACGGCACCGCCATCGCAGGTGGCGATCTAACGGGAGCTTGTCCCGGGCAACCCGGTCCCGGCTGCGGAGTGCTGTTCAGATTGGACCCACGAACCGGCAAGGAGACTGTCCTCCACACTCTCGAGGTAGCGGAAGGGTACGGCGTGTATGGGGACCTGCTTATGGACCAGGCGGGCAATATCTACGGCACGGCATCGAACGGCGGCGACACAAGCGGATACTGCGGCAGCGATCTGGTTATCGCGGATACGGGCGGGGCGATCGGGTGCGGAACCGTGTATAAGTTGGACCGGAGCGGTCGATTCACCGTGTTGCACGCCTTCAACGGCACGGACGGTGGGCCGTACCCCGACGCGTGGTTGGCCGCCGATCATCAGGGTAACCTTTACGGCATGACCGGCAATGGCGGTGACTTGAACGCTTGCGGCGGCTTCGGCTGCGGCGTGGTGTTCAAGCTCGACAGAAGGGGCAACGAGAGCGTGCTCTACAACTTCACTGGGGGCCCGGACGGTTCTACGACGTTTGCAGGTGTGGTCCGAGACGGGGCGGGCAACCTTTACGGCGCGACAGCATTCGGAGGAAACCTAAGCGGCTGCGGCGGATCCGGCTGCGGCGTGGTGTTCGAGGTGGATCCAGCCGGCAAAGAGACTGTCCTCTACACCTTCGCCGGCGGTACGGACGGAGCTAATCCTCAAGGAAATCTGATGCTGGACGAGGAAGGCAATCTCTATGGCACCGCATCCGGCGGTGGCGACCCGACGTGCCAGTGCGGCGTCGTTTTCAAGATCGCGCTTCACGGCGGTGAACACAACTAAATGAGTCCGGGTAGGGGCTCGCCAATGGCGAGCCCCTATGTTTGCTGGCAGCCAGTGGGCTCAAGCTGACACGGGTCACGTTTCAATAGACGTTCTTTGACGGGAGGACGACATGCTGATTGAAAAGACGCTTCGCAACTCAGTTAAAGCATTCGCGGCAATCCCGGTTTTGACCGTATTGCTAAGCTCCATTCCGGCGCGGGCCCAGAGCGGCGCCGCGAGTTACGTTTTCCTGATAGGTTCGGGGTCTCTTTGCGACGCTGGTGACTCCGGCGCCTGCCCGGCGGTGGTCAAGTCCGAAGGCGGTGACACATTTGAAATCAGTGGCGCCGGTATATTCAATCCCCGGCAGAAGACCGTGATGGCTACCGGGACATTCACGCATCGGTCGCTTGGCGGGAATGCACTCGAGACGGGCATCTGGATCGCCGAAGAACTCGTGAGTTTCGACCTCGACGGTGCTTCGCCAAGTGCACTGATGCGAGGAGGCGGGGCGCTGGGCCCTGCATCCTTCGGCTCAGCGCGCTCCCGCATGTTCGCGACCTCGATGCCGGCGGGAGGCCTGGCTGTTTTCCGCGTTCGCCTCCTGCCGATGCGGGGGGCAGCGAAAACCGCGACACTGCAAATGAACTGCGCTCTCGGGAGGGTCCCCGCAGATCAGACAACTGACGGAACCAGGTTGGCCGTGGACGGAGGAAGTGAAGAGTTCAACGAGGCAATCAGCGGTCGAACGCTATTCGTCTTGACAAGAGAACAGGGTAGCCCGGTTCCGAAGAAACCTACGCGGCCCGTGGCCCAGTAGGGATGGTTCAGGAGGGGGCCAGCTAACAGTCATGACAAGATGTCCTCCCTATCGCCGAAGCTTGTCCGAACAAGTTGGGGTCCTCACGATTTTTGCGCATTTTTCACTTGACAAACCCCGGGACTTATAGTAGCCTATTATGGTGGTCATTTTGTGGACACATTGCCGTCGGCAGGCTTCGGTCCGCGAGGAAAAGCGCAATAGTCCCGGCACTGGGGAAAACCGGGCTCGCAAAAAAACAAAAAACAGTACGAACGAAGCCAATATGTTATTGAAAACAAAGGATGGCTTTGCAAAACGAACTTAAGACGAACCGGAATTGCGCGCACAAATGCGTGCCATGGAGCCGAAATTCGAGCTTGTTGACATCGCACACGTTCGCAACGAGAAACGGGCTGGCCCAGACGTTGCCTTTGAACGTCTGCGACGCGCTGAAGGCGCAGTTCGGTCAGATTGTGCCGCTCGCCCTGACCTGTCACTTCGGGACACCGCAGACCCCACACACCGGGGTCTGCGCCATCCGGGAATGGAGTGGCTGGGGCTTAAAGCCGATTGTTGAGAAATGTTTTTTGGCGAACAAAGCGAGAATGTCTATGAAAACAAAGGACAACGACAATTTGTCAGGTACATCCCCCATGCCGCTGACGCCAGAAACGGTGAAACGTACCATTCTCACCCCATAAAACGTAGCGCGACCCGCCTAGCAACTTACCCCCGGAAGACTTTGCCCAGTGCAGCCTATATTTCCGGCAAATCCTTACCAGAGGCTCTCCCGATCTGCCCGTCCTGCATGTCGGAGAATCGTCTAAGTTACTGTCCCACAATGAGTTATTCCTTTGCCCGGCGGTTGGCGGTTTGGCCGATGCGCTGCACTGTTCTTGCACGGAGACAAGTAACGTGGACAGCGGCTTCTACGCGGCATTTACGGGCTTGGCAGCGCAAACTCAAGCGCTGGAACTGGCGGCCAACAACCTGGCGAACATCAGCACGACCGGCTACAAGGCGCAACGAGAGTTCTACAAGTCACTCACCGCCAGTCTTGGGAACACCAGCCCCAGGCCATTGAGTTCATTGAATCAAGCCATCAACAACTACGGCGTGCTGGGCGGCGCCACGGTGGACGTTCAGGCCGGAATGCTGGAGCGCACCGGCAACGACCTTGACGTGGCCATGGAGGGCTCCGGGTTCTTCGTCATCCAAACCAAGGCAGGGCTGAAGTACACACGCAACGGGAACTTTCGAGTTGACACGGAAGGGCAGGTGCGGACGGCCTGGGGGGATCCCGTGATGGACGATCAGAACCGTCCGCTCGAGATTCCCAGCGGGCCCATCTCTATCAGCGAAGACGGCACAATCTCATCTCAGGGCGGCGTGGTGGGACGCTTCCAGACGGTAGACTTTGCGCCAGGCACGGCTCTGGTTCCGGAAGGCAACTCCATGTATACCGCCGGTAAGGCGACTGCGACACCCGCAGCCGACCCGCGGGTCCGCCAGGGAATGCTCGAGGCGTCCAACATGAGTCCGATCACCGGCACGATCGGGCTGATCATGATTCAGCGGCAAACCCAGCTTCTGCAACAGGCGCTTTCGATAATTCATAACGAATTCAATAAGAGCGCCGCGGAGGACTTGCCGCACGTTTCGTGAATTGGTGAGCAGGGGCGGTTCGCGAACTACCCCGACTTAGCTCACGGAGTGGTCCCGAGAAGGAGAGAGCAATGTTTCGAGCTCTATACACTGCCGCCAGCGGCATGATCGCTCAACAATACAACCTCGACAATGTGGCGAACAATCTGGCCAACGCCAGCACCGCCGGTTTTCGAGGCCGCAGGCTGCAATTTGAGGATCTTCTGTACCAGGACCTGGTAGCGCCCGGGGCGGCTGCGACCCAACAAACGAATTTCTCGTCAGGACTCCAGATCGGACTGGGATCTCGCACCGCCACGTCCGAAGTCCTCCAGACCCAAGGGGACGCAACTAATACGGGGAATCCGCTTGACCTGATGATCAAGGGTCAGGGTTTCTTCCAGGTGAAACAACCGGACGGACAAATTGCTTACACGCGTTCTGGCTCCTTTCAGTTGGATCAGCAAGGCAACATCGTGACGGCGGAAGGCAATCCGTTGCAACCCTCAATTACCATTCCCTCGAACGCTCAAACGATTACCGTGGGCGCGGATGGAACCGTGTCCATCACCCTGCCGGGCCAGCAGACGGCCCAGCAGGTCGGGATTATTCAGCTCGCAACTTTTCCCAACCCCGGCGGCCTGCAAAGCGTCGGCCAGAACCTGTTAATGACGACCAGCGCCTCGGGCGAACCCGTGGTGGGCAGTCCAGGGGGGGCCGAGGGCCTAGGCACCCTTCAGCAAGGCATGCTCGAACAATCCAACATCGACGTGGTTCAGGAGTTTGTCGAGATGATCCTCACCCAGCGTGCGTATGAGGCCAACTCGAGGGTGGTTGAGGCCGCCAACAGCATGTTTGAGAACCTGAACAACATCAACCGGTAGAAGGGCAGGATTCAGGAGTCAGGAGTCAGAAGACTTGGTACCACGAGTGGTGAGATGAAAGAGCAAGGCCAGTACCGCTGTCGACCGGGTTACTCCCGAGCTGCATTGCATCGTAACGAGCTCTGGCTATTGATTTCCGAGTTTGGCTGCCGGTTCGCCGTTGCAATTCTGGCGCTTTTCTTTGTACCGTCGCCGATGGGCGCGGCCGGCTCTCTTCAACCACGAATTCGCATCCCGAAATTCGCTGAGGTGCAGGGTGACACGATTAGACTTTCGGATCTGCTTCCACCCGACGCTCCGGCCGATTTGGAGCAAATAGGCGCTCGGATCGCCTTGGGAGATTCTCCGGATCCAGCCTGCCAACGGGTCCTCTCCAAAGACCAAATCGAGCTGCAACTGCGCGAGTTTCCTTCTGTCCGTGAACAACTCGAACTCCCTGAGCGTCTGATTGTCTTTTGCAAGCAACGCCGCCTTTCACCTGATGAGATCTGGACGGCGATCGACGGTTTCTTGGCGGCAGAAGGACTGAGCGCTACGGGTGCGGTTCTACAGAGATTGCCCAGCTATCAGGCGACGGTGTTTGTGACCAAGCAGGATCCCGGGCTCGTGGTCAAACGGATGGATCCTGATCGCGTCCGGCGGCAGATTCGATTCTTGTTATGGACATCCAACGAGCCGGAAGTCCTGCCGTTTTACGTAACCGTTGAGGAACCGCCCAGGAACGCGGGCCGGTTGTGGTCGAGCCAGGCGGATGCCGGGCCAGCAGCCAACCTTGCCGTTAACCCGGAGGGGATTTGGAAGACAGAGGAACAGAGTGTTGCGGGCTTGCTCATCGGCAGCCGGTCCGGTGTCCCTGCGCACAGGGCCGGGTCTACCCTGACGGTGGCGTCGCCAGCCCTCATTCTGGTCACTAAGGGCAAACCGGCAAAGTTGGTGGTTGAAACGCAGACGCTGCGCATGACCGCGCTGGTTACTCCGCTCGAATCCGGCGCCCAAGGGCAGGTCATTCGAGTCAGGAACTTGGACACGCAGCGGGTGTTCAACGCGGAAGTGGTCGGCGAGGGCCTTTTGCAAGCCGAGCTCGCAGGAGAATAACGGGGAATATCCTTATGTGGCTAGACGCGCGCCGGAGCCTTGAGTGCATTCTATTGATTCTTCTCGTCGCGGAGGGCTCCGAGGCGTCCCAAGACAAGAAAGAGAAAAGCGCCAATGACGCGGCGGCAGAAAGTCAGGCCCAATACATCCAGCGGGTTCGGGCAACCGCGGCCTCCAACTCCGCGCTCGGAAGCCTCTGGGTTCCACAAGGGCGCTTCACCGATCTGCCTGCCGACGACAAAGCAAGGAACGTCAACGACACGATCATCATCAACGTCGTCGAGCAGACGACGGCCGAGGGGGATTCGAGCGTCAAGTCCGCCCGAACGTTTGCCGCCAGCTCCAGCATCAGCGCCCTCGGTGGCCTGGTGAAGGCTAACAACGGCTTGCAGAATATCTTCTCGCCTCAATCATCCCAAGCGCTCAACGGCGCAGCACAGACCACTTCGGATAGCAGCTTCAGCACCAGCTTAGCAGCCCAAGTGGTCAGCGTGCTGCCCAACGGCTATCTGGTCGTCGAAGCCGTCCGACATATGGTCATGAATAACCAGCGTCAGACGCTCCTCGTTCATGGAGTGGTTCGGCCAAGTGATATTGCGGTGGATAATTCGGTGTTGTCCTACCAGATTTTCAACCTGGAAGTTCAACTGATCGGAAAAGGAGTGCTGAGTGACGGCGTCAGGCCGCCCAACAAGCTTATCAACGCAATTCTGAAGTTAGTGGGGTTTTGAGACGCAAGGGCACCTGGGCGGACGTCAGAAGAAAATACTTCTCGAGTGCCGCTCTGAAAACCTGTGGGGGTAGGGCTTGCCCTACCCCCCTGAGGGGACGGCAAGCCGTCCCCCTACAAGCGTGACGACCCGTTTGCGTAAGGTATCTGGAGAGGGGACATGAGATTCTGTGGTTACTTGCTCGTAATGAGTTGGCTGCTGGCAGGCGCGCAGGTGATGGGCTCGAGTCGCGACCCGGTGATTCGGCCCGTACGCATTCAGGACATTACGACCGTCGAAGGGGTTCGCGAGAATTCTCTGATCGGGTATGGAATGGTCGTTGGACTGAACAACAGCGGCGATCGGCAGCAGACGCTGTTTCCCGCGCAGACACTGGTGAATATTCTGCGAAAAATGGGAGTCCAGTTGTCGGGCTCATTAACCTCCATGCAAGTGCGCAACGTGGCGGCGGTATTCATTACCGCCACACTGCCGCCGTTCTCAAGTCCAGGGACTCGGATCGATGTGGATGTCTCGTCAGTCGGCGACGCCAAAACCCTGGAAGGCGGAGTTCTACTGCTCAGCCCGCTTTACGGAGCCGACGGTCAAACCTATGCAAACGCGCAGGGTTCGGTGGTGCTGGGCGGCTACACGGCCGGCACGCGCACCAACTCCGTGCAAGTCAACCATCCCACGTCCGGCCGGGTACCGGGAGGGGGACTGGTCGAACGCGACACCTCGTTCGATTTGGGCAAACTGACCCAGGTGGCGCTGGTGCTCCGCAATTACGATTTCGAGACCTGCTTGAAGGTGGCCGAAGCCATCAATGGCCGGTTCGGGCAGGACTTCGCGCACGCCGTGGATGGCCGCAGGGTGGAAATCAAGCTGCCGGAAACGAACCGGGAAAGCGTGGCGCGTTTTCTGGCGCAGGTTGAAGAATTGACGGTTGGCGTCCAGGAACCCGCCAAGGTTGTGGTCAATGAGCGAACCGGAACCATAGTCCTGGGACAACACGTGAGCTTGAGCGCCTGCTCGATCCTGCACGGCAATCTCGCGATTGAAATCACCACCCAATACCAGGTCTCCCAACCGGAAGCGCTGTCCCAAGGGCAGACCGTCGTCGTCCCGCAAACCGCCGTCCATGCCAAGGAGAGCCCCGCTAACCGGGTGGAGTTGCGCGAGGGCGCCACCGTGCAAGAGTTGATTAGCGGGCTGCAGGGCATCGGGGCGACAGCGCGCGATATTGTGGCCATCCTTGAAGCCATTAAGGCGGCGGGAGCTCTGCAAGCCGAACTCGAGGTGATCTGATGACAATACCGTCCAGCTCGTATTCCGTCGGGATGCCGGCCTTGTCGCTCCGCGCAAGCTCAGATCGTATTGCGAACCTGGCCGGAAAGCCTGATGCCGGGTCCCGAATGCAGAAACTGACCAAGGTGGCGAAACAGTTCGAAGGGATACTGCTTTCGACGTTATTGCAGGAGATCCAGAAAGGCACGCTGGACCCATCGGATGCGGGACTGGGGGCCGGCTCAGACACGCTGCGCAGCCTGGGGACCGAGGCCGTGGCAGAAGCTATAGCGCAGAAGGGAGGTTTGGGCATCGCACGAATGATCGTTAACCACTTCCGATATTTGGCAGAAGATGGGTCGTAGTCTGGAATCTCCCTCTTGCGCACAACCACCGACCCTCCTCACCCGCCGCTAAAGTTCTAGGGCTTGTTGCCGATAAGGGGATTGAGATTAGAGGAGACTGAATAAAATGAAGATTGATGCGCCCCTCACATTCCCGCAACAGGCAGAGCCTCAACGAGTTGGCACGACTGGCTCCGCGCCGGTCCAGAATCAGGGAGGAACCATAGCTCTCACTCCGGACTCGGCTCATTTGTCGGTGGACGGCGACAAGGTTCAGCAACTTAAGGCTGACCTGGCGGCAGTGCCTGACGTGAGACAGGACCGTGTTGCTGCGCTCCAAAAAGCCGTTACTTCCGGCAGCTTCAACGTGTCCGGCCAACAGATTGCCCAAGCAATGTCTTCCGACTTGCTCGGCGGAGAGTGATTAAGGGCCCGACATCCGGGCCTCGCAGACTTGGAGAACCTCAGGTGTGACAGCTTGCCGGGAGGTTGCCGCCATGGAAGAGCTCTCAACTGCTCCCATTCCTGGGTCCACTCGCGTTGAAGACCAGCGGCGGACACCGGCAAATGCAGCGCGTCGTCACCAGGAGAACCGGCGTCCGGTACAGAGTGTCGAGTTGGAAACGAGTCAGGAGGATGACGAATCTGCGAGTAATGAGCCTGAGCATGATCTTGATATTTCGGTTTAAACGATGAAAAAGCCAGAAACCAGGACCTACATCGAACTCCTTAAGAGGCGCGTCGCAAGCCTGCGCCTGATGGCTAAGGAATTGGTTGATTGCCGGCAATCATTTGTCAGGATGGATCTTGAATCGGCCCGCGAGCACATTTCATATCAACAAGGTTTGTGTTCCGAGATCCGCTTCCTGGACCACGAACTGGGAGTGCTGAGGGCACAAATCATTGGGGCCGCGGGCCTTCCGGCGGGCGGGTTGGACAACGCCGCCTTTGCAAGTCTGTTCGACAGCGCCTCTTCCCTGGAGTTGCGCCAGGCTATGGGCGAGCTTGCGGATGTGCAGAAGTGTGTGTGGCGGCTGAACCGGGTCTACGCCGGGCTGATTCGCCGCTCCCGGCGCTCCATTAACATCCCCATACACACTCAGCGCTTTGCCTCCAACTGGGAGCTTTCCACCTCGCGCGCCACCGAGGTGGCCAAATTATTTGTCACCCGGTACGGCTTTCCTCCGGAGAGCTTGTCGGCGGCAGGATATGCCGAGTTCCACCCCTCCGCGCCGAACACGACACCGGAAGGAAGAGCGCAAAACCGGCGGGTCGATCTGGTGGTTGTTGCCCCGCCCACCAGAACGAGCTCCAGCCCGCTGGGCAGCGAGATGGACGACCCTTCACACCTCAAGGTCCCCAAGGAGTGAGTTCCGCGATGGCAGCACTTGTGGAGAGCGTAGATTCAAGCGGCGGGCGCGGCACAGCGCTCACCTTATCACCCGACGGGTCGAACGCACGAGAGGTGATTCGCGCCCGGCTGGAGAAGTTAAACTCGATTCCGACTGTTCCCGCCATTGTCCGCCCCTTACTCCACTACATGGAAAAACCCATTGACCAGATGGAAGTGAAAAGGGTCGTGGACATGATTTCTTGCGATGAATCCGTTGCTGCCCAGTGTCTGCGCATGGCAAATTCGGCCCTTTACTTCCTTCCCCAGATTGTGAAGACGATCCATGGGGCGGTGATTGTGCTGGGCGTGAGACAGGTGCGCGAGATCCTGCTGGCCTGCTCGTTGCTCAACCTGGTTCCAAAAGACCAGAACTTGGCTCTGGCCATGGCCCTCTGGGAACATTCCCTGGGATGCGCCCTGCTGGGCAGGGTACTGGCTCGACGTATCGATTTTCCTGACCCCGAACGGGCATACCTGGGAGGGCTCTTACATGACCTGGGCGAGATCATCAACCTGGTGGCTTTTCCCGGGGAATCCTCGGCGTGTCTGGCGCGCGCCGCCGCCGAGCAGAAAGCTCTTCACGAAGTGGAGATTAATTCAATGGGTTTTACGCATTGCGACAGTGGCAGCGTGGTGGCTGAGATGTGGCGGCTTCCTTACCACCTCAGCGAGGTTCTTCGTTACCACCATGATGTCCAGCAGAGCAAACTCTATCCCGAACTGGTGGCGCTGGTGAGCATCGCTGACCTTCTCTGCCGGGCTAACGAGCTGGGGTATGGCTATCGAGAGAAGAGACTTCCGGACCCTCTTCAGGCGATTGAGTGGGAGATCCTTAGCGAGAAATCTCCCAAACTGGTACGTCTAGGCCCGGCTCATCTGGTCCAAGAGCTGAGCGGGCACGCCAAACAAATCCAGAAGCATGTTAAGTCCGTATTCCAGGGTTGAGGGCCGGGCGGGCCTCCCCTTAAGGAGGGCTAGGCAAGAACTACCTGTGGAAATAGTAAGAGTACGGTTTGTCCTTCGCCGCAGTGGTTCTACGTCCTGGCTCGCATTTAAGATTAAATCCTGATTTGCCGAAAGACAGATTGAGGTCTGGCATGCCGGAACAAACAGTCACAGTGTCGTTTGCCAATCCATGCATCGAAACTTGCCCGTCCGCGGTTTCCACGGGCGGCCAGATTGGCCGGGTTGGAGATTCGGGCCACGAATCACCGGAGCGGCCTGAGTTATGTGCGCACTGCAAACTCCAAGAAAAGCTCTCCCAGGCGCAGAGAACCGAGGCGCTTGGCACGCTGGCGGGCGGTATAGCGCATGATTTCAATAACCTGCTGGGCGTGATCCTGGGCTTCGCCTCGATTGTGCGCTTGCGCCTGGCTCCTTCCGACCCACTGATCGAGTTCGTGAAAATGATCGAACAATCCGCCCAGCGCGGCTCCGAACTTACCCGGCAGCTACTGGGCCTGGCACGGCAAGGAAAGCAGGAAGCACTCCCCATTCGCGTAGGGGATGTTCTGGGTCGCGTTGTGAAGATCATCACCAGCACCTTCGACCGTCGCATTCAAGTACAAACTCGCAGCCAGTCCGGTCCGCTCTGGGTTGACGCCAACCCTGCGCAATTCGAGCAGGCGGTCCTGAATCTGTGCATTAACGGCAGAGATGCAATGCCCGAGGGGGGAGTTTTGACGCTCGAGAGTTCGCGGGTACTGCATCGTGAGAATGATCCCGCGCTTCCCAGCCGTTGCCTGCCGGGTAGTTATGCGTGCATCACCATTCGAGACACGGGTGTCGGCATGCCCCCGCAGGTGTTGAGCCGGATCTTCGATCCCTTCTTCACCACCAAGGATCCCGGCAAAGGTTCAGGGCTGGGACTATCGATGGTGCATGGAATGGCAAGCAGCACGGGTGGGTTCGTGCAGGTGGCAAGCGAGGTTGGCCTGGGATCCACTTTTTCACTCCACCTGCCGCTGAAGGCTCCTCCCGTGGAACAACGTTCCTTAACTCGAAGTTGTTCACTCGAAGTCGGGAGCGGAACGGTCCTGGTTGTCGACGACGAGCCTATGGTTCTGGCGTTTTCCAAGGAGGGACTGAAGAGGCTCGGCTATGAGGTGCTTACGGCCGCGGATGGCCAGCAGGCCTGCGAGGTTTTTCAATCACGCTCAGGCCAGATCGATATCGTGTTACTTGATTTGGTGATGCCAGGCATCACGGGTTTGGAGACCTGCCGGCGGCTGCGCGAAATCAAGCCCGGCCTCAAGGTGATTCTTTCCTCGGGCTATACCTCGGCCGAGGTGGTCCGTGAGGCGCGCTTGGCAGGCGCCGTAGGTTTCATCGGCAAGCCCTACTCCCTCGAGGAACTCTCCGGGGCATTACGCCATCCCGAGTCGTTGAGCCTCCGGGCCCCAAATGAAGATTCGGGGCACGGAGAGTAGGTGGACGCAGGAGGAGTACCGTGCGGGTCCTGATCGCCGACGACGAAGCCACGACGCGGCATCTGATCCAAGTGACTCTGGGCAATTGGGGATTCGAGGTTCTGGTAGCGGAGGAGGGTGCCGGGGCCCTGCGCATCTTGAAAGGCTCGAATCCTCCCGAAATCGCCCTGTTGGATTGGGTAATGCCGGCGGTCGATGGCCTGGAAGTCTGCCGCCGCATGCGCGCCGCACCGTTGAGCGCCCCGACCTATCTGATCTTGATTACGGCGCGCGGGGGGCTTGAAAATGTCGTTCAGGGGCTAGAAGCCGGGGCCGACGATTACGTCACAAAGCCCTTTGACCCTCGCGAACTGCGCGCCCGGCTGCACGCCGGCGCGCGGGTTGTGCAATTACAGAAAGCCCTACTGGAACGCAATCAAGCACTGGAGGAGGCTTTGAAGCGGGTGAAGCTGCTTCAAGGACTGCTCCCCATCTGTTCTTACTGCAAAAAGATTCGCAATGACCGAAACTACTGGGAACAAGTGGACGCTTATGTGGCCAGCCACTCCGAGGCCCAGTTCAGCCATGGAGTCTGTCCCGACTGTTTCGAGGTGCACCTGAAGCCCCAGTTGGAGAGGCTCGGCGATGTTCCCTAGCCTTGAACTCTGGCTGCTGGCCGTCACCGCCGCTTTCTTGTGCGGCGGGATCGTGGGGGGCGCGATTCTCCGTACGCAGGTGCGGCAGCAGTCCCGAACCTTACGTGAATGGATTCGGCGCGAGGCGGCTCTGAGGAGACAATTCGTCGATCTCTTCGAAGACTCCACCGACGCCATCTATACCCACGACCTTGACTACACCATTACCTCCTGGAACCGGACTGCGGAAACCCTTACGGGTTTCACCCGCGATGAAGTGCTGACCAGGAATTTCGCCGGCCTGCTTAGTGCGGAGTCACTGAAGCGGGCTACCGAGATGACGAAGCTGAAGCTTCAAGGCTGTGCGAGCACTACCTACGAGATAGAATTCGTCGCTAAGGATGGCCACGCGATTCCGGTCGAAGTCAGCACGCGCTTAATCGCTGAAGACGGCAGGGTGGTGGGAATTCAAGGCGCGGCTCGCGGCATCAGGGAACGCAAGAAAGACCAGGAGGCGCTCCGTGCCAGTGAGAGGCGTTACCGCCTGTTGTTTGAGCGGAACATGGCGGGAGTGTTTCGCACCACGCTGGATGGCCAACTTGTTGATTGCAACCAGTCACTTGCGCAGATTCTCGGTTACTCCTCTCCGGCGGAGGCGCTTCGCCATGGCGCACAGGTGTTGCCCATTGACGAGGGAGGCCGCGAGGCGCTGCTTTCGCGCTTGAAAGAACATATGGCGGTGACTTTCTATGAGCTCTGCCTGCGTCGCAAGGATGGAAGCCGCGTCTGGGTGCTGGAGAATTCCAACCTGGTCGAGGGCAACGGGGCGGGTCCCGAAATCGAGGGCACGGTGATCGACATAACGGACAGAAAGCGCTCCGAAGAGGAGTGGCGCCAGGCCAAGGAGGCGGCCGAAGCCGCCAGTCGCGCCAAGAGCGAGTTCCTGGCCAACGTGAGCCACGAAATTCGCACGCCTTTGAATGGCGTTGTGGGGATGACGGAACTCGCTCTCGAAACCTCCCTGACTTCGGAACAACGCGAGTATCTGGGGGCCGTCCGGTCGTCGGCCTGCTCTCTGCTCGGCGTCATCAATGACATCCTCGACTTTTCCAAGATCGAGGCCCGCAAGCTCGAATTGGATTCGCTGGAGTTCCGGCTGGCTGACACGTTGTCCGAGGCGATGAAGCCCTTAGCGATTCGTGCTCAACCGAAAGGGCTGGAGTTCTGCCTGGAGATTTCGTCCGGCGTTCCGGCGGCTTTGCAAGGTGATCCCGGGCGGTTGCGTCAGATCCTGGTTAACCTTTTGGCAAACGCCGCAAAGTTTACAGAGAAGGGGGAGATTCTCCTCTCGGTGGAAACAGAGAGTGCGGACCCGGAGAACCTGCGCTTGCATTTCTCTGTCCGGGATACGGGCATTGGAATTCCGCCGGAGAAGCACGCGTTGATCTTCGAGCCCTTTGCTCAAGCGGATGGCTCGACAAAACGCCGATTCAGAGGGACGGGACTGGGATTGACCATCTGCGCCCGGCTGGTTGAGATGATGGGAGGCAAGATCTGGCTGGAAAGCGAAGTGGGCAAGGGCAGCACTTTCCACTTCACCGCTTGCTTTCGCCCCGCTTCGCCGCTCCGGGTTGAATGTCCGCCACCCAACCTTCAGGAAGAGCGGATTCTGGTGGTGGATGACAGCTCCACTTGCCTGCGGATTCTGGGAAGCCTGCTCGCGCAATGGAACGCGCAGCCGGTCCTCTGTGGCAGCGGTCAAGAAGCGCTTACCCACCTGGGCTTGGCGGATGAAAAGACCCCTCCCTTTGCAGCCGTACTGCTGGACGCGTGCCTGCCCGACCCCGCTGGCCCCGCCCTCGCTCAACGAATCAAGGCCGACCCCAAGCTGGAAAAAGCCACCATCCGGCTCTGCAGCGGCCTCCTCCCAACCTCTGAGCCGGCGCATGACCAGGAATCGGAGGCGACAAGGTTTTTGATGAAGCCGGTTCTTCCACAGGAGCTTCTGGCCGCGATCCAGAGCGTCTCGGGTGACTCAGCGGCGGGGGTCGTGCCTGCTGCGGTGCAGGAGCAGCTCGCGCCATCAAGTGCCGGCCGAAAGCTCCAGATTCTCCTGGTCGAGGATAACGACGTAAACCGTACGCTGGTGACGCGTTTGCTCGCCCAGCGGGGACACCACGTGGTGGAGGCGCAGAGCGGCAAGGAAGCCGTCGCGGTAATCGAGCACGCCCCCGGGGGAGTATTTGATCTGGTCTTCATGGACGTACAGATGCCCGACATGGATGGGTTCGAAACAACTGCTGCCATACGCGATCACGAGAAGCTGTCTGGTGGCCACGTCCCCATCATTGCCGTCACTGCTTACGCAATGAAAGGCGACCGCGAACGTTGCCTGTCGGCGGGAATGGATGGTTATCTGTCGAAGCCCGTACAACTGCAGGAATTGCGTCAACTCTTGCGGCGCTATGAGGGAGGGCCTTGTGTCGAAGCGGGGCTTGTCTCACCCCATGAGGAGCTGTACGTCCACTCCAACGCCCAAGAAGCAACTGGATCTCAGCCGCTCGGCGGCGAACACGAACCGGTCGAACGAGGCGCCCTTCTGGATCGCCTGGGAGGGGACGTCCAGCTCATGAGCGATCTCATCGATATTCATCTGAGCCAATGCCCCGGCTTGCTGGCGGCGGCGCGACGCGCCTTCGAGGAGAATAACGGACCTGAATTGGCACGCCTGACTCACACCCTCAAAGGATCAGCCGGGAATCTATTAGCCCTTGAGGCGGCCGAAATAGCTGGCCGGCTGGAGACCTTTGCCGAGCAAGGGGACATCTCGCGAGCCCGCGAAACCATGGCTGCTCTCGAAT
>Ga0326727_10013819_pt1 | contig 17805 bp, 9 predicted proteins | sample MB2enrmetagenome_FD_207643 | JGI IMG/M metagenome (GOLD analysis project Ga0326727, IMG submission 207643) | Lab enriched peat soil microbial communities from McLean, Ithaca, NY, United States - MB29MY | ecosystem: Environmental > Terrestrial > Soil > Wetlands > Peat | place: USA: New York...
CAGGGAGAGCAGCCGCGAACGCTTTGCCACGGCGTTCAAGTCGCCGGCCTTGGACGGCTTGCGGCACAAGAAGCTGTTGGAAACGACCGCCGATGATTTCTTTGCCGTGTTCAAAGACGGCAAGCCGTCCACCCTTTGTTTCTTGAAGCGGCTGCATCATCTGGCCTTGAGCGCGGGCTGGATTGCCCTCCCGATAGTCGCGCCGAATCTCTGGCCCCGTTACAAACCCAAAGACCGGCGCGGCATCACGCAGGAGGAACACCAGACCCTTTTGGCGCGGGAGAAGAACGCCGAGTGGAAATTGTTTTTGGAACTGCTATGGGAAACGGGCGCGGCGCAGAGCGACGCCGTGAACTTCAAGGCCGAGGACATTGACTGGCAGACGCGGACGGTTTGCCATGTGACAGACGTGCGATGTCATCTGACAGACGATGCCTGCCATGCAGCAAAGACCGTTTGCCATGCAGCAACCGCCAAATGTCATGCAACAAACGGCGCTTGCCATGTGGCAATCGCCGTTTGTAGGAGAAAAAAGGCCGGAAACCCCATAAAAACGCCCTGTCTTTGAAAATGCCGGTTTGAACCGCCGCCACCGACGAAACAAAACAACGCGAAGCCCCCCGCCCGAAATCCGCAGACGCAACAATTCCCGCCCGCGCCGCAGGCTCGTTCCAAAAGTTCTTGACCTGTTTTTGAGAAAAGCCTACAAGCGATTCAATTCCTTTCAGCGCGGCCATCAGGGGCGTTGATTGGAATGTTTTGGGGCGTGAAAACAGTCAGGCATTTCGTGGACGGACGGCTGAGACGTTTTACAGCCAATGAGGATGCTTTTGTCTTTCCAAAATTCCTCCATGTGCCACCCGAAACCGTCCGCCAAACCGAGGCAAGACCAGCATGAAGGCAGGCGGGATTTATGGCATCTAAAGATACAGCGGACAGCCTGATGCGTGTTGTTGTGGTGGATGACGACGAGGATGCGCGCCTCTATTTCAGGGACATCCTTCAATCCACCGGGGATTTTACGTTTGCGAAGGATTTTGCAAACGCCACTGAAGCCCTGGCTGGCATCCCTTGTTTGCGGCCTGATTTGGCGGTGATGGACATTTGCATGCCCGGCTTGAACGGCATCGAATGCACAAAACGGCTGAAGCGCGCAATGCCGGGTTTGAAAATCGTCATCCTGACTGGGACACATGATGAGGATTTGGAAAGACGCTCCTTGCAGGCCGGAGCTGACGCCTATTTGACAAAGCCGGTCACCGCAGATCAATGCCTAGCGACTTTAAGATTCGTGGCGGCCCGCAAAACGGAAACCGGGCAGGACCTGCAAGAGACAAAGCTGGAATCATTACCAGTTCAACAACAGGAGACCCGCCTGCCGCTCAGTCAGCGGAAATGGAAACAATTAGCCGGGGCGGCGGGTTATGACTCCAAAAAACTCGCAACGCTCTGCAACCTCTCTGCCCGGCAACTGCAACGCGATTTTCATGACAACTTTGGGCGCTCGCCACAAGATTATTTGAATGAAGAGCGGATCAAAGCCGCCCAACAACTGCTGCTAAGCGGCCATTCGGTCAAGGCGGTGGCTTTTGAATTGGGGTTCAAACAAACATCCCACTTCTGCCGCCAGTTCAAATTGCAGATCAACCTGACTCCATTGCAATATGTCGCCCAAGCACATGGCGTGACTCCATGTCGCTCACAGACAACAAATGTCGCTGTGGGATAATCGTTTGACGTTGTTGGTTCCGCCACAAGGTGTTCAACTTCCTTCAAGGAACGCGCAGATTTTTTTGAACGTAGTCGGTTGGTATAACCAGAAGGCAATTGAAAATGAAAACAGTCAGGCATCTTCTTGTTGGCGGACGGCCGGGACGTATTTCAGGCAAAGGAAAGTCCATGATCTCGACAAGCCTCATTCCTCGGCACTATTCAATCCTATGAAAACAAGCTCATGGGCAATCCATAACGTCCTTTTAATGGCGGGACTTTATCTGGCAACCATTCAACTTCAGGCTCAAACCATTGCCTATGATGTGCCAAAAGGAACCTTGGGGAACGAGGCCGTGCCCAATTTGGTTGTGGGCAACGACTTCGATGTTGAAAGCCCCGTCACGATATCGCAATTGGGTGTGTTTAACAGCGGTGGGAATGGCATCCAGGGCAGCTCGGAACTGACGGTTCAACTATACGAGCGCAACGGAAATTCAGGGATGCTGTTGGAAACGCTGAACTTTGACGCCGCCAGTCCCGGCAGGCAAATCAACGGCAATTTTTTCAAGCCGCTGGCCAACCCGGTGACACTGCTGCCGGGATCCTACACCATTGTCGCGTATGGGTTTGACGCCGCCAACCCCGAAGGCAACGCCGGGGCTTCCCCCTACTTTGGGTCACAACCGCCGTGGAGCGGAAACAATGGCGGAGGATTGATACAATTTGCCGGCAGTGGCCGCTATGGAACCAATGGCGTCAGCCAGTTTCCATCGGAGTTGGCCCAGGGGCCGGCCAACTGTTACGCGGCGGGAACATTCATGTTTAGTGGCACGACATTGCCAAGCCCGCCGTGTGCGGCGGATTATGCCGCGCTGACGGCCGGCGTCAGCAGTTTTCCAATTGAAGACATCCGGCATCTGGGGAGCGTGGCCGTGTTGAACGACGGGTCGTTCCCGGTGCTGGTGGAACACGGCGGCAACCGGTTGGTATTGGAGGCGGGGGGTTATTACAACGACAACCCAGCCGGGGCGCGCGCGGTTGTTTTTGCGCACGCGCAATGGGAACACTCCGCGAACGACAGCCGGATGACGCTGTTTGAAAATGCCGTCAAGTGGGCCGCCCGGAAAAGCAATCCGGCGGAGATCGTGATGGGAGTGACGACGAATTTGCCGGCGAATGATCTGCCGGGGATTGACATCAATTATTTCACCAGCCGGGGGTATACGGTGATTCCGCTTTCCCTGTTGCCGCATGATCGGACCGATCAACTGCCGCCGATGGATGTGCTGGTGGCCGACTGGCACACGCATTATAACAAGACCTCCCTGGCCCAGATTCAAGAATTCACCGCCGGGGGCGGCGGGCTGGTGATGAGCGTGTTGACGAAGCATCTCGTTTATCCAAAAATCCGCCCGTCGTTCCTGCATGCCAACAACATTCTCCAGCCGTTTGGCTTGGCGTATCGTTCCAGTTTGGCAACTCCGGCGGATTATGGATTTACCAACATCCAGTCCATTCCCTATCCGGCCTATTTCAGCGCCTATCCCGCCGCCCAAATGCTGCACGCGGACCGCGTCGGCCAGTTTCAAATGGACAGCCTTTCCAAGGCCATTGCTCTCAACACGATCAACTATGCCGGCGGCAATGACCCTGATTTGTTGTCCGCCCTGATGGCGGTGTATTCGGAAACCACCAACAACGGCACGGTGCAGCTGCCCTCGGGCGAGAACGTCAACTTCATGGACGCGATGACGATGACCGGGGTGCAGGCCGGCACAAACCGTCTGGGCAATTGGACGACCAACGGGACCGACCTGGTGGCTGTGAATCGGCGCGGCAGCGTGGAATATGACTTCAACGTGTCGACAGCAGATCTCTACAAGTTGAGGATTGAGGCCACGCAGAATGTGCCGTTCAATAAATCCGACACCTTTCCATTGTTGCTGACACTGGATGGCCAGAGCCTGGGCCGGCAAAATCTCACGGTGCAGCCGGGGGTGGTCAGCGCGGTGGAATGCTGGACGCCCTACATCCTTCCCGGGCCGCACAGCCTGCGGATATTCTGGGACAACGCCGAAAGCTACACCGCCTTGGAGCTGGTGGCGGTGCATGTGCAGACCGGGCTGGGGCCGGATGAAAATGGAAACGGCATAAAGGACTGGGTGGACCAACTGGTGCAAACCCAGTCAGGGATGGACAACACCAACAACGTCATCGGCAGTTATACCTCGCCGCTGTGTCTGGAAGGGCGCGATCCCTATCCATCGCTCATGCAAATGCAGATTGTCGGAGCGGACAACAAGACCTACAGCGCTTCGCCCAGAACAACTTCAGACAATCGTTGGTTCATCAACGTGCCATTGTCGGCTTATGTCAACGCCCAGACCTTGGCAGAAGCCACCTATCAGAATGGTGCATTGTCTGAAACCCGGAGCTTGCAATGGCTGCCGCTCAATCTTCTGACAGCAACCAACAACATGACCATCCGCAAAGGCGACAGCCTGTTGTTGAATGCGGTTCCTACCAATGCCGGCAACGGCAATATCACCATCACCATCGGAACCAACATTTACACCGGCCGGGCCAACCAGCCCATTGCCTGTAAATTCCCGGTAGCCGGCACTTATGCCGTGACTGGCACCTATACTTCAGCCAAGGGTGTGGCCAGCACCGGCAGCATTGCTGTTGACGTGGTTGAACAAAGCTTGACCAACAACCCGGCATGCTGGGTGGGAACGGAACGGACGTGGGATTTGCCGCATCTGGCGCCGGAAGCCGTGTTGCAGGCCGATGCGCGCCTGTTTGTTGAACCGATTGCGACCCTGACCAACAACGGAGAACGCTACGGCCTGCTGGCGGATGCAAACGAACCGCGATCAATCATTGCGCGGCTGGGGCAGAACGGGCCGATACTGGATGCAACCCGGGCGCGAGGATTCAATCTGTGGTCGGGCAGCCAGGCCTATCTCAAGGTCATCGAGGTTTATCCCGACGGCAGCGAGCTGGTGGAGATGATGGTGATTTGCAGCCCTGTGCTGCCGGATGTGACCTTCGAAATCGACACCATCGTTGGCGGCATCACTTTCGACGATGGCACGACGACCAAGATTTTGACTCCATCGAGTTTTGACGCCTTGGGCCGCTGTCTGGTTCATTTCATCCGCCCGGCCTCGGCCCGGACCTCCGTCTGTCATTCCATCAAGGCGTTCCAAGGCTCGGATCTGGCCGGCTATCTCCCATGAAGCCCAGACTGATATTTTGGATGATGTTGACGGTGGCGACCACCGCCATGGTTCTTATTGTCTTGTTTCATCGTTCCGCCATGCCGCCTGCAAGGCCAAAGACGCAAAATCAGTCAACCTCAACGGTCGCACAACCTGTTGCCAAAACGCCTTCCACAACAGTTGCATCCCCGCAACCTGCGGCAAGCACCGCACAGACGGAGAAACAACCACCTTCGATTGCGCAGGCGGTGGTGAATGAGCAAAAAGGTTACTGGCAGCGGCACGAGGCAATCCTGGCACTGGCCTCCGGCAAATTGAACGATTCCGACCGTGAAATACTTTTCAACTTTCTGCGCCAGCATACCGCCGGTGATGATGGGCAGCAGGGACAGGCGCTGAAGAGCCTGTTGCTGGACGTGTTATGCACAATGCAACCGCCGCCACAGGGGTTGGGTGAATTGCTGGCGCAAATCTATCATGATTCAGGTCAGAATACCGTGCTGCAGGATTATGCCGTTCAACATATGGCGGCGTATTACCGGCAAATGACGGCGGCAACCGGTGTTGACGATCAAATCCGCAGTGATGAACTCAAGCAGACCCAGCAATTGTTATGGGATGCATCGAACAATACCGGCAGCAGCATCGCAGGCACGGCGTTGCTGGGCATGAGCCGTCTCTCGCAGGAAGGGTTGCCGGGATTTGATCAAAACAAAATCGCCGACAAGGCTTTGGATCTGGCCGGTCAATACGGCGATGAACTGACCCGGATCACTGCAATTCAGGTGTGCGCCAGCCTCAACATTAAATTCGCCCTGCCCATCGTCTTGGGGGCGGCAGAGCAGGGGGAGACGGAATCAGTGAAGATTTCGGCGATAGGGGCGCTGGGTTCGTTGGGCGGGTCGGGACAAATCCCGTTCCTGAACACGGTGTTGCAAGGCAACGACGACCGGTTAAAGCCACCGGCACAGCAGGCTTTGAACCGGTTGAAGCAACGTTTGGGAAGCTGAACAAATATATTGCATAAGAGGAGTAATCAAAATGAAACGAATCTTAACTTTGGGCGTGTCCGTCGGATTCATGGTTCTGGGATGTGCCGGCGTTCTCGCGGATAATTCTCCGATTGATCCCCCTCCCTGCATTGATTCCACGTCTTACGGTCCTTGGTCTTGCAGTCAGCAGGGCACGACCAACACCACCGGCACGTTGACGGCCACCCATTTCAATATTTGCGTGGGTGGCACCCTGACCCCGCCGGGATTCGCAACCAACCCCACCTTCAACAATGGCCAGAAAACAGCGATGGCCTATCACTCGTGTGATTCAAGCCTTAATGGTCCTGAAACCGACCCCGAGGGTTACACGGCGGGGAGCCTTTCTTTCATGGCGGAGCAGATGAACTGGCCCGCCATCACCGGCCCGTTTTACGTGCCGGGCATCTACATCTACACCGCAGAGGTTGAGGGCATTGCCGATGGCGGCGTATGCGCCAACATCACGGGAATCAAGGTTGCCACGGTCACCGTTGTCGTCGTCCGTTCGCCCCCGATTATCATTGCACAGCCGACGAACCAGTTTGTGGGTGCCGGAAGCAACGCCACTTTCACTGTTGCCGCCACTGGCTGCCCGTTTGTGAATTACCAGTGGGAATTCAACGGCACGAACATTGTTGCCGGGGCCACAAACTGCTCGTTGACCATCACCAATGTTCAACCGGCAAACTTGGGCAGCTATTTGGTTACGGTGTCAGACCCGAGTGGTTCAACCAACAGTGCCGCCGCATTGCTGTCGATGCTTGCCCCGGCGATCACGCAGCAGCCGACGAATCAAACGGTGATTCAAGGCGGCAGCATCACATTTGATGTGACGGCAGTGGGGATGACCCCTTTGAGCTACCAGTGGCTTTATGGAACGAATATCCTGGCCGGGGCGACGAACACCTCACTGGCCTTCACCAACGTGCAGTCATCCCAAGCCGGCATTTACTCGGTGATGATAACGAACATCGTGGGTGGTGTCATCAGTTCAAATGCGGTGCTGGCGGTGGTGGTGCCTCCGGCGATCACGCAGCAGCCGGTGAACCAAACGGTGATTCAAGGCGGCAATGCTTCGTTCAGCGTGACGGCAACAGGGGCGCCGTTGAGCTATCAGTGGCTGCTTAATGGAACATATGTCCTGGCGGGAGCGACGAATGCCTCATTGACCCTGACCAACGTGCAGTCATCCCAGACTGGCAATTACTCTGTGATGATCGCAAACAGCGCGGGCAGCGTGGTCAGTTCGAATGCGGTGCTGACGGTGCTGGCGCCACCCTTCATTATTACGCAGCCGGCCAGCCGGATGGCGATGCTTGGCGGAATTGCGACGCTCGCGGTGACAGCGGGCGGCACGCCCCCGTTGACGTTCCAGTGGTGTTTCAATTCGACGGGCATGGTCGGCGCAACCAACGCCACCCTGGCGTTTGCCTCCATTACAACCAATAACGGGGGCAACTATTTTGTGGTTGTGACGAACACCTTTGGTTCGGTTACGAGTCAGGTTGCCACCCTGACAGTGGTGACGGTGGTTAGTCCCACGAATGATTCAGACTATGACGGCCGGAACGACGCCCAGGAGATCGCAGATGGGACTGATCCATTTGATCCCGGCAGCGTTTTGCAGGTTAGGCTGGGATACTGGCCGTTTGATGACACCAATGCATGGACTGGTGCCGGGGGACAATTGCCGCTGGTGGCCGCAAATGTGGTTGGTGTCCCCAGTTGGAGCACCAACGCCGTGCTGATTGATTCGGCCAATCCGGCCATCCTGCAATATCGGGATGTCGAGACCAATGGCGGCGCCAACATCAACCTGCGCAGTGGCACGATCCGGTTCTGGTTCAAACCGGATTGGAGTGGCGTTTCAGCGGGTGGAACCGGGCCGCAGGATCAGGGTCGCTTGATCGAAATGGGCCGACAGACCACCAACACCGGCTGGTGGACGCTGATGCTGGACACCAACGGCAATACGTTGAACTTTATTACGCAGACCAACGGGGTTGGCATGACCAATCTCACGACCACCATCATCTGGGCATCCAATGTCTGGCATCAAATCGTGCTGACTTATGGTGCCACCAACTCGATGCTTTACATAGATGGACAGGCTGTTGTGACCAACGGTCTGGCATCTCAATACTGGCCGAATGCGACGGAGCGGTCAGCCGGGTTCTGCATCGGGAGCGATGCCACGGGCAACAATCAGGCGAAGGGTGTTTTCGATGAACTGGACACGTTCAACTACCCGCTGGATGCAGGCTCAATCCTGGCGAATTATCAGGCCGCCTGGAATCTGGACAGCGACGGGGACGGACTTTCGAACATTTTGGAAAATGAGCTGGGGTTGGACCCTTATGCTTCCAATTCCGCAAACGGGTTGACCTCAACCAGTGGGCTGCAGGTGTTCACTCCCCTCAAGTGAGCCATCAAACAAACTCCACCCTCTAAATCCTATGAGACATCCAAACAAAACGTGGTTGGCGTGTATTTCAATTGGTGCCATGATTCTGGCAGCTGGCATAACCGAGTCCTTGCGCGCCCAATGTCCTAATCCCATTATGCTATACATGGCGACGGGCGTCTTTCCACAAGGCAAGTGTGGCATACCGGACCAATCGATGAAACCTTGGACGGAAACGAGCCAGCCGATTCCTGTTTATCTGTCTGGTTCTGTAAGCTGCGCCAGAACGACCACTTACGGCGGCACAACAATTGATGAGGGCTATCAATGGCAAGGGTCATTTCCGCGTCCCGGAGTTCCTCCCGGAGTTTCTTGCGTGCCTTGCTATCCTGTATGGGGATCGTCCAACACCACTCTTCTCGCCACCGGAAGGGTGACCGTTGAGCAGGATAGTGGTGATGAAGGTGTAGGTCATTATTGGTGTCCTGATTGCTGGGAGTGTTGTGATTTTCCTTGGCAGGGCTGCACAAACGCCACGGGAGATACAGGCCTATTTTATGGTGGTCTGGCTACTTTGGTCATCGCTGGGGAAGAGGGGGCTACCGGCCCTTATACTAACACATGGAGTTATGGAGCAGAATACACAGACGAGGAGATGAGAGTGGATTTAATAGCGCGGTTGCCTGCCTTTCCCACCGATTGGAGCAAAGCCACCGAGGGCGATGCCAGTGAGGCGGAGTTCTTCTACTGGGACGGAAGGCACTGGGGTGCAAACGGTGCCAGAATGCAGTTTCGTTTAAAATTGCCACCCTGCTCGATCAAAGGAGCCGGTTATACCGTTGGGTGGACTGAGAAGAAATTTGATCAAAACGGCAATCTGATATCAGCCACTCCCCAAACCGAGAAGATCGTGGGGTCTGGCGACCCCGCAAACCCCGTGATGGGGCAGGTGCATCTTGTGGATGTGCCGACTTCACCTTGTCAAATAATGGAAATGGATGCCCACCTTGTTAGTGTGACGCCGCCGGGTGGCGGTGGAGGCAGCGGTCCTGGCGGCGGCGGTCCTGGCGGCGGCGGTCCTGGCGGCGGCGGTCCTGGCGGCGGCGGTCCTGGCGGCGGCGGTCCCAGCCACGGTGGTTCAACGAGCAATTGAAACAAATCCTTTCATTGAGAGATTCTATGAAATCAATATTGAGCCTCATCATACTGGCGGGAACAATCATTTATGCGGAAGGCCAGGGCTGTCCCACGTGCGGCGGTTATGGTTCGGGCGGAGTCAGCGGCTATGACACCGGCCCCAATTTCAGCATCTCCTTGGGTCAGGCGCAGGATGAGGAGTCAGCGGGTGACCTGACGTTTGGCAATGCGCTGCCGGAGGCCAGTCTTCATACGCCTGCGGCACTGCAATATGATTTTCCGACCCGGACGGACGTGACGGTGGTGACCAATACGGACGGCAGCATTCGCCAGGTCAATGCGCCGCAGGCATTGGCGGACGTGCCCGTGCCACCGACAACCAACGGCTATGCCATCAACTTCTATTTTGCCTCACAAGTCGGTGCCATCAACCCGGACGGAACCTACACGGTATCCGGCACACCGTTCGTGACATGGATCGTCACCAATCCCGTTCCATCCTCCGGCATCAACCAGCTTCAGGTGTCGAAATTCGGCAATGTGCCCGACTACGGCCTGATCAAGCAATGGACCTATGCCTACTCACCCCAGACCGGCGCATGGACCAATCAAACCCTGGACAACATTCAGGAGATCATGTCCGTTGTCAGTAATCCGAACGACGGCACATACCAAGTGATCAACTCCGTGCAATATGCAAATGGCACCATGGCCCGACAGGTGAAAAACACATATACAAACTTGCTGGATCCGGATGACGGCTCCATTGTAAATACGCCTCTTGCACTAACGGCCGTTGGGGCGGACAGCACCCCTGAAATCACCGCCTACACCTATTGGTCGCCAGGGCAGTTTACCTCCGGTTCACAGGCGCTGGTCAATACCGTGACCCATCCGGACGGTTCGTGGGAATATTATGGTTCCTATAACGGAGATGGATATCCAATAACCGTTTATTCCTCGTTTGGTGACGCGGTTGTCGGTGACACGTCAAATGGGAGGGCAACCCACTACACGTATGGTTCCTCTCCCGTGTCTGGTTCGGGTGACGATGGCACGCTCGCCACCCACACGGCCCGGCTGGTCGTTCGGACAGTCAAAAACGTTGAAGTATCGCGCAGCTACACGGTGTTCCCATCCGTCGGGGAACGCCTTGATATTCAATGCACCACTCTCGGCAGCAGCGGCAACGGAGCGTTGTGGAATGATCCTAATAATCTAGTAACGACCAACCTCTTTTACACCAGTGGCCCCAACCAATTTGCGCTTCAAGCGGTGATTCATCCTGATCACACAATGACTGTTTACAATTACATCACCAACGGACTTTACCAGACCAACATCACCGTCACCGGCCAGCCTGATTCGACCTATACATATGTCGTGGATGGCGTTTCGAATGTGATCGTATTGAACCTTTCTGGCTACACGGTGTCTGCGGCCAGTTATGACGTGATCTCTGGCATCACCCTTTCCCAGGACACCTACTGCAATTTTGACAGTTATGGCCGTCCGCAACAGGTCACGCATTTGAATGGAACAACCGAATACACCGCCTACACGTGTTGTGGCGTGGATTACACCGCCGACCGGGACGGTGTCACCAATGTTTATGTGTATGACGCCGACAAACGCCTGGTGGGCAACGCGAAATTCTTCAGCAACGCTAACCCCGTCACCTGGCAAAACACGCTGGATGCCGCCGGGAGCGTCGTTCAAGCCGCTCGCATTGGCACGGATAATTCGCTGATGATCACGGCCGGTTCAGCCTACGATCTGGCGGGTGAACTTATCGCCCAGACCAACGCCTTGGGCGGCGTCACCACCTATGCCCGTTCCAATGACCCCAACACCGGCGGTTTGATCCGCACCACCACCTACCCCAACGGCGGCACCCGGATTGAGGCGTATTATCTGGATGGCTTGCTCAAATCCGTCACTGGCACGGCGGTGCATGGCAAGGCTTATGGATATGGCACTGGAACGGATGCCGGCGGAAACGCCTGCACTTACACGGTGGAAACCAACTTGGATGCCGGAGGCAATCCCACTTCCGAATGGACGCAGACCTTCACCGACATGGCCGGGCGGACAACGGAAGTTCTTTATTCCGATGCCAGTGGCAGCAAAAACCTGTCTTTCTATAATTCGGCGGGCCAGCTTTGGAAACAGGTTGATCCGGACGGGGTGACAACTCTTTATCCTTACAACGGTAAAGGGGAACTGGCCTATACGATTGTGGCATTGAGCAGCACCGCGCTAAACATCAACGATTATCCAACCTTGCTTGGCAATTTAAGCGCTCTCATGGGTGGCGCCGACCGTATCACCCAGACAACCAACGACGTGACCTTTGACTCCACCTTGGGGACGAACGTCCGCCGCAGCCGCACTTATGTCTGGTTGGACGGCCAATCCACGGGCATGTTGGTTTCCCAAACCGAAACTTCCACCGACGGGTTGAACACCTGGCAGACGCAATATCGTGACGTCAACACACCGGTGACCGCGCAGAGCCAGACCGTTTACACCAGCCCCACCCGCACGGTCACGAGCGCCGCGCCGGATGGTTCATCCACGGTCAGCACCTATTCCTATGGCCGACTCATTTCCAGCGTCAGGTATGATTCCAACCACGCCCAAATTGGCGGCACAACTGACGCCTACGATGCGCATGGTCGCCAATATCAGGTGACCGATGCACGCAATGGCGCCACCACCTACGGTTACAACAATGCCGATCAGGTCAATTCCGTCACCACGCCCAACCCCGGCAACGGTTCGCCGGAGGTCACAACTACCGCCTATAACAACATGATGCAGGTGACCGGTGTGACGCAGCCGGACGGCACGGCGGTTTACAGCGCCTGGCTGCTCACGGGCGAACTGGGATTGCAATACGGCTCGCGCACCTATCCGGTGGGCTACGGTTACGATTACGCAGGCCGGATGAAGACGATGACCAACTGGAGCGGCTTCAGCACGCTTGCGGGCGCTCGGGTGACGACGTGGAAATATGACGGCTATCGCGGTTGGCTCACGAACAAGGTTTATGCTGATGGTCAGGGGCCATCCTATAACTACACCTCGGCTGGCCGGTTGCAGAAGCGCATCTGGGCGCGCCCGGTGGGCGACCAGCCTCTGGCCACGACCTACGGTTACAACAGTGCCGGCAGCCTGTCCAATGTGGTTTATTCCGATGGCACGACGCCGGCGGTGACCAACAAATACGACCGGCTGGGCCGTTTGACTTCCGTCGTTTGCAAGGGCATGACCGACACGTTGACCTACAACCTGGCCAATCAACTGTTGGGCGAATCCTTCTCCGGCGGTATTTTGAACGGCCTGTCCGTCACCAACGGTTACGACGCCGATCTGCGCCGCACCAAACTAGCCGCCCTGTCTGCCAGCTCCCAGCTTATGGCTGCCACATATGGCTACGATGCCGCCTCCCGCCTGCAAACCGTCAGCGATGGCAACAATGATTCCGCCACCTACAACTACCTTGCCAATTCGCTCCTGGTGAGCCAGATTGCGTTCAAACAGGGCAGCACGACGCGGATGACGACGACGAAGCAATATGATTTCCTGAACCGCCTGACGCAGATTTCCTCTGCGCCAAACGTCAGCGGCACACTGCCGCTCGCCTTCAACTACAATTACAACCCGGCCAACCAGCGGACGAAGGACACGCTGGCCGACGGTAGCTATTGGATTTACGGCTACGACTCCCTCGGCCAGGTCACCAACGCCTGCAAGTATTGGGCCGACCACACTCCCGTTGCCGGGCAGCAGTTTGACTACGCGTTCGACACCATTGGCAACCGCACACAGACGCTTTCCGGCGGAGACACCAACGGCCTCAACCTGCGCGTGGCCAATTACAGCGCCAACACGTTGAATCAAATCACGCAACGGGATGTGCCGGGAACAAACGATGTGACGGGTGCGGCCTGGGCAACCAACCGCGTGAGCGTCAATGGGATGCCGGCCGGCCGGAAGGTGGAATATTTTCAGGGCACGGTGGGCACGAACAACGCCGGCAGCGCGTTCTGGCTGACGACGATTGTCACCAACGGCACCGGCAGCAGCGTGACGGGCCACATTTATGTGGCGAAGGAGCCGGAGGTATTCCAGTATGACCCGGACGGGAACCTGACCAATGACGGGCGGTTTGCCTACGTCTGGGATGGAGAAAACCGGCTTGTCTCAATGACGAACAACACCGGCGTGGGACCGAAGTATGGACTGGCGTTTGCCTATGATTATCAAGGCCGGCGGATTCAGAAGCTGGTGGCAACCAATGGCGTGGCGCTCTACACGAACCGCTTCCTGTATGACGGTTGGAACCTGATCGCCACCCTGACTCCCAACTCCCAACTCCAATCTGCTTATATGTGGGGTAACGACCTTTCCGGTTCGCTCCAGGGCGCGGGCGGCGTGGGCGGGTTGCTGGAAGTGAGCTATCATGGCACGGGGACGACGAACTGTTTCCCGGCGCTTGACGGCAATGGCAACGTGGCGGCACTCATCAATGCCGTAGACGGGACGGTGGTGGCGAACTATGACTACGCGGCATTTGGCGAACCGATTCGCATGACGGGCAGCATGGCCAGGAACAACCCGTTCCGGTTCTCAACCAAATACGCGGATGACGAATCCGATTTGCTTTACTACGGTTACCGCTATTACAAACCGTCAACTGGGACTTGGCCAAATAGAGACCCAATGCAGGAAAAGGGCGGCATAAATTTATATGCCTTTGTAAACAACTCTTCAATTTCACACGTTGACCCGAAAGGACATAGTCCATTATCAATAATCGCTGCATTGGGTCCTTGCGCCGCAAAGTTAATCGATAGTGCTTTCAAGGATATGTTGACAGTAGACAGCGGATGCGCTGCGGCTGCGGCCTACGGGGCGCTACACCCTGATGTTAACCTTTGCACTGGATATTCATTCTACACTGACAACGTTCTTACATTCAACCCTACAACACTTTCAGACCAACTAAAGGACTGCATTTTGGATTATGTAAAAGGACAATCGATAGACCAGTTACTTGAAGAAATTCAAGATCCAGTTGAAAGATATCTTCTGTCAAAGTTGTTGGATGGTCTAACAATTCCTCCAGATAAACCAACAATAGACTATAAAGTATTGGTGCGGGCAAAGTGCAGCAGCGGGCGCCCTCTAGTAACAATCGCTTACGAAACAGATTTGAAAGATTCTGAAGGTAATTCCACTTCAATAGATAGAGATATTGTAGCACAAGGAAGATGTGGTCTAATTTGGGAAGCAACCACGCCGCTTGAGGGTAGCCCGTGTTGTTGTAGCGGGAAATAGTTTAAGCAGAAACGAATAATTCGACATGATTACATTATGAAATATATTCCAATCTTGCTTCTTGCTGGATCATTTATTTTTGTGGGTTGCAATAAAAAGGGCGATGACCCAGTATCGCAGTTTAAAGATAAACACCCAAAAGAGTCATCCAACTATATTTATATCTACCCAGTCAATATGGAAATGTTTCAGGCTTTTAATGATGCTAAAACTGGAGAGATTGTTGAAATCGGTAGTTCAATGAAAGAGAAGTTCAAAGATATCCCAGACGTTGTTGCTTATGCAGATACAATCATTCAGATCCAAAACCAAGGGGACAAGGCATGGAAGAAATCTGTGCAGAGCCTGCGTGATGCTGGATCAAAAGATGGAGCAATCTGCCTATTTAAGTGGAGAGATAGGGCTACAGCAAAAATTGGTTTTCTTGTTTTGAAGTCCGGCGATATTGTTAAGGAGATTGATTGGTCTGAGACTATAACGGGGTCAGTCAATAGTAATTAAAGGGGTCAGTCAATAGTGTAGTATTTACAGCTTTTTTCTGATTTGGCAGTAAGCGTCACGCATAGCACCTTCTTGACAGCGTAGCTACAGCGGCAGTTTCGTAAGTGTAAGAGATAATATGCTACGACGTTTATGATGCGAGCCGTTGCACCGGCTGTCGTTTTTTACTCCAGGCTTGCGGTGTCACTTCGGGGATTTGGCGGTTGGTCATGTTGGGCAAACGTAAAGGGGTCAGTCAATAGTAATGTAGTATTTACAGCTTTCTTCTGATTTGACAGGCTGTCACACATGGCGCGGAAGTTAAGAGTGGAATATGCAGGGGCGATTTATCATGTGATGAATCGCGGCGACCGGCGGGAACCCATATTCAAGGATGACAAGGATCGGGAGCGATTTCTGGAGACGCTGGGCGAGGCTTGCGCCAAGACCGGCTGGCAGGTTCATGCCCTGTGCCTGATGCCCAATCATTTTCATCTGGTGGTGGAGACGCCGCAACCCAATCTGGCGGCGGGGATGAAATGGTTCCTGGGAACCTACACGTCGCGTTTCAACCGGCGGCACAAGGTGTTCGGGCATTTGTTCAGCGGCCGTTACAAGGCGTTGATCGTGGACGGCAGCGGGAATGGTTATCTCAAGACGGTCTGTGATTATGTGCATTTGAATCCGGCACGGGCGAAGCTGCTGGCACCGGAACAGCCTTTGCAGGAGTATCGGTGGAGCAGTTGGCCGGAGTATTTGAAAAGTCCGGGCAAACGTCCGGCGTGGTTGCGGGTGGACCGGTTGCTGGGGGAATACCGGATTCCGCAGGACAGCACGGCGGGGCGTCGGCATCTGGCGGAGGCGTTGGAGCAGCGGCGGAACGTGGAAGATGGCGGGGAGTTCAAGGCGATCCGGCGCGGCTGGTTTTTTGGCGGTGAAGCCTTGAAACAGGAGTTGCTGGCGCAGGTGTCGGAAAAGACGGGGCGATGGCATTACGGGGAGTTGGTGCGGGAGTCAGCGGAAGCCCGAGCGGAACGAATTGTGGCGGAGGAGTTGACCCGCCGCAAATGGAACGAATCAACGCTGGCGGCTCGTCGCAAAGGTGATCCGGCCAAGGTGGGCATGGCGCAGCGGTTGCGGCGTGAAACGACAGTGACGCTGGCGTGGATTGCCCAACGGCTGCAAATGGGCACACGCACCTATCTGGCGCACTTGTTGTATTGGAAACGGCGGGATGAGAAATAACACGATACTATTGACTGACTCTAACGCTGGAATCTGAATCCGGAGAGACAGGCATCCCCCTCTCGCGCGAAACTGCCGGGCTTTCAATTTCCCTTTCCAAGACGACGCCTTGAAACCCATCAGACTCGCGCTCGCCCATGATTTGGCCGGAGACTACGGCAAATCACCACTACCGGGAAAAAGACGGAAGCCCGTCCGTGCTGATTTGCCGCAGACTCCGGGCGGAATCCCAAACGGGTGAAATGTTGTGGTTGTTTTTCTTCGCCTTTTTTACGCACGCCATCACCCCACCCTTTGCTGCTCGCCGGTCCGACACCGAGCCGTAATCTGGAGGCGACATCAAAAACCGCGCCAGCGTCTCCCTCTTCCCCTTCCGTCACTGTCACGGTTTTTGCTTTCGCCGGGTTGTTGTATGCGCTTCCGCGCACGGCTCGTTGTCTCCCCAAGCCGTGAAGCGAGCAGCAAACGGCAGGGTGACGGACAGCGGTTTCAAAAAAAAGCTATGAAAACAACAAATCAAATGGAAGCGTCAGCTCCGGCGAATGTCCGGCCATCGTCGGTTTCAAAATCCAGCAAGACAGCGCAGACCGAGTTTGTCCGGCATTGCGAGAATCGTCGCTTGTCCACCGAAAGGGTTTTGAATTATTTGCGGACACGGTTGCCGGGGCAATACGAAGTTGCCGAGGTTGTTGGCAAATGGGTTTGGCTGGACGTTTCACCCGCTGGCAAACCGGCTTTGGCCAAGCTGCTTTGGGCTTTGGGCTTCCACTGGAATCAGCGGCGCGGCGTCTGGCAGCATCCGTGCGGCAGTTTCAACCCGTTCGGCATCCATCCCGCCGACCCCCGCGCCAAGTATCGCTCCTATTTCCCCGCCGACCTGCAACCCGCTTGAAAGGAATCCGCACCATGAGCGCAAAAACAACACTGGCACTGTCAGTGAAACTGTCAGTAAAGGCAGCCGCCGGTTACGAAAAATTCTGGCGGTTTAACCCAAATAGTCTTTAGTTTTCCCAACAATCTGCTAATTTCCTTTTATCTGAATCAATGCAACAGACGTGTCGCAACTGTGAGCTTCTTACGATTCGTATTCATAATTTTGTGATATGTGTAGCACGCCTAACAGATAATGGGCGGCTGTGTATTCAGCCTATCCTGTGTCATGGCTTTGAGTGTAGGCGGAAGCAAACGGGTTGCTTTCCATTTCATGCCGCCAGCATTTCCC
>Ga0326727_10013820_pt1 | contig 17805 bp, 13 predicted proteins | sample MB2enrmetagenome_FD_207643 | JGI IMG/M metagenome (GOLD analysis project Ga0326727, IMG submission 207643) | Lab enriched peat soil microbial communities from McLean, Ithaca, NY, United States - MB29MY | ecosystem: Environmental > Terrestrial > Soil > Wetlands > Peat | place: USA: New York...
GCTGGAAGGAGTACCGCGACCAGGGGACGCTCGCCGGGGAGTCGCTCCCCCCCGGTCTTCGGGAGTCCTCGCCGCTCCCCGAGCTGCGCTTCACGCCGGCGACCAAGAGCGACAGCGGGCACGACGTCAACATCAGCCGTGCCGAGCTGGCCGGGCTGGTCGGCCGCGACCTCGCGGATCGGCTGGAGCGGATCTCGATCGAGCTCTTCCGCTTCGCGGCCGAGCACTGCGGTGGCCGGGGCATCATCCTGGCCGACACCAAGTTCGAGTTCGGCATGGTCGACGATGACCTCTGCCTCATCGATGAGATCTTCACCCCCGACTCCTCGCGCTTCTGGGAGGCTTCGCAGTGGCGAGAGGGCCAGGCGGCGGTGTCGTTCGACAAGCAGCCGGTCCGCGACTACCTGGAGACCCTCGACTGGGACAAGCGCCCTCCCGGGCCGCATCTCCCCCCCGAGGTGATCGCGGCGACCACCGCGCGGTACCGTGACGCGGCCCGCCGCATCTGCGGGCTCGAGCTGTGAGGTACGTGGCCGACGTGGTCGTCTCCCTGAAGCCGGTGGTCAACGACCCCCAGGGCCTGACCGTGCGCTCGGGGCTCCATCAGCTCGGCTTCGCCGAGGTGGCGGAGGTCCGGGTCGGCAAGCACATCACCCTGGAGGTCGACGCGGACTCCGAGGCGAGCGCGCGGCGCCGGGTGGCCGAGATGTGCGAGCGGCTTCTCCGCAACCCGGTCATCGAGGACTACAGCGTCGAGCTCCGGCCGGCCGCCGAGGCATCGATCGCGCCGGCTCCGCCGCCCCCATGAGGTTCGGCATCGCGGTCTTCCCGGGGACCTGGAGCGACCGCGACTGCGCCCGTGCCGTCGAGGTCCTCGGCCACCAATCGGTCCCGCTCTGGCATCGCGACCGTGATCTCGGCGGCGTCGACTGCGTCATCCTGCCCGGCGGCTTCTCCTACGGAGACCACCTCCGCACCGGCGCGGTGGCGCGCTTCGCCCCGCTCATGGAGTCGGTGCAGGAGTTCGCCGCCTCCGGGGGGCTGGTCTGGGGCATCTGCAACGGCTTCCAGATCCTCTGCGAGGCCCATCTTCTGCCCGGCGCCCTGACCCGCAACGTCTCGCTCGAGTTCCGCTGCGAGACCGCGTGGCTGCGCGTGGAGACGGTGGACACGCCCTTCACGCGCGCCTGCCATCCGGGAGCGGTGCTGGCCATCCCGATCAGCCACGGCGAGGGACGTTACGTGGCCGACGCCGCGACCCTGGACCGGCTCGAGGCCGAGCGCCGGGTCGCCTTCCGCTACGTCGCCCGCGACGGGTCGCCGGTCGGCGAGGCCTCGCCCAACGGTTCCCTGCGCGACATCGCCGGCATCGTCAGCGAGGCGCGCAACGTGCTCGGCATGATGCCCCACCCGGAGCGCGCCGCCGAGCCGATCCTGGGATCGGAGGACGGGCTGCAGCTGTTCCGAAGTGTCGTCGAGACGGTGGCCGAGCGCTCCGTCTTCGCGGTCGCCCCGTGAGCGCGACCCCCGCCGTCTCCCCCGCCCAGCTCGCCGAGGTGGCGCTGACCCGCGACGAGTACGAGCTGGCGGCGCGCCGTCTGGGCCGGGTCCCGACCCCGGTGGAGCTGGGCGTGATCGGCGCCATGTGGAGCGAGCACTGCGGCTACAAGACCAGCAAGCCCCTGCTGCACCGCCTGCCCACCACCGGACCGCGGGTGCTCCAGGGACCCGGCGAGAACGCCGGCGCCGTCGACATCGGGGGTGGCCTCGCCTGCGTCTTCAAGATCGAGTCCCACAACCACCCCTCGGCCATCGAGCCCTACCAGGGCGCCGCCACCGGGGTGGGCGGCATCCTCCGTGACGTCTTCACCATGGGCGCGCGCCCGGTGGCGCTGCTCGACTCGCTGCGCTTCGGCCCCTTCGAGGAGCCCGCCCAGCGCCACCTCCTCGACGGGGTCGTCGCCGGCATCGGCGGCTACGGCAACTGCATCGGGGTGCCCACCGTGGGCGGCGAGGTCTACTTCGACCCCTCGTACCGCCACAACTGCCTGGTCAACGCCATGTGCGTCGGGATCATCGAGCAGTCGAAGCTCACCCGCGCCGCCGCCGCCGGCCCCGGCAACCTCGTCCTCCTGGTCGGCGCCGACACCGGCCGCGACGGCATCCACGGCGCCACCTTCGCGTCGGTGGAGCTCAACGACGCCTCCAGCGAGCGCCGCCCCGCCGTCCAGGTCGGCAATCCCTTCCTCGAGAAGTGCCTGATGGAGGTCTGCGTGGCGCTGGCCGGCGACCCCCGCATCGTCGCCATGCAGGACCTGGGGGCGGCCGGGCTGACCAGCTCCTCGGCCGAGCTGGCCCACCGGGGCGGCTGCGGCATCGAGCTGGACGTTGCGCGCGTCGCCCGGCGCGAACGCGGGATGACTCCGTACGAGGTCATGCTCAGCGAGTCCCAGGAGCGGATGCTGCTGGTGGTGAGGCCGGGGGACGCCGCCTCGGTGCAGGCGGAGTTCGCGCGCTGGGATCTCCACTCCGACGTGATCGGGACGGTCACCGGCACCGGGAGGCTGGTGGTGGCCGATGCCGGCCAGGTCGTCTGCGACCTTCCCCTCGGCCTGCTGATCGATGACGTCCCCCTCCGCCACCCCGAGGCGCGGCGTCCCGCCGGTCTGGAGGTGTCCCTCTCCGTCGACCCGCTCGCCATGCCGCCACCGTGGTCGATGGCCGAGACCCTGCTGCGGCTGTTGCGCAGCCCCAACATCGGCAGCCGGCGGCCGATCTTCCGGCGCTACGACCACCAGGTCGGCGACGACACCGTGATCCGCCCGGGCGGCGACGCCGCCCTGCTGCGGGTCCGGGGCACCGGCGGTGCGATCGCGATCACCACCGACGGCAACGGCCGCTACGCGGCCCTCGACCCGCGGCGCGGTGCCGCCATCGCCGTCTGCGAGGCGGCCCGCAACGTGGTCGCCGTTGGCGCCGCCCCGGTCGGGGTGACCAACTGCCTCAACTTCGGCAACCCCGAGAAGCCCGAGATCTTCTGGCAGCTGAGCGAGGCCGTCGAGGGGATGCGCGAGGCCTGTCTCGCGCTCGGCGTCCCGGTGGTGAGCGGCAACGTCTCGCTGTACAACGACACCCAGGGGGTGAGCATCGACCCGACCGTCGTGGTCGGCATGGTGGGCCATCTCGACGATCTGGGACGGCGCTGCGGAGCGGGCTTCGCCGGGGACGGAGACGCGGTGCTGCTGGTCGGACCGGTGGGGATGGACCTGGGCGGCAGCGAGTACCAGCGGCTGGCCCATGGGCTCAATGCCGGTCCCCGCCCCACCCTCGACCTCGACCTGGAGCGGAGGGTCCAGGCCGCGATCCTGGAGATGATCGGGGCCGGGCTGCTCCGCTCCTGCCACGACCTCGCCGAAGGCGGCCTGGCGGTGGCGCTGGCCGAGAGCTGCATCCTCGGCGGGCGTGGCGCCAGCCTGACTGAGGGCCTCTTCGCCCTCGGCGCGCCGGTGGTGCAGGCCGGCCTCCTCTTCGGCGAGTCGCAGTCGCGCTTCCTGGCCAGCGCCGCTGCCGGGCAGGTGGACGCGGTGCGTGCCGTCGCCCGGCGCCATGTCGTCGACCTGCGCGAGCTCGGGGTCACCGGCGGTGATCGGGTGGCCGTGACCGCCGTCTTCGACCTGGAGCTGGCGGAGGTGGCCCGAGCTCACGCGGAGGCGCTGGTGCGGGGCGAGGGCGGGCCGTGATCATCGGCTCCGAGCCGCTCCGCTCTCGCGCCGAATTCCTCATCGCCCGCGTGGACGGGCGCCGGGGCGCCCGTATACTGACTTTGACCCCGTCCCCACGGTGTCATGGGAGCGTGGACGTGCGGAGAGCCATGGGCGTTGGCGACAACGCAGCCCTGTGTGACCGCCTGGCAGTGACGGGCCGGCCTCGTGCCTGATCGCCGGCGCTCGTCCGCCGCCCTCCCGCGCCGGCGGCTCATGGACGACGAGCGGATGCACGAGGAGTGCGGACTCTTCGGGGTCTTCGCGCCCGGGGAGGACGTCGCCAACCTCACCTACTTCGGCCTCTACGCTCTCCAGCACCGGGGTCAGGAATCCGCCGGCATCGCGGTCAGCAACCGTCTCGACATCCTGATGCACAAGGAGATGGGCCTGGTGGCCCAGGTCTTCGACGCCGACGTCATGGGCGACCTCACCGGCGACATCGCCATCGGTCACACCCGCTACAGCACCACCGGCAGCCCGCGGCTGCCCAACGCCCAGCCGATGCGCTTCGAGCACAGCCAGATCGGTCCGGTCGTGCTCGCTCACAACGGCAACCTCATCAACGCCGGGGACATCCGGGCCGAGCTCGCCACCGATGGTGTCGAGTTCGTCTCCACCAGCGACACCGAGGTGCTGGGGCGGCTTCTGGTTCGGACACCGGGCCGGACCCTCGATGCCGCCCTCCGCCGCGCCCTGCCCCGGGTACACGGCGCCTACTGCCTGCTCCTCCTGACCCGGGACTCCCTGGTCGCGGCCCGCGATCCGCTCGGCATCCGGCCCCTCTGCCTGGGCCGGTACGGCGATGCCGATGCGCCCGGCGGATCCGGGTACATCATCGCCAGCGAGACCTGCGCCCTGGACGTGGTCGGCGCCAACTTCATCTGCGAGATCGACCCCGGCGAGATCGTGACCATCGATGCCGCCGGGATGCGCAGCACCCGGATCCCCTCCGAGGCGCCGAAGCGGGCGATGTGCTCCTTCGAGTTCATCTACTTCGCCCGGCCGGACTCGGTGATGCAGGGCCGCTCCCTCTACGAGGCGCGCCGCCAGATGGGCCGCGAGCTGGCCCGCGAGGCGCCGGTCGACGCCGACGTGGTCATCACCCTGCCCGATTCGGGGACCCCGGCGGCGATCGGCTTCGCCGAGGAGGCGGGCATCCACTTCGAGGAGGGGATGATCAAGTCGCGGTACATCACCCGCACCTTCATCCAGCCGTCGCAGCGGCTTCGGGACTCGGGGATCCGCCTCAAGTTCAACCCCATGCGCCACGTGCTGGAGGGCCAGAGGGTGGCCCTGGTCGACGACTCGATCGTCCGCGGCACCACCAGCCGGCGGATCGTCGACGAGCTGCGCCGGGCGGGTGCGGCCGAGGTGCACATGCGCATCGCCTCGCCACCGATCATGTGGCCCTGCTTCATGGGCATCGACATCGCCTCCCGCAACGAGCTGATCGCCGCCGGCAACAGCGAGGAGGAGGTGGGCCGGCTGGTGGGGGCGGACACCCTCCGCTACCTGAGCATCGGCGGGCTGCGTCGCTCCATGGGCGCCCCCGACGGGCAGGGGTTCTGCTTCGCATGCTTCACGGGCGACTACCCCGTCACGGTGCCGCTCCAGCTGGAGATGGACAAGCTGGCCATGGAGCGGGTGGGGACCGCCGCCGAGCCGGCCGGAGTGGTCGCGCAACTCACCTGACAGCCCGGCCGGTGGTGGGGCGGTAACATCGCAGTCCAGCAGAGGGCACCCCGCCCGGTCGAACCCCGGGCGCCGCGGGCCGGCCGCAGACGTGAGTTGGAGACAGTGGAGCATGGGCGACGATCCCACCGGCGTTCCCGCGCCGGATGAGCTCCCCGTGCCCCCGCCGTGGGGATGGCCCCCGCCGCCGGGATGGGGCCAGCCCACCTGGGGGGGCGGACCTCCCGGTTGGGCACCGCCGGGCGCCGGGGGGCCTCCCCCGGGCTGGGGCCCACCTCCGCCGCCCGCTTACGGCGCGCCGGGCTCGTGGCCCGGCTACCCGGCCCCCACCCCCCCGGCATCCGGGCCGCAGATCCCCCCCCGCCGTCGCGGACTGACCATCGTCGCCCTGGTGGCCGGCGCCGTCCTGCTGGCCGCCGCCATCGGCATCCCCACCGCGATCCTGGTCAGCCGGAGCGGCACGACCAGCGCCGGGGCCCCCTCCGCCACCTCCACGCCCACGCCGTCGCAGCGGGCCGCGGCGGCCCAGGCGACCGCCCTCTACCAGGCCATGGTGAAGGCGTCCGACCGGTCGGTGGGCTTCCACTACGTGGTGACCTCCAGTGGGAGCGGGGGCACCCAGACGACGACCGGCGACGCCGGACAGGACGACGGCACTCAGGTGATCACCGAGACGACCCCCTACGGCGACGAGATGTTCGACCTGGTGCTCGCCTCGGACCAGACCGTGTACTTCGAGGGCAACGTGCCGGCCCTGGAGGACCAGCTGGGCGTCTCGGCGACCGCGGCCAGCGGTCTCAGCGGAGACTGGATCTCGGTCCAGGTCGGAGACGGTCCGTACGCGCAGCTGCAGGTGGCGATCACCGTCGACTCCCAGCTCCAGCAGGACCCCCTCGTTCCCACCTCGACGGCGACGGTGACCGGGTCTGGCGGCGCGACCCTGACCCGGATCTTGGGCACTGTGCCGGTGAGCGACAACACGCCGGACGGCGGGACCGCCCATTTCGACGTCTCGCCCAGCACGGACCTCCCCACCGACTACGTGATGTCGGTCACGGGCGGGGGGTCCAGCGCAACGTTCACGACCACGTTCACGTCCTGGGGAACGGCACCGTCGGTGACCGTCCCGTCGAGCTCCACCGCCTGGACCACCCTCCCCACCGCCGAGCCGCAGGGCGGATACGGCGACGGCGAGGGGCCCGCGCCGAGCGCCTCCCCGGCGCCCACGCCGACGCCGGGTGGCACGGGGTCGGTCTAGCCGGGTTCCGCGGCGGCCTCCCGCACGTCCCGCTCCCCCGGTTCCGTAGACTGCCGGCGGAGATGGGAGATCTGCGGTACGCGGATGCCGGTGTCGACATCGACGAGGGCGACCGCGCCGTCCGCCTGATCAAGCAGTCGGTCACGGCCACCCACGGACCCGAGGTGCTGGGTGGGATCGGCGCCTTCAGCGGTCTCTTCGCCGTCGATCCGCTGCGCTGGAAGCAGCCGGTGCTGGCGGCGAGCACCGACTCGGTGGGCACCAAGGTGAAGGTGGCGATCGCCGTCGGCCGGCCCCGGGGCATCGGCATCGACCTCGTCAACCACTGCGTCAACGACATCCTCTGCTGTGGCGCCGAGCCGCTCTTCTTTCTCGACTACTACGCCACCGGACGGCTCTCCCCCGAGCACCTCGCCGCCGTGGTCGAGGGTGCCGCCGCCGCCTGTGGCGAGGCCGGCTGCGCCCTGATCGGCGGAGAGACGGCGGAGCTGCCTGGCCTCTACGCCCTCGGGGACTTCGACATCGCGGGCTTCATCGTCGGCGGTGTCGAGCGCGACGAGATCATCGACGGGCACCTGATCGAGGTCGGCGACGCGCTCCTCGGCCTGCCCAGCAGCGGCCTCCACACCAACGGCTACTCGCTGGTGCGGCACATCCTGGCGGAGCGCGAGATCGGCTGGGACGCCGTCCTGCCGGGCACCGAGGCCCCCATCTCCGACCTGCTCCTGGAGCCCCACCGCTCCTACCTCGCGGCCGTTCGCGAGCTCCGCTCGCGGGTCGAGATCCGCGGTCTGGCCCACATCACCGGTGGGGGCCTGCTGGGCAACCTCCCCCGGGTCCTCCCCGCCGGCTCCGCAGCCCGGATCGACCGGCAGGCCTGGGAGGTTCCGACGCTCTTCACCGCGCTGGAGAGCGTGGGCGGTGTCCGCGCCGACGAGATGTGGCGCACCTTCAACATGGGGATCGGCATGGTGGTGGTCGTGCCCGCCGCCGCCTCCTCCCAGGCGGGCGACTCCGCGGCCGGCCTTCCCCTCATCCACCTGGGGCAGGTGGTCGGCGCCAGCGCCGGACACCAAGTGATCCTGGGGTGAGCGGCGCCACCCGGGTCGGGGTCCTCGTCTCCGGCCGGGGGAGCAATCTCGACGCCCTCTGCGCGGCGGCCGCTGCCCCCGACTTCCCGGCCCGGATCGTGCTGGTCATCAGCAACCGCCGGGGTGCCGGCGCGCTGGAGATCGCTGCCCGCTGGGGCGTTGCCGCCGAGGTGATGCCGGTCAGCGAGTACGGGCATGACGACCGGGCCCGCGACCGGGCGATGCGCGACCGGCTGCGTCGGGCGGGGGTCGATCTGGTGGTCTGCGCCGGCTACAACCGGATCCTCACCGACGACTTCCTCGACGCGTTCCCCGACGCCATCCTCAACGTCCACCCCTCCCTGCTCCCCGCCTTCGGAGGCGGCATGCACGCCGTCGAGGCCGCCCTGGAGCATGGGGTCAAGGTGACCGGCTGCACCGTCCAGCTCCTCGAGCCGGGCATCCCCGACGGCGGCCCGATCGTCATCCAGCGCGCCGTGCCGGTCCTCGAGGGGGACGATGCCGCCAGCCTGCGCGAACGCATCCACGAGCAGGAATGGGTGGCGGTTCCCGAGGCGGTGCAGCTGTGGGCTGAGGGGCGGGTCCGGCGCGCGGGGCGCGTGGTCCGGATCGCGGCACCTCCCGGCGTGGCGGACCCGTCCTCCGCTGCGTCAGACTCCCCGCTGTGAGAGCCCTCCTCGGCGTCAGCGACAAGGCGGGGCTCATCGACTTCGCCCGCGGTCTTCACGAGGCCGGCGTGGAGCTGATCGCGACCGGGGGGACCGCCAAGGCTCTTGCCGACGCCGGACTTCCGGTCCGTCAGGTCAGCGAGGTCACCGGCGCCCCCGAGATGCTCGACGGGCGGGTCAAGACCCTGCATCCGGCCGTCCACGCCGGCATCCTCGCCCGGCGCGACCTTCCCGAGCACATGAGCGCGCTGGCCGAGCACGGCTACGCGCCGATCGACCTGGTCGTGGTCAACCTCTACCCGTTCGCCGCCACGGTGGCGTCCGGAGCCGAGCGGGAGACGGTGGTCGAGAACATCGACATCGGCGGACCCACCATGATCCGGGCCGGAGCCAAGAACAGCGACTCCGTGGCGGTCGTGGTCTCGCCCTCCCAGTACGACGAGGTGCTGGCCGAGATCCGCGAGGCGGGCGCGGTGAGCCCGGCCACCCGCAAGCGGCTCGCCGCCGAGGCCTTTGCCCACGTGGCCGCCTACGACACCGCGGTCGCCGACTGGCTCGCCGCCGACTACGCCGGCGGACCGATGCCCCGGTACTTCACCACCGGGGGTCCGCTCATCGCCGAGCTGCGCTACGGGGAGAACCCCCATCAGAAGGGCGCGCTCTACAGCGTGCCGGGCGTTCCCGGCGGGGTCGCCCATGCCCGGCAGCTGCAGGGCACGCCGCTGTCGTTCACCAACTGGCTGGACAGCGATGCGGCCGCCAGCCTGGTTGCGGAGTTCGCCGAGCCGGCGGCGGCGGTGATCAAGCACACCAACCCGTGCGGCTTCGCCACCGGGGAGTCGCCGCACGATGCCTATCTGAGGGCTCACGCCTGCGATCCGCGCTCCGCCTACGGTGGCATCGTGGCCCTCAACCGCACCCTCGACCTGGCCACCGCCCAGGAGCTGGCCAGGACCTTCCTGGAGATCGTCATCTGCCCTGGCATCGACGCCGATGCGGCCGCCCGGCTGGCGCGCCGCGAGCGCCTCCGCGTCCTGGTGCTCGACCGTCCCGACTGCGCCGCCGCCTACGACGTCCGCAGCCTCAGCGGGGGCCTGCTGGTGCAGACCCGCGATCGCGTCTCGGCGGACCGCGCGGCCATGCAGGTCGCCTCCCAGCGCCCGCCGAGCGAGGCCGAGTGGGCGGACCTGCTGGTCGCGTGGCGAGTCTGCCGGCACGTGAAGTCGAACGCCATCGTCATCGTCGGCGATCGGATGGCGGTGGGTGTCGGCGCCGGTCAGATGTCCCGGGTCGAGGCCGCCGAGCTGGCCGTGGCCCGTGCGGGGGAGCGCGTGACCGGGACCGTGGCGGCGAGCGATGCCTTCTTCCCCCTCCCCGACGGCCTCGAAACCCTGGGCAGGGCCGGGGTGCGGGCGGTCATCCACCCGGGGGGATCCAAGAACGACGCCGACGTCACCGCTGCCGCGGACGCTCTCGGCATGGCGGTGGTGTATGCGGGCGAGCGCCACTTCCGCCACTGAGGCGGCGCTCATTTCCGCCCATCTCCGCGTCAGCTCCATGCTGCGAGGACGCCGGCCCGTGGGGCCGCCGCTCCTTGATCTGAACGGCCGGAGCGCCGCCAGGTCCGTTGTGCCCGGTGCGCTCCCTCGCCTTGCTCCTCGCCTCCTTGCCTCCTTGCCCTGAACGCCCGGGACACCGCCCGGCCGTCAGCTCGGCCCTGTGACGGAAGATCCGACGCCCTGGTCGCGATCCGGTCACGCGGGGCGGTGGGGGGATGACGGCCCTATGATCGAGCGGCCCCGTTCGGGGTTTCTGCCGGTACCACAGCGGGGCGGATGATGCAGCGAGCCAGGGGGTCGGACCGCGCTTCGATGGCTGTGGACAGCGCCGCCCGCGGCGCCGGCGGGTGATGCGGGCAGCCGTGGAGCCGGGCCGCGCCGCCGTCTCCGTGGCCGAGGACGACACCCTGGTCGGTGGCTTCCCCGCTCAGACCGAGGCGGACGAAGCCGAGGAGGTCGTCTCCCTGCGCCTCCGGCTGGACCGGATGACAGCGCTCGACAAGCTCAAGTCGGACTTCATGAACCTGACCACCCACGAGCTGCGCTCGCCGCTCGCCATCGTCTACGGATACCTCTCGATGATGGAGTCGGGGATGCTCGGCGAGCTGTCCCCCGAGCTCCGCGAGGCGGTCGCCTCCTCGATCCAGAGCGTCGAGCTGATGACCCAGCTGGTCAGCGAGCTGGTCGAGATGGCGCGCCTCGACGAGACCCGCCTCGACCTCACCCGCGAGCCCGTCGACCTGGCCGAGGTTGTGGCCGAGGCCGGCGTCCGGGTCGAGAGCTCCGACCGCCACCAGCTCCGCCTGGACCTCGCGGCCAGCCCCGCTCCGGTGCTGGGTGACCGCGGTCAGCTCCTGCGCGTCTTCGGCAACATTGTCGACAACGCCGTCAAATACTCGCCGGCTGGAGGCGAGATCGGCATCCGCATGCGGCGCTCCGGCCGCCAGGTCGCCGTGGACATCACCGATCCCGGGCTGGGGATCGCCCCCTCGGACATGGATCGGCTGTTCACCCGCTTCGGCCGCATCGTGACCGCCGCCAACGAGGGGATCGGGGGCACCGGTCTCGGCCTCTACCTCTGCCGGGAGCTGGTCCGGCGTCTCGGCGGCGACATCACGGCCACCTCGGTGGAGGGCAGGGGCTCGACCTTCACGGTCCGCCTCCCGGCGGCGCACCGGGTCGCCGCGGCCCGGACCCAGGGCTGATCCCGCCGCCGGCGGAGCTGCGGGCCGGTCAGTGGAGGCCGTGGGCCCGGGGGTCCCTCTCCACCCGTGCCTGGTCGGCAACGCAGTAACGGGCGGCGGGCATCGCCTCCAGCCGGGCTTCGGCGATCTCCCCGCCGCACACCTCGCAGAGCCCGTATCGGCCGATGTCCAGCCGGTGCAGCGCCGCCTCCACCTCGGCGAGCTCCTCTCTGGCCCGCACCTCGACGGAGGAGTCGAGCTCCCGGTTCAGGGTCTCGGCGGCCTGCTCGGCGGGGAGCTGATCGGGCCGACCGCCCTCCTCGCCCCCCACGCCGCGCCCGGCGGCGTCGATGACGCTCTCGAGGCGCGCCTTCTCCGCCTCCAATCGCTGGCGTACCGCGGACATGTCCATGTCGTCAACCTGCTGATCTGCGAACCGGCTCGGGAACCGGCGCCTCCCGGCCTCCTCTCGCGCCTAACCCTAACCTGTGCAACGGGCCATGCGCACGGTTCGGCGGATTCGGCCCAGCCTGATCATGCCTCCCCCGGCACCAGCCAGACCACGGCGAGGGGAGGGACGGTGATCGGCGCGGAGAAGGGCAGGCCGTGCGCTCCGATCGGAGCGGCGGCCACCGTGCCCAAGTTGCCCTGGTTGCTGCCGCCGTAGATCTCGGAGTCGGTGTTCATCACCTCGCGCCAGGGTCCGCCGAGGGGCAGCCCGAGCCGGAACCCGTGATGCGTCATCGGAGAGAAGTTGGCCACGCAGACCAGCCCGGGCCGTCCCTCGGCGTCCACCCGGATGAAGCTCAGGATGTTCTGATCCACGTTGTTGGCGTCGATCCACCGGAAGCCCTCGGGGCGGTGGTCGCGCTCCCACAGGGCGGCGGTCTCCCCGTAGCGGATGCCGAGATCCTGGACCAGCCGCTGCACCCCGCGATGCTCGCCGAACTCCAGCAGGTGCCAGTCCAGGGACCGGTCATGGCTCCACTCCGCGTTCTGGCCGAACTCGCCGCCCATGAAGAGGAGCTTCTTGCCCGGGTACGCGTACATCCAGCCGAAGAGGGCGCGCAGGTTGGCGAACTGCTGCCAGCGGTCGCCCGGCATCTTGCTGAGCAGCGAACCCTTGCCGTGCACCACCTCGTCGTGGGAGAGGGGGAGCACGAAGTTCTCCGACCACGCGTACAGGAATCCGAAGGTCATCCGGTCGTGGTGGTAGCGCCGGTAGACGGGGTCCTTGCTCATGTACTCCAGGGTGTCGTGCATCCACCCCATGTTCCACTTGAAGGTGAAGCCCAGACCGCCGCCATAGGTGGGCCGGGACACCCCAGGCCAGGCCGTGGACTCCTCGGCGATGCTGACCACCCCGGGGTAGTCGCCATGGATCTCCTCGTTGAACTCACGCAGGAAGGCGATGGCCTCGAGGTTCTCGTTACCGCCATACCGATTGGGGAGCCACTGGCCGGGCTTTCTCGAGTAATCGAGATAGAGCATCGAGGCCACGGCATCGACCCGCAGGCCGTCGACGTGGAACTCCTCGACCCAGTAGCGCGCATTGGCGAGCAGGAAGTTGCGAACCTCGTTGCGGCCGAAGTTGAAGATCAGCGTGCCCCAGTCCGGCTGCTCCCCGCGGCGGGGATCGGCGTGCTCGTAGAGGGCGGTGCCATCGAAGCGCGCCAGGGCCCACTCGTCCTTCGGGAAATGACCGGGCACCCAGTCGAGGATGACGCCCACGCCGTGCTGATGGAGGTGGTCCACGAAGTCGCGGAAGTCGTCGGGGGAGCCGAAGCGAGCGGTCGGGGCGTAGTAGCTGGAGACCTGGTAGCCCCACGAGCCGTCGAAGGGATGCTCGCTCACCGGCAGCAGCTCGACGTGGGTGAAACCGCTCTCCACGCAGTACGCGACCAGATCCTCGGCCAGCTGGTGGTAGCTGAGGACGTGGCCGTCCGGGCTGCGCCGCCACGAGCCGAGGTGAACCTCGTAGATCGAGATCGGCCGGTCCAGCAGGGGTTGGGTGGCCCGCCGTCGCAGCCATTCGTCGTCGCTCCAGACGTGCTGGCTCTGCTCGACGATGCTGGCCGTTCGCGGCGGTGGCTCGGCTCGCCGGGCCAGCGGGTCGGCCTTGTCGACCCGCCGTCCGCCGGCCCGGAGGACCCGAAACTTGTACTTGGTCCCGGCTCCGATGCCGGGGACGAAGAGCTCCCACACCCCGCTCGCCCCCAGGGAGCGCATCGGCTGGATGCGGCCGTCCCACCCGTTGGCGTCGCTGATCAGGCTCACCCCGCGGGCGTTCGGAGCCCAGACCGCGAAGGCCACCCCGGTCACCCCCTGGTGGTCCATCACCCGCGCCCCCAGCCGCCGCCACAGCTCGCGATGACTGCCCTCGCCGATCAGGTGGAGGTCAAGGTCGCCGAGGGTGGGCCAGAAGCGGTAGGGGTCGTCCATCTCCCAGCTGGCGGTCGCGCTCCGGCAGCGCAGCCGGTAGCCGGCCAGCTCGGCGCCCGGGACCACCGCCTCGAAGAGGCCACGCTCGTCGACGCGTCGCATCGGCACCACGCCCCCGGCGTAGGCCACGGACGCCTCGATGACGTCGGGATGGAACAGGCGCACCAGCACCTGCGCGCCGAACGGATGAGGGCCGAGGATGCGATGGGGATCGTGGTGGGTCCCGGCCACGAGCCGGGCGCATTCGGCGGCCAGGGAGGTGCCCTGCGTGGTGGTCACGGCGTCGCCGCCAGGAGGAAGCGGAGCGGGATGTCCACCCAGTCCGGCCGGTGGCCCAGCTCGTACCCGACCTCGTACACCGCCTTGCTCACCTCGAAGGCGTGCCGGACCACCAGGGCGCCGCCGCCCGAAGGGAGGAGCCCGCTCCCCTCCAGACGGTCCAGATAGGCGGCCCAGAAGGCGTCGCGATTGGCGACGGCCCAGGCCTCGCCGGCAGCGGAGAGGCGCTGCCAGAGCGGATCGTGGGGTCGCATCCGCTCGGCCAGCGCGGCCGCGGCCGCGTAGTCGAAGGAGCGGAACATCCCTGCCACGTCGCGCAGCGGTGAGGAGCGCCGCCGGCGGTCCTCGACCTCCCCGGCCGGCTCCCCTCCGAAGTCGATGATCTTCCAGCCCTCGTCGGTCCGCAGCACCTGGCCGAGGTGGTAATCGCCGTGCACCCGGATCGCCAGGCCGCCGTCTCCGAGCTGACGGAGGGCGTCGAAGCGCGCGACGAGGACCTTCCGCCGCTCATCGAGCGGCGCGAGGGCCGGCTCGCCGGAGGCCAGCAGGGCATCGAGCTGGGCGGTCATGACGTCGGCCCAGGCGCTCAGCTCCGCCGGTCCGACCGGTGCCGGGGCCAGAACACCGCGAAGGTCGGGGTCGGCCAGGGCCAGGTGCAGCTCTGCGGTGACGGCGCCGAGGCGGGCGGCCTCACCCTGGAAGGAGCCGCCCTGGTCGTCGACCAGCTCCCAGCGCTCCCGCGCCGACCCCGTCTCGGCCTCTTCGGCGGAGGCGTAGAGGTCGCGCAGGGAGGTGAGCGCCAGGCGCCACCCCTCGGTGCCATTCTGGAGGTAGGCGTGCAACAGCGCCTGGAGGGCCGGGGCTCCGGCCCCACGCCGGTAGCTGATGTGACCGCGGAGCGCCGGGACGTGGGCAAACCCACGCTCGCCGAGGGCCTCCGCCATCTCCAGCTCCACGCTGGGGCCGGGCTCGATCCGCCGGCTCCATTTGAGGAAGTCGAGCTGGCCGCGGACGACCGCGGAGTTGCTCTGCTCGACGTCCAGGAGCCGGGGTCGCTCGGGTGTGTTGGGGTCGAGCGCCGCGAAACGGCGGCTGACCAGACGCCCGGCGGCGGTCTCCACCTCGCGTTCCTCGGCCAGCATCCTCCAGAGCACGATGGACGAGTCCGGCTCTGCCAGGGCGTCGTAGACGGCCACCCCGCCGCCCCCCGTCTCCAGGGACCCGATCAGGCGGTCGGGACCGAGCCCCGCCACCGGGTGGGGGAGGGTTCTGATCCCGAGCGGAAGGCTGTAGACCTCCGAACCCCCGTCCGCGTAGTCGACCCGCCAGAGCGTGAAGATGACGGTGGGCGCGTCGGCGCGGAGCACCGCCAGATCGTCGAGCTCGACCCGCTCGACCTGACGCCGCCTCCCGCCGAACCAGCGCGCCCGCAGCAGCCATCCACGAATCGCACCCGCCAGAGGGGCGATGCCGAAGGGCTCCAGCGCGGCGGCGCCGGGCCCGGAGCTCGCGGTCACCACGGGGGTTGCCTCACTCGACGCTCTCGATGCTGAACCAGTAGAAGCCGTGCGGAGCCATGGTCAACAGGTAGGGAAGCTCACGGATGCGGGGGAAGTGCACCCTCCCCAGCATCTCGACGGGGGTCAGCCCCGCGTAGCGGCGAAGATCCAGCTCCACCGGCTGGGCGAATCGCGACAGGTTGTTCACGCACAGGACAGCATGATCCTCGTGGGTGCGCAGGTAGGCAAACACCGACGGGTTGGACGCGTTGAGGGACTCGAAGCCGCCCAGGCCGAAGACGGGCCAGCGCCGTCGCACCGCCACGAAACGGCGCAGCCACTGCAGCAGGGAGCTCTCGTTGCGGCGCTGGGCTTCGACATTGACGGACTGGTAGCCGTACACCGGATCCATCAGCGGGGGCAGGTAGAGCTGGGCGAAGTCGGCGCCGCTGAAGCCCCCATTGCGGTCCGCGCTCCACTGCATCGGGGTGCGCACCCCGTCGCGATCACCGAGGTAGATGTTGTCGCCCATACCGATCTCGTCACCGTAGTAGAGGATCGGGCTTCCCGGCAGGGAGAGCAGCATCCCGTAGAAGAGCTCCATCTGGCGCCTCCCATTGCCGACCAGGGGGGCGAGCCGCCTCCGGATGCCCAGGTTGAGCTTCATCCGAGGGTCGCGGGCGTACTCCTGCCACATGTAGTCGCGTTCCTCGTCACTGACCATCTCCAGGGTCAGCTCGTCGTGGTTGCGCAAGAACAGTCCCCACTGCGAGCTCTCCGTGGGCGGGGCCGGGGTGCGCTCGAGGATCTCGGTGATCGGGTAGCGCTGCTCCCGGCGCAGCCCCATGAACATCCGCGGCATGAGCGGGAAGTGGAAACACATGTGGCACTCGGGCTGCTCTGCGGTCCCGAAGTAGTCGACCACGTCCTCGGGCCACTGGTTGGCCTCGGCGAGGAGCACCCGGTCGCCGTACTCGCGGTCGACGGTTGTGCGCAGCTCGGCGACGAAGGCGTGGGTCTCGGGCAGGTTCTCGCAGTTGGTCCCCTCGCGGGCGAAGAGGTAGGGGACCGCGTCCAGCCGGAAGCCGTCCATGCCCAGGTCCAGCCAGAAGCGGCAGACGTTGACCATCTCCTCGCGGACCCTGGGGTTGTCGTAGTTGAGATCCGGCTGGTGGCTGAAGAAGCGATGCCAGAAGTAGGCCTGGGCGCTGTCGTCCCAGGTCCAGTTCGAGGTCTCGGTGTCGACGAAGATGATCCTGGCGTCGGTGTAACGGTTCTTGGTCTCCGACCAGACGTAGTAGTCGCGATAGGGCGAGGTTGGCGAGGAGCGCGCTGCCTGGAACCAGGGGTGCTGATCGGAGGTGTGATTGAGGACCAGATCCATCACCACCCGCATGCCGATCGCGTGGGCGCGGGAGACCAGCTCGCGCACGTCGTCCACGGTCCCGTATGCGGGGAGGACGCTGTAGTAGTCCTTGATGTCATAGCCGCCGTCGCGCATCGGGGAGTCGTTGAAGGGAAGCAGCCACAGGCAGTCGACGCCCAGCCAGCGCAGGTAATCGAGGCGCTGGATCAGCCCCGGGAAGTCGCCGATGCCGTCATCGTTGCTGTCGGCGAATCCGCGCACCAGCACCTCGTAGAAGACCGCCCGTCGGAACCAGAGGGGGTCGTGCGGAGCGACCGCCGGATGCGACCCGGGCTGTCCGTGCAGGGTGGGGCCCGGCGGGACGGCCTCCGCGGCGGTGCGGGCCACGGCGCCGGCGTCGGCGGACGAGACCGCCTTGCTCATCGCCGCCGGAGGTGGAGGACGTGGGCCGGCTGCACCGCCGGGTCGAGGCGGACGTAGCTCTCCGGCCCCTGCCACACGTAGGTGGCTCCGCTCACCTCGTCGTGGGCCTCGAAGGGGACGTCGGCGGGGATCCCGAGCGCCTCCAGGTCCAGCCAGAGCGTGGCCTCCTGGACGTGGTGAGGGTCCAGGTTGACCACCAGCAGGAGCACGTCATCGCGCGCCTGGCTCATCCGGCTGACGCAGAGCATGTTCTCGTTCTTGATCTCCTGGAGGCGGAGCGTCGGCAGCAGGGCGATCGCCTCCTGGTGGCGGTGGCGGATCTCGTTGAGCCGGGTGATGTACGGCACCAGGCTGTCCGGCCGGTCCCAGGCCCGGGGCCGGAGCTCGTACTTCTCCGAGTCGGCGTACTCCTCGCTGCCCTCCGCCGCGGCCACGCGCTCGCAGAGTTCGTAGCCGCTGTACATCCCCCACGAGGGGGCGGTCAGCGCCGCCAGCGCGGCCCGCACCTTGAAGGCGGCCGGTCCACCCGCCTGGAGGTAGGCGTGGAGGATGTCCGGAGTGTTGACCCAGAAGTTGGGCC
>Ga0326727_10013822_pt1 | contig 17803 bp, 13 predicted proteins | sample MB2enrmetagenome_FD_207643 | JGI IMG/M metagenome (GOLD analysis project Ga0326727, IMG submission 207643) | Lab enriched peat soil microbial communities from McLean, Ithaca, NY, United States - MB29MY | ecosystem: Environmental > Terrestrial > Soil > Wetlands > Peat | place: USA: New York...
TGAAATTGATGACCCCGCCGGAGAACTTGCCCCATTCGGGACCCAGGTTGCTGTACTGCACCTTGAATTCCCCAATGGAATCCTGCGTTGGCACCAGCAACGGCAAATTGATGTAGCCGATATTGAGTGGCTGGCCATCCAGATATTCCGCGCCCTGGTTCGCAAAGGATCCACCGACCTGGAAATTGCCCAGATCAAAGGGGTTCTTGCCCACGATGCTGCCGAGCGAGCTCCCCTGCGGAACCACGGAAGGAGACAGTTGCGCTAGGTTGAAAACATTTCGGCCATTGAGCGGCAGTTCGTTCGCCTCGCGCTGGTCAATGACCTGGCCGAGGGAAGAAGTATCCGGCTGCATAAGCGGCGTTTCGCCCGTGACTTCGACCGTCTGCGTGACTTGGCCGAGTTGCATGGTCATGTCAATGCGGGAGGTCTGTTGCACTTCCACGACGACATCCGGGTGGGACGTCTTCTTGAAGCCCGCCTTCTCGGCATCTACCCGGTAGCGGCCAGCAAACAGGCTCCCAAACTGGTACAGACCATCCGTGCCGGTGGTCTGAATTCGCTTTTCACCCGTGCCTTGGTTGGTTAGTGTGACTTGCACATCGGCAATGGCGCCTCCGCTCGTATCAGTGATGGTCCCTGAGACGGTCCCATACGTTGACTGTGCGTAGGTCTGACTGCTCAATGCGCCCATGAAAAGAAGACAGAGAGCAAACCCCAATAAAAAAACAAAACTAGAACGCAAGTTTCTCATCCTCACACGCTCCTAACTTCCATGATTTGCTGAGTACTGATACTGCTTTGGAGAGACAAACAACCCCTTGCGGGTTCCTGCAACCGGAACCCCTTGTTGCTACACCTTTCCCTCGACAGTTTCCGTTACCTACTAATACGAAAGCACTATGCAATCTGTACCAACCAGGCTCCAGAAGATAAGAAAGAGCAGAAGCGTGTATGCATGCACACACGAAGGCTAGGATGGCGAATGTTCTAAGATATGGAAAATTGTATCCCGCAGAATCTACGGATGATTCGCTTCGTTCCGAAGCAGTGCGTACAAGAACGGCTTGCTCGTCGGTTTGTGGCTGCCGCCGCGCGGCTCGACCGTGACAAACACGGCATCGATCTCGGCCAACTGCTTGGGGTCGTCAAAGCGCATCACCCACCGGCGATTCGACTCGTTGTCCATATAGAGTATGCCCAGATTCTTGGGCGAGGCCTGCTCCCCTTGTGGCGTCTCCCGTTGCCCCCATACCTGGAAGGCGCTGGCATTGACTACGCCCGGCTCGCGATCGAGATCAAAGGCGTAAAAAATAAGGGACTTTCCCTGCGTGTAAAAAACCCGGCCGAAGGGTTTCTGCGTGCGGCTATTGCCGTCGACATCAAACACGTCGGTGATATAGAGCTTTCTGGCCCCCATCAGTTCGCGGATATCCCGGTCGTAGCTGAGATACTGCCCGGTTTCCTCGAGGCGGCGCTGTTGATCGCGATTCCTGGCGGTGAGCTCGTCAATCTTGGTTTCCAGCGAGGACGTTCGCAGCACGGCGGCGTCGCGTTCTGTGCGCAGGCTCGCCAGTTCGGCCTGGTCATTCGCGTAGGCCTGGCTCTGGGCCTGCAGTTGAGCGTTTAAAGAGTCCCGCTGCTCCGAGAGGGCTCGCAGTTGCGCCTCGGACTGGCCACCCGCAGCCGTCAGTTCGCTCGCATGTACCTCCAGCGCGCGTAATGCCGATCGGAGCTGCGCCAGCTCTTGCCCCTTTTTCGAGCTTTCCAGTTGCAGTTGAGCCAGCCTCTTTGCCTGGGCGGCTAACAATTCGTCCGCCGCTTTCTTTTTGTCTGAAAGCCGTTGAAGCCCATTATCGGCAACCAAGGGAGTCGGGCTGGCGCTGGTCCGCGTCTGTGCTCGAGCACCCAGGCGGTAGGCTCCGTAGGCCACGGTGAAAAGGAGGCACGCCGCAAGGGCCATCTTTGCAAAGGAACTCACGGTCGTTCGGCGCAAAACGTCAGGCGGGATCCAAGCAGGCGCTAAACTCTCCCGTTCCCGGGCGGCTTGCTGATCAGCTCGGACGCGCGCCAACAAGCGCTCGCACGCCAGCGCACCGTCCCACCCTACTTGCGCTTGTCTTTCCATGTACGCGTCCGCAAGGATGGCGATTCCTTGCGTGGCCAGTATTTGGTACTGCCGAAAGACCTCCCGGCATTTTTCGCAATGCTTCAGGTGAGCTTGCAATTCGGGCAACTCGAAAGGCTCCAGGCTGCCCGAAGCCGCCAACGCGCAAAGCTCCTTGAATTCGTCATGCTCGTCGCAACCGCCCTGTATCTTTAGCATCGTTTGGTTATCCGAAGCTTCTGCACAAATGCACTCTTACGCAGGCGTTCCAGACCACGGTAGAAATGGTGCCGCGTATTTCCCAATGGCTGGTTGAACTTTTCGCTGATCTCCCGTAAGCCCAGCCCCTCAAAGTAGAACAATTCGAGGGTCACTCGCTCGACGTCCGGCAGCTCCTCGAAAGCCTTCTCAAGAAATGCCCGGTTCAGCTTTGCTCCCACTTCGCGGTCCAGATCCGTCCCTCCCAACAATGTATCGTCGAGCGAGCGAATATCTGTACCAAGGTAAAACCCCCTTCGGGCCAGGTGCGCTTTCCTGTCCAGCGCGCGGTGAAGGGCGACCTGCAGGATCCAGTTTTTTACCGTGCCCTTGGCCCCATCAAAGAGCATGGGCTTCTTATACAGGTAAAAAAACGCTTCCTGCACAACATCCTCGGCCTCGCCGTGATCGCGGACCACGCCGTGCGCAATCCTGAACACCAGGCGGGCATAACGCTCGAAGAGAATCTCCAAGGCGCCTACATCGTGCGCCTGCAGACGGGCCATTACCTCTTTATCGCTGGGAATGCGCCGTTCGGGCGCATCCGGCAGCGTAGCCGGTCGCTCCTGGCTCCTGCTCAAGACAATGGGAATTGCAAGCGGGCGTCGTTGCGGAACAGAACTCATGCGTTGGTCCCCACTGAGCGTTGAACGCCATATTGCTGATATCATCAGCAACGCACCCTTGGCATCGACGAACTCCCCCGTCGAAACGCCTATCGTACCCAAGACGATACACCAGATCTGGATAAGTGAGAAGATTTTTCTATACGAACGAGCGTTCCCCAAAAAATAAGTGTCCGGTACGTTGGTACAAAGGTAGCCGCAAATTCGTACATTGTGAAAAAGGGGGGCCCTCTTGTTCCCTTCTCGCCCTAGAACAAAAACTTCAGTGCAAACTGCACCAACCTCGGATTTGTTCCCTGGGCCGTGGCAGTGACCACCCCGAAATTCTGATTGTTGGCTGTACAGCAAACCGTGTTTGGTGAAGCGAATTGCGTTCTGTTGAAGATGTTTAAAAACTCTGTGCGGAACTCCAGGCCTAACCTCTCGTCGCTTCCGAATTTTGTCCTCTTGAAGATCGCAAAGTCAAAATTGTCGATTCCGTCGGAACGTAACCGGGGATCCACGCGCGCCTCGTCGCCGAATGTGAAATCAGCAGGCGCCGCAAAACACGCAGTGTCAAACCATCCCCCCAGCCGCGAGGTGGCACTACCAGACACCATGGCATCGCAGCCGGGCACGACGTTCGGGCGAGACCCCCCGCCAAAAAGCGTGGTGCCGTTTACTTGCCCGTTCGTAAATACCAGCGGAAACCCCCGCTGGAAAATGGTCACTCCGTCAACACCCCATCCCCCCACGATCTTGTCCAATGTTCCCCTGGCGCCCGCGAGATACTTCTTGCCCTTTCCGACAGGAATATCGAGAACGTAGCTGATAACCAGGCGCTGCGGAACGTCTTGCGAAGACAATGAACGCTCTCCGCGCAAATTGTTATTATCTTGAATCCCTCCCACGCTCGGCTCCAGCCAGGCTGTTAGGGTGTCCGTGTCGCTGATGAGCTTCGCATTGGTATAAGCAACAAGCAACGAGCCAGCCTCAGCGAAACGCCTCTGCACCGTGAGCTGGAACGACTGATAGATGCTGTCGTACGACCCCTGGCCGGCAAGCTGCAAGCTCGTATACTGCGGGTAAGGACGAAGAAGCTGCCCGATTGTCGTCGTGGGCCCTGAGAGCGCCAACGCCTGGCCATTGACGAAAAACGGATTCGGCGTTGGCTGCACCAAAGTCACATCCTGTCTGGGATTCGGAAGCGAGGGGTTGACTTGCGAGGCGGCCTGCGCAAGCAAGGCGTCGGAAATCTGGTTGATCTGCTGTGAATACTGCGGCAAATGAGTTCCCTTGGAACCTACATACGCGGCCGACACGAAGAAGCCCACCGGCAGCTCCCGCTGCACGTCCAGGTTCCACTGCTGGACGTAGCCTTCGGGGTGGTCGCTGGGATTCGCTTCCGTGATGGATTGCACAACCTGGGTCAGGTATTGCTGTGTCCCCGTGGTGCCTAGACTCCGCCCTGGCGGGGCCACAATTCCCTCGGGGAACGGCAGCGCGATGGTGTTCACCGGATGGGTCCCGTCCACGGTTCCGGTATACGTTGTCGTCCCGGCGTTAACCATATCGTTCAGCGGATTCAGGGCGAACGACACGTAGTTCGGAATCCAGAAAATCCCGTAGCCGCTCCGCACAACCATTTTTGAATCGATGCTGTACGCCAGGCCAACCCGGGGAGAGAAATCGATCTTTTCGAGCGGAATGTTGTTGCGGTGGCCAGGGCTTACCAGAAACACGTCTCCTTTTACCGGAGCCGAGCCGGGCGGGAGAAACTGCGTCAAGTAGTTCGTCGCCGTCGGGTCGAAGTAGGATAGCCGGTTGAAGCGTTCGGACCACGGCCCTTGCAGGTCGTAACGCAGCCCCAGGTTCAGAGTGAGCTTGTTTGCCGCGTGCCACGAATCGTCAAAATAAAAAGCCCGGTAAATCTGCTGGCCCGCCGTGAACGCCGGCACAACAGCTTGGGCAAAAAAATGGTTTTCAAGATTATTGAAATTGTCGGCATATCCGAGCAGGAAATCGGCAAAAGAAAAACCCGTCCCGGAGACCCCGGGCAAGGAGGTGAAACACGCTTGGCCGGAAACGCAGAAGTCAAAGGCCCCGCTTGCGATGTTGGACTGCGCGTAGTTATCCCGTCCGACTTCGAACTGGAAACCCAAATGATATTGATGCCGCCCCCGCAACATGGACATGGACGGCGACAAGTAGTATTGCGTGTTGCGGTCCTGAATGAAGCTTTGACCCTGGGTACACATGATGCTGTCCGCAAAGTTCGCGACACAAGGCGTGGGTGGCGTGCGCATCTCGGCGGGCACGACGTCGTTATAACTAGCCGGCCAACCGATCGTGGTCAAGTCAAAACCAGAGTTCTCCGGACTGCGGTTATACCTGAACCGGCTGACGTTGGCATTGAATCCAAACACGGTCGTCGGATTAACGCTGTACGTGTACCCGGCAGCAAGGACGTTGCTGTGATAGCCCTCGGCGCAGCGGTCCGCGCACAGGCCATTCCCCAACGGATCAATGGGCAGGTCCCGGACGTGCCAGTAATTGAAACGCAAGAACAGCCTCTGTTTACTCGTGAAGCTATGGTCGAAGCGCGTGACCACCTGATTGTGGTCACCGCCGGTTGGGGCGGCCGTGGTGAAATTGTTGGTCATCGCGCTGGGGTTGTTGGCCGCCGGCCAGAGGTACAACAGTTTCGCGGAAGTGCCATTGATCCGGTTCGCCGGAATGACATTGTCTGGGAATGGCGTGGGAGCGGCGGTGCTCCCAGGACAAGCTCCTTGCGCGTTCACGATTCCCCCACAAGGGTCGTAAATCTGGTCAATCACAACCGGCTTGCCGCTGGCGTCCACGCCTCTATCGTTGCAAATACCCACCGTGAAACCCGACTTGCATATCTCTGAAAAATTACCCGCTCTTTCCTGCGCGTCGGGAACCGTGGCCGTGAAGGGCTGGCTCGTCCGCAACCGGAAGCCTTCCGCGCTGAGAAACCAGAACGTTTTGTTCCGCCCAACAAGGTGCGGAATGTTCAAGGGCCCGCCGGCATTTGCTCCGAATTGATTTTGCACCCAGGGGGGTCTTGGCTTGTTTTCGGCATTCAGAAAGAAATCGTTGGCATTGAAGATTTTGTTGCGAAGGTATTCATACGCTTCGCCGTGAATGGAGCTTGTGCCTGCCTTGGTGCTGAGATTGGTTACTCCACCGGAAAACCTGCCCCACTCCGGCCCCAGGTTGCTGGTCTGAACCTTGAATTCCTGAATGGAGTCCTGTGTCGGAATCAAAATGGACAGGTTAATGTAACCGATGTTCAGCGGCTGGCCATCCAGGTATTCGGCGCTCTCGTTTCCAAAAGAGCCGTTGACCTGATAATTTCCCCATCCAAACGGATTCACGCCCACCGGCGTCCCCGTGGAACTGCCCTGCGGAACCACGGACGCCGCCAATTCGATCAAGTTAAATACGTTGCGGCCGTTCAACGGCAGTTCATTCACCTTCCGCCGTTCCACCACCGTGCCCACCGCCGAAGATTCGGTATCCAACAACGGGGCTCCGCCCCGCACCGTGACGCTCTCTGACGCGGAACCCAGCGCCATTTCAAAATTGATTTCCAAAGCGTCTTGCACATGGAGAACGAGATCCGACTTGATGACCACCTTGAATCCCAGCTTCTCCACTTCGATGCGATACGTCCCGGGAGGCAGGTTCGTCACGTAGTAACTGCCCGTTTGATTCGTGATGGTTTCGTAATGGATACGCGTGCCCGAATTGATGACCATCACTTTCGCCACCGGGATCACGGCTTTGCTCGAGTCGGTAACGCGTCCCGTCAGCGATGCGCTGGTCGATTGCGCTTCAACACGGGCAAAGCCCGAAAGCAGAATTACCGTGAAGATGGTCAGGGCCTGTAAAACCGCTACAGCGCGTGGCGTGACGAAGCGAGCGAATCCGGCTGTGGCTGTTTCATGAAACTTCATGATGACCAGGGAAATTTCAACCAAACAGCCCGCATGTCCGTCTAGCCGGGTAAGCGTTCTGCGACTGGTTTCTCTTGAATCCATAATTTCGTGATTTCTTCCAGAGAACGGCCTTTGGTTTCGGGAACCAGCCAGCCGACCAGAATGACCGTCAACAATGCGCCCATGCTGAAAAACCAGAAAGTGCCATCCGATCCCAAATGCTTCTGCATGATGGGAAACAGTTGGTTCCCCAGGTACCCCACCAACCAGAGCGCGGTCGTAGCGATGGACATGCCGCGGCCGCGGACCTTTGTGGGATAAATCTCCGAGATGATAACCCAGCAGGCCACACCATTGCCAAACGCGTGACCCGCGACGAAGCTCATCACAAAAATCAAGACCGCCAAGCCGCTGCCGTGGACATGATAAAACCAGCCGACCAACGCAAAAGAGACAAATTGCAGCCCCGTGCCGGCCAGGATCAGGGTCTTGCGCCCGGCGCGGTCCACCAGCCAAAGGGCGAAGAGGGTGAACAGGAGATTGATGAGGCTGACCAGCACGGACTGGAAAAATGCGTCGCTGGTCGCGGTTCCAGCGGCGCGAAAAATTTCCGGCAAAAAGGAAAAGAGCGGCGTGATGCCGCTGATCTGTTGCAGCGCGGCCAGCATGATGCCCAGCAGCAGCGGGCGCCGGAAGGTCGTGAAAAGTTCCGAGATGTGCCCCTCTTCACTGGCCAGCGCACTCTCGATTTCAACGGCTTGCAGCCGGGCAGCGTCAGCGCCGTTAATCTTGGCCAGTACGCCGATGGCCTGATCCCGCCGGCCCATTTTCATCAGCCAGCGCGGACTTTCGACCGCCGGCAGAATCATGATTCCGAACAGAATCGCGGGTACCGCGCCGGCGAGAAACATCCAGCGCCAGCCCGTGGCAATGTTCCAAGCTTGGTCGCCCGTGCGCTGAATGAGCATGTTGACAAAAACGGCCGCGAGAATTCCCACCACAATCCCCAGTTGATACAGGGTTACACAACGGCCGCGAACCCGCGTCGGAGCAATCTCCGCAATGTAGTTCGGAGAAAGCACTGACGCCGCCCCGATGCCCACGCCGCCAATCAGCCGCCAAAGAACAAATTGATGAAGGTTCGCGGCAAAAAGTATGCCCACGGAAGAAAGCACGAAACACAGGGCGCAAAGCGCGAGACCTTTTTTCTTGCCGAGATAATCGGCGACGCCTCCTGCCGCCGCGCAGCCGGCAATGCATCCCAGCAACGCGCACCCCGCAGCCCAGCCCACGCCCGCGGCGTTCAGGTGAAACCGTTGGCTTAAGAAACCGATCGCCCCGCTGATTACGATGTTGTCGTACCCAAAGAGCAGGCCCCCGAGAGTGGAGACACTGGCCGCGATAATGAGGGGCACACGTGAATGCGCCTGGACAACTTCGGCGTTCGGGTTATTCGTCTCCACGAGTAGTGGGCTCCACATCCGCACCGCGCCGCTGAGGAGATTCCATGACCGCCCGCGCCGCCAGCATAAAACCAAGCGTGTGCGCCATTCCCGCATGCCAGGGCGCCGCACAGGTCATTTGCGGGGTGTGGTCGGGGATGACCACGCCGTCGAAATGATTACGGTGAAGAATCGCGAGAATGCGGATCATGTCCACATCGCCTTCGTCGATGAAAGTTTCGCGATAGTGCGGCACTTTCCCCACGACATTGCGAAGATGAATATACGCAATCTTGCCTTGTCTACTGTATTGTTCCACCGCGTCGTATATGTTGCCTTCCGTCATTTCGGCTAAAGTTCCCACGCAGAGTTCCAGGGCGTTGCTGCGGCTTGGAACCAAGTCAATCAGCCTTTGATACATGTGAGGCTGGTAGACCAGGCGCGGCTGCCGGCGCATTGTCGGTATGGGAGGATCGTCAGGATGGGCGGCGAGCTGCACGCCCGACTGCTCGGCCACGGGAATAACTTCTTCCAGAAATCTTTGCAATCGCCGCCAGAGCTCTTCATGCGAAATCGCGGGCAAGTTGCCGGCGGGTGCGTTGCGGTCGTACACCATATTCCAGACCATTCCATTCGATATCGGCACGTCTTCGGCGGGACCGTCCATCCCCACGGTGACGGCATTGCCACGCCCCAGAGGGACGCTCACACGGCCGCATACGCCCGCCAAACTGAAGTTGTAGCCGAGTACCGGAATGCCGGCTTCCCCAAGCCGGCGAATGATGGTCTTCACCTTCTCGATCTGTTGCGGACGTTGCGGACCATCGAGCAAAATATCGTGCCAGTGCGCCGGGTCGATATTCTCAATCGCGGCGAGGACCAGCCCCGCTTCCTCAATCTCCGCGCGAAGGCTCCTGAGTTCCTTGACCGTCCAAAGTTCATTCGGATTTCCGGCAAATCCCCAAGGTTCGTATTTTGAGCCGGTGGGCTGATTGTTGCGCGGGTTGCCAGGGCTTTGGTTGAAGTAATCAACTAGATGGACCACGACGTGAGTACAACCGGCCTGGCGCGCGAAGTCGTAATAGTCGCGCGTCAGCATGTGACGGTAGAGGCCAAGCCCAATCTTCATAAGCGGTTTCCGATCCCCGCGCCATAATCCGGACCGAGGACTCTCCACTTCTTACATGATTCCGTACTTCTCGAACGCTTCGACGGCGCTGCTTCCTTCCTCGATGGCTTTCCTCACCAGCTTTTCGCCGCGCGCCTTTTCCAGCGCCCGAGTGAAAACCTCGGTCTCGGCCTCGGCGGGAACCAACAGGACCCCATCCACGTCGCCGAAAACAATATCTCCGGGACGAATGCGCACCGCTCCAATCTCAACGGGAATGCGGAAGTCGACTACTTTGTAGCGCGGGCCCGAGTCCTGTCCATACGAGCCAAAACCGAACGTAGGAAAGCCCATAGTCAGAATGGCCTTGGTGTCTCTCACATACCCATTCAACACCGCGCCGCGGCTGCCGAGTTTTCGCGCGCGCGTGCTCATTAATTCTCCCCACAGCGCGTTTCGGGGCGAGGAGCCCGTGTTGACATACACTTCGTTAAGCCGAAGGTCGTCGAGCGCTTCCAGCATCAGCCCAAACGATTTGTCCATCAACTTGTTGGCGCTACCGGAGATTTTTTCGACGAAAACATCCACGGAGAGAACCGGCATGGCGCGGCCGATCACCACCATATCCTGCCGAAGGGGCCGAATCTGCGGCGGCAAGAACTGGTGCTGCAGATCCAACTTGTCCATCACATCGCCCACGACGCAAGTGAACAGCTCGCGCTGCACGATGACGAAGAGTTCGTCGTCAGAGTTCCATAACTTCGCCGCACTCATTGGGCCCGCGCCTCTTTGATTTTTTCCGTGATGGCCCGGGCAAGCTTCGTAATTGACGCGAAATCGCCGGTCTTTGCTCCCGCCGTCAGATTGCCTCCAACCGCAACGGCCACCGCGCCGGCGCGGATCCACTCGGCGACATTTTCCAGGCTTACCCCGCCGGTCGGCATCAACGATGCCTGGGGAAGCGGCGCTCTCACCGCCTTGACGAATGCCGGCCCGAGGAGTTCGCCGGGAAAGACCTTCACAATGTCCGCGCCGCACTCCATGGCCTCGACCACTTCGCGGACCGTCCCGGCCCCGGGCATGTAGGGTATCTGATAGCGATTGCAGAGACGCGCGGTATCCGGGTTGAGCGAAGGGCTGATCACATATTGCGCTCCCGCGAGAATGGCGATGCGCGCCGTTTCCGGATCGAGCACCGTGCCCGCACCCACCAAAATCTGGCCTGAGAATTTTTTCGCCAGATGCTCGATCACTCCCGTCGCTCCCGGCACGGTGAAGGTGATTTCCATGGCCGCCACGCCCCCAAGAGCGCAAGCTTCGGCGATGCGACCTGCCTGGTCAGGACTGTCTGCCCGGATCACGCAGACCAGACCGGAAGCGACAATTTTCCCCAAAACCTCTAATTTTTTGATCGGCATAAAACTCCATTCCTCCGCTTGGCCCCGCAACTTACGAATTCCTTCGAGGCTTAGGCTAACCACCGCCATGGGTTGCACGCGTTCTCATTCAAAAAATGGTTCGCCCTTGCGAGCGTAGCGCCGGGCGACCTCCTCATTCAACCTGACGCCGAGGCCGGGCTTCTCCGGTACGGGAATAAATCCCTTCTGAATAATTGGCTTTGGCAACCCCTCGACCAGGTCGCTCCAAAAAGGAACATCGGACGCGTGGAACTCGAGCGCAAGAAAGTTTGGGATCGCGGCGCAGAAATGGGCCGCGGCCAATGTCCCAACCGGACTGCTGATGTTGTGCGGGGCCACGGGCATGGTATGCACATCGGCAAAGTGGGCAATACTTTGCGCCACGGACAAACCTCCAACCTTCTGAAGATCGGGTGTAACAACGCTTAGGGCGTATTGCGCGATGATTTCCTCGAAGCCTTCAAAGAGGTAAAGATTCTCCCCGGTGGCGATCGGCACTCGCACATTCGAGCTCACATCCTTGAGCGCGGCAGTGTTGTTGGGCGGAACCGGATCTTCCAGCCACAATAACCGGAAGGGCTCCAGCGCGTGCGCCACTTTCACGGCGTCGCGGGCGTTGTAGCGCCAGTGGCAATCTACCGCGATGTCGGTATCCTTGCCCACCGCGTCGTGAACCGCGCCGATCAAACCCACCATGTGATCGATGGCGCGATTGCTGAGCACGCGATTGTGCGGATCGTCGCCGTAGGTGCCCGGCACATCCAGATCGAACTTCAGGGCAGTGAAGCCCTCCGCCCTTTTTTCGAGAGCGCGCCGGCGATATTCATCGGGCGATGAAACGGATTCTTCGCCGGCTTCGCCGTAGTAATCTCTTGCGGCATGTGCGGGGCCTTTTGTGTCCCAAGACGCTGGGCGGGAACGCAACACCTCGTCTAAGGACTCCAGGGCTTCGCCACCGTGGCAATCGGCATAGATGCGGACTTTATCGCGAAACTTTCCTCCCAGCAGGCGATAGATGGGCACATCGAGCCATTGGCCCAGCACATCCCAGAGCGCTGCCTCGATGCCGCTGATCGCGTTGTAAATGATGCCGGCAACCGAGCCGGCGCCTGAAGTTGCCAACTGCAGTTTGCGAAACAACCGATGGATGTCGCGGGGATCCTCGCCAAGAAGCAGCGGTTCGAGCGAGCGCAGAATCGCGGTAAGGCCGGGAGCGAAAAAACACTCACCAAGGCCGGTGACGCCCTCATCGGTTTCTACGCGGACAAACGTCCAATCGAAATTTCCTTCTACGACCGCCGTCTTCAGGCGGGTGATTTTCAATTGTTTGACCTCCCTATTTTCTTCTGCCGCTACCGAGCTGGATCACGATTCCGCGCCCGGTCGATTCCCCCGTACGAGCTTCGTGCGATCAAGAAACGTTCTTGGTCTGTAATCCTTTAATCCCGCCTAGATTAGCGGTTTGGTTTTTGCTTCACAACTGTTTAAAGGTTTGCCGCTTTAGATATTGGAGACTGGTTGAGACATCTGGAGAAAGCCCTCGACATCGCATATTATGGCGAGCGTGCGGTTGTGAAACGGGCGCGGATATTCCCTTTGGGCGCGAAGCGAGGTACGTGAACGCCAGAGGGAGATAGCCGCCCCGTGGAAGCGTCTCGAGGAAACTCATGGAAAAAGCGATGACTACCGTAACCTTTGGCGAAGTGATGTTGCGCCTGACACCCCCCGGCTTCGAGCGTTTTCTGCAAACTCCGCGCTTTGTGGCCACCTTCGGCGGGGCCGAGGCGAATGTCGCGGCGGCCCTCGCTGGCTGGGGTTTGCCTTCTGCCTTCGTCACCGTTCTTCCCGAAAAGAATGCGCTAGCGGAGGCAGTGATTGGAGAGTTGCGGCGCTTCGGCGTGGATATTTCCAGGATTGTACGCGGCAAGGGGCGCCTGGGAATTTATTTTGTGGAAACGGGCGCAAATCAGCGTCCCTCAAAAGTCATCTACGATCGCGAATTCAGCGCCATCGCTGTTGCCAAGCCGGGAGAGGTTCGTTGGGACATCGTGTTTCAAGGGGCCAGTTGGTTCCACATTACCGGCATCACTCCTGCGATCAGCGAGCAGGCCGCGGCCCTGGCGCTCGAGTCGGTGCGGAAGGCGCGGGAGAGCGGGATGACGGTGTCTTGCGACCTCAACTTTCGCAAGAATCTCTGGAAGTGGGGGAAGCCTGCCGCGGCGGTGATGCGTGAAATGCTCAAGCATGCGCACATCGCCATAGCCAACGAAGAAGATGTGCAGATGGCGCTGGGCATCAAGATAGATGTGGACGTCACGTCCGGCAAGCTCGATCAATCCCAGTACGAAGCGCTGACGGGCAGAGTGCTTTCCGAATTCCCGAATCTCAAGGCCATTGCCATCACTTTGCGCGAGTCCAAAAGCGCTTCCCACAATGGCTGGTCCGCGTGCCTGAACGATCGAGAAAAATTCATGGTGAGCCGCGCCTACGAGATCACTCATATTGTGGACCGTGTTGGCTCGGGAGATAGCTTCGCCGCCGGGCTCATTTACGGTTTGCAAAAGCTGCCCACCCACCAGGATGCGCTTGAATTTGCCGTTGCGGCGAGTTGCCTGAAGCATTCCATCGTTGGAGACTTTCACCGTTGCAGTGTGGATGAGGTCGAAGCTCTCCTTAAGGGCGGGGGATCGGGAAGAGTGCAGCGATAAGTTCGGTCCGGGCGAGCCAATGAGGCATTTTTCATATTGTTGGGCTATTTGTGCAGGAATCTTCAATCGTCATCGGGAGCAGGTTCTACTGCTAGTGAATTTTCCCATCCGCCGTCAAGCGCTCCAAATAGCGCCGCGCGGTCACAGCTTCCGGGCCATCACTGTGGTTCTTCAGTAGCTCTCGCAAAACATTTGCTGAGTCCTCGTACCGCCCCACGGCCGTGAGTGCCTCTGCAACCAGCAAAGCAACGTGCGGCACCTGCCCATTAGACTCCGTTTGCGCCTGCTGCGAAAACTTCAGGGCTTCTTCATACCGCTTGCTGTGATAATACGATTCCGCCAGTGACCAATGGGTCTCCCAACCGCTGGCTGGGTCCAGTTGCACGGACTTCTCGAGTGGTGGAATTGCCTCTGCGTATTTCCTCTGGTTGCACAGCGCCATTCCCAATGCCGCTAAGGCGCGCGCGCTATTTGGATCCATCTGCGTGGCTTTTTCCAGAACGCTTTGCGCCTTCGTCCACTCGTGCTTTTTCAGGCCCAACACACCTTGCATATAAAGCACGTTTGGATTATTGGGAGCGAGTTTTATCGCCTCGTCCAGGTCTTTCTCCGCCTCATCCAATTTGTCCTCTCTCAAAGCCTGCATGCCCTTGTCCAGGGCTTCTTTCGCCTTAGGCGCGAGTATCGGATTTCCTGCTGCACCACGCGTAAAACTCGAAGATGTGTCCCGCTCTAGGTTTACCTCCACCTGGACCTTGTCCGGCTCGGGAATCTTCGCGTCTTTTTGTCCCGGCTTGTATCCAGCCGCTTCCACAACGACGGTAAAGTCGCCTAGATCGCTGACGAGGAATACCAGGCGCCCATTGGAAGTCGATCCCTCGTCGCACGGGGTTCCGTTCAAATAAAGTTTCACGTCCGCGGGAACGGAGAGGATTTCTTTAGAACTATCGCGTATGGTCACGTCGATTTCCACGCGCATGCCGCGAGGCCGTAGCCCGATACCCTGGCACTGAGCCACAAGTGGGCAGAAAAGATTACCAAGCAGGATCGGCAGAAGAAATGACCCGATTCGCAGCAGCACGCGCTGAGTTGGCTGGTGCATACGTGCCCTGAAAGACTATCCGAAGCCTGGCCCGCCGAATCTGGGGGGCAGAGTCTTGTTTCTCTTTGGGACCAGGCTATGGGACCTGCCTTGATACTACCCCTTCCAGCCGGAGGTGGCCGGGAATTCATTCCCCACCGCTTGTGGTTCGCCTTTGGCGAATGCGGTGCGCGGCGAGTGCGCGGCGGTGCGGCACTCCAATTCGTCTTGTGACTTTGCGTCTGTGCCAAGCGCCCTGAGAGAAATCGCATGGGCGTGAAATTCCCCAGGCGCGAAACTCGCACCGGGGCACCCGAAAACCCAAGCATCCGAAGTGAAGTTCTGGAGCGTCTGACGTAGGTATGGAAGTGAGCTGCACTCACGGGTATATTCTGAGGGTCGGCAAGCGAACTGAGTTTCTGCGACTGAGGACGAATCTCCAATGTACAAGTACTTCCTTCTTGCCTGTGTGCTATTGGCTCTGGGAGTGGGCCGAGTGGCCGCCCAAAACCCCAACTACAGTTTTGACAGGAATGCTGATTTCTCCAAATACAAAACGTATAAGTGGGTGAGTATCGAGAGCGCGCAACACTTGGATGATCTGACCGCGGACCAGCTCATCGGCACGCTGGACGTGGAACTTGCCAAAAAGGGCCTGAGTAAGTCGCCATCGGACAAGGCGGATCTCTATATTGGTTATCAGATCGCTCGCGGCAACGCAAAGCAGTTGGACCACTACGACATTGGTGCGCCGTACGAGCCGCCAGCGGGAGCAACTACGGGAACGGCCGGGGAAACGGCATCTACCGTTCATTCCGGGCCGTTGGTTGTGTACATGTTTGATGCGGCGAGAAATCAGTTGGTGTGGTGGAGCGTGTTGCCCAATGTGATCGCCGCTGACGCCGAGCCAGATAAGAAACAGAAGCACATGGACAAGGCCATTGCGAAACTATTGAAAGACTACCCGCCACAGAAGAAGCCGTAGCAAATGGCACCCAGAATTGTCCTGTGGTTTCATGCCCGGCCCATCTGCCGGAGTTTCCAAAAGAGAAGCAGGACTGTAGCGCCAGTGATCAACAGCACGAGAGAGGCTGGCTCGGGCGTGGCTACCACTGGCGGAGGATAAGGTTGCGGTAAAGGTTTAGGCGATGGCGAAGGAGATCGTCCTGGCGAAGAACCGCAACAGAGAAAAGGGAAAAAGGGAAGCAGGCCGGGGTCTGTCCCACCGGGAGCGCCGGGCGCAAATAGCAAAGGCATGGACTTATCAGACCAGATTGGTCCCGGCAGGGGAGAGTCGGTTGTTTCCAGTATGAGTGGTGCCACCGGATGGTCCAAAACTTCTTCCTCGGGGCCGGAAGGCGAACTGGGTACGCCGGGAGTTTCGGAGATGCGATTCCCGCAACGCGCACGCACGAGATGCTTGCCGTCGGTGAAAAGCGTTTCGCCGGCCTGAAGGGCCACTTTCTTGCGTGTCCAGTAAATGCGATTGCCTAGGCGATAGGAAACATACGCGTGCCGCGCGTGGGCCAGGCGAACGATGCGGGCGGACTTTGTCTGGAAATCCGAGTAATGCTTAGCAACGACAGGATCCTGCTGCAAAGCGGCCTGGAGTTCTTTCGCGCTGGCGACGCCGCCGGGAATGACCGAGTAGGGATAAACGGGACGCTCCGCGTAAAGTGCTGTGGGTGGAGAGAAGCCGGCATCGTTCCAATTCCAGTACAAAGGCAAAGAGGAGGAATCGGCTGGAACATTGGACTGGGAATTATCCGAAAACGAGGAATGGGAGTGGGCCCAGGACAGAAGAATAAGGACGCTCAGTAGTCCTAATACGAGGAGGGCGGCGGCTGTTCGTTTTTTCTGGATTTTGTTTGGTTTTGTACTGCCAATGGGGCCCGCGGCCATCCCGGAAAGGGTGAACAAAGCTCACCCTGAAACGCCTTTCTGGTAGATAGAGAGCAAATGTAATGCCAGAGGCGGGAATCGGCGAATTCGTGGCATACAAGGGAGATGCCGCCGAGGGTAGGTGAAACGCGGAGGCGTCTAATCCCAGGAAAGGGAACGAGTTTTCAGATTTCAGGAAAATCCACAGGACCTGCAGAACTAAGTGCGTTCCAACGAAGTTCAGTTTGAGACAGACACCATTCCCTGCACCGCGCAGCCGCAAAAACAGATCAGAAGATGCAAGTTGTCCGGATGGGCGGCGCTCGGGATTCGCAAGAAGTCGAACGGCAGATGAAGGGCAGCAGCGCCACGCAGTTAAGTTGTGTTGATCCTCCCCCCTGTTTTTTTGTAAGTGTTGATTCTAATGGGGGATAAAGTTGATTGTTTTCATACACTTTTGAAAGTGTTGATTCCGCGGAGGGTTACCGAAGGGTTTTCGATAAGTGTGGATTCTAAAGCACTTGCCGAAATGGAACGCGCCTTGAGTTCTTTGCCTGCCAATCCGATGTACAAGTCGGCCTTCTCCTATTTCTACTTAATTATTATACTATATTATTTATATTTGTCAAGGGGAAAAAAGTGAGGTACTGGCTCCGAAACGGGCGCGAAGGTGGGTGGACGGCTGGCGTTTCGCATCAACTCGACTCTAAACCCGCACCCTTTGAAAAATCAAAATCCAAAGGGTGCGGCACCCAAATTCGTCTCCTGATTCTACGTCTGTGCCACACGCCTTTTCGCGATAGAACGCGATGGTTCGATCGACGTTGCTGACGATGAAGAACGGTGAGATCGCCGTCGTCCTTGGTCGTGTCATCAACGTCCTCCCTTCGTGGCGCGGCTTGACACCGCCTTGACCTCACCAAACGCCCCTCTCAGGACTTGAAACACCAGGTCAGATCTCGTCGGAGGACAGTCTTCTCCGGCTTAACGTTCCTGACTCGCGCACTGAGAGATCACTTCTTCGCGGCGAACGCGCATGGCCCTGGGAGTCGGTTCAGCATGTTCCGGCACAGCCCAATTAGCGCGTCGCCTTGGCTCGCCATCGGATCCTCATTGCGACCGACGAGGTAGTAGCTGCCCCTGGCAACCTGTATCTCGGTTGGGGTGACGCTGGCGAGGCAACCACTGCTGAGTTCCTTCTCCGCGTTTGGGCGCCGGCCACTTTGGTAA
>Ga0326727_10013825_pt1 | contig 17802 bp, 21 predicted proteins | sample MB2enrmetagenome_FD_207643 | JGI IMG/M metagenome (GOLD analysis project Ga0326727, IMG submission 207643) | Lab enriched peat soil microbial communities from McLean, Ithaca, NY, United States - MB29MY | ecosystem: Environmental > Terrestrial > Soil > Wetlands > Peat | place: USA: New York...
CTACGTGCCAAGTCGTCTGCATCCACTTATCAATCTATTTACTTTGTACAGAAATTCCTTATTTTAATGGCTTGAACTATTACGCTGAATCATGCATAGGATAAGTGGCAGTTTCGTTTTGCAGCAAGACTGCGGTGGTTGCCAAATAGTCGCAGATGAAAGGACACCCAATGTCGCCATACCATCCTTACCTCGGGCCAGCCGTTGCTTTGGTTGCAGGGATATTGATCCTGATTCAACCCGGATTATTGAGTGTCATTGTGGCGGTCTATCTGATTGTAACCGGCATACTTGGTCTGTTGGGGGCAAAGCCTACCAGCCGATGGTGGTAGAGAGAATAATCCTGAAACATTACGACTATCGGCTCCAACCCGGCCAATGTTCTTGACAATATCCAGGACCGGGGCCACTCAAATAATAGTTGTAGTGTTTCAACAGTACATTGGCATCGGTGATGGATAAGGAAGGGCATACAAATTGACATCGATGTCATGACTGGGATTGAATTGGCTCTCCGGCGGAGGCGGCCTGAATCTTTATTTCCTCGGCGAACTTCCTCAATTCCTCACCGTCGATGGATTCTTTCTCGAGTAAGATGCCGGCAAACTTCTTAAGGGGGTCCCTATAATTCTTCAACTTTTGCAGCACTTTCTGGTGCGCTTCGTCGATTATCCTGTTCTTCTCCTGATCGATCTCCTGCGCTGTCTGTTCGCTGTATTCTCTTTCCCCTGGACCGAATCCCATATCGAGGTATCTTGACTGCTGACGGGTGTAGGTCAAAAGCCCGAGGCGCTCACTCATCCCATACTCCATCACCATGCTGCGGGCAATATCGCTGGCACGCTGCAGGTCGTTCTGAGCCCCGGTTGAAATATCTCCAAAGATCACCTCCTCTGCTGCCCGCCCTCCCAGAAGTACCTGCAAGCGATCCAGGAGTTCATCGCGTGTCATGAGGTAACGATCTTCGGTGGGAAGCTGCTGGGTATAGCCCAACGCAGCGATGCCTCTTGGAATGATGGAAACCTTACTGACCGGGTCGGTACCGGGCAGAAGCATCGCTACAAGCGCATGGCCTGATTCATGGTAGGCTACGATTTCCTTTTCCTTCGGGCTCATAGCCCTGTTTTTCTTTTCGAGGCCTCCGATGATCCGCTCCGCTGCCTCGCGGAAGTTAATCATGGTCACTTCGTCCGCATCCCCCCTGGCCGCGATCAGAGCAGCTTCATTGATCAGATTCGCCAGATCGGCGCCAACAAAGCCGGGAGTCATGGCGGCGACTTTCTTGAGATCCACATCCGGGCCGATTTGGACATCTTTTGCGTGAACCTTGAGAATAGCCTCCCGGCCGCGAATGTCGGGCTTGTCAATCGCTACATGACGGTCGAACCGGCCCGGGCGCAGCAGAGCGGGATCGAGTATGTCCGGGCGGTTTGTAGCGGCCAGGATGATCACCCCCGCTCTCGGATCGAAACCATCCATCTCGACGAGAAGCTGGTTCAAGGTCTGCTCCCGCTCGTCATGCCCGCTCATGGGGTTGAGTCCGCGGGCCTTTCCCAGAGCATCCATCTCGTCCAGGAAGATAATGCAGGGAGCATGCTCCTTGGCTTGTTTGAAGAGATCCCTGATGCGGGCCGCTCCCACTCCTACGATCATCTCCACGAATTCGGAGCCGCTCATGCTGAAAAACATTACTCCCGCCTCGCCCGCAACGGCCTTTGCAAGCAGCGTCTTGCCGGTCCCCGGCGCCCCAACCAGAAGAACCCCTTTGGGAATACGTCCCCCAAGGCGCTGAGATTTCTCCGGATCTTTAAGGAATTGGACGACTTCCTCAAGCTCACCTTTGGCTTCATCAATGCCAGCTACATCATTAAAGCTTACCTTTACATCCTTCTCGCCATAGACTTTCACTCTCGCTTTGCCCAAGGAAAGCACACCTTGGGGGCCTCCACTCATTTTTTTCATCAGAAAAAACCAGACGAAAACGAAGAATACGAGGGGCAGGAGCCATGAAGCCATCGCCCCGAGCCATTTGTTCTCAATATAGCCGCTGAACTTGATCCCTTTTTGTTCAAGCTGCCCGACGAGTTCCGGATCTTCAATCCGAACGGTGACGAATGATCTTTCCGGCTTGCCATCGTCTGCTTTCAGTTTGCCTGTTATCTGCTCGGGACCGACGATAAGATTTTCCACCTTTCCCTGCTGAACCCACTGCTTGAAATCCGAATAGGAAATTGTTTCGGTCCGCTGGCTCCCCGAGTAACTCTGGAACCAGAAAAACATCAGCGTGCCCGCGATGAGATAATACCATATGGAAAAGTGTACTTTTTTGCGTGCGGGGTCGACCTGGCTCGGGCCACCCTTTCCCGCACCCTTTATAAGATCAATGATCTTATTCATCAGACTGGAATCTTCATTTCTGTCTGTTGTCATTAGATTACTCCCTGTCCCGATGCTTTCAGGACAAATCCACCGCTTTACTTTTCAAAGCGCGGACATCTTCCATTAACTGCGTCAGGATTCCAATCTGGTCCTGCTGTACCGCGACCAGTTCACTCCACTGCTCTTGTCTCAGCATATCCAACTTTTGATGCAGCGACATGATCTCCAATTCCGCTTTCAGGTTCACCTCGTAGTCATGTGCGGCGTCAATCCTGTCTTTTTCCGAATGGCGATTCTGGGACATCATGATAACCGGGGCCTGTATGGCTGCAAGCATGGACAGCACCAGATTCAGGAGGATGTAAGGATAGGGATCAAATGTGCGGTCCCATTTGGCCAAGATCAAAGTATTCACCACAATCCAGGCGACCAAAGCAGCCAGGAACAGGACGATAAATGGCCATGATCCGCCAAAAGACGCCACGCGGTCCGCCAGCCTCTGTCCCGGGGTCAGTTTTTCCTGATGTTCTTCCAGTGCGTTTCTGCTTATGTGCAAGCCATCGGCAATGCGGTTAATTACGACCTGCTCGCGCGGGCTTAGCAGGTCGAAGTCTTCGTGCAGGAGTTGGTCTGCCAGCTTATGAACACTTGGCCTCATACTTTTTGTGTCCCCTAAAATGGATTATACCTGTTCATCAGACCGGCATTTACATGCGTCCAGTCGAATTTATGGCGCCGGCCACCCCATGATCGGCACCGTGCTGATGCTGTTCTTCGGGCTACCCTCGATAACCCGATCGCTATACGCCACGTAAACCAGCACATTGCGCTCGCGGTCGAAGAACCGGACGACCTGAAGCTTCTTGAACACGAGGCTGCGGTGCTCGTCGAAGACGCGCTCGCCGTCCTTGAGTTCACCAACGATCTTGATCGGGCCGACCTGACGGCAGGCGATGCTGGCGTCACTCGTGTCCTCCGCCACACCCAATTCGCCCTTCACCCCTCCCGTTTGCGCACGGGAGATGTGACAGGCGACGCCCTGGACTTTTGGGTCGTCGAAGCCGTCAATCACGATCTTGTCGTTGGGCCCGAATAAGCGAAAATGCGTGCTGACCGAGCCGGTCGTGCCGCGTTCGTGGCGACTGAAGACCCACCATCCGAAGAGCACAATAACCAAGAGAATACCGCCGCCGAGAATAATTCCGATCCGTTTCACTATGGTTTGCCCTCCTGGAGTGAATTTGCAACCCACCTTGCAGCCATAGAGGGGATGAGGCAAAAGCAGCAAATAATACCGACTTTTTGCTTCTGCGACCTCCCCACTCTCGGCCGTGAACCCTTACTCATGAGGAATCACCCCTTTTCCCTGCAACAGGACATTACCTCCCGACACGAAGTCCCGAAAGCGGACCAATGACCCCGAATACACTCAATAGCCAGACAATCACACAAATCACCACGACTACATTCAAAATTCTCTTGATTTTCCAATCCATCGGTATGTAGTTGTTAACAAGCCAAAGGAGTACTCCAACAACAACCAAAACGATAATCAAATGGATCAAAGGCATATTATTCTCCTTTCATGCCCAAAGACCTAAGAAGACAGGGCGTTTCACATGGCGGAACGGTCTCCGCTTCTCAAGGGTACAGCATTACCGCGATTCCCTCCTCGAAGGGGGCTATCCAGATTCACTGTGCTCCAACCTTTACTGTTATTGTTCGTGTCCTTTCGGCTTTTCTTTCTCTTTAGCCTCACCCTGATGTTGCGGTTGTTGCTGCTGGTGCTCCTTTTGCGGTTGAGGCTCGTGCTGCACACCCGGGTGCTGCTGTTGCGGTTGTGGCCTTTGTTCGTGCTTCACAGCGGGCTGCTGCTGTTGTATTTGCGGCCTTTGTTCGTGCTTCACAGCAGGCTGCTGCTGTTGTAGCTGAGGCTTTTGTTCGTGCTTCACAGCAGGCTGCTGCTTTTCAGGGGAGGGCACCTTAGCGGGAGCAGGTTTGCGTGCTTCGGGGCGGGATGGAGCAGCGGGGTGGCCTTGTAATCCTTGCTGCCACCCACCGCCCTGGCCACCATGGTGTTGCTCGTAAAATTTCTGGCTATAGCGTTGACCCTGACGGTGTCCGGACCAATAAGGATACTGCCGTTGAAAACTCTCCAAGTATTGAGGCTGCCCCTGATACCACGCCATCCATCTCGGAGCATACCAGGTTCCGGGTCTGACAATATAGCTGGGAGCATAAGCGTAATAGGGGGCCCAACCGTAATCAGGGCCGTAATAATAGTACAGGATGCCATTCATGAACCAATCCCCGTTGTAATAGACCCACGGCGTATCAGACCCCACCCATGGTGACGCAGAGGGATCCGAGGGCGGGGGTGGATACTCATAGACTTGAGCATAAGAAGGTGTGGACATGACGGCGACTGCGCCTCCAGCCAGCAAGATTGCTGTCATCAAAATAAAGGAAATTTTTTTCATATTCACCTCTCGTCGATTTTTCCGATAGTGCATGTGTAAAGCTAATTCCGCACCTCGTAAGGGTTTGTGATATCAGAGCCCCGGGCAGCCTCGACCGCGCGCGCCCAGGGCGATCCGGCGATTGATGCGGCGCTTTCCTACTTACCCACGACCTTCTTAACCTGGCCGATCTTCTCCTGTACTGCGCCGGCTATTTTTTCGTCTCTGCCTTCGGTTTCCAATTCGGGTTTCCCGCTGATCTTCCCGGCGATCTCCGTGAGCTTACCCTTCACTTTGTGAAACTTGCCTTCTGCCTGGTCCTTAGTGCTGGATTTCATGGTATTCCTCCTGCCCCGTGTACTTGCGGGGTTTGTCTGACGGCAGCGGGCAGTCTATCTGCATTGCTTTCACATCGCCTTTGTCCGCAGCGCTTTCCAATCGCTTGATGGTCCAGTTGCAGAGTTTCGCCACCTGTCCATTCCAGTTCTCTGCCATTTGATTCAAGTTCATGACTTGTTCCTTCTCTCTTAGAGAAGTTAAGTGTTTACTACAGTTGGCCAGATTATGCCGCATCGCAAAGGAGTGCAGTGCATTCCTTTGCGATGCCCTTACTCCTGTCAGATACGGCCCATTAGCAGGAGCACGACCACGATCAGAAGGACCAGTCCCATGCCACCGCTTGGATAGTATCCCCAGCCCCTGCTGTGTGGCCAGGCAGGGAGTGCGCCCACGAGCACAAGAACCAATATAATGAGGAGAATTGTTCCCAACATTTTCATCTCTCCATTCTGCCGAAAGTTCGGCGTTTAGAACTGACATCAATAAAAAGTGCACACGCTAAGCCCACTTAGCTTGGCAGACTGACGCGTACTGTGCAATCTCAACAGACATGCCATTCGCTTCTCGCACATCGATGCGCCTGTTGTCCCTTACCGAATGTGGAAGAACATAAGAGAAGCAGGATAGGAGCCAAATGAACCATGCTGCATTATCTTTAGGCAAGTTCTATGCCCGCCGGATCGAGAGGCGTAACATTCACACTTTAGCCATAAAATACAGATACTTACGGTATGGCAAGACCCATCGGACGGTGTTAACTCGAATCAAAGAAGTGTTGCATGCAACGTAAGCGTTGCATTACTTCCATGTTGAATGCTACATTGCAATACTAGTGAGTCCCAGCGTTTGAAGTCTATAAAGCGGCTCGAAGAGGGCAACTATGCTCGGATAATTAGCAAAAAGACCACAAAATTCACGAAACTGAGAGTGCAGGCATGACGCAAGATAAATCCGGAGAGGATCGCACTGCCGGGTTACTCCGCCTTGCAGAGGAGCGCAGTAGAGAAAGGACAACCGAAATCGCTCGGACAATGGCCGAACAAGATTACCAGGGGCTGGTTCACGAGTTGCAGGTTCATCAGATCGAGTTGGAGATGCAGAACGAAGAGCTGCGTATGGCCCAGGGGCAACTCGGCGAATCGTTGGCAAAGATACAACCTCAATAAAGGTTCCCCTGATGTTGAAGTGTTGTACGTGACACGGAAATCATGCAACGCTTCTGTTGCATGCAACACCTTTTCCACTCAAATCTACAACCTTCGATAGGTCTCACTCTGCCATAACTCTTTATACTCATTAGCTAAATTCATAATGCGACGCTCTCGATCTACCGGGCATGGAACTTGCTCAATCATTGTACTACCTGGGTCATTAGGCTTCCATCCTGGTTCTCATAGTGAAAAAGGATGTAAACTGTAAAGATTCAGAGAGGATTTCGAGGAAGCTGCGGTGCAGATTCAAGCAAGTACTTGAAAGTTATGTCCGGAAGATCGGTAGCGATTTCTTATCACCTCATCCCCGTGGCTGACTGAGGCAGAGCCGTCTGTGTTCCTGCAACGCAAGTGGCCGTGTATGAATCGCGTGGAGCAAACTAAAAGGAGGATAGAAAATGGGGACGATTTTACTTATCGTTTTGCTGATCCTATTGTTCGGCGGCGGCGGTGGCTATTATGGCTATAACCGATATGGAGGACGCGGCCTTGGCGGCGTTTTGGGTCTGGTGCTCATCATTATCGTCGTGCTGTGGCTGCTAGGGGGTATCCAAGGTCTGAACCTCAGCCGCTTCTAACCTGTCCGCCGTCAGCCCTTATGGGACAGATTTGGCGGATTGAGAAAGGGAAGATTCATGTTGAAGAATTTTATTATGGTGGGAGGATCAGCCATGATTATGAAAGAAATAGCTGACCGATTACAACAGGCAAGAATCGATCGCGAGAAAGCGTTGCGCCGAAAAAAGACCGGGATACTGGCGATCGGCGTTGCCATTGGTGCGGTAGCAGGCGTTCTTTTCGCTCCCAAGGCCGGGAAAGAAACTCGTGAGGATTTAACCCAGCGCGGTTGCACGGCTTGGGAAAAAATAAAAGAAAATGCTTCCCACACCGGACACCGGTTAATAAGTGCGATAGAGGAAAAAAGTTCAAGCGTGCGCACGACGGCCAAAGGATCATTAAAAGAACTACCCGCTGAGGACGAAGGAACGGATAAGAAACATTAAGAACCACCTCCTAAGAAAGGAATCCTTTATGGAAGGATACATCACCTTCAGTCAACTGGGACTGCTTATTATTTTTCTGGTGGTGGTGGTGGCCGGCGGCTATGCTATTTTGACGCTCAGAAACGTGAACGCCGCAGTCAAGGATATTGGGGCAATCCTGAGCGCAAATCGGGAAGCCCTCAAACAGACCATTCCCAACGTCGCCATGGTGTCTGAAAATGTGCTTGCTATCACCAACGACTTACGGATAGGTCTTGGTGAAACGAGTAAAGCCGTTGTAACCGCCGACCGTATTGCAACGTACGCCGTGGTCATCGGCGAGGCAGCCAAAGCTCTCGTCGACCTCTATGCGTCCGCCAAAAAACTGTAGCCGTTCCTGTTTCATGGTTCCAGCATTCCGGAAAATGCTCCGCAGTCCCAACGGGAGAGCTCGATTTTCCGGAAACAGGCTTTAAGAAGATACTGAAGAGAGGGCTCGGATTTGATTTCAATCAGGGCTTGCAGGCCATCCTTTTGCGGCATGTTGAGATCGAGCAGGATAAGATCGGGCAATCGTTTCACCTCAGAGCGAGAGTGCTCTGAAAGGTAGTCCGTGAGTTCCACCCCATCCTCTACGCATGAGAAATCAGCTTTTGCTCCGCTGTCTCAAGCCCAGCCGGGTCCCCTCTTACAAGAAAAGGGAATATTGCCGCCTGGCACTTCTTTGATGGTGTATATTGACCCGGTGACGCTGTTGTAAAAATTAATGGTTTTCTACCCCAATTTTCTTAAGCAACTTGTGTTTAATCTGACTATCATACACCTGCCACTTATGCTCCCGATATTCGCCACCAGAGTCACCGGATAAAAAGCCAATGGGAATCTCAAAGCCACCGGCTAACTGTTTGCCGCCGCCAAAATAATGACTTGACTCGTCTTTGCCAAAGACATCCTTCAGAAATTCGTCGGGATCAAGGGTGGTCTTGGAGGTGCGCATAGAGCCGATCAGCTTCTCCTGTTGGTCAGCCCCAACCACAATTCCGTAGACAATGGCGGTGTGAATGTTTTCTTCGGTCAACAGGAAGTCGGCGGCCTGAGGGATGGTGTCTCGATCTTCGGCGCGGACGTAGTTGATGCCGGCGATGGTAAAGTTCTCCACCGTCATCCGGTCGCCCAAGGCTCGGCGAATTATCTCCATGACCTGCTTGGAGCGGGCTTGGCTCAGAATTTGCTCCAAAATCTCGGCGTCGGTAAACCGGCTCAAGAAGGCGGCCGCCTGAAAATCTTCGGCCTTGGCCCGGATGAAGCCCTGGGTATCGCTGATCAGGCCGTGCATCAAGGCCGTAGCAGCGACAACGTGGTCCTTATTTGACTTCTCCAGCGTCACCAAACCCTGTTCCAGATATTCGGCATAGATGGTCGCCACCGCCCCGGTGCGGCAAATATCGCTGGCCTCCGGTTTGAGGCGCTCTTGCAATTCGTGATGATCGACCACCATCAGCACCGGCACACCGACGGCTTCCAGAGCCTGGACGATCTCTTCGGCGGTGGTGCCCTGGTTGTCCACAAAGATTGCAGCCTGATAAAGCCCCAAGTTCAGCGACGGCTCATAATGAATAAGCTTGAGGCCAAGCAGCCGCACCAGGGCAATGTTTTGTGGATGGCTGATCTTGCCGTTGTAGATAATATCAGTTTCAATCTCATACTGGGCGTTGATGAGGCGTTGGGCATATGCCGACGAAATAGCGTCGGGATCGGGAAAATCGTGGATGACCACCAGATGACGCTCACCACGGTGAGCCTCCAGCAGTTCAGCCATTTTTTGAGCTTTTGATTGGACGACTGCCACCTCCCGCTTTTCCAGCGAAGCAACATTGCCGTTATTGTCCGTCAGCGTGTCCATTGCATCATCAGGGTTTACTTTCGTGGTCATAGCTCTCCTTTGTGGTCAAAGCCGCGCCAGGTGTAGACCGGAATAATGTATCAAGTCGTGTGCCATGCATCCGAACTGCATTTTGGGATTGGATTTTGGCCCGAATAACTTCGATGCAACGCCAGAACCCGCAAAACCGTACGATTCCCCAATCGAACATGTTAGTGATATGTCATGAGACCGGTTTTTGCGATATCAGGACTCATCTCCATCCCCGAATCTTATGTTACGTGCAGCGGCAATTAATAATAGGCCTTGGTTTTGTCATTATGCCCCTTCATGACTCATTCAACTACCTCAGCCACCTCTCGGCCAGGGATTTCATCATTTCGACCCATTCATCGGAAGTCGCCGGTTTGGTGATAAATGATTCGGCCCCAGCTTTCAATGTGCGGTCTACATTATTTTGATCTGCGGATGTGGTTAGAATTACGATTGGGATGTGCTGAAGAGAGGGTTCGGGTTTGATTTCGATGAGGGCTTGCCGGCCATTCTTCCGAGGCATGTTTAGACCAAGCAGAAGATCAGGCAATCGTTTTGCCTCAGAGCTGGAATGATCTGTGAGGTAGTCCATCAGTTCGACACCATCCAAAACGCAGGAGAAAGAAACTTTTGCTCCGCTTTCCGCAAAGGCATGGGAGGCCAGCATGCAGTCTTCTGGATCGTCGTCAGCCATCAAAACGGTCTTATGACTGCTGTCTGCCAATGATAGTCTCCAACCTGTCTTGTTTTACGGGCAGCCTGATTATAAATGTCGAACCTTTTCCCGGCTCACTCTCGGCCCTGATACTCCCCCCATGCCGCTCAACGATCCTACGGCAAACGGGAAGCCCCATCCCCGTTCCTTCGTACGCGCTCCGGCCATGCAGGCGCTGGAAAAGAGTAAAAATTCGGTCAAGATAGCGTTCGTCAAAGCCGATACCGTTATCTCCAACGAAGATGTCGTAGTGTTGCTTACCTATACGTATTTCGCTCCGCCCAGGGTCATCGACGATTTTCGAGAAGATTTTTATGAGCGGTTTCCTCTCACTGCGAAATTTCAGCGCGTTTTCGATAAGATTTCGAAAAAGCTGGCGAATCTGGTTAGGATCGGTATCGAGTGTCGGCAATTTTCTAATCTCAAAAGATGCACCCGCCTCCAGCGCGAGTGGACCCATGCCGTCCGCAACCTCTTGTGCAAGTTCGGTCAGGTCAACTGAAGTGAAAGGCTCCCCCCTGGTATTTACCCGAGAGTAGTTGAGCAATCCCTGGACCATATCCGACATTTGATTGGCTGCATTCACCATTCGTTGCAAATAATTCCGGCTCAGATCGTCCAAGGATTCTTGCTTGATTCTGCTTCCAAACGCCTGGATCTTGTGAAGCGGCTCCTGCATGTCGTGGGAGGCGGAAAATGCAAAGTCCTGAAGCTCCTGGCTGCTGCGTTCCAGCTTTTCCATGTTAATCTTCAGTAGTTCGTTCGCCTCGGCCAGCTCAGCAGTGCGTTCCCTGACCCGCTCTTCGAGTTCGTCATGGGCTCGTTGAAGCGCCTCCTCTGCACGCTTGGCATAGGAAATATCGCTGATCGATGTTCTACACCGGCCCTCACCGTTTGTATTCTCAATGAATACACTCTCGAGCCTTGCGTAAAACTCTTCACCTCCTTTTGGTTTTAGCCTCAATTCACAGGTCTGCCGCCCCCTGGTCTTGAATACTGTCATAATATGGAGACGCGCTCGTTGCCTGTCCTTCCGATTCACGTAGAAGAGGGGGAAAATGGTCTCGATGAGGCGCGCTCTTTCAGTGCTCAACTGTGCGGCGGCTGCAAGATTGGCTTCCACCACATGCCCCTTGTCGTCTAACGCCAGGTACCCAACGGGTGCGAAGTCATAAAGGTCAGCATACCGCTCGCGAGATTCTTCAATCTGAGCATGAGCTTGCCGGAGTTCTTCGTTCTGCATTTCGAGTTCGATCTGGTGCACCCGCAACTCATGGATAAGACTCTTGGCATCCTCGACGGAGATCTCCTCCGGCGGGTCGACCTGAGAGTGCATTCTCTTTTCGGCAGCCATGCGCAATCTGCTGTAATCACCGCTTCTGTTTTTCATAAGCATTCTCTATGCCCAGAATAGTCATCCGCTATCAGCACTATTAATGGAGAGTCTTCTATTTTCATCAGGTCTTTGTTTGCTGCTTTGCCGGTAGGGTTACGGTAAAGGCAGCGCCCTGTCCCGGCGCACTCCTGGCTGTAATCTGCCCTCCATGCCTCTCGACTATCTTCTTGCAGATAGCAAGGCCCATACCGGTTCCTTCGTACTGGCTGTTTCTGCCGTGAAGCCTCTGGAAGGGGGCGAAAATCCTTTCGAGCTACTGTTCCTCAAACCTAATGCCGTTATCCTCGAAAATGATCTGGCATTTTGAATTTCCTACCGGCACATACCGAACTTGAATGAACGGCTTCTCGCCTTCCTTATGGAATTTGAGAGCGTTCACAATGTACCACCCACCGCAGCAGGGTGCTGGAGAACGGAACTCACTCCCTCCAGAAGCCATTTTCCATGGATGCCATAGTGAAAAAAGTCAGGGATATGTTGACTTGCCCCCTGCTGAAATAATTTTACCCAGAACGCCTCTATGCCACGACTCTGCCTCATAGATAATTATGGAATTGCAGTGGCAAGGCCATGAAGCAGGCGTAAAGCCGGGGCCTTTGGCCCCGGAAAGTCCGATTCGATCAATCTCGTTACTGCAGGAATTCGTAAGAACCAGGGAAAGCTGCCACCAGCCTTCCTCATCCTCACACATCTACCTCAGTTAATCCCGATTACTTACATGTGGAGAGGCATTCCTCTTCACGTTCCCGAGCCCATTTGTCGCATTTGTTGTGGTGCGGGTGGCCAGGCTCATTGCACTCGACCAAACTTTTATTGTAATGGTCACGACAGCGAGTGACACAATGCTCTGGCGGCGCCGCTGTAGTGGATCTCATGGAGCTCGAGGAACTCTCTGAGGAACGATGCTCCTGCACTGGGGGCGGCGTCTCTACCGTGGAACTCGAAGAGCTCTCGGAGGAACGATGCTCCTCCGTTGTCTGTGCCATTAGAAGAGGAGATTCTGATTGATTCAAGCCTTTGATATCAGTCTGGTTAACATTATATATCGAGTAGGCCGGAAAGACGTTTGGGTTATCTATGGCCCCAGCGTTGAGATGCGCAGATGGCAACATGAGCATTACTGCCAGGAAACCAATAACGAGTAGCATTGTCGAATAAGTCTTCTTGATCATTTTATTCCTTTTTCTTTGATTGTTGTGAGTTTCGCGACCAATGGGATACTTCAACGATAGTCCAGGTAACGCCCTAATGCATTTGCGGTAATCTTCCGTTATAGATGGGCCATGGAAAGGAGAGAAAGGATGTGCAAGCCTCAACTACCTCAAAGAAGCTTCACAATCCTTGAACTCCTTTTCTGCCTGTTCACATGCGATCCCTTGTCCTTTTTGTATCTTGCGGGAGAGTATGTCGCCTTTTCCAGCAATGAGTTCCACATCGTTGTCGTTGAGTTTGCGCCACCCCTCCTCGACCGCTCCTTCGACTTGCTTCCGGTTCCCTATGAGTTGATGGCAGTTCATGATTTGTTCCTTTTCACTTAAAGAAGTTTAGTGTTTTTTAGGTTTTCACCCGTTGGAATGCTGCCGGGCTGGAGCGCTCCCGCCTTCCTACTTAGCATACTGGAAAGTGTGCATGGCCTTGACTGCATCCTGGGTGGCACCCGGCAAAGTAATCGTGCCTCCCTCCATCTTGAGCTGATTTACGGGAATGGCCACATCGTGCTTGTCCATCCCGATAAAGCCACCCGTCCCGATGATGGCGTAGGAGACCGCTTTGTCCGGTGTAATGATGAGGTCGTCCACTACGCCGACCTTCTCACTTTTGTCGTTATAGACGTCTTTCCCCATGATTTGGTTCTTGGCACTCCATCCTTTGGCCACGGTCACCAGTTCATCCGCTGAAACTCCGATGGACATGCCAGCCACCGGCACCTGCTGCTGGGCGAGGGCACTCCCCATCATCCCAACCACTGCAAGACCAATCATCACCGTCATAACTTTTATGTTCATTTTGTCTTTCTCCTTTTCTTAGCCTCTCGTAAACTTCCTTTACGCTTTTCCCTCAGCCATCGGTCTGGAAGATCACAGACTCGCAGAGCGTTGCCGTTGCATCCATGCCCGGCAGGGTTGATCCGGCAACCTCGGATTTATGTTTCCAGGAAAAAAACAGACCTGCATGGAGGAATCATTTCGGGCAAACATGCTAATAAATCGCCAGAGCAAAAGAATGTGCCCTAGACGCCACCCTGCAGGAGCCTGTGGGGGAACCAGATAAACAGCTGTCAACCCAGAAGGAGAGTCGCGCGTAGACCACGCGATTCTTTCTGAGGTCGATCACCAGCTAGTGGATCTTTCCCAGATTCTTATCGGCGATTGACCACCGCCCCTGATCCGGGCCTAGCGGCCCCGCCGCGTCCAGTAGTATCCTCCGCCACCGCCAAAGATCAGAAACAATACGAGTATTATCAGGATAAGTTCCATATCTTCACCACCTCTCTATGTTGGACTGGAAAGCAGATTGTCCCCTGACCTCACCTGCATCTATTCGAAAACTCGCTGCTGATGTCCGGACTGAGCACATCCGCCAGCACCTCTGACCCTGCAGGGGCCCCTGTTGCCCCCGTTGAGAGAGACAACAGGCGGGAACATATCCCATTAGCAATGTGCTAAATGACATTACACTCCCGCAAGTTTTATGCCGCAGGATCGAAAGGCATCACGTTTATACTTTAGCTAAGAAATGTAGGTACTTACGGTATGGCAAGAGCCATCAAAGGGTGTGAACTTGAAGCGAAGGAGTGTTGCATGCAACGGAAGCGTTGCATGCTGTCTGAGTTACGCGCAACACTTAAACATCGGGGTATATTTGGTGAGGTGAGTCAACATGAAAAGGTGGCATCTTGGCAAGATATCAAGAACATATCGCCAAGAAAAGACTTGCACCCGTAGGGTTTGGATAGTGTTGATCTCGGAGGATATCCTTCACGATTTGTTCGGACGGTTCTCTCGCGGGCCCGGAACCCTGTCTCATCTTCGCCGCTTTCAAAGGCACGATGCGCCAGAAATCCTCCCTTCCTGAATCCGCCAAATCTGTCCCATAGGTGCTGACAGCGGACAGATCAGGGGCGGTTAACGTCGGAGAACCGCCAGTATGACGATAATGATTAGCACTAGACCAAGAACGCCGCCAAGCCCGGTCCCGCCATAATGGCTATAGCCATAATAGCCACCCCCGCCGCCGAACAATAGGATCAGCAAAACGATAAGTAAAATTGTTCCCATTTCCCATCCTCCTTTTCGGTAGCCCCAAGTAACTCATACGCGGCCTCTTGCGCTGTAGCAAGGCCGGCGGCTCTGCCTCAGTCAGCCATGGGAGTGAGGTGATAAGAAATCGCTTTTTGCTGATTTGAAAAAATAAGCACCTGTCTTTGATGGTGTCAACAGCATTTAGAGATGTCGATTTTTTTGGGAAGTGATGAAAAAAATCCTCAGGGTTGTCATTGTGTTGCGGGGGAATGATGGGCAGCTCGACGCAAATTGGTCTTCAGGCGCGTTATCTTGCTCGCGGGGTTCTTTCTCCAGATTTGAGGTCGAATTACTCCTGTCGAAATTGCGGGGGCTTTCTCCAGTCTCGAAACTCAGTGAACCAGGATGGCGGGTTTTCCAACCTCCAAAGCCCCGATGTAACAATATCGAGCCGGACTCTCTGCCGGCAGCCCATCAAAATACGCAAGTACAATGCCGACTAGACCGGTCTAGGCGCTTTTGACCCAAACCTTTCAGACTAGTTAATCGTCAAGCCGAGAAGGTTCTATCCAGAGTGCCGAGAGGGAAATGTGTTCAGAATCACGTCCGAAGGCCCATCTTCATGATTTCAACGGGTACGCTTTGCAATAGTGGATAGGACAGTATTGAGGGGACCCCCCGACGCGGTAAACAGGGGCAAAAAAGGAGAAAGCCAAGCGGGGGACCTGGCTTTCCGGGGCGAATTATTTCGGGGTCAAAAGAATCACATAAGGAGGCGGGGACCATCCTTATGGTGCCAAAATAGCAGATTTCTCACTTTTGAAAATCAGGCATAGAGAGCATTTTCCATTTATTAAATTAAATATTAAAACAGTAAATATGAAAGTAGGGTTCTACCGGCTGTTCACTGTTTTGCCTGCCCAAATTGGGAAAATCCACTGCTCAAAGGCGAGTTGAAACATTATTAGGAAGGCATCTGGCATTTTATGGCATGTACTCTTTTGATTGCAGAACTTTGCCGGTCCCCAGTGATACGGGTCATTCCCTGCTCTAACTGTCCGTTGGTCAGTTCTTACGTTCGAGCTAAATCCCTGATGAGGTCCGAAGCTTGAGAATAAAGACGTTCCGCTTTCTGGAGATGCCAGAGAGCTTCCCATTGAGCGCTGCGGTCCCCCAAGAGCCTCCCATATTCATTTGAATGCTCTTCAGCCTTTTTGTGAAGGCTAATCACGCGGTCTATCTGATCACAACTCATAAGCTCCTCCTCCAAAATATTGCGGCTAAACTTCCGGCGTGGAATTGGAAGGCTTCCCAAGGCATGGTAAACAGCTCGTTCACCGTGCCCAGAGAGTCCCCGATGGAAAGCACCACCTAAAGTTGGCGATCATCTTTGGCATCGATCACCAGTTCGTGCATATTGCCCAGTTTCTCATCCTGGCGATTGACCGCCAGCTCGGATCTGGGCGACTAAAAACGGCCCCGCCTCGACCAGTAGTATCCTCCACCACCACCGAAGAGCATAACCAATAACACTATTATCAGAATGGTTCCCAACATATCATCACCACCTCTCTAGGTTGGACTGGAAAGCCGATTGTTCCCTGACCACACTTGCATTTATTTGGAAACTGGCTACTAATGCCTGTACTGAGCATATCCGCCAGCGTCTCCGACCTCACAGGGGGCCTGTTGCCCCCGTAGAGAGAGACAACAGGCGGGAACATATCCCATTAGCAATGTGCTAAATGACATTATACTCCCGCAAGTTTTATGCCCGCCGGATCGAGAGGCGCAACGTTTAGACTTTAGCTCTAAGATACTGGCACTTACGGTATGGCAAGACCCATCGAACGGTGTTAACTTGGATCGAAGAAGTGTTGCATGCAACATAAGCGTTGCATTACTTTTATGCCGAATGCTACATTGCGAGACTAGGGAGTCCCCTGCGATTGAAATCGATAAAGCGGCTCGAAGAGGGCAACGATGCACGGATCATTACTAAGAAGGCCATAATACTCAAGTAATTGAAGGTGCAGGTATGACTGAACACAAATCTGAAGAGGACCGCACTGCCAGGTTGCGCCGCCTTGCAGAGGAGCGCAGTAGAGAAAGGACAACCGAAATCGCTCGGAGAATAGCCGAACATGATTACCAGGGGCTGGTTCACGAGTTGCAGGTTCATCAGATTGAGTTGGAGATGCAGAACGAAGAGCTGCGTATGGCCCAGGGGCAACTCGGCGAATCGTTGGCAAAATACTCCGACCTCTATGACTTTGCGCCGGTCGGCTACGTCACTTTGAATCGGGAGGGTCTCATCCTGGAAGCAAACCTCACCTTTGCCGCTCAGCTTGGTATTGAAAGAGGCCGTCTCATCGACACCCCTCTTTTGCTTTACGCAGCAGCGCCGGACAGAGGCAAGTTGCGGTCGCACCTCGATCAGGTTTTTAAGACCAACGAACGGCGAGCCTGTGAACTGAGACTGCAAAGACCTAACGGCCCGGAACGCTATGTACAGTTAGACAGTATCCGGGTGCAGAAAGTCGATGGCGCCGAGTTATGCAGAACTTCGGTAACGGATATATCCATCAGGAAAGAGGCCGAAGGGGAGCTTAGCAAGGTTCATGACGAGCTGGAAAGAAGGGTGGAGGAACGAACGGCCCAGCTCAGTGAGAACGAAAAGAAGTTTAGAAAACTCTCACAGGAATTTCAGACTCTTCTTAATGCTATCAGCGATACATTGATCCTGCTCTCTCCCGAAATGGAAGTATTGTGGACAAACGGTGGAAATGCTTCGGAGTTGAATGAGACGGTATCCGATGCCGTAGGGCAATACTGTTATAAATTGTTACATGATGGTCCTGCTCCTTCTGAGGACAGCCCGATAACAAGATGTTTCGATACTGCTGAAAAAGAAGTCGCAGTCGTAACCCACAATGGGGCGGTACTGGACATAAGGGCCTTTCCGATCAAAGAGGCTGAGAGGGTCAGCAGCGTGCTTCTGCTTGTGAGTGATATTACCGAAAAGATGGCGATGCAGGCAGAAGCGATGCAGGCAGGTCATATGGCCTCACTGGGGGAGTTGGCCGCCGGAGTTGCTCATGAAATCAACAATCCCATCACCGGCATCATAAACTATGGTCAAATACTGATAAATGAGTGCAGA